>Ga0114966_10001421_pt1 | contig 22155 bp, 18 predicted proteins | sample M_130207_XF_Meta_FD_87029 | JGI IMG/M metagenome (GOLD analysis project Ga0114966, IMG submission 87029) | Freshwater microbial communities from Lake Montjoie, Canada to study carbon cycling - M_130207_XF_MetaG | ecosystem: Environmental > Aquatic > Freshwater > Lake | place: Lake Montjoie... | reverse complement strand
TGATAAACTAGAGCCAGAACCACCTTTTTCTGCTCCTGTAATTCAAACACCTGTTGAATCTTCACCTAACACTGACAAACCATATGGTGTATTAAAAAATGGAACAAAGCCAACCTTTAAAGAATGGACATTAAATAATAAAGTTTCAGCTCCAGTTCAAACTGTAGTTCCTGTTCCAGTAATTGAAACACCTGTAAAAAATTACGAAACTCCCCTTGAAAGTTCTGAAAGAGTTGCTGAAAGAGTTGCTGTACCGACCTTCATAAAAAAAATAAAAGTTGGTAAAAATAAAAGAACAAAGTCTGTAGATATATTAATTGAAAATATACACACACGTAAACTTAATAATGATAATCTTCAGTTATTGAAAAAAACTAATATAACCACTGTTAAAAATTATCTTAAAAATAGGCAACTTATAAAAGTGGGAAGTAATGCACCAAACGCATTAATAAGGTATATGTACGAAAACATAAAAGAATGTGGAGATGTAATAAATGAAAATAAATCAAATTTAATACATAATTTTACAAGAGATAGTTCTTGAAAAATTATTCAGGAAGTCTAATTCTACAACAAGGACACGTATTATTGTTTTCTATCCAACTTTGGAATGCAGTCTTTTTAAAGATGTGTCTGCACTCACGTATCATAATAACTACATCAGTATCTAAAAAATCCTCGCGTGTGATAGGACAACTAGTAGATATTGGTGTAGTAATTTCGGAATAGGTGGTTTCTAAATAAATATTGTTATCCATTGTTGGATTTGCAGTTTCTCGGTTTAATCTTATGTTTTCATTAGTAATGACAACATTAAATAAATCTACTATTTGAGTATCAGCTACAGCCCTAGAACGCGTTATTCTTGAGATGGTTTCTTCGTGAATTTTTAAAAGCTTAATCATTTCTGTAAAATTACTACTACTTTTGAGTAAAAGTTGTTGCTCCATATATTAATATGTAAAATATTATTTAAATTAAAACACTCATAAATAATAATGAATGGTTGCGGTCTTGTTAATCTAGGTAATTATTGTTATTTAAATTCTATTTTACAGGTTTTATACTATACAGAATTGAATGATTATTTAAAAAATGCAAGAAAAATAAATAATATTCCAGAATCATTTCTTACTTTGGAATTAATAAAATTAAATAAAATGATGACAGAAAACAAACGTATTTCTCCAAAAGACTTCATTCTCAGAATGATTGAAGTTTCAAGAAAAAAGGGACGTGATGAGTTCTGTTTCGGAGAACAAAATGATGTAGTGGAATATTTTTATTTTATGATTGAAAATATACACAATTCATTTAATAATATAGAAAAAATAGAACTATTAAAAACGCCTTATTCTATCATTAATAAATATCTTATTACTATTGAAAAGAATGAGTCTTCTATCATAAATAAACTATTTATGTCTTGTATTTTATACAATTATATAAACATAAAAACACAAAAAAGGGAATTCTTTAAAATAGAACACGGTAACACTATTGAAGTAACAATTCCAAATACAAAAAATATTACGTTAGACCTGTGTTTTTTAGAAACGTTCAAAGAAGATATAATGATAGATGATAATGCTTGGTATGATGAAAATACAAATACTAAAAAAGGTGTTATTAAAAAGAGTTTTATTTGTTACTTTCCTGAAATATTAGTAATTCAATTAAAAAGATGGAAGAGCGACTTATATAAAAATTCAAGTCTAGTTATTTCACCCTTTATATTTGATATACAACCTTATACTATTTATGAAAGACACAATAATTGTAAATATGAATTATTTGGTATTATTAATCATCACGGTTCTGTAAAAGGCGGTCATTATTATATTTATATCAAAACAAATGGTTGGTTTATTATTGATGATGAAACGATACAAAAGATTCCTGAAGATAAAATCATCAACGAAAGAAACTATTGTCTATTTTATAGAAAAATAAAATAATAAAACATTATAAAGATGAGTAGGGATATTTCTTTTAATAAAGGACCGGATAAAAAATACTTACGAAATACAGACGTTGAATACGATGAAAAGAAAAATGAAATGGAACGAAGCGATGACTTTTTTAATGTGTATCGTATTAAAAGTATTATTTTGTTAGTGGTTGTTGTTATTGTGTATGTAATTTTTTTTAGTATATTAAATAACGAGACCTTAAATACACCTGATACTAAACCGTGGGTACTTATCATTGAAGTATTTTTATGGGTCATCTTGATTGTAATTCTTGTTATGAATGTAAGATATTTCGGTGATAAAGATTTTAATTTCAATGACACGTTTAAACATCTCTTTGATGATGATAAAAAACCTGAAATAGAAGTTCGTGTCAATAAAGGAAAAATTTCAAAGGAACCAAATGAAGTAGACCCAGATGAAGTAGACCCAGACAACCCAAATAAAGATAAAAAGAAGTGCAAGGATGAAGACGGTGAAGTCTTTCACGTAGGTAAAAATAACTATACCTATGAAGAGGCTCGTGACGTGTGTAATGTTTATGATTCTAGATTGGCCTCTTATGATGAGGTTGAAAAGGCTTATATGAATGGAGGAAACTGGTGTAGTTATGGATGGTCTGATGGACAGTTGGCTCTATTTCCTATACAAAAAGCGGTTTATAATGAAATGAAAAAGATTCCTAATCATGAACACGATTGCGGAAGACCTGGTGTAAATGGAGGATATATGAAAGACAAAAATACCAAATTTGGAGTCAATTGTTATGGTAAAAAACCATATGCAACAGATAAAGAGATTGAGTATAATAAAAGACATCAACATTTACCTATTACAGATGATGCTATTCAAAAAGAAAAGGATAAAAGATAAACAAGTTTTTAGTATCACCTTTTAATAAAGAAAAATGGTCTGAAACTAGCTTAAAGGTCTAAATCATCTGAATCATTTTAATTTCTTTGATGTATTTTTAGAGAGTCTTCTTTTTTTGGACTGCGCCTTTACACATTTTATACCAAATACCATATTAAAGATTTCTTTTTCGTTTTCTAAATTAAAAGGTTCAATATAAGAAAGATTTTTTTGTTTTTTATCAAAAAAATCAATTTGCAAGCCTATAGGAAACATATATTATTAATCTATACTTTAATTGCGTCATTTTTATTTTATTTTATTACTATTCTATGTATAATGAATATTATAGAACATTACGATAGTAGTAAAATAAATATTGGAAATGCAGTAGAATTAGATGACGATAATTATTTTTGCAAGTTAAGTTATAATAATTCACCCCTTGTTATAAAAACAAACAGACTTTGTTACTATAGAAAAAAAACAGGGCTTTATAAATCAACTGATAACTATATTCATATATCCATTACAAGTAAGGATTATTTAGAATGGTTTGAACAGTTTTATCACGATTCTATTAACATTTTTCATAAAGAATCTGGTGATTGGTTTGAAGAACCATTGACTGTTACGGATATTGAATGTTGTTTTATAAATCCATTAAAAAGTAATATTAAAAATAATTGTTTTGATGTTTTATGTTCTATTGATGAATCACGAATGGTTATAGTAGACTCTAATGATAATATAAAAAATTTAGAAGAATTAGATGATTCTAATATTATACCAACTCTTCATATTAAAGGGATTAAGTTTAACACTAAACATTTCTTATTTGAAATTGAGTTAAATAACTTGTATATAGTATCGGATGATGAATTAAATTCAAAGGAAGCCGTACAGTCTGACCCTGTATTAAAATCTGAAATTAAGGAAGAGATTAAGGAAATTGTAGAAGTAAAAGAAGAAAAAGAAGTAAAGGAACTAAAAGAAGAAAAGGATGAATTAGATGAATACGAAATGAACATTGATAATTTAGAAGAAACTAATCTAGAATTAGAAGAATTAGGCATTTATGAAGTATATGAAATGATAAATACAAAAATAAAGGAAAATATGATACAAAACATTAGAAATATTTTAATATCTAAAAAAATAAAAACAAAATTGGATTTGGCTGAAATGGTAGACGACGAAGAAGAATGATTTTAATACTTATAATAAAAAATATTTTATATTCTACTCTATATAATGAAACTTGGTAAAATGTTTAAGAAACCCGGTCAAAATTTTTTCGGTGTAATGTTAGCCCTATTAGTAGTAGTTTTTATTGCAGTTTTATTTAGATATAATGGAGCAAAATCTACTTCTATTGATAAAATGACTAACTATAACAGTTCGCCATATCCTGAATCCAATGGTTCTCAAAACGATTTGTCTGGCAATCCTCTATCGGCTTCTACTATGCAAGGGAATAATTTCCTTCAAGTAGGGTCTAATCCTTCTGTTCCTGAGACAAACGCACCCAAAATGAACCCTAGCGATTTGCTACCAAAGGATGCAAACAGTGATTGGGCTAGTGTAAATCCTGCTTCCAACGATTTAACGGGTGTAAGCCTTTTAAATGCTAGTGATGCAATTGGTATTAATACTGTAGGTAGTTCTCTTAGAAACGCCAATCTTCAAATTAGATCAGAACCTATTATACCAAAAGTTAATATAGGTCCTTGGAATCAGAGCACTGTAGAGGGTGACCCCTATCGCAGAGCATTGGAAATTGGCGAGGGCTCTCTTTAACCTTAACCTTAACTTTAGAGATATCTGTTAGGTATTTAAAATAAAACTTTTTATAATAAATTTATTATAATTTTATTATATAATGGATGCGTATGTTTTTTTAGCTTTAACTATAATAATTTTACTTCTAGTTTTGATATTATTTGTTGTCTATAAAGAATCAGGATGGACGTTTGTTAAGAAAGAAGAGGTTCGCAAACCTTACTCAGAGAAAGAAAGACATCGGTGGTACCACGATCATAACAAACCACATCATCATTGATTTAAAATAAATACATTTTATAATGGATAAGGATGATTTTTTAGCATTTGTTATGGTTGGATTAATCCTTTTTGTTGCTTATAAAATGTATAAAGAATCTGACCTGTTTCAATTGAAATGCATTGTCTCAACTGTAGATGGTGATAAATATTGTGTAAGAGAAAGGAAAAATATACAGGAAGCATCTGACCTTTTAGCAAAAACCGCAAAAAAAATGGATGCGCTTGTAGTGTACTTAAAAGGAGAACACCCAGAAGATAAAAGAGTAAAAAGATTAGTAAAAAATTTTAACTCTTCTAAAATAGTGGAGACATTACCTACTAGTGAGTTTACGGCTTATAGTGAAAACAAGGGAAGAAAAATTGCATTTTGTCTCAACAAAAAAAAGGAGAATGACACTAATTTAATTGATGAAAACACTCTTATGTTTGTAGCCATACACGAAATGGGTCATATTACTACAGAGAGTATTGGACACGACAAGGTCTTCTGGGATAATTTTAAATTTTTATTACAAGAAGCAGTAAAGGCTAAGTTATATATTCCTATAGACTACAAAAAAGAAAATACCGACTATTGTGGAATGACTATTTCTGACAACCCTTATTTTAAATAGATATAGTATATGTATTTACTAATAGCAATTTTTATACTATATCTATCTTTTTTTATTAAAGAAGGTTTTAATCCATACCATCAAGAGTCACGATTAGAATACTACCCCGACCAAAGTAAAAGTCCTAATATAATTTTTGCACAAAAATGTATTCAAGATATATTAGATTCCGAAATAAACCAAGAGAAAGGTGATTATTTAGAGGATTTATTAAATCTATTACAATTTATATGAAAATACTTATTTTACTCTTTTTACTATGTTTGCTACTTACCCTGTATAAAGCAAGAGATGGATTTACAGAAGACACATTAACTAAAGCATCTTCGTATCTAACTGATGAGATAAAGGAAACGAATGACCCAGAACGAAGACAAAAGTTGGTAAATGCAAATAATTATATTTACTTTATAAAAACATTGTTTAATGAAAACAAATAATTTATATTATAATTTTAATGGATTATGTAATAATAACTGCTATATTGACCTTTTTTGTTTTACTCTTTTTTTTAAAGAATCAAGAAGGATATACTGATTCTTATATTAATGCTACAATTGAAAGTTTAAAAAAAACAAATGAAAATATTACTAAAACTGTAACTAATATTAAGGATTTAACCGGTTTAAATACTGGAAATTCGGCTGTTAATATAGATGTATTGATTGCATTAGAACAAATGCAAAGTGGCATAGAATCTTATAAATCACCAAATAGTATAACTTTAAAGGCGATTGAATTAGAAAAAGATAATATAAATGTCATACAAAATAATGTTGTTGAAATTAATAAAAAATTAAAGGAGGTTTTAGACCCTGTTTATGTATCCATTGTAAGATTGAAAGAAACAAGACCTGTAATGGTTCCGTTATTAACAGCATTAAATTATCTTTCAGACGATATAACAACTATAAATAATAAATTACAAACAATACCCGATAAATAATAGTCATATATAATAATGTCCGATATTGAATTTGTAATATTAAAGGGGGAATCAGAAATAGAAAAACACGTTATTTCTATTTATGAAGATGATACAATAGAAAATGTAAAAAATAAACTGTCCTTGAATATTAATGTAAAAAATGTAGAACATTATTATCTTTTTTATAAAAAGAAGGAAGAACTGAATCCATATGATATTTATAAAAAATTAACTCTCAATAACACAAAAAGCATAAACTATAAAATATTTCATTCCTTTTGTCTCAACCACGGAATACAAAATGATCAGAAGAAGGACGTCTATGAACTGGAGGATTTATTAAAATTAAATTTGTCGGTTGAGACAAATGTTCCGATTGGTGTTGGAAATAGTTCTCCTTTTGTAGTAAATCCATATGACAATCCTTTCAATAATATAGAGGATTCAAGTACAGAATCAAACGCCTTATGGATGTCATACTCTGAACTAAAAAATAGAGTCTTTGTATGTTTAGCAACCGATGTATTTGACTTTGTAAAGGGGCGAGGTCTTGAAGTAAATCAAACGCTAAATGTCTATTTTCCGTATATATGCAGTCAAGGAAAATTAAAAGAATTGGACCCTGCAATTGATAACAGTTCTAAATATGTGAATTACAATAATTTAATTGATTTTCATCATAAAATTTATAAAAAAGCCGATATAAACCAGGGTATAAGTAGTATATTTTTTGTTTTGTACACACTACAACCTTTCAAGTTTCCTGTAGAAATATTTTTTAAGTTAATCCAAACCAGAATAGAATACCCTTTTATTAAATTAAATGGAACAAAAAAACAAGATAATATTTATAGATTATATTGCGATAAGTACAGTGAAAATGGTAATAAAATACCAATTTTGAAGAAAAAGACAATTTTAAAATATGGTAATGAACAAAAAACTCCAAATAGCATTACCTATTTGTTTTATAATGAAAATCCATTGATTATGACGATTGATAAAAATGGACATATTTATTTTAAACTAGAAAAACTTAATATGGTTACAGTAGAGGATATTGAAAAACTTATTAAAAAAACAACCTCTATGGTTTTGAATAAATTGATAGAGTACTTTGACCCATCAGAAAAAATATTCTCGCATTTTAACTCTCTTGATAATGATAACATTGATATCATTGATTTAAATTATAAACTAGTATTCAAAAAGTCAGGAAAACTTGACATAAAAAATAAAATAGAATGTTTCTCTCCGATTTTTAACTATATTGATGACAAAGGTCCTACGCTGAGATACAAACGTGTCTCCAATTTTAATACATTAGAAAGTATGGATTCCTATATAACAGAGGCAATCAATCACCTTGTTCCTTTTAATGAAATGGTGCATATTTTTTCTGTAAATTTTATGAAAAACGATACAGATAAAGCAACGGAATATATACACAGTTTTTTAGAATCCGTGAAACTTGACCAAGATGTCAAAATAAATCGTATTAGAAAATTAAAGATTAGTCCGGGGTTTTTAGTGAATATAGAAAAGGGAGACAAAACAGTTGAAGTCACAGTTCAGTCTATAGATAATATTAAATATATAAAATTTATTGAATTATATGTCACAAATCTTATAACCATCTCTCAAGGTTTGGTTAGCGACGATGGATGTAAAAAGGTAGAAGAAATAAATATTGTTGAAGTTAAACATTTAAATGAAGCGCCAGGTTTCTTAGACGAGTTTATACTATTGGATAACAAATCAGAAGATGTAGACATAGATTTTCAAAAAGATAATGAAATTGCAGACGAATCGGCAGACGAGTTTATAGAGAAAGAAGAATTAAATACTGATTTGGATATTTTACCCGATAGTTTAAGTGCAAGTGAACCCATTGAAGTAGATTTAAATTCTGATTTGAATGTTCCCATTGAATTAGATTTAAATTCTGATTTGAATGTTCCCATTGAACCCATTGAAGTAGATTTAAATTCTGTTTTGAATACTGATTTGAATGTTCCCAATAGTTTAACTACAAGTAACGTTGCTTTGAATGACATTCCAAGTAATTTAAATAGCAATGTTGAAGAGGAAAGCGATGAGGAAGATGAAGAAGAAGATGAAGAAGAAGAAGTAAAAGAGGATGAAGAAGAAGTAAAAGAGGATGAAGAAGAAGTAAAAGAGGATGAAGAAGAAGTAAAAGAGGATGAATTTGTATTGAATAATGAAGATGAACTTGATTTAAATGCGAGTGATTTAAGTCCAAATGAATTAACTCCAAATGATTTAAATGCAAGTAATGACCTTGATTTAAATGCAAGTAATTTGGATGAAAGCCCTGTAAGCGTACAAAGTGGTGGTTCTATAATGGATATCTTTATTTATGATGATAACCATCCAGAGTATTTAACAAAGTTATTGAAACAAAAACTGTCTATTTACCCGGCAGAAATTACTGATTATTTTCGTGCATTTAATGGTTCAGAGTGTACCATAATAAAAAAAAGTGGTTCAAAATGCAAAGGCTTTGTAGTCACTCTTACCGATGAACAATTAAAAAAAATAAACGAACAAGAAATTGTAAATGTAATGGTTTATGACAAAGCAGGAAACGAGAAAAAGGTTAAAACATATATAAAAACATTAAATGAATGGACCTCTGACCCAAGTGAGGCGTATCTAAAAAAGGTATATTTAACCGCCAGTTTTGGATGGAAAAATAAATTAGACGATAAAGATGTTCTATTTATTTATGATATTAATTATAGTGTCAAAGGTAAATACAATAACATTCATTATATAACTACAGAAGATGATGGAGATTTAACAAAAATAAGATTTACTCCAAGTAATCCCTTTTTAAAAAGACTCCAAGAAAGAGAACCAACCCTATTTTTTAAATCAACCGATGGTAAACATAGCCAATACAGTCGTATGTGTTTATGGTCTTCAAAAAGACAACCTGTTATTCTTACAAAAGATGAAAAGGATAGAATAGATAAAGAGGCTCCAGGTTCTTATGATAATGTGGTTGAATATGGAACAGATTCAAAGAATCCTTTTTATTATATTTGCCCGCGTTTTTGGGATTTAAAACATAACATATCCGTTCATCCGTCAAAAGTGAAGCCAGAGAATTTAATTTCTAGAGACGTACCTGACAGTAAAAAACACTTGAATATTCAAACAAAATATATCGTAGAATTATCAAAACCCGGTAAATTGCCGAGTTATATGACAAGAGTCGGGTTTTTAAGTAAGCAACATCCGCAAGGATATTATATGCCGTGTTGTTTTACCGAAAAACATAATACTGAAAAAAAGAAGCCTGATGTAGTAGAAAAACGTATTGAAGATGCAATAAAATCTTATAAACAAGAAGCGGTTGAAGAAAAAGAACCTGAAAAACAACCCAATTATATTCAAGACGGAAATAAATTTCCTTTGGATGAAGGCAGGAAAGGTCATTTAACTCCATTACTAGGAAGATTTTTCCAAGTATCTACGGCTGATTGTTATAGCAATATGCAAAAAAGAAAACTAAAATTAAATTATCCGTGTCTTTTGCGAAAAGGTGTTGAAAAAACCAAAAATCAATCCTTTCTTGGTTCTATTGCCTTTTTATTAAATATGGAAACAATAGAAGACTGTAAAAGTAAAATACTTAAAATAGTAACCATAGATACGATTCAGTCTTTTCATAATGGAAATTTGTCTCACACCTTTTCATCAAAAAATTATGAAGAACACGATATAACACCTTATAAAGGTAGCAGATTATACAAGGAACTAAAAGGTTCGCCAGAGTTTAAGAAAATAGCGAGCGGGTATGAAAACTTTTGCAATTATATAAATAGCGACGAACCGATTGACTACACTTATTTATGGGAAATCATTTGTATGCAACTCTACAAAAAAAGAATAAATATGATTGTTTTATATCAAGAGTCAGACGATATTACCCAAAATATCAGTATTGTATGCCCAACGACCGAACATTCTATTTATTCATTTGACCCGCAATATCCAAGTATTATTTTATATAAAAAAGAAGAGTTATTTGAACCTATTTATATTTATACTGAAACAGAAAAAAACTTTATACAGACCAAATTATTTGACATAAAGACAATCAATACAAGACTGATTAATCTATTAGAATACATTAAGGTTAATATGGACAAATGCAAGGGTCAAAAAAGTAATAGAATATACGAGTTTAAAGAAAATCTTACCATTCAAAAGTTGACGGATGAAATAACAAAACTCAAGGGGTATAAAATAGAAAAAGAAATAATGCACGTAGACGGGCGAATTATAGGATTATTGGTAAAAGAAAATGAGACTTTTTTTGTTCCATGTAAACCCAGTGCTTCAAGTGAAAACTATAAAATGGTAGATGATTCTATATGGAATGATTACCGTACAACGGTCTCTTGTCTTGAACGCCTATACAAACAATCGTCCAAAAGAATTCCGTGCAAGCCCGTGTTTAAAATAATAGACGATGAAATGATAGTAGGTGTTTTAACAGAGACAAATCAATTCGTACAATTGAGCGAACCAGAGGAAAATAAGGTAATGGACGATTTGAAAGAATTAAATGAACACAGTTATTTAGATATAGATAAAGAGATTGCAATCCATCCTTTTAAAAAACAAAAGGATAAATTCATACAATATTTAAAATTGGAAAAAGCTTTTTATAATGCATATTTTAATACAATAAAGATAACAATTAATGAAATATCTAATATATCAAAACGTTCTTCTGTAGAAAAAATTATTAATTCTAATGAACCGTTTGATACAAAATTGGATAAGGTAAGGGATATACTACGACCCATTTTAGATGCAAAGTTTATTTTTACAAAATACGACGATGCAGTTTTAAACGAACTGGAAGATATTAATATATGTAAGTCTAAAGAACAACCCTATTGTCAATTTACTAATGAGGGGGTCTTATTAATACCTATAAATAATTTATTTAATGGTTCTGATAATTCAGAATTATATGAAAACAGATTTCTTGATGATTTACTTATGAATGTTCACGTACAGAGAGTCATTTTTGAAGAAATACATAGTACTATTTATTATACAGACCGTTACAATTTAACAGATAACGAGATTCTATTATTGGAATCACTTATTAATAGTTACTTTGATAAGAATATACCTATTAAAAACATACCCTCTATTGTTCACAGACAATTTGAAGATGTGCAACCAGATAAAATTTTTGAGATTCTTAATAAATCAAAAGAGCCAGATGTCTCGGAACCCGAACCGGAAGAAGAGCCAGTTCCTGAACCAGAAGAAGAGTCAGAAGAGTCTAGTGACGAGGAAGAAAACAAACCCGAGACAGAAGAGGTTGAAGATGAAGAAACAGAAGAGGTTGAAGAGGTTGAAGAGGTTGAAGAGGTTGAAGAGGTTGAAGAGGTTGAAGATGAAGAGGTTGAAGATGATGAAGATGAAGATGATGATGATGAAGAAGAGGTTAAAAAGATACCTGAAGTAAAAGTTGAACCACAGGCTTTACCGCAGGTCTTACCTTTGCCTGAACCACAGGCTTTACCAACTCCAGTAAAGGAACTAACTAAAAAAATAGAAAGGCCCGGCAAGGATTGGGAAAAATGTTTTGTTGTTGTTTATCTTACAAATAAATGGAAGCAATATTTTCCAAAGGGAACTAAAACATTCCGTATAGAAACAGATAACATTACTTGCAATTATTATATGATAATTCAAATACTTAGGGATTATAAAATGGAATATGGTGAACATACCATTTTAGATGTTAAACATATGTTAGTAGAATCCTATAAAAAATATGACACTTATAGACAGTTTATTTTAAAAAAATGGGAAATAGAAAAGCCACGAGAACGTAAATTGTTTACAAACTCTTTTGAAACTATTATTATGAATGAAACTTACCCTTTAACACAGGTAGATGTCGCGCTTCTTATGTACAATTATGATTTACCTCTTTCTATTATAAACCAATCTAAATTAAATATAAAAATGATTAAGAGAATCAACCACTCAGAAGATTATTCGTATTATTTAAAATTAAAAGGAAAGGATGAGTTTATGTTATTTATTTATGATAAGATTACCTACAAATTATACGATAAGGACTTGGACGAATCCTTTAAAAAAAATATGGCTAGAACTGTGCTAACCACTTATTTAAAATCTATTGAATATTAGAAATCAATCTCAAATCCGTTATCTTTTTGTTGCATTACATCTGTTTCTAAGTTACTTGCAATTTTGAGATTCTTAATAGAACACTGGTCGTCCTCCTTAAGAAGGTCGTCAAATACATTTGTCTCCTCTTTCTTATAAACACTTTCCTTCTTTAGTTTCTGTAGTTCTAACATATTCAGATAAACGGAAAAGGCGGATGTTCCGTAATAACCATTTTGTCCGCACATAATATTCGCAGATACTCCTCGCATTTCATCTAATTCTCCGTGTCTTGCAGCCTTTAGAAACATCTCGGTTGTTTCTTCAAAGGAGGCCTTAGCAATCGGTCCTATATCATCATTATTAATTCCGTGCCGAAAGATGGAAACCATACTTTCATTACACGTCATTCTATCGCAAAGCAGAGACAAATGATGATGATTTACATACCCACCATCAAAACTTAGAACTTCCAAAATTTCGTTAAATAGACACTTTCTGGCTGCTTCAATGCCAAGCACTTCCAAGGTCTCAATAATATTATTTGTAAATGTCCTTTCTGCATCAATGTAATCAAGGGATAACACATTTAATAGATTTGAACCAATCGTATCTAATGCATAGACTTCCTTTTTATCAAAATCTCCCGAGGCTTCATTAAAGACCATATAATTTTGAATCTGTAAAAGATTTACTTTATCTATTCCGTTTACTCCTCTCAATACAATATTATTTAACAAATTATGTTGGAAGCTTTTCACCATATAAATATGGTCATCTTCATCCAAACTTAGAGGCTTGGATTTATTTTTTAGAATATTTGTAAGCCTGATACGAAAGACCACCTCGTCATCGTCCATATCATTGTAAAAGCAACTTACGTTATCATTATATATACTCTTAATGGAAAAGTGAATTTCATCCAAAGTAAGATTTGAATCAATCATTGCCGTCTTGTTAAGAGTAAGTCTGATAATCCAGCGATTGACTGAAACTTCTTGATTCTCTGCAAAACAATCCTTTAATAAATCATTAAATTCCTTGTATCGTTCCATAACACCCTTATCTTTTTCAATAATTGTATTCAAGTCATCAGGGTCATAGTAAATCTCGGATTTAGTTACAAAATTCTTAAACTTTGTATTTTCAATTCGCGAAATCATATCAAAAGCCTTGTCTCGGTTAGATTCCTCGTCTTGCTTCAAATAAATTGTCATAGAGGGATTCTTCATATTACTCGTTAGAGCAAGAATCTCTTCCATTCGCGGAACACCACGAGTTACGTTTGACTTTGTGGAGATACCCGCAAGATGAAAGGTATTCAAATTCATTTGGGTTGTAGGCTCACCGATAGATTGTGCTGAAATTAGTCCAACCATTTCTCCCGGGTTTACAAGCGATTTTTTATACATAAATACAATTTTTTCAAGTAAGAATGAAAGACTATCTTTTGTAAAACGATGCGACACTATAATAGAGGCGGGATTCAAGTAATAATAGTAGGCGAGTTTAAACATATAACAGGGTTTGAAGACATTTTCCAAAAACTTTTCATAGTATTTGTCAATCTCTTGGTAAGCCTCAAAAGGAGTAAGGTCAGTTTGTTGAGAGTTTTGGTCAAACTGATTTTTTATATTCATAATAAGTTGATTAAATGAAATAGGTAAATAGATGGTTTCGTACATTCCTGCGTGTTCTGAAACCTTTTTAATATAGGTGTCGCGCGAATCAATACACATATGTACATCCTTTTTGACTCGTTCCTTTAAAAGAACTATCTGGTCTTTGTATCGTGCAAATGCCTGCTTGTTAAAGACTGCATTCATCGCCTTTAGTTCCTTGCCTTCATACCCATAACGGAAATATTCGTAAATTTCCTGACGTGTTTTTCCGATCATATCAAACTTAATATTTTCTACACGAATCGTATCAAAATTAGTTCCTCCGTAATCAAACTGAATGATTTTTTGTTTATTGTTTCGTACCGTTCTATCATAACAGACAACCACATCCTCCATACCCTTAATTAAACGACGCTGAATATAACCTGTCTGACTGGTTTTTACTGCAGTATCAATCAGACCAACTCTACCACCCATCGCGTGAAAGAACAGTTCTTCGGGCGTTAACCCGCCGATAAATGAACTTTCTACAAACCCTCTTGCGACAGGAGTATCGTTAAATTGCTTAAAGTGAGGAAGAGTTCGGTTTGGAAAACTATACGGGATACGCTTGTTATCTACGTTTTGCTGTCCAAGACACGAAATCATCTGTGAAATATTTAACACACTGCCTTTTGAACCCGCCTTTACAATATTTACAAACCGATTGTTTGGATTGAGACTATCAATCGCAATCTTACCTGATTCTGAACTGGCCTTGTTTAAAATATTATTGACTTCGCTCTCAAAATATTCATTATTTGTTCTTCCCGATTTATTATCCAATATACCCAGTTGAACTTGATTAATCAAGTTAGCCACCTCCTTTTTCTGGTTCATAATCACTTCACTAATTTTAGTATTCGTTTCGGTATTTGAAATCAAATCACTCATCCCAACACTAAACCCAGTGGTCTTCATATACTCTGTAACAATTCCCTGAATATTATCTATGAAATACTGCGATTCCTCTTCAGAAAAGTCTGTATTAATACGCTGGATTAATCCTCTACCACCTCCACACAAGGAATCCTTTTCAAACTGACCGCGAATCATTTTACCGTTTATAATTTCAATAATATGATTTGACGTGCTTGCATCCATACTTTCTTTATAAAGCCCGCTCTTGTATTTTAACGTAAGCGGTGGTAGAATATTGCTTATAATTTCAAAACTCGTATAATATTCTTTATCTTCCAAGAAGATGGTCTGGTCTAAACGATTGCATTTCGCCAAAAGATTCATTGCGTGCTTTCTGCTAATTTTTACATCCTTTCGTGTAAACAAATAACTTCCTAGCAAAGAATCTTGAAAGATGCCGATAATACTTTTGTTTAAAGCAGGACTGATAATTTGGTACCGAATTGCGGCCAAATATTTTAACTCCATCTCTGCCTCATCATTTTGAGGCATATGCATATTCATTTCATCACCGTCAAAATCTGCGTTATAAGGCTTCGTGTCTGCAACATTCATTCGGAAAGTATCGCCCTTTTTCATAATACGAACAATATGAGCCATCATAGACATACGATGCAGAGTAGGCTGACGATTAAAGAGAACGTAATCACCGTTCATCATATGCCTGTGAACAATGTCTCCGATGCTAAGACTTATATTTTCTCTGTCGTGATACCGCAAAGAAATATTTTCGCCATTCGCCAACTCCAAAATCTTAGCACCAGGATAGACATCAGGTCCATTTTTTACAAGATAGGTTAGAAACTCCATATTTGATTCATTTACATAAACAGGCTTTGTAATATTCATTGCAATTTTCAAAGGAACACCTAGTTCAGTAATAGATAACTCAGGGTCGGGTGTGATGACAGACCTCGCGCTAAAATCAACACGCTTTCCCATTAAATTTCCACGAACACGTCCCGTTTTTCCCTTGTGTCTCTCGGAAATAGACTTTAGTGCACGTCCCGAACGCTGTTTTACTGGGTCTGTACCTGCAATTGTATTATCTACTATGGTTGAAATGTAATATTGCAAAACAGTAGTCCAATCATCTATCTGCTTCGCTGTAGAATTCTTGGAAATCTGCTCCTTTAACAAATTATTATACTTAATGATATTGATAATGATATGGGTCAAATCATCCTCGCTTCTTTGCTGAGCGTCGTGCTTTACTGACGGTCTGATACTGGGCGGCGGAACCGCGAATATCTGACAAATCATCCACTCAGGTCTTGACCATTTGCTTGAAAATCCCATAAAGTCAATGTCTTCGTCCGAAATCTTTCTAAATACCTTTAGAACCGCTTCTGGTGTGAATTTCATTGTAATAACATCCTCTTTATCATCATCTTTATCGGTCCACTCTGCAATAATCGTTGCAAAACCCTCCTTTTTAATTTTAGAAGGCTGTCTGCACTCGCAACCATCCGAACTTGCATCTCCGCAACGTTTTACTTTATTTGATAGAGTAAACACATTTTGCCAACGTTCAGAAGGCTTGTATTTCAATAAGTTTGAATTTGTAGTTTTGTCAATAAGTAATCTTCCGCATTTAATACATACACATTTTAATATCTTTATGGTTTCTTCAATATATTGTATATAAAATAGAGGGCGAGCCAATTTAATATGACCAAAATATCCTGGACAATTAATATAGTTTTCACCATCGGTAGGACAAATCAATCCAGGCTCTAAAACGCCCATTCGCGGGTCAAACAATCCTCCAATCTTTGGCTTAATACCATTATAGGTCTCTTTGTTTGTAATTTCAGCAACAGAATTTCTTTCAATTTCTTCTGGGCTTAGAAGACTAAACTGAATACCAATAATTTTTGCAGGGGTTTTCTGTAGTGAACTCATCTCTTTATCTATCTTATATATTTTTTATATTCATTCAATTTTCTATATAAAATTGTTTCGTTAAACTAGAGTATGACGAAAAGGTGTCCACCCGAAGAGATAAACTCTATTATAAAGAGACCATCAAAAATGGTACAATCTTTTATTGATTTGACTTCTGGTTTATCGTCGCGATTAGAAGATATATTGTATTTTAAAAATTTACCTAAAGCCTCTCAAAACGTCATTATTGATAAATTGGAGAATTTACATACTTTGACAACGTGTATAAAACCAAAAATGATACAACTATTAGAATCAGATATACCTCTGAACTTTAAATACATTGCCTTGAAAAAAATGATGAAAATGGATGATGAAAGTTCGCCTAAAATTCAAGAGTGGATTGATTCCTTTTTAAATATTCCCTTTAGTAATTACTCGCCATTACCCGTCATTTATTCTATTAATACTCCACAGGAATGTAAAAGTTATATGGATAATTGTCAAAAAACGTTAGATAAGTATACGTATGGTATGAAGGATGCTAAAAATCAATTTATGCAATTGATTGGTAAATGGATTGTAAACCCGAATTCAATGGGAACCGCGATTGCTTTAAGAGGACCAATGGGAACAGGTAAAACAACTCTAATCAAACAAGGCATTAGTAAGATTTTAAATAGACCCTTTGCTTTTATTACCTTGGGCGGGACGGGAGACGGGTCCTTTTTAGAAGGACATTCGTATACCTATGAAGGAAGCACTTACGGAAAGATTGTAGATATTTTAATACAATCGCGCTGTAATAATCCGATTATCTATTTTGATGAATTAGATAAAATAAGTCAGACTGAAAAAGGTAATGAACTTAGTGGTATATTAACCCATTTAATAGATACTACGCAAAATTCACAATTTCACGATAAATATTTTTCGGAGATTGACTTTGACCTAAGTAAATGCCTATTTATTTTTAGTTACAATGATGAAAGTCTTGTCAATCCTATTTTAAAGGACCGAATGTATACGATTGATATTCCCGGTTATGAAAAGAAGGAAAAAATTATCATTGCCCGTGATTATTTAATTCCTGAAATGAATAAAGAATTCAATATTAATGATTTAGTATGGACCGATGAGATATTGGAATATATTATTGAAAAAACTGAGACAGAGGCTGGGGTAAGAAACTTTAAAAGAAAACTTGAGACTGTCTTTAGTAAAATTAATTTATTGCGGATTTCAAGCCCTGAAAAAATTAATTTTCCTTTTGTCATCACAAAATCATTAATTGACGAATTTATAGAAGTTAAGACGATTGTACACACTTATTTGAATATGTATTTATAAAGGTCTGTGATAATATATTGCCTCCTCTTGTTGCAATTATATTAAAATTACTGGGTTCATAACACAAACAACCACTAGAAGATGTATAAGTAGACGGACAGCATTCTGGTTTAAATGTTGCATCAAAAAGTGGGTCTATTGATTTACCTGGATATCTTTTGAGTGCGTCAAGGGTATCCTTTTTAGTAAACGTTTTTGAAGGTTCATTACATTTTAGAAATTCTTGCGAGGGTGGCTCCCACATTGACGCGTCAATTTCCACGGTTGGTTCGCTAAAGGGTTCAATAAATTGTGGTATTTTGTATATTAAATAAATCAGAAATATGATAATTATTATTTTGATCATATAATAATTATAATATTAAATTATAATGTCGTTTTCAAAACTTTTAAAAAAGTATTCTAATCCAAATGTTGCTCAAAAAATGGCTTACAAATACTTAGGAAAAACTGCGAAATTGTACCCTGCAAAGAATCCACAAAAAAAGTATTCTATTTTTGACCCTCACCATAAAAAATGGATTGAGTTCGGACAAATAGGTTATGAAAATTTTACAAAACATAAAGACAAGTCCCGACGAAAAAACTATTTGACTCGTTCAGGTAAAATGAAAGGAGACTGGAAAAAAAATAAATATTCACGAAACAATCTAAGTAGGCAAATTTTATGGTAAAGTTTCTGGAACAGGCCAATTAGGAAAAATTTCTTGACAATTCATATTGAACTTTTTTAATTGGTTGCATTTTTGTCTTGTATCATTTAACAAAGAACTTTCAGGATCATCAGGAGGATGATTTTGTCTATTAAACTCTTCTATGATATCAATCAACGTTTGAAATTCACTAATGGCATCATATCCCGTATTTATGGATGCACTAAAATCTGTTCTTTGAGGGTCAAAGTTGGGTTCCCTTCTTTTCTGATGTAATAAATTAAATGCCTGGTTATATTTATTATTACAAGTCTTCATATATGATTCATATAATGTACGTCTTATTTTATTTACATCATCGCTCTTTATGTAAATGTTTTTACTACGAAAATCTTTTATCCGAAAATTAATTTTATTTTCAGATACTTGAAATAGTAACTTATTTTTTATGAAAAAGGTAATACTGTATATGACGTCGTGTATTCTTTGTGCATAAATACGTATACTTTCATACATATTTTTTTCTTTCACATAACGCTCATTTGCCTCATTATATAACGTTTTCTCTTTTTCATCCACCGTATTGTATTCGTTACGCCAATCTTTTATTTTATTATCCATATCATTATTAATAATATTTACAGATTTTTCAAGGTCTTCTGTATCTTTACCTATCTTTATAGTGGTATTCTTCAATTCCTTATAGGGTCTTGTATCTAAAATGGTGATAAAAGGTTTTATACACTGAATAAAATTATTCTTTGTTGTTTCATAAGGATTCTGTCCTTCAACTGGATTCATATAATAACTAAAAAACACATACTTTGGATTACATTTTTGATTTTTCCAGTCTAATAAAATTTGGGCTTGAGTTAGTTTTAAATAAAAATAGAATATTATGATTATTATTATGAGTATCAAAAGGGATGAACCGAATATACTGCTTTCTTCTTCATTACTTTTATAAATTTTTTTGATACTCTCTATAAACATATAAAATAACAATATTATTTACCTAACTATTTATTCATATAATTTTTTATATTTAAAAATATCTCTTTTACATCATTTTTAAAGTCCTCTATTTTTGCAGGAATTGTAGTTTCATATGTCTTTATTGTATTCAAATAGGTACCCGTTGTTTCAATTTTTTTATTCGTTTCCTTGTAATTCTTATCAAGCATGTCTGTCTTTTCTTTAAGAGTTGTATTTATATCATTCATATTTTTATTCGCAAGGTCTGAGACCTTTGCATATTTAACATTTTGCGTATCAACCATAGAAGTTAGTTCACTTTTTGCAACACCTTTACTAAATTGTTTTATACAATTTCCAAATTGATTATAGGATTCTTGTTCCGTTTGATAAAAAGATGCTTTAAATAAATTGATTGGATTACATTTTGTATTGTCCCAATCATTTTTAAGACTAATTCTTGACTGTATATTTAACATATAGGCGTATACAAAAATGAACATAATCAATACAAAATTTCTATCACTTGTATCGCTCATAATAATAATATTTATTTTTATATAAACACATATCCGCTTATTAATATGTATGGCTCTTGTAAAGTCTTATTTTTCTTTACTGACAGAGTATCAGAAAAAATATGGTCCTAAAACATTTCTGTTGATGCAAGTTGGAAGTTTTTTTGAAGTATATTCAGAAAAGGAAGATGACCCAACGATGGAAGCATTTTCTAAAATTTGCGATTTAAAGATTGCTTCAAAGGGAGACCATTTTATGGCGGGGTTTCGTGATTATGTTTTGGATAAATACATTTCTAAAACAAATGAAAATCATTATACATCTGTAGTTTTTATTCAAGAAGAAGTTTCAGGTCTAATTCAAAGAAAAGAATATGCCGTCTATAGTCCAGGTACAACCTTTTTAGATGATGAAATAAAACTTTCTAACAATACAAGTTGTTTATGGATTTATAAAACAAAAATGACTCCGTGTAGTATTCTGTTTGGTATTTCTAATTTAGATATTTATACGGGAAAGGTGGATGTATTTGAATATCAAGAAATTTATTATCATAATCCTACTACCTATGATTCTATTGAAAGATTCATTTCTATTTACAATCCTACTGAAATGATTGTGATTCATAATTTGGAAGAAGTTATTGTAAACGGTGTTTTGCAATATCTTTCATTGAAAAGTAAAAAGGTTACCTTGATTGATTTGAATAAAAATGATGTTTATTCAAATCAAGCTGCTAATTGTGAAAAACAAAAGTATCAGGCAGAGATTATAAAAAAGTTTTATCCCCTACTAAACAAGGGTTTGGTAATGGATACACTATTTGAAAAGACGATTGCGTTCCAAAGCCTATGTTTTTTATTGGATTTTGTCTCGCAGCATAACCCGTGTCTTACTCACAAACTATCTGAACCCACCTTGGATAAATCAACTGCTCTTGTTTTGGCAAATCATTCTTTGAAACAATTGAATATGATTGACGGAGAATATACCGGGGAATATTCAAGTGTTCTTTCTTTACTAAACACTTGCAGGACTAAAATTGGAAAGAGAGAGTTTCAGAGAATATTATTAAATCCTATTCACGACAGTTCTCTATTACAAGAGTCCTATGATATGATAGAACATTGCATTGAAATGGATTATCAGTGGACACCCATTCTTTCTAAAATTTGTGATATTGAAAAAATAAACAGGAAGATTATTTTGCAAAAGATTGCTCCTTCAGAATATGCCCAATTATATGAAACCTGTTCTTTATTAGAATGTATAAATGGGGATGAAAGATGGTATAATTATATTTTTTATGATAAAGTAAAAGAGGAAATAGGTCACATTAAAAAAACATTGTCAACTTATTTAAACATTGAGGTTGCGAGAATCACTCACGACCTAGACGATGCTTGCGACGACCTTATTCAAAAAGGAGTGGATGACTCTCTTGATAGAACTTGCCGAGACAAAATAGAAGGTAGATTGAGGTTTAATAGTATTTATGAGTATTTAAATAAACTATATAATGGCGTTGATAAGAAGTGCGAACAAGCCTTTAAAATTCAC
>Ga0114966_10001419_pt1 | contig 22183 bp, 17 predicted proteins | sample M_130207_XF_Meta_FD_87029 | JGI IMG/M metagenome (GOLD analysis project Ga0114966, IMG submission 87029) | Freshwater microbial communities from Lake Montjoie, Canada to study carbon cycling - M_130207_XF_MetaG | ecosystem: Environmental > Aquatic > Freshwater > Lake | place: Lake Montjoie... | reverse complement strand
AATTGATGCGTGAACAGTCAGTACGTACCCAACGACATATAACTTTAGATGAAATTGGACGTCGTATTGCCTTAGGTCAATTTAAAGAATTAAACATCATCCTTAAAGGTGACGTGGATGGTTCTGTTGAAGCCTTGTCTGATTCATTCTCTAAATTATCTACCGAAGAAATTCAAATCAATATTATTCATAAAGGCGTTGGAGCCATTACAGAAACTGACGTAATGTTAGCTTCTGCCTCGGATGCTATTATTATTGGGTTTAATGTTCGTCCTGCAGGAAACGCAAGACAATTAGCAGATAAAGAAGAAATTGATATCCGTAATTATTCAATTATTTACGATGCTATCGATGATTTGAAAGATGCTATGGAAGGTATGCTTTCACCAGTTATTAAAGAAGAAGTTACCGGAACAGCTGAAATTCGCGAGACATTCAAAATTTCTAAAATTGGAACTATTGCTGGCTGTATGATTACTGATGGTAAAATCTTTAGAAACTCTAAAATACGTATTATTCGTGAAGGGGTTGTTATTTTCACAGGAGAATTGACCGCATTAAAACGTTTCAAAGACGATGTGAAAGAAGTATCTAAAGGATATGATTGTGGTATCCAAATTAAAGGTTATAACGACATAGAGCAACTAGATATTATTGAAGCTTTCCAAGAAGTGGAAGTAAAGAAAAAATTGAAATAGTATTTAATTTATATAAAAAAAAGCCTCGCAATTGCGAGGCTTTTTTTAAAGTTATTGAAAATGATTTATAAATTCTAAAATAATATTTTCTCGAATTTTAATTTTATTATTTTCATAAGAAATCGGCTTAATTTGTTGATTTCTCATTAGAAATAGATGTAGTTCATCGATTAGTTAATATTTTTTTTAAGATTAAGAATGATTATTTAAAAATAATTTTAATTTTGAGTAACCTAAATTTTAACGAAAACCAAAACCATTATGAAATTCAAATTACTTTCTATTGCTCTTATTGCAATTACAAGTGTAGCTTTTGCTCAAAACAGAAACACTGTTTGGAGTGCAACTACTAAAAAAACGAACATGATTGCCCTTGAAAGCAGAATGCAGTTTCCCGAAAATCATCTTTTTGATTTGAATCTTAACGTGTTGAAACAAAGTATTGTGAACACACCCAAAAGAGACGCTAAAAATTCAACAGTAATTATTTCTTTACCAAATGCTGAAGGGATTTTAGAGGGTTTCAAAATTTATGAAAACTCTAATATGGATCCAGCACTTGCGGCTAGATATCCAGAAATTAAATCCTATGTTGGAATTGGAATTGATAATCCAACAGCAACTGTTTATTTCAGTATTTCGCCACTTGGATTTAAAGCAATGACTTTAAGTGCAGACAAACCAGCAGTATTTATTGAGCCAATATCTCAAGATTTAGTAACCTATTCTGTATATAAAAAATCAGATAAAAAAGCGAGTTTAACGCCTTTTGAGTGTAGTGTTATTGATGTAGTTTCTCCACAAATTGATGGAACTGCTGCAAGACCAAATGCAGACGATGCTACTTTGAGAACATTTCGTTTAGCAATGTCTTGTACAGGTGAATATGCAGTTTACTTTGGAGGAACAAAAGCATTAGCTCTTGCCGCAATCAATGCTTCAATGACTCGTGTAAACGGTGTTTTTGAAAAAGATTTTGGTGTCCATATGAATTTAATTGCCAATACTGATTTAGTGATTTATACAAACGCTTCTACTGACCCATATGCTGCTGCGGCAAGTATGTCTCAATGGAATGCTCAATTACAATCTACATTAACCTCAGTAATTGGAGAAGCTAACTATGATGTTGGTCACTTATTTGGTGCTACTGGCGGTGGTGGAAATGCAGGCTGCATTGGTTGTGTTTGTACAAATGGTTCAAAAGGAAGTGGAATTACTTCTCCAGCTGACGGAATTCCTGCTGGAGACAACTTTGATATTGATTATGTAGCACACGAATTAGGGCACCAATTTGGTGCTAATCATACTTGGACTCATGGTGGAAACGAAGGAACAAGTGTTCAAATGGAACCAGGTTCAGGCTCAACAATTATGGGTTATGCTGGAATTACTACACTTGATGTGCAACCACATTCAGATGCTTATTTTCATGCAGTCAGTATTCAACAAGTAACTAATAACATAAAAACTAAAACCTGTCAAACCAATACTGCAACTGGTAACTCAGTGCCTACAGCAGGTGCAGGTCTAGATTATACTGTTCCAAAAAGCACTCCTTTTATGCTAACAGGTACAGGAACCGATGCTAATGGAGATGCACTTACATACAATTGGGAGCAAATGGATTCTCAAACTACATCTGCAGTTCCAAGCGCAACTAAAACAACAGGAGTGAATTTTAGATCCTATAATTCATCTACTTCTTCAACTAGATGTTTTCCTAAAATGTCTTCAGTTTTAACAGGAGCAACAACTACGGCAGGAACGGAACTTACAGTTGAGGCATTATCCTCGGTAGCTAGAACATTAAACTTTAGAATGACTGTTAGAGATAACAGAGCAGGTGGGCCAGCAAACAATAGTGACGATATGATTGTAACTGTTAATGCTACAGCAGGACCATTTTCGGTAAGTGCACCTAATACAGCTGTTTCTTATGTGGGTGGAAGTTCTCAAACCGTAACTTGGGCTGTAGCTGGAACAACAGCAAACGGTGTAAACTGTGCTAATGTTGATATTTTAATTTCTACAGATGGTGGAACAACATGGTCAACTTTATTAGCGGCTACTCCAAATGACGGAACACAAGCAGTTACTATTCCAAACACGCCAGGAACTACTAACCGAATTATGGTTAAAGGAACAAATCATATTTTCTTTGATGTTTCTAACACTAACTTTACCATTTCTGCAGGTGCTGCTCCCGATACTGTTGCTCCAACGGCTCCAACTTTATCTGCATCTGGAACAACTGAAACAACCACAAACTTATCATGGTCTGGCGCTACGGATAATATAGCGGTAACAGGATATGATGTCTTTAGAAATGGTTCTTTAATTGGTTCTACAACTACGGCAACGACTTTTGCTGTAACAGGCTTAACAGCAACTACAACGTATACTTTTACAGTTAGAGCTAAAGATGCTGCAGGAAATACTTCTGTAGATAGTAATGTAGTAAGCGTAACAACCTTAACACCTGTTCCTGACACAACTGCTCCTATTGCTCCAACTTTATCCGCTTCAGGAACTACTCAAACTACAACCAATTTATCATGGTCTGGTGCTACCGATAATGTAGCAGTAACCGGATACGATGTTTTAAGAAATGGTGCTTTAATTGGTTCTACAACTACTGCAACTACTTTTGCTGTAACTGGTTTAACTGCTTCAACAGCTTATTCTTTTAATGTAAGAGCTAAAGATGCTGCCGGAAATATTTCTCTTGACAGCAATAGCGTTACTGTTACAACATTAACTCCAGATACTACAGCGCCAACAGCGCCAACATTATCAGCTTCTGGAACTACCTCTACTACAACAAACTTGTCTTGGACTGTTGCTACAGATAATGTGGCTGTTACAGGATACGATGTCTACAGAGGAACAACTTTAATAGGTTCTACAACTACTGCAACTACTTTTGCAGTAACTGGTTTAACCGCTTCAACAGCTTATACTTTTAATGTTAGAGCAAAAGATGCTGCTGGTAATATTTCAATAAACAGCAATACCGTTTCTGTTACCACTTTAGCTGCTTCAACAGTAACTTATTGTACATCTCAAGGAAATAGTACTGCTGACGAAAAAATTGGTAAAGTTGTTTTCGGAACAATAAACAATACTTCAACAGGGACTGCTGGATACGAAAATTTTACCGCTCTTTCTACAAATGCTGTAAGAGGAACTGCATATACAATTACAATTACACCTTCATGGACAAGCACTGTATTTAAAGAAGGATACGTAGTATGGATTGATTATAATAAAGATGGTGACTTTTTAGATGCAGGTGAAAAAGTATGGACAAAAGCTGCTTCAACTACAACGCCAGTAACTGGAACTTTCACAATTCCTACAACTGCAACTTTAGGAGCTACTAGAATGAGAATTCAAATGTCTTACAACGCAGTACAAACCTCTTCATGTGCAGCATTCTCTTTTGGTCAGGTAGAAGATTACACTGTAAATATCTCTTTAACTGCCAAAATTGATGAAACTTCTAACGCCGGAATTTCATTCAACCTAATTCCAAATCCTGTTAAAGGGGATATATTAAATATTTCAAATCTTGATATTGCTTCTGAATATAGAATTTTCAATATGTTAGGACAAGAAATCGGAAAAGGAAAAATTGAAAATCAAAGCATCAATGTTGGTTCTTTGACATCTGGAACGTATTTAATCGAAGTTTCAAATGCGAATGGCAAATCTTCAAAACGCTTTATCAAAGAATAGTTTAGTTTTTTAAGTTATTAATGATTAAAGCCATTCAACAAAATGAATGGCTTTTTTTTATGAATATATTTATTACTTTTAAACTTTTAAATTAATCACTTCAATAATGAAAAAAATAGCAATTATACTAGCAATTACAATGGGTTTATCAGTTTCAGCACAAAAGGTTATGACACCTGAATTACTATGGAAATTAGGAAGAGTTTCCGTTTTAGGAATTTCAAAAGATAAAAAATCTGTTGTTTATAAAGTGTCAACACCTTCAGTACAAGATAACAAATCAAATTCAAAATATTATACAGTATCAGTAATTGGTGGCAATCCAATTGAAATAAAAGAAACAAAAGAACTTTTAAACGACAAAAATGTTTCTCCGGATGGAAAATATTTAATTTATAATGAAGAAGTAAAAGTAGAGAATGTTCATGGTAAAGATTTTTATCCAGAGTTAGACAAATCTAATGCCCAAATCTATAATGGACTAGATTATCGCCATTGGGATACATGGAATGAAGGGAAATTTAATCATGTTTTTTATAAGGAAAATAAAGAAGGTGCCATTGGAATTGATATTTTAAAAGGAGAAAATTTCGATAGTCCACAAAAACCTTTTGGTGGAGATGAAGATTATATTTGGTCACCAGATAGTAAAAGTATTTTGTATGTGTGCAAGAAAAAAGCGGGAACACAATACGCTATTTCAACCAACACCAACATTTATGAATACAATCTTGAAACCGGAAAAACGACCAATAGAACCGAAGCCAATCTGGGTTACGATACAAATCCAGCTTTTTCGTCTACAGGGAATTTAGCCTACCTACAGATGAAACGCGACGGATATGAAGCCGATAAAAACGATATTATTGTAGATTTCAAAGGCTTAAAAATGAATCTAACAGCTAATTGGGATGATTCTGTTAGCAGTTTTCAATGGAGCAAGGATGGTAAGAAAATATATTTTATTGCTCCTGTTGATGGGACATTACAACTTTTTGAAGTTAATTTCCCTGGGCTTACAAAAATTGCAATTACGGTAACTCAACTTACAAGCGGCTATTTTGATGTTCATGACATTGTAGATATTACGGGTGACAATGCTATTGTAACAAGAACTGATATGAATCATGCTTTAGAAATTTATTCATACAATTTTAAAAAGAAAACGTGGAGTCAAATTACCGATACCAATAAAGAAAACTTCAAAGACCTTTCTTTAAGTACAACAGAAAGACGTTATGTTACTACCACAGATGGAAAAAAAATGTTGGTTTGGGTAATATTACCACCAAATTTTGATACAACAAAAAAATACCCAACACTATTGTATTGTCAAGGCGGACCACAATCTGCTCTAACTCAGTTTTACTCCTTCCGTTGGAATTTTCAATTGATGGCAGCAAACGGATATATTGTAGTAGCGCCGAATAGACGGGGAATGCAAGGACATGGAGTAGAGTGGAACGAAAAAATATCTGGAGATTGGGGAGGACAAGTAATGGACGATTATCTTTCTGCTATTGATGATGTTTCTAAAGAAACGTATGTTGATAAATCACGATTAGGATGTGTTGGCGCAAGTTATGGAGGATACTCTGTGTTTTATTTAGCGGGAATTCACAACAATCGATTTAAAACTTTTATTGCACACGATGGTGTTTTTAATACCCAAAGTATGTTTGGGACTACCGAAGAAGTTTTCTTTAACAATTGGGATTTTGGCGGTGCTTATTGGGAAAAAAACAATAAAGTTGCTCAAAAATCATACACCACTTTCAATCCTATTACTTTAGTTGACAAATGGAATACACCGATATTAATTATTCAAGGAGGTAACGATTTCCGTGTACCAATTGGACAAGCACAAGAAGCATTTCAAGCGGCACAATTACGTGGTGTAAAAAGTAGGTTCTTGTACTTACCCGAAGAAAATCATTGGGTTTTAAAACCTCAAAATGCTCAAGTTTGGCAAAAAGAGTTTTATAAATGGTTAAAAGAAACGCTATAGGTTTTAAAAACTAGCTAAAAGACTTTCGATACTTTTTACATCAATTTTACAAATTTGCTGTAATTCGTCAATCGTTCCCTGTTCAATAAAAACATCAGGAACACCAAGTGTTTTGATTTTTGTTGGATACTCATTTTCAAATGCAAATTCAACAATTGCACTTCCAAAGCCGCCTTTAATTACGCCATCTTCAATCGTGATGATGGCTTCATAGGTCGCGAAAATTTCATGTAACATTACTTCATCTAAAGGTTTTACAAATCCAAAATCATAATGCGCAAATTCATTGGCATTTTCAATATTTTTGAGAGCAAGTGTTACATTATTACCAATAAATCCAGTTGATAAAATAGCATACAAGTTTCCTTCTTTAAGCAAATGAGCTTTTCCAATTTTAATTTTATCAAATCTGCAATCTGCAATCTGCAAACTAAAATCTTTGTATTTCCCTCTTCCTCTTGGATATCGAATGGCAATAGGATTTGACAAACCCAATTGTGCGGAATATAAAATATTGCGCAAAGCCATTTCGTCTTTTGGAGCGTAAATGATGAGGTTAGGAATACATCTCAAATATGCCAAATCAAAAACACCATGATGCGTGGCACCATCTTCGCCAACCAAACCTGCTCTGTCTAAACAAAAAATAACGGGTAAATTTTGTAAAGCCACATCATGTATCACTTGATCGTAAGCACGTTGTAGAAAAGTAGAATAGATGTTGCAAAAAACTACCATTCCTTGAGTCGCCATTCCAGCCGAAAGCGTTACAGCATGTTGTTCGGCAATACCTACATCAAAAGCCCTCTCTGGAAAGGCATCCATCATAAATTTCATCGAACTTCCACTCGGCATTGCAGGTGTGATACCAATAATTTTAGGATTCTTTTTTGCCAATTCCACTAGTGTTAAACCAAAAACATCCTGGAATTTTGGAGGTAAATTGTCTTCCGATTTAATATGAATTTCGCCAGTGGTTTTATCAAATTTTCCAGGCGCATGATATTTCACTTGGTCGGCTTCTGCTTGTTGTAAACCTTTACCTTTGGTAGTTATAATGTGTAAAAACTTCGGGCCTTTTACTTTTTTTAATCGTTCCAATTCCTTGATTAAACCTTGAATATCATGTCCGTCAATTGGTCCGGAATAATCAAAATTTAGAGACTTAATCATGTTGTTTTGCTTGGGATTTTTACCAGATTTTACAGATGTTAAATAGTTTTTCAGCGCCCCAACACTTGGGTCAATGCCGATAGCGTTATCATTTAAAATCACCAGTAAGTTGGCGTCAGTAACTCCAGCATGATTCAAACCTTCAAACGCCATTCCGCTTGCAATAGAAGCATCGCCAATAACGGCAATATGATGTTTGTTTTCTCCTTTCAATTGAGAAGCAATCGCCATTCCCAAAGCCGCCGAAATAGAAGTAGAGGAATGCCCAACGCCAAAAGTATCATAAATACTTTCGCTACGTTTGGGAAAACCAGATATACCGCCAAGCTGGCGATTAGTGTCAAATTTTTCTTTTCTTTCGGTTAAAATTTTATGCCCATACGCTTGATGTCCCACATCCCAAACCAACAGATCTTCGGGTGTGTTAAAAACATAATGCAAAGCAATAGTCAATTCTACAACACCAAGGCTAGCGCCCAAATGCCCTTCTTTTACCGAAACAATATCAATAATAAAATCGCGCAATTCTTTTGCCAATTGAGGCAATTGCTGTTCGTCCAATTGACGTAAATCGGTTGGATTATTGATTGCTGAAAGTAAATTTTGTGACATCAAGCAAATGTACGAATTGAATTCCTATTTTTGTTTCATGGAAAACATTTTCACCGACGAATATTTCATGAAAAAAGCTTTGCAGGAAGCGGAAACTGCTTTTGAAAAAGGCGAAATTCCTGTTGGCGCTATCATTGTCATCAACAATAAAGTCATTGCCCGAAGTCATAATCTCACTGAAATGCTTAATGATGTTACGGCTCATGCTGAAATGCAAACCATTACAGCAGCCGCTAATTATTTGGGTGGAAAATATTTAATCGGTTGTACGCTTTATGTCACTTTGGAACCTTGTCAAATGTGCGCGGGTGCTTTGTTTTGGAGTCAAATTTCTAAAATAGTTTTTGGTGCTAAAGACGACAATCGTGGATTCCAAACTTTAGGAACACAATTACATCCAAAAACTGAAGTAATTCAGGGTATAATGGCTAATGAAGCTTCTGAAATCATGAAACGTTTCTTTGCGCAAAAGAGAAAATAAATATTCTCGAGAATACTATAAATCTAATTAGTTTTACAATACTAAAAGCGCTTTTTTAAACGTTTAATTTAAATAATTTATAAAAAGAAAATGGAAAAAATAAAATCATCAATTATTATTGGCGTTGCCATTATCATAACAGCTTGGATTTTAGGAAAATCTTTCCAAAACCGAAACGATAATTTAGATTCGATTTCTGTAATTGGATTAGGAACCAAAGATTTTATTTCGGATGAAATACTTTGGTCTGGGAGTTTTAAATCAACAAGTATGGACATTAAAACGGCCTATAATAAAATTGTATCCGATCAAAAAATTGTAAATGATTTTTTTGTTGCTAAGGGATTTAAACCAACCGAATTTAGTTTTGGAGCTGTGAATTTTCAAAAGAAATTTAGAGAAATTCGAAGTGAGAACACTGAGAATACCTATCAAACAAAATACGAACAAGTTTTTGATGGTTATGAAGCCACGCAAACCATTTCTTTTTCTGCCAAGAAGAATGACGATTTGATGAAACGCATCGAAAGTGTATCTAGTAAAACTTCCGAATTGGTGAATTCGGGCATTGAACTTTCTTCCAATTCCATTCAATATACCTATTCCAACTTGCCAAGTTTAAAGCAAAGTTTGATTGAAAATGCCACAAAAGATGCCAACGAACGCGCTACAAAAATTGTAAAAACAGGTGATGGAAATTTAGGGAAATTGAAAAGAGCCAGTATGGGCGTTTTCCAAATTACGGGTCAAGGCTCTACCGAAGATGATAGTTATGGCGGGATTAACGATACCTACAGTAAAAATAAAACGGCAAGAATCACCGTTCGATTGGAATATGAATTGGATTAAGCTTCCAATCTTTTAAGCATAAAAAAACCGTCTCGTTAAATTAACAAGACGGTTTTTTTTATTTAATCTTCAATTTCATTTCCTTGAGCGTCAAAGAAACGGTATTCTAAATACGTGTAAGCGTCACGCGGTATGATTTTTACCCATTTTTTATATTCAAAAAACCATTTTGAACGTAATGATGGAAAGCCTTTTTTAAGGTATGCTGCCACAAAAGGATGCACATTGAGCATAACCTTTTTATGGGTTTTTAGTATTCTATCAAGGTCGGAAGCAATTCTGTCGATAACTAGAATTGGAGCTTCAATTTCTCCGTTTTCATTGTTAGGATCTTCTTCTCTTGTTTTAATGTTTACTTCTGGTCTTACGCGTTGTCTTGTAATTTGAACTAATCCAAATTTACTTGGCGGTAAGATTTTGTGTTTTGCTTTGTCATCGCTCATTTCTTCTCTCAAGAAGTTGAACAAAACATTGCGATTTTCTGAGTTTTGCAAATCGATAAAATCAATAACAATAATTCCGCCCATATCTCTCAAACGCAATTGTCTTGCGATTTCGGCAGCGGCTATCATGTTTACTTCCATGGCAGTATCTTCTTGGTTAGAAGCTTTATTGGAACGGTTTCCGCTGTTCACGTCTATAACGTGTAAAGCTTCGGTGTGTTCAATAATCAAATAAGCGCCTTTACTCATTGATACTGTTTTTCCAAACGAAGTTTTGATCTGTCTTTCGATGTTGTATTTCTCAAAAATCGGTGTGTCTTTGGATTGATAAAGCTTCACCATTGATTGTTTTGAAGGATCTATTTCGGCAATATAGTCTTTCGTTTCGTTGAACAACTCTACATCATCAATATAAATACCGGTAAAGGTATCATTGAAAACATCTCTTAATATGGAGGAAGCTCTGTTAACTTCTCCTAATATTTTGGAAGGATGGTGTGCGGTTGGTAATTTTTTACACATTGCAGTCCATCTACTGAGTAGGTTCTGCAAGTCTTTTTCTAATTCGGCTGTGTTTTTGCCTTCTGCTACTGTTCTCACAATAACACCAAAACCTCTTGGTTTGATAGATTGTACAAGTTTTTTTAGACGTTCTTTTTCTCCTTTGATTTCTATTTTTTGTGAAACAGAAACTCTATCCGAGAACGGAACTAAAACCACAAAACGACCGGCCAATGAAAGCTCAGAGCTTATTCTTGGGCCTTTGGTTGATATGGGTTCTTTAACAACTTGCACTAACAAAGATTGATTCGCACTCAGAATATCTGCTACGGTTCCGTCTTTATTAATTTCTTTTTCAAACTGAAAGTTTTTTAGGGAGAAATCTTTTAGTTTACCTGCGCTTACAAGTTTTATGAATTTCAAATAGGAAGCTAAATTGGGACCTAAATCGTGATAATGTAAAAAGGCATCTTTTTCGAAGCCAACATTTACAAAAGCAGCATTTAAACCGGCAACTGGTTTTCTGATTTTGGCGATAAAAATATCACCAACCTGAAAGTTGCTTTGTTCTTCTTCTTTGTGTAATTCAATTAGTTTTCCATCTTTTAACAAGGCAAAATCTACAGCATCAGGACTAGATCTAATGATTAGTTCTTTATTCATGTTGTAAATTATTATCTGTATTTGAGGTTTGAAGTTGTTGGTTTGTTGTTTATAGTTATAACCATAAACTCCTAAATCATAAACTATAAACTTTTAGTACAGATGGATTAAACAATTTTTAACAGGTGTTTTTACCCGGCGAAACCTCTTTTTTGGTTTCATTTTCAATGAACGTTTGTAAAAAGAAAAAAGTAGTTAGAAACTACTTTTTCTTTTTATGACGGTTAGCTCTTGCACGTTTTTTACGTTTGTGAGTAGCTACCTTATGTCTTTTTCTTTTTTTACCACTTGGCATACTGTGTAGTTTTTGTGTGATTAATAAATAGTTTATACTGTTACTTCAGTATTAGTTTTTACTGCTTCAACGAACACTTTTGCTGGTTTGAATGCAGGAATATTGTGTGCTGGAATTTTAATTGTTGTATTTTTAGAAATGTTTCTTCCTGTTTTTTCAGCTCTAGTTTTAATGATAAAACTACCAAAACCTCTTAGGTAAACATTTTCTCCTGATTCTAAAGAAGTTTTTACTTCTTCCATAAATGTTTCAACTACTGCTTGAACATCTCCTTTTTCAATTCCTTTTTTTTCTGAAATTATCGCTACGATATCTGCTTTCGTCATTTTCTTGCGTATTTAATATTATGTGTAATTTTTTGAGGTTGCAAATATATGAATTAAATAAACAATATTTCAAGCATAATTCATTAAAATTTAATCACATAAACTTTTACTTTTGTTTACCAATTTTTAATTATGAATTTTTCTAAAGTCTTACTGCAATGGTATTTACAAAATAAGCGTGATTTGCCATGGAGAAATACCACTAATCCTTACCCTATTTGGCTTTCAGAAATTATTCTTCAGCAAACGCGAGTGGTACAAGGAATGCCTTATTATTTAAAATTTACGACGACTTTTCCAACCATTTTTGACTTAGCAAATGCCGATGAAGAAACTGTTTTAAAACTATGGCAAGGTTTGGGATATTATTCTAGAGCAAGGAACCTACATAAAACAGCTCAAATTATTGCGTTCGAATTAAACGGAGTGTTTCCAAATACGTATGCTGATTTATTAAAACTAAAAGGCGTTGGAACCTATACTGCTGCTGCTATTGCTTCTTTTTCGTACAACGAAGATGTTCCGGTTGTTGATGGAAACGTATTGCGGGTTTTCTCCCGATATTTTGATATTGAAACCGATATTTCGTCTTCAGGAGCTAAAAGTGAATTTACATCTTTAGCCAAAGAATTATTGCCAGCAGGGAAAGCCAATATTTTTAATCAGGCGATTATGGAATTTGGAGCGTTGCAATGTGTTCCCAAAAACCCGGATTGTGGGAGCTGTATTTTTAACGAAAGTTGCCAGGCTTTGCAAAAGAAAAAAGTGGTGCAACTTCCCGTGAACTTGAAAAAATTAAAAGTAACTAAACGCTATTTTAATTATCTGATTTTTTCGGATGAAACCAATCAAACGCTTATTCAAAAAAGAACTGCGAAAGGGATATGGCATAATCTTTACGAATTTCCTGTAATTGAAACTGAAAATCCGGAAACCGACGAAACAATTTTGGCTTTAATTCACAATCAAAAGCAAATTCCAAACGTTACTAATGAAGTAATACTTTTTAATTCGGAACCAATTATTCATAAATTATCGCACCAGCATTTGAACATTAAATTTTGGAAAATAAAAGTAAAAGGAATAATTTCAAATGGGATTGAATGTAATCAAGCAAAAAAATTTCCTTTTCCAATTGTAATTTATAATTTTATTGAGCAAGATTGGTTTTAAATTTCAAAAAAAGCCTTAAATTTGGGGTAATAAATTTTAAAAAATGAGTGGTACTTTGAATAGAGTCATGTTGATTGGTCACCTTGGAGAAGATGTAAAAATGCATTATTTCGAAGGCGGAAATTGCATTGGTCGATTTTCATTAGCTACAAATGAGGTTTATATTAATAAACAAACCAACGAAAAAATCACTTCTACAGAATGGCATAACTTGGTGGTAAAAAATAAAGCCGCCGAAATTTGTGAAAAATATTTAACTAAAGGAGATAAAATTTTTGTTGAAGGACGAATTAAATCACGTCAATGGCAAGCTGAAGACGGTTCAAATAAATATATTACGGAGATTCAAGTTACCGAATTCATTTTTTTGACTACTAAAAAAGATGCAGATGGAATGCGACATTCTCCTTCATCGGATCAAAAACCTACTAATTTTGAAACTCCAAATCCTGCAGCTCCAGAAAATGATTTGCCGTTTTAATTCCTTTAATTTTATTGAAATGATAAATAAAAAAAACGCGTGTTTCTTTTTATGTCTATTGCTATTGATTGTAATATCAAGTTGTAAAGACGAAGTTTTACCTAAACCGTCAAGTCAATTGAGATTGGATTATCCTGTAGCTGAATATGTTCCATTTAGTAATCATTGTCCTTTTGAATTTGAAATCAATGAAAATGCTATCATCACTGAGGATAAGAATTGCGGATTTACTATTGCATACCCAAAAATGAAGGCCACAATTTATTTGACTTTTAAAGCCGTGAATAATAATATTGATGCATTATTACGAGATGCTCAAAAACTTACATACGAGCATGTTATTAAAGCGGATGACATAACAGAACAACCTTTTATAAACAGTGATAATAAAGTATATGGTATGTTTTATAAAGTAAATGGAAATGCAGCTACTAATGCTCAATTTTATGTTACAGATAGCATCAACCATTTTGTAACTGGCTCGGTTTATTTTTATGCAAAACCAAATTTTGATTCTATAATGCCAGCAGCAGATTATATCAAAAATGATATGCAAAGGTTAATGGAAACTGTGAAATGGAAATAACTCTTTTTTGTTTTAAAAATCTTTAGTGATAACATTGTGTTTGTTTTTTAGAATATCTGAAAGAACTTTTGAGTCAGTATTGCTATAAAACAAACAATTCCCTTTATGGGTTTGATTTGTAAACCCGACTTTTTCACGTAAAACATTTTTGGTTTGTCTTGCTACTGCTTCACCAGAATCAATGATTTTAACATGCTTTGGGAGGATTTTTTTAATTTGAGGTATTAAGTAAGGATAATGACTACAGCCAAGTACTAAAAAATCGACATTTGCTTCTATCATGGGTTGTAAATAGGAGTGCAGTAACTGATTCATTTCAGGAGAATTTATGTCGCCATTTTCAATCAATTGTACCAAACCATGGCCTATTTGTTCAATTATTTTTGTGTCTTGAAACTTTTCGGCTGTTTTATGAAAAAGTTCACTATTCAAAGTGCCTTTTGTGGCTAGTATTCCAATAATGTGTTTTTTGGAGTGCATTGCTGCGGGTTTAATTGCAGGTTCAATTCCTATAAAAGGGATATTGTATTTCTCTCTTAATTCTTTAATGGCATTGGTGGTAGCGGTATTGCAGGCAACTACAATGATTTTGCAATTTTGTTCAAGAAGGAATTCTGTGTTTTTAATACTTAATTGAATTATTTCTTCCTTTGATTTTTGACCATAAGGGGCATTTTTACTATCTGCTAAATAAATAGTGTCCTCATTTGGCAGCAAATCCTGTATTTCCGTCCAAATAGAGGTTCCCCCAATACCAGAATCAAAAAGTCCAATAGCATTATTGTTTATCATAAAACAAAAGTAAAAAAAAACTGCTCAAGTATTTGAGCAGTTTTGTAATTTATATTGCAGTAATTAAGCAGAAATTATAATTAAAACCCAAGTTCTTTTTTAACATCAGCCGTTAAATCTGGACCGTCGGTAAGTAATAAATCAGCAGCATTTAAAACATATTGGTATCCTTTTGATTTACCAACTTTTTGAATAGCAGCTTTTACTTTGTCCATTAATGGTTTTACCATATCAGATTCTTTCTTTTGTAATTCTTTTTGTGCATTTTCTCTGTAATCTGTAATACGTTTTACAAGATCTTGAACTTCTGTTTGACGAGTTTGATTAACAACATCGGTTACAGTTGAAGCTTCTTGGTCGTATTTTTTTATTTTGTTTTGGTATTCTTCTGCCATTGTTTTGTAGTCAGCATCATAAGTAGCGCTTAATTTCTCTAATTGTTTTTGAGCATCTAACATTGCAGGCATTTTAGAGATAAGTTCATTTACATCTACATGAGCTGTTTTTGCTTGCGCATTAATAGTTTGAATTGTTCCCAAAAACAATACTGTAGCTATTAGTAAAGATTTCAATCGTTTCATTTTAAAAAGTGTTAATTAATTTATAGTTTATTTATTATTCTGTTTTATTTTCTTTTGCTTTTTTAGCCGCTTCTCTGTCTGCTAATGCTTTCGCTTTTTTCTCTTCGAGCGCTTTTTTTCTATCCTCAATTAATTTTGCTCTTGCGGCTGCCTTTTCAGCTTTTGCTTGATCAGCTGCGCTTTTTTTATCCGCAACAGCTGTACTGTCAGAAGTTTTACCTTCGGGTTTTCCAGTTTCATTTTTTTCTTTAGCAGTAACCGTGCCATTTTTTTTGGCTTCTTTTTCTGCTCATAATTGTTTTCTGGCTTCTTCTTTTTCTTTTTTCTTTAAATCTGCGGCAATTTTTTTATCGGCCATCATTTTTTCACGAGCCAATTTTTTATCTTCAAGTAATTTTTTTCTTTCTGCTAAAGCTGGATTTGCATCTTCAACATCTTCTCTGTATTCTTTAGCTTCTTGATCTTTTAATTGTTTATTTGTCAATTGTTCTCTTTTCTCGGCACGTGTTATTACACGAACAACCTGATCGCTAATATCAAATCTCTTGGCAGCAAAAAGAATGGTTAAATTAGAAGATTTGTCAAATACATAATCGTATTTTTTTGCTTCAGCAATATCTTGAACAGCAGTAAAAACTTGGTCTTGAATTGGTTTAACCAAAACGGCTTTTTGAGTGATTAAATCACCATTTGGACCAAATCTTTTTTGTTGAAAATCTAAAAGTTCTGTTTCTTGAAATTTTATTTCTTCTTCACGTTCATCAATTAGTTCTTTAGTCAACAAAACCCTTTCGGTTTTTAAAGCGTCTTTTAGTTTTGCTAAATCCACTTTTTTTGCTTCAATGTCTTGTTTCCATTTTTGAGCTTTTTGCTCTAATTGGCTTTTCGCTTCCGCATAATCAGGAACATTTTGAAGAATATATTCCATATCTATGTAGCCAACTTTGATTCCTCTTGATTGCGCAAAACCTTGATTTACAAAGGATAAAGTCAAAAGTAAAAATGCAATGTGTTTTTTCATACGATTTTCGATTTAGAAATATGGTACCAAATATAATTAAAATTGTTGACCTATTATAAAATGTGTTTCCCAACCGTTCTTTTGTGTTAACCCAGGTACAGCATCAAAACCATGCGCAAAGTCTATTCCTAGTAATCCAAATGCAGGCATAAATACTCTTAAACCGAATCCTGCTGAACGTTGTAAAACAAAAGGGGTGTATTCTTTAAAGGTATCAAATGAAGACCCACCTTCAACAAAACCTAAAGCATATATGGATGCTGCAGCCTTTAATGTTAATGGATATCTAAGCTCTAATGAAAATTTATTATATACTGTTGCACCATCTTGATTTGATAAAGATTGATTTGGATATCCTCTTAATTGTATCACTTCTCTCCCATCAAGCGAGAAATTTGCTAATCCATCGCCACCAAGAAAAAATCTTTCAAATGGTACTAAGCCTCTACCTTGGTCATAAGCACCTAAATATCCAAATTCAGCTAATGTTCTTAAAACTAAAGCTTTTGATTGTGGACCAGCAAGTTTAGAAAACCATTCTGCTTTAAATTTTACTTTGTAATATTCCAACCAGTTAAATTTTTCTTGATCAACTTTTCCAACATTGGTATCAGCATCTTTATAATCATCAACTCTAACTAGTCCTGTAACATTATTTATAGTTGTTGTTTTTATAAAATCGCCTTCGTTGATATAAACACCATCAATACCAAAATCTTGGTTAACACCAGTAGATACATAGGTTTGTTTATAAGCTCTTTGATTCTCTAAATCACTATAATTGATTCCATTAAATGATGAATAGGGTAGAGTAAATTTTGTTGAAAGACTGAATTCTGAACCAGAAGTAGGATATATAGGGTTTACACCTTTATTATTTCTACTTAATCCAAGGGTATATGCTAAGTTTCTTGAAGCTCCATTTCCAAAAGTAAATAATCCGGTATTGTAATTATTTAAATCATAATATTGAAAACTCACACCGCTTGAAAATACAAAATAATCATCTGGGATAGTCAATCTTTTAGCTATTCCAAGAGATAATGAGGTTATATTAAAACTTTTATTTCGATCAACATTACTTGATGAACCTGAGTATAAAAATTGCTTACTATGGGATAGCGATGTAGTAAATTGAACTGGTTTTTTCCCCCCAAACCAGGGTTCCGAAAAAGATAAACTATAGGTTTGGAAAAAAGAACTTGCTTGTAATCGTAATGAGACTTTTTGGCCATCACCCATTGGCAGTGGTTTATAAGCTTCTTTTTTAAAGATATTTCTAGCTGAAAAGTTATTAAAAGACAAACCTAGTGTCCCAATAAAACCTCCACCGCCGTAACCTCCTTGAAGTTCTATTTGACTAGAACCTTTCTCAACAACATTGTATTCAATATCAACAGTTCCTGAAGCCGCATCAACATTTTTAAATTTAGGATCTATTGCTTCTGGGTCAAAAAACCCAAGTTGACCAATCTCTCTAATTGTTCTTACTAGATCCTCTTTACTATATTTTTCTCCAGGTTTTGTTCTTAATTCTCTGTAAATGACTCGGTCATTAGTTTTATCGTTTCCAACAACGGTAATATTGTTAAAATAGGCAACAGGTCCTTCAACAACTCTAATTTCAAAATCAATGGTATCGTTGGCAGTTTTTACTTCAACAGCATTAATATTAGAAAATAAGTAACCATTATTTTGATACAAATTGGTAATATCTTCCCCGTCAGGTTTTGTTTTGTCAGCGATTCTTTTTTCTAATAAAACACCATTGTAGGTTTCCCCTTTACTTATGCCTAATATTTTATTTAAAGTTCGGTCTGAATAAACAGAATTCCCAAGAAATTTAATATTTCCAAAATAGTATTTTCTTCCTTCCTCTATTTTAATATTAATAGCTAGTTTGGTTTTCTTTTTGTTTAAAAAAACGGAGTCAGAAATTACCCTTGCATCTCGATATCCCTTTTCTTTGTATTTATCAACAATTGAAGCTAAGTCTGCTTTGTAATCGTCTTTAATATATTTGGATGCTTTAAAAATTCGGATAGGGTTTATTTGTTTGGTATTTTTCATGGCACTTCTCAGCTTTTTATCTGAGAATTTTTCATTACCATCAAATTTTATTTTAGAAATTTTAAGCTTTTCACCTTTATCAATAGCAACAACCATGTTAACTTGATTGCCGTCGACGGTATCTAAAACTGTATTGACGACTACTTTTGTTGAGTAAAAGCCGTCTTTCTTGTATTTATTTTCAATGTAATTTTTAGTAGTAGTAATTAAATTTTCGTTGACTATTTTACCTTTAGTAAGGCCATTATCTTTGATAAGTTGTTCGGTTTTGGATTTTTTAAGACCTTTAAACTTGACATCATTCAATTTAGGCAATTCGCGAATATTTAATTCTAACCAGATACTATCTCCAACTGTTTTATTGATATAGAAATCAATATCACTGAAGAGACCTAATTTTCCTAGTTTTTTAATTGCATTACTTATTTCTTCTCCTGGTACAGAAATAGTTTGCCCTTTTTCGAGGCCAGCAAAAGTTACTACAGTTTGCTGATTGTAACTTAATTTTCCGGTAACTTCAACATCGGCTAATATGTATTTAGTTCCTTGATCAAAAGGTGTTCTTTCTTGGGCTTGTAGTTGAGAAATAGTTCCAATAAAAAAAGCTATTAGGACTATTTTAATATGATTAATTTGCACTGAAATATTATTTAATTTGTTCACTTGTTTTTCCAAACCTTCGTTCTCTTTTTTGATAGCTAATAATTGCTTCATATAAATCTTCTTCTTTAAAATCTGGCCATAACACTTCAGTAAAATAGAGTTCTGCATAGGCAATTTGCCATAACAAAAAATTACTTATTCGGTGTTCGCCGCTAGTTCTTATCAACAAATCTACATCGGGTAAATTATGCGTGTAAAGATGCTGATTAATAATTGATTCATCAATATCGTCTATTGAAATTATATTATTTTTAACTTTATAACTTATTTTTTTAACAGCATTTAACAATTCTTCCCTTGATCCGTAACTTAATGCAATAGTCAATGTCATTCTATCATTGAACTGAGTTTTATCAATTACTTCAAGAAGTTCGTTTTTTGTTTTTAGGGGTAATAAATCAATGTTGCCAATACAGTTTAACTTAATATTATTTTTTTGAAGAGATTCAAATTCCTTTTTCAAAGAGCTTATCAAAAGCCTCATTAATGTATCTACTTCATGTTTTGGTCTATTCCAGTTTTCAGTAGAAAAAGCAAATAAAGTTAGATTTTTAACGCCTATTTTAGCACAAGTCTCTACCGTAATTTTAACTGATTTTGTTCCGTTTTCATGTCCTAATGCTCTTAATAACCCTTTTTGTTTTGCCCAACGACCATTCCCATCCATTATTATGGCTAGATGTGAAGGTAATTTTTCTTTATTTATTGAGTCTAACAAGTTCATTTTATTAATCTGCGCAATAACAAGGTTTTTCTCCAAAGGTATATGTCAATGTAAATCCTGAAAAAACATACCAATCATTACTATTTAAATTTCCAAATTTTAAAGCTTGTAAATTTTTATTTTTAGGATTACTACCGTCCAAATTATCTGTAAAAGTATAACGAGCTCCAACTTCTACCCCTAAAATAAAATTTTCTGCAAAATTAGTTTTTACCCCAACAACCATGGGAATGGCATAGGAATAACTTTGAAAATCAAATTTTGTTTCTCCATTTCCAACATATAATTCATCATAGATAAAAACGGTAACTCCAGAATAAATATAGGGCGTAATTTTTCTTTTCGAATCATGAAGATTAAAATCAAAAAAATTAAATTCTAAACCTGCTGAAAATTCTTTGATATTATTTTTAAATTTATACCCTCTAAGATAACGATTTGGCACTTCTGAATCTATATCAACGCCAGTTATTGTAGATTGCATGTATGAAAACCTATAGGAATGTCTTGGACTTTTATTCCATTTGTATAAAATTCCAAAAGCCAATTCATTGGGTGAAATATAGTCGGTTTTTCCAACATCGCCAATGTAATTGCTTCCTCCAAGGAAAACACCAACTTCGTGAATTTGTGCATTCAAAAAGTTCATATTTATCAATAAAAATAATATTAATGTCTTTTTCATCAATTTGAAAATAGCGTGCAAATATAATAATAATCAGTACTCATATGACATACTGTGTGGTATTTATGTTAAATTAAAATACGCACAAGTGATGACATTGCTATTCTTAAACGAAATTATCTTTAAAGTATTATAAACAGTGATGTTTTTTGCTAATTTCTTTTATCTTCTCCCCAAAGTAATTTATTGCGTAGTGTTTTTAAGAATGTTTCTTCGGGAATTTCAACCATGTTTATTTTGAACGGTGTTTTTCTAATAGTTAATTCTGAATTGTTGCTAATGGATGAAATTCGTGAGTCTAATGAAATCAGATAATTCTCTTCTCTGCCTGAAACTTTCAGTTTTATTTCAGTATCATCTGGAATCACAAGTGGTCTTGCATTTAAATTATGAGGGGCTATTGGTGTAATTACTAGACTAGTAACATCGGGAGTTAAAACGGGTCCGCCGCAACTCAATGAATAGCCTGTAGAACCTGTTGGGGTTGAAATTATTAACCCATCAGCCCAATAGGAGTTTAAATATTCACCGTTTAAATAGGTTTCAATTGTAATCATCGATGTAGTATCTTTTCTGCTAACGGTAACTTCGTTCATCGCAAAATTGATATCGTTGCTATTGGAATTGTTGGGTGATGTTTCCAAACTCAACAAAGTTCTTTTGGAAATGGTATATTTTTTTTCGAGTACAATTTGCAGAAAAGTTCCAATATTCTCTTTTTGAACTTTAGCTAAAAACCCAAGTCTTCCAGCATTAACACCAAGGATCGGGATTTGGGTATCGCGCACAAATGTTGCAGCTCTAAGTATTGTTCCATCGCCGCCAATACTAATAAGGATGCTAAAACTTGAATTTAAATCTAAATGTGATGAAAAAGTAGCGTATTTTTTTTCAATGATTTTTTCTTGGTACAATATCTCTAAAAATTTTTCTTCGATAACTAATTCAACATTATTTCGATTAAAAAAGACAAAAATGTCTTTAATAATTGGTTTGGTGTCGTTTTGATAATACTGTCCAAAGATGGCGACTTTCATATTAATTAGATTTCAGATTTCAGATTTCAGATTTCAGATTCAGGATTTGATGTTTTCAACGCTGCTTTCTGACAATTGCTTTCTGCATTCTATTTTTACATATTTAAATATTTATCCAAATATTCGGAACGTTCTTTTAAAATATTCAAATAGTTATCTTCGTTGTGTTCCGATACAATTTCATAGTTATAACGTCTAAACGACTGAATAATTTCATTCATAGAACCCAAAGTAATTTTTATTGTAATTTGAATTTTATCATTGCTCGCTTCCGATATAAAAAGTCCTAAAAGTTTTCCGTTATTACTTTCAACAATTTGTGTTATCTGACTCATGGAATATTCATTGCTGTTTTTTTCAACAATAATAATTCCTCCCACTTCTTTTAAGAAAGGTGTGCCATTAAGAAATTTTACAACATCTGTAATCTCATAATAACCAATGTATTTATTATTGTCATCAAGTATCGGAACAATATTTGAATTGTTTCTAGCAAATACCTCTAAAACATCAAGCCAACTCATAGAAGCTCTAACAAAGAAACCTTCAACGGTATAACGATAATCAGAAAGTTTTTTTT
>Ga0114966_10001417_pt1 | contig 22201 bp, 14 predicted proteins | sample M_130207_XF_Meta_FD_87029 | JGI IMG/M metagenome (GOLD analysis project Ga0114966, IMG submission 87029) | Freshwater microbial communities from Lake Montjoie, Canada to study carbon cycling - M_130207_XF_MetaG | ecosystem: Environmental > Aquatic > Freshwater > Lake | place: Lake Montjoie... | reverse complement strand
GACTCATCTTGCTCGATGCCGAACTTTACGAGGCGATGCCACAAATACTTCTCATCAAAACCGAAGATATTGTAGCCGATAAAGACATTCACATTCCGCTCAACCATCATTTGACACCAACGCAGAAGGAGCTCCTTCTCTGTCGTGCAGACATTGACAGTTGCCCCCTCGACTGGACCACATGTGTCGAGGACGAAGATATGCCGCTCGAGGAGCCCTGCGTGCGTCCAGAGAGTAGTGCCGATCTGGATGATTGGATCACCGGCATTTGATTGACAGGCAGAACACTTCGTCTTACCGCACAGCTTTTCCTCGAGACAGGCCTTCTTTGCGGGGGCGGCCTGGGGAAACTCACCGCTGTGCGAGTAACACTCAATATCCCAAAAGGCGTGAACAAGAGGTGCTACACCACCGGTGGCGGGCCCGATATCCTTCCAATCGCACTGGAGCCTGATGCCGTTCTCAGACTCCACCTCATCCCCTTTTACATTTGCCCACCCACAGGGACTAATGCCTCGCATATGAAAGAAACGGAGCATAGGATCGATATTCGTCTCATAGACCTCAAGAGGCTTCTCGCCCTTTCGGAGAACCATCTTGAATCCTTGCTTGTCATCGAGGAACTCCTTGCGAACTGTGTAAAACATGCTTAGTGACTGGAATGAGAGACGGACGAAGCGAAAGGTTTTTCCACCGGTGTAGCCGTAGAACTTCTGGTGATGCTCTACACTAAAGTCGATGAGATCGACATCGGTTTTCAGCTTTGGCCGTAGCTGCTTCTCGATCGCCGTGTAATCAGGGTAGCTATCAGGAAGTGCGACGTAGAAGAATGGTCGGAATCCGTTGACATCGATGCGAATGGCCTGGCCAGTCGAATCCATTCCAAATAAGTGAATTACCATGTGATGGTTTTTGCGATCGAAGGGATTGGTCTTTTTCTTCTTGTAGTCACTCGTGTCTGAATCGTAAGAGAGATACTCGACGTCCTTTTCATCTTCAGTTTCCTTCAAGATGTGCTCGTCTCGTGAGAGACAGTCGTAGATGTGCAGTTGCATTGGTGGACTTTTTAGATTAGCGGGAGGTTTAATCAACTTTTTGATTTAGCTCTGTCTAAATCAAAAAGGTCTAATTCGCAAGAATTTCAACTTTTTGATTTAGCTCTGTCTAAATCAAAAAGGTCTAATTCGCAAGAATTTCAACTTTTTACATTAGTAAAAAGGTCTAATTCGTAAGAATTTCAACTTTTGCGTTTTTTGAAACGTCTGCTAAAGGCACGGGCAAATTTACGCATAAATTTCGGTATACGCATTTTGCGAGTGCCACCTTTCTGTGGACTGACCATTGGAGTTGGCATATAGACAGCTCCCTCTTTACTTCTTATAATAGGTGCTTCATTCAAAGTTAAACGCTCGGCAGGCGGCATGGGTATATTTGGCATTTCTATAACAGCCCGTGTTGGTGATGATGCCATGATTTTCTTGTTGGCGTTGCCATTACTTACAGTAGGAGCCTTATTAAAGTTCATGTTATTCGTTATATTGACAACGGGCACATTTACAACCCGCTTCATCTCGGACAGATTTTTAGGTGTCGGCATCGCATTTGTTTCACCTTCCGGTCCCTCGAATGTCTGAAGCTGCCCTTTCTCATCAACAACGAGTAAACTGGGAAGATACTCGAACTTGGCGTTCGCGAGACTAGTATTCTTTATCATATCATCACGCACCGCCATACGGTTGTGTTTAGCCGCACCATTGCACATGGGATTCCAGATATTCTTCTTGAAACGATCACAGGCTCCGCACCAGTCCGCATATACAAGGACAAAGTTGATTGTGCTATTCTTCAACTCTAACTCAAACTTCGGGATCTTGTTCTTAGAGTCGACTTGTAGGATAGATCTTTTTGACTTAGAACCTATCTTGCGGGTTCTAGGCATCTATTGAGAGGATAGATTTAGATCTGATTGTTTAGAAGAATGGATGTCACATCGACGGTGCTTTCTATAATTTTAGTGGTAGGAATCTGCTTTGGCTTATATATGAGTCCTGACCCCGAAACACTTTTCATGATAGTTGTCGTTGTTAGTTTCGTCTTTTATGGAACTGGACGTTACTAGAGAAATATAGAAGGATTCCGTTCGAGGTCCTAAATGATGATTAATATTAGAAGGGAATGATTGAATATATAATTCTCATCGTGGCTCTTATTGCCGCAATAGCGTCGATCTATATCATTTATCATACAAATGCCTTAAAGAAGGAGCAGGAGCAGCAGAAGGACGCTGCACAAGATGTTTCTGGGAATACCCCTGAGATATCTAGAGCATATGAATCAGACGCTTCTGGATCAGACGCTTCTGGCACAGATGCATGGGATCTAATGAATGAATTCACACCGCCCTTTGCCACCGACCAGATACAATCAGTGGATGATTACGAATACAATATGGTCTTCCAGAACGAGGGTGATCGGGCGATGACAAAGTCAACTCGTGATTTCTTGATGTCAAAGTATCCGATGGATTGGACGGTTCAGCCTCCGAGCTCCTCAACCTTTCAAGAAGGTCTAGCCTCTTTTAAGGAATCATTCACAAACCAGGATATTCCATCTAAGAACCCATACAATGCTATCAATGGATCTTCAATGACGCCCCCGGTTTACAAGGACGAAAGGGATATTCTTGCAACATATGTGCCAAAGAAGCCGAATGAACTCACAACATATGATGCGGATGATGCGAAAGAGATCGTTGACCGCATTTACGCAGCCAAGGGCCTTGTCGCCGATTTGAAGAAAACCGGTGATAATACTTATACGATTATGGGGACACACAAAAAAGACGAGTTTGTCTATGAGGACGATAGTGATGCTAGCGGGGCATATGCCTCTACAGGTTCTCATGCGGTTCCATCGGCGGGAGAGGGAATCTTTATTGTTCCCGCCACTATGGACAACTATAAGACACCAGACCCCTTTTTCACAGTCAACCCAACCACTAAGACCCGTATGGGCAAGTGGGACTATTCTTCATGGACTCCTGGCCTTGAGCGGATGTTCGCACCCACTGAACCCCAGATGAATTGGTATTAGTGCTTAGCATGGGCCGACGTTCGTTGAACCGGGCCCAGAATAGCATCTGCCTCCCACACATCTTTCATACGCCTTAACGCACGCACCACCTCTCATGGCACGCTTTGTCTTATTGCGACGAGTCTTCTTAGAACGGCGAGTGCGATTCTTCTTGTTGACAGCCATTTTATATTATAAATAAAGATTATTTATATAATTCATCGAATTCAACTTCGACTTCTACACTCGGCTTTCGATGTTCCATATGAATCTCTTTTATAACAAAGAGTTCCGATAACCAAAATCCAATTAACTCATCCGCATTCTCAGTTATACAATTTTCATAGATTAATATTTTTATTAATCCATAATCATTGTCAAGCATCTTGAACCACTTTCCCATAGACCGGTAAGCCAATCTTTTTAAGATAGTTTGATCAGTTTCCAGTGATTCAATCGCATCATTATCAATAAGCAAGGCTGCCACAGAAAAATCAAATTCAGATAGATGTTTGAAAAACCGTTCAAAGATTAATATACATTCTGGAATAATCTTCCGCAATCTTTTACTGTGAACATCCTTATATAAAAGGTCATCTGGTCTCATTGGCCGATTCATATAATCGTGAATGTATGCATAACACATGCTACAGGAGTCAGAAGGCATAATCCCCTATCTAAGGATTCTAAAGAACCTTTAATCATATGTCATGCATACTAGACGATAGAGAACACGGACTTCGTGAACTTTTACCATGGCCTGCCTCTCATTTACCTGTAGCAGATATCTGGATCGGAACTGACACCAGTGGAAATCCCCTACCAGCTTCAGTTCTCATCGAGAGAAAATCTGTGGCCGACTTTGAGGCTTCTATCATGGACAATCGCTATAGAGAACAACGCAGCCGTCTCATGAGCTACGCAACTGAACAAAAGGCACATGTGGCCTATATTATTGAAGGTGAACTTGACCGTCTGGGAGCACGGCTAACAAAGCAAGCACTCATGAAACACATAACACGTCTAGCACTCCGTTATCATATCGCCGTTTTCCAAACTTCCTGTATTCGAGAAACCGCAGAACTCTGTGAATTACTCAAATCCCAATGGACAACCGATCCGACCACCTTCGAGCAACCGGCAACCATGACCTACGTGGAAACTCGTGGAAAAACGAGGGAGGAGAATTCTGACGATCCCGCGGTTTTCTTTGCCACTGTGCTACAGGCTTGCCGCGGGATCAGCTCGGCGGGTGCGAAGGCCATCGCAGCAGTTTATCCGAAGCTTGAAGCACTCATGAAGGCGACCCAGGAAGACCTCGCAGCCATTCAAGTGGGCAAGCAGAAATTCGGTCAAGTCAAGGCAACACGACTATACACCCTTTTACACAGTTCGTAAAACTCGTAAGCAAGGTAAAACTCGTAAGCAAGGTAAAACTCGTAAGCAACGTAAAACCCGAAAAAATTGATGGACACAATCCCTAAACTGAAAAGTCCTCCAAAGGTCCATGGCTCCTCCAATCGGCTCCTCCCGCCACAAAAAGCATGTCCTGGATCTCATAAAACATGAGTTCCAAAAGACAAGCTACAAACCTCTAAATTCCGTTTCAGACCTTTACACTGACTATATGACGAATGATTTGATAAAAGAAGATATCAAAGAGAGATTTCACAAGGAACTTGTTGATTATATGGTGAATACGTTGAAGGAGACATACGAGGAAGACCTTCAAACAAAGAGGCTTACCTTACAGGAAGTTGATAACTTCATCTTCCTACAGCCTATTGAGGATGTCCGATACTTACTCTGGTCAATGGTGGAGATTTGGGCACTGACTTACAAGCCTGTCGCACAGCTCAAGGACATTGTACAAAATGAGCAGAGTGTTCATACGATTGTTGTGCTAAAGGTGACGAATGAGGGCATTGGAATTCTTTCGTCGGTTCCCGTCGTGCCTGGCCAGAAAACTCTAGCAGAGATCAGTGCTGCTTGGCTCCTCCTCTCTCACCAAGACTTGCGGCTAGAAGAGGAGTCCGTTGTTCCCCAAATCAAACGTGTAATCGCGGATATGACTGACTGGGGCAAGAAGAGCACAGTAATGCATAAGACCGATAATCTGTATCGCAGAGTTCTGAGGGGGCTGTGGGCGAAGATTAAGGCGACCGACCCCGCCACACAAAAGGAACTCGTTAAACGCCTCTGGGAGGAGTGTAGCGAGGCGAGGGGACTTTGTGCAGACGGCCATGTTGGTCGTCTGGTCAATGTCTTGGTGGGGTTCGACGATGAGTTCAAGTCGAGTATCACTTCCAAAGAGTATTTCCAGAATAATATGTCGCTTATTGCGAACTCCACCGCACCGCTGGCCTTCAAGGTCGAGCAAGCGACGAAGCTGATGGACGAGCTTGGCATGCCTGAGGAGGAGCGTGCTGTTTGGTTGGAGGCCTTCTAAACACTCCATAAATCCGATAAGACATTATTTTTGGCAGGTTGTCCCATGGTTCTTTGCTCGCGAACAGGCCGATCCATATTCTGTAAAAAGGAAGCTGGTGGTTCATAATCCATGGCACGGCGAGGGCCCTGTCGAACGGGTGCTGATGTGATCATCTCAATCTCTCTCTGAAAGGATAAGGCAGGTTTGGGTTCTTTCTTTTTAGGGGCAGGTGCTGGTGCCAAGGAAGGCCGAGGAGGTGCTATCGGTTCCGGTGTCATGGCCTTGATTATCGGATTGTGTTTCATGAGATAATCGCCCTCATGGTGACGCCAACTTATATACAGCAAATTGGGCCAAGTGAAACGAATCTCGAAGCCAGTTTGCCGAAGTTGATAGACAAGATAAACGATACAATCCTCCATATCGAGTTTCGGCAGACCAAGGACAAAGGGCGGGACGTTATATAAAACAGAAGATGTATTCCCGGATAGTTGGGATGTCGCATAGACTCGATGATAGATCTGCTCCAAAAGAGTATTATAAGAACGAAGGCGAGCATGATCCCGCTTCACCCGCCGATCATACAAATCCTTTGGTTCTAGCCGAGGGACTTGTATTATCTCTTGCCTCTGATTCCAGGCCATCTGTTAACCAAAACAAAAAGATGCTGAAAATTCCGCCCAGACGTCTTGCTTTCTGTGGGGGCGGCATACGCTGTGTAGCACACGTGGGAGTTCTGAAGGCCCTCAATGAGGCCGGTCTCTTGAATTGTGTAAAAGAGATGATTGGAGTGAGTGCGGGGGCCTTGTTTGCTTTGCTCTACGTCCTCGGATACAGCATCGGCCAAATTGAGAGTCTCGCCCTCGGTTTCGATTTCCGCATTCTCGGCGATATTGACCCCGAAGATTTACTACTTTTTTCGGTAAATCTTGGTCTGAATTCTGGCGACATGCTGGACAAACTAGTGGCGTCTGTGCTTCGCCAAAAAGGCTTCGATAAGGATGTGACTTTTGCCCAGCTGGCCGCTGGAACCCGCCTAGGATTCCGTTGCTATGCGACTGAACTTCAGACATCGACCATAAAGGAAATGAGTGCAGTGGCTACACCAGATATGCTAGTCCGCACGGGGGTGCGTGCTTCCATGAGTTTGCCTATCATGTATTCACCGGTGCCGTGTGGGGATACATTGCTCGTCGATGGGGGCCTTTTACACAATCTTCCTCTGGTTTTTTTGAATGATGCGGAGGTTGCGGATACCTGGGGTGTATTGTTTGTAAGCGAGTCTAAAAAGGTTGACGCGATTGATTCGATCGTTGATTTCTTCAAGTATATTTATGATGGTGCTGTTGTAATGAGAAACCTTCCTTGTATACAAAAATACAAGGAGCGTTTGATTATAATAGAATCTGATGATTTTGGTGCGTTGAATTTTGGAGAATCGAAGGAAACTCGTGCGGACTTTATACGGCGGGCTGAGATTGCGACGCTTGCTTTTTTGGCTGCGAGGAATCGTCCTCGGCGTAGAGTTTCTGTGAGTTAATCATCCTCGCCCTGGCCTCTCGGCCCAGTCGGCTGAGGAGGCGTCGGCTCATTTACTGATGACCAGAGCTCAGGGCACTTTGATGAACAATGGCCAGTCTCCTTACAGATAGAACAGGGAAGCATTTATGATGTTTAGCAGCATAAATTATTCACTTTTTAGGCAACTCTCTTTAAAGATTCTTAGCAAGCCAACTCTCCCAGCCGGCAGCTGTGCGATCACCGTCGAACTCTGTGAACTTGCCGTTTTGTTCAAGAAGAATGGTCGGGTAGCCCTTGACTGGCTTGCCCTTGACCTTCTCGGGATTCGTATCGACCTCAACCATCTCCAGGAAAACTGTCTTGCCGCCGATTGTCGTTGATCCCTTCTTTGACCATTCCTTGAAAACTGGCTTCAAGGTCTTACAGTGTGGGCACCAATCCGCGTAATACATGGTGAAGGTTGGAGCGGACTCGAAGCCTTCAAATCGCAAGCCCACTGGTCCAGAGTTGGTGTAGCGGATATACATAAGGATGGAAACGCCGACTAATAAAATAAGGATTAGCGTATTTCTTGTAGCAGCCTTCATATCTAATGAAGGCATAGTTTTTAGGCAGTCCGCAGGCTAATTCTCAAACACATGAAGGTGTTCGCGTTGTGATCATACCAGATAACCGTGGTAGAAGTTCGGCCAGGGAAACCATACGGATACTGGAACTTATAGGTGAGGCTATTATCACCGGCCTTAATGGGGCAGTTCACAAGGTCACAGATAGACTCGATATAGGAAGGGAGCGGGATACCATAGTAGCGGACAGTCGTCTTACTCGTGCCGTTTACAATAAGATAGGGTGTCGTATAGTTTACAGACATAGTTACGATGTTACCTGGTGTCGCCACATCTGGCGGATTAAGGCTGATACTGCTGATCTGAAACGGATAATTGCGGGTAGTATCACAAAGAGAGACGCTGGCAAAGGCAGAGGCAATAAAACTCAGAAGGAGGAACATTTGAGGCGAGGGACCTTCCCCCAGCCCCCATCCACCCGTCAATTTTTTCACGGTTTACGAACCCACGGCATAAACTGCCCAGACACTTATTAAAGAATGAGGCTGGTCTTTTCGAAAGGCGAATGGATCGAAGTTCTTCTTCCAAAGGGCCACGATCCCTGCTGGATGCCGGCAGATACGTATTATTACGCCACCATGTGGGCTGCCGCCATCGATATAGGCCTGTCGCCAAAAAGAGCCGAAGTCGTAGCCGAGGCGGCCACCACGAAGCACTTATATCCAGATGTCTCATATGATAAGACGCTTGAAGCAGATATCAAGCGGCTGTTTGATTGACGGCTGGCTCAATGAGCATGGAACCACCCTTTTACACAATCCTCGTAACCCGTATCATATGTTGTTTTTAGAGTGTTGCCCTTTATAATTCCAATATACTTCGCCGTGGTTCCATCATATATATTCAATTTATATGTATACTCAGATAAAATAATATCTGATAGCCCTGTTCCACTTATATTAGTCAGACTAACTGTAAATTTTGTTGGAAGTTTAGCACGTAAAGTGTTCAAGCTCAGCATTCTAAGAGTCCTTTGGAAATAACATGAGTGACCACAAGACTAAAAAGAATAAGCCGCTGTGAATAAAGAACCCCGTTGGTGTTGGACAGCCATCGTTCGCAATCGTGACCCAGTGACCTATGAACTTTTGTATAAGTTTATACGTTTCAGGATTGGCGATCAAGAAAAAGACAAGAGTAGTATAGGCAGCGTATTTTGCTTTTAGTGCGTAATTAGGAAAATACTTTGGTTCGGGTGCGGGGCGAACTTGAGCCATATCTATTCATCTAGACCAAAAGAATCTTCAACCGAACCGCCCAAGCCGCCCAAGCCCACTAAATACATGGCCAAAACGGCCGTCATGGGAATTCCTCCAGACAAGGCATCTTTCTCTTCCGCCGATAATTCAACTTCCTCGTCGAGCCCAAAAAGTATATCTTCTTCGCCTGGTGTAAGAAAATAAGGACCGTGTCCAAGTGCATCACGGTATTCTTCAGGTGGCTCCACATTGATAGAACCACCCTTTAACACAATCCCCCTGAAGTTTTCCTTGAAGGCTTCCTCGAGGCCTTTTAACTCAGTCTGGTCAAGATTCACAGGTGTAAAAGTGTAGCCATCAGATTCTTTAATTGTCAAAGATTTATCTATTATTTTTCTGAGTAAATCCATAACGAGATCCTCCTGACCCGCATCAGCAATTGTATTTTTTAGCTTTTTCAAGAATTCTTTGGGTTTTATGATTTCTGCGTTTTTAAGGAGTATTAAGACAAGAAGACTCTTGTAAAATTTATCAGATTTAGATTCCTTTCCACCGCCTTCCTGTTTTCTTGAAGCTCCACCCCTTGCCCCACCCTTAAATCTAGCGTAGTATGCCTCAATCTTTGGTGTTAGAAGTTCTTGAGTATCACTTAGGAGTCCTCCAATTTTCTTCATGAAATCTTTATTTGATCTAATTTGTCCTATAGATCCTTGTAAGAGTCCTAAATCTCTTAGGGCATGAATATCAATTGCTGTATCCTTAATTATAGCCTTGTCACTTGCATCTAATGTTGTTGCATCAATATAGGTGATTAAATCATCTAATACTGCCTTGACGTCTCCTAGCTTAGAAATTAGTAGATTCTTAGTTTTATCAGTAATTATTGATTTTTTATCTATTATTTTTGTAATACTATCAACCTTGCGAGAAATTTTCAGATCTATCTCTGCAACAACTCTCAGGGGATTTCCTGTGCTACTGTCCCAACCTTTTCTAGCACGGATGAATTTAACAAGATTATCTACTTCCGCGTGTCTTGTTGGCACATGAGCTGTAAATGGTGGTGGTGGTGGTGGTGGTGGTTGCGAAGCAAGAGGTGGAGGTGCAAATACTGGTGGAGGTGCTGGTGGTGGTGGTCTGAATACTGGTGGAGGTGGTGGCGGTGCTGGTGGAGGTGGTGGTGGAGGAGGTGGTGAAGGTGAAGCAGGAGGTCTAGCAGGCGGACCTTGATTTCTTTGATAGTCAGCAAGAACTGATACTCGTGGAGCGTTTATTGCTCTCGCATAAGATAAAACAGCTGATCTTTTTCTTAGACATGCTTCCAATAATTCAGCTAAAGAAGCTTCTGCAGCAGCTGCCCTTGCCTCAGCAATAGCTGCTCTATGTATTGCTTCTTCCGCACGAGCTTGAGCATCAGCAGCAGCCGCATTAGAAGCTTGTTTTCCTAATTCAGCCTGTGTTGCTCTACCAAGAAGTTTAGGGAATTCTAAAAATGCTCTACTAAGCTCAGCTTCGAGAGTAGCGGCACGTGCATCTGAAGCAGCCGCACGTGCATCTGCTGCCTCGGCTCTTCTTGCATCTAATTCTGATTTTGCTAAAGCGATTTGTGCGGCGTCGGCGGCCGCCGCTTCAGCTTCTCTTGCCCCCCTAGCGTCTTCAGAAGCAACTGCCATTGCAGCTGTGGCCGCGGCGGCTGTTGCTTCTGCTGCTTCTACTGCTCTTCTAGCATCTCTTGCAACTGCTTCAGCTCTTGCTACTGCTTTTTGAGTTGCTTCTTTTGCGATTACCTCTGATTGCTCAGAGAGATTTGCTAGTTCTAAAGCAAGATCTCTTTCTGCTTTACTTGCTTCCATTGATGCTCTCGCAGATCTAGCTAATGCTTCAGCAGCTTCTTTAGCGGCTTCAGCTAGTTCTTGTTCAGATTCTTTAGCTGCTACAGCAGCTGCAGCAGCAGCTGTATTTGAATTTCTTTTGCCCTTCTCTGCTACGTTGGCTCTAGCCTCAGCCTCAGAAGCTCTAGCCTCAGCAGCAGAAGCTCTAGCAGATGCATCAGCTGATCTCGCTTCAGCAGCTTCTATACCTCTTCTAGCCTCATCAGCCTTTTCTCTAGAATTCGCAGAATTTGATTTAGCTGTAGAAGCATTGGCATCGGCGGCAGCAGCTCTTGCTAATGCTGCCTCTGCCGCAGCAGCATTAGCGTCCGCTCTGGCATCGGCCGCATCCGCTTTGGCATCGGCCGCATCCGCTCTGGCATCGGCAGCTGCAGCATGATCCGCAGCTGCTGCCTGTGCTTCTTTCGCTTTAATTACGGCTTCATCAGCTGCGTCTGCTCTTGCCTGTAATTCAAGATTAGCACTTGTCTGTTTAGCAAAGGCTGCCGCCGCATCAGCAGCGGCCTTTTTAGCTTCATCCTCTTTACGAGAAGCTTCCGCTGCCTTTGATTCAGCTTCCGCTGCCTTTGCTTGAGCAGCTTTTACTACAGCTTCTGCCCCTGCTTGAGCAGCTTGTCCCGCTGATTCAGCTGCTCTTATGGCAGCTTCAGCAGACCCAGTATTTCTAACAGCTCTTTCAGCTACTGCAGCAGCGGCTGCTTCTCTTGCCGCCGCTGCTGCTTCTCTTGCTGCCGCTGCTTCTTCTCTTGCTGCCGCTGCTTCTTCTCTAGCTGTAGCAGAAGATCCACTTGCTGCAGCAGAGGCTTCTCTCGCTTTCGCAGCTTCTAAGGCAGCAGCAGCACCTCTTCCAATACCATCAGCCTCTTCCTTTGCCGCTGCTGAAGCAGCTGCTATGCGATCAGATACTTCCTTGGCGGCAACAGCAGAAGCCTCACGTGCTTCAGCGGCTTTTGTAGCTGCTTCAGCGGCCTTTGTTGCTTCTTCAGCTGACTTTGTCGCCGCTTCCGCCTGCTCCCGTGCTGCTGCGGTGTTAGCATTTCTTTTTTGTTCAGCAGCTGCTACACGTGCTGCAGCTGCTTCCTCGGTTGCTCTAAGGGCTGTAGCAGAAGCGGCGATAGCAGCATCTTTCTCTGCCTTTGCAGCAGCAACAGCCGCAGTTGAAGCAGAAGCACCTTGGTCAACAGCGATTGCTGCGGCCGCCTTTATTCTTTCTACCTCGGCAAGAGCATCGGCAACAGCGGCAGCAGCTTCTGCGGCACCGGCTTCTACCGCAGCGGCAGCTTGAGCACGAGCAGCTTCTATAGCAGTGGCGGCGGCGGTCCTTGATTCGGCAGCAGCCTTTTCCGCCGCCGCAGCTGCAGCCTTTGCTTCATCGGCAGCTCGGTTGGCCTCTGCTAGTTCAGCAGCAGAGGTGTTTGCGTCTCCTTTAGAGGTAATTAAAGCAGCTTCTGCCCGTGAACGTGCTTCTTCTGCTGCTCTTAGAGCAGAAGCTGTGCGATCTCTATCCGCTATTGCCGTATCAGCTGTTGCTCTAACCGCAGCCAATGATGCCGCAGATTCATCTCGAGCCGCAGCTATGGCAGCAGCAGATTCAGCACGAGCCGCAGATAAAGCTTCAGCAGAAGCCGCAGTCGCATCAGAAAAAGCTTTTGCGTTCGCGGCGGCTACTTCTAAAGCAGCAGCAGCATCAGCTTCTGCCTTGGCTAAGGCACGAGCACTTGCTTCTCTTGCTACTTCTGCGGCATCAGCTCTAGCAGTAGCTCTAACCGCATTAGCATTTCTAGCATCGGCCCTCGCATCAGCTAAAGCAGTTCTAGCATCAGCTGACGCAGTAGCAGCAGCCGCCCTAGCTTCTGCTAAAGCAGTTGCAGCAGCAATTGAGTCATCAGCAGCTTTTTTATAAGTAGCAGAAGCTGCTTCAATTTCACGAACTGCTTGAGCTTGAACTCTTTGTAGATCAGCTAGGGCACTTGCTGCATCCGCACGAGCAGCAGCGGTCGCAGCATCAGCAGTCTCTTTAGCAGTCGCAGCAGTCGCCAAGGCATTCGCCACAAGGTTAGAAGCTCTTGTATCAGCATCGGCGGCAGCAGCAGTAGCCGCGTCGGCACGTCTCTGGGCATCTTCTGCCGCGGCTCTTGCGGTGGCAGCTTCTGCTTTAGAGCTTCTTTGTGAAGCTTCAGCCGCAGAAACCGCTGCTGCAGCAGCTTCACGAATTGCTCTAGTGGCAGCACGATGCGATTCTTCAGCAGCAGCTGATTCTCTTTCAGCGGCAGCTCTAACTCTTGCTACTTCATCCGCACTTGCGGCTATAGCCGCATTACGCTCTGCTCTCGCAGCAGCAACATTAGTATTACGTTCTGCGTGAGCTCTTGCTATATCAGAGGATACACGTGTAGCTTCCGCTTCAGCAGCAGCTGCTCTTCTATCAGCTTCAGCAGAAGCCGCACGAAGACGATCAGCCTCAGCAATTGCAGCAGCCGTCGCCGCATGTGCGGCATCACGTTCTGCAGCAGAACCAGCAATAGCTCTACTTGTTTCATCTTCCTGTGCTTGGGCAGCAGCAACTGCGGCATTCGCTGCGGCACGAGCAGCTGCTGTGGCAGCGGCAGCCTCAGCAGCAGCTGCATCTCTTAGTCTAGCAGCCTCGGCAGTTATTCTATCAATATTCGCACGAGCAGCATTCCGTTCAGCTCTTACAGCCATACCAGCAGCAATAGCAGCGTTACGTTCTCCTGTTACACCCACCGTCGCCGCACGAGCAGCAGTAGCATCAGACTCGGCACGAGCAGCAGCAGCAACAGCAGTGTTACGTTCTCTTGTAGCTGTCGCCGCTGCGGCATCTGATGCGGCACGAGCAGCATCTGCTTGAATACGAGCAGCATCTGATACGGCACGTGCAGCTTCCGCTGCCGCTTGAGCAACGACAAGATCTCCTCGAGCAGCTACAGCGGCAGCAGCCTCAGCACGAGCAGCCTCCGCCTCGGCACGAGCAGCAGTAGCATCTGCCACGGCAGCTGCTTGAGCCGCACGAGCAGCCTCAGTCTCGGCACGAGCAGCCTCAGTCTCGGCACGAGCAGCCTCAGTCTCGGCACGAGCAGCCTCAGCCTCGGCACGAGCAGCCGCCGCAGCCGCAGCAGCTTCACCTCTTGCTGCCGCTATGGCGACACCAGAATCCGCAACAGCAGAATTACGTTGTCTTTCCGCAGCTATACGAGCAGCATCTGCGTCAGCATGTGCTCTGACCGCTGCTGCTTGAGCAGCTTCTGCTGCCACTCTAGCAGCTTCCGCTACCCCTCTAGCAGCTGTAGCCGCAGCAACATCTGTTCCTCTAGCTGCTACAGCGGCAGCTTCAGCAGCACGAGCAGCGTCTCTATCTCTCGCTGCAGCATTAGCATCGGCACGAGCAAGATCTCTATCTCTCGCTGCAGCCGTGAGAGCCGCAGCACCTTCACCTCTTGCCGCCGTTACGGCGGTAGCAGAACCCGCAATAGCAGCATTGCGTTCTCTTTCAGCTGCTGCACGAGCAGCATCTGCGTCAGCATGTGCCCTAACCGCAGCTACTTGAGCAGCTTCTGCTGCCACTCTAGCAGCTTCCGCTACCCCTCTAGCAGCTTCAGCAGCAGCAACATCTGTTCCTCTAGCAGCTACAGCGGCAGCTTCAGCAGCACGAGCAGCGTCTCTATCTCTCGCTGCAGCCGCAGCCTCGGCACGAGCAGCAACCGTCTCGGCACGAGCAGCCGCCGCAGCCGCCGCACCTTCACCTCTTGCCGCCGCTACGGCGGCAGCAGAACCCGCAAGAGTAGCATTCCGTTGTCTTTCAGCTGCTACACGTGCAGCATCTGCGTCAGCATGTGCTCTAACCGCAGCTGCTTGAGCAGCTTCTGCTGCCGCTCTAGCAGCCTCCGCTACCCCTCTAGCAGCTGTAGCCGCAGCAACATCTCCTCTAGCTGCTACAGCGGCAGCTTCAGCAGCACGAGCAGCAACCGCCTCGGCACGAGCAGCCTCTCTATCTCTCGCAGCAGCAGCAGCCTCGGCACGAGCAAGATCTCTATCTCTTGCTGCCGCATCTCTATCTCTCGCGGCAGCATCTCTTTGTCCTGTAACATCGGCCAAAGCTTGACGTAAGCGTTCAATAGGATTTCCAATTAAAAGCACCGTTTCTCTACCTTCCAATCCAACTCTTAACTGACCAATAATTCTTTCGATATCTTGGCCGTGTTTTACGTCAGTAAGAAGAGCATTTAGACGAGCCAATTCATCAGGTCCTAAGGCTGGATCACCACTTTGTATACTTTCGATACGATCAATAAATCCCATGAGACCATCTCTAGCAGCACGAACTTCTCTCAATCTTTCCACAAATTGATCATGGTTTTCTGGAATTCCAAGAGCTTCCGCCGCTCTGCCAACAAGGTCTCCCAAGACTTGATTTCCTCCTATAGCAGCTTGTAATTGTCCTCGTATCTCAGCAATTCTTCTTTCATAATCATCATATATTCTCTGAGCTGCCTCGCGTTCCTCTCCAACAACGCGTCTTTGATTACAGCATCCATTAATTCTACAATATATATCCTTCGCCTTGAGCAAAAGATCTGTTAAATCCGTTGATACATTGAGAAACTGTGTTAAAAGACGAACTACTCTACGCAGATCCTTATTTTCTTTTTCTAACTTTGGATTCGTCAAGGCCTCCAGACTAGCCAAGAGTTGATTATATAATATGGTATATGGGGTAGGTTCGCGTCCAGGCTCTCTAAGACCAGCCAATGCATCACGAAGTGTATTGATCTTATCTTTTTTCGAGGATAATTTCACAAAGTTATCAAAAACCCGCAAGGCTCTCGCATAATCCTCATCTGTAAATTCAGAATCATCTTGTTGATATTCGGTCCCGCTATATTCAAAGCAATTTTCCTCTGTATTCAAGACATCAATCAGATCTCTCAGGCCAAGACACAAAGTCTTCTTTTTCTCCACATGATTATTAAGTTCCGTTCCTATAGCTTCTGTTGCAGCACTCAACTCACAAATCGCCTGATCTCGGCGATATTCTAGGCACCGCTTGAAATCTGCCCAGAGAGGATTATCGCGACAAGGGACTTTATCATCGACATTAAAACGCGTATATCCAGCACGATACTTCGCCCAGAATGAGCTTATTTTTGATATATCTTTCTTCCCAAAGATAAACCTGAACAACCCCTTTAACACATTTTTCGTCAACCTTTTTTTGTCCCCACCGCCTATCATTACTTTTGCGGCAGCTGCTGTAGCCGCAGCTCTAGATGCTGCGGCAGAAGCTCTAGTAGCAGCTCCAGCTACTCGAGCCCTTGGGCTTGGTTTTCTAGGGTTTGGTGGAAAGAGTTCTGATAAATTAGAGTTTGTATTAGATTTTGAATTGAAACTCAAAAGGTTTTCGCCTTCAGCCTCACCTTCACTCTCACCTTCACCCTCACCCTCGCCTTCGCCCTCACCTTCACCTTCACCTTCTCCCTCGCCCTCGCCCTCGCCCTCACCCTCACCCTCGCCCTCACCCTCGCCTTCACCTTCTCCCTCACCTTCTCCCTCACCCTCACTTCCTCCATCTCCTTCACCTTCTCCTTCTCCTTTGCCATCTCCTCCACCTTCTCCTCTTTCCTCAACATCAATCCAGCCCAGATACAGCTTTTCAAATTCTGTGGCAGTCTTCACATGAAATTCAGATACTTCATCCTCTTCTACACCTTCAATATCAACACCATAACTCTTTGCCTTTTTATAATTATCAGGACCTAATTCTTCATCCACGATATTAACAGCCTCATATGAGCAGCTATCTTTCTTAAAATGAAGTCTCTTTGACTTTGACAGCTTTTTGGATAAATCGAAATATTCTCCATAAATTACAATATCTGAATCTAGATTTTTTGAATTCACAAGGCCTATTGGAAACTTACTTCTCCTCTCCCACCAACGCTTTTTTTCTGTATTTGACATTCCAGTAACGCCGATCGTTTCCTTTATCTTTGGATCTGGCTTTTTGTCCTTTACTAAAACGGGACCAGGGGCAAGATCCACTTTTAAAATTGATGCCTCTGCAGGCAAGACCTTTTTCAAAAGCGGAGCATTTGAAAAAGTTGATGCCATCCCGCTATCTAATTCAAGTCCACAAATGGAAAAGGTATTTAACCCCTGGAATCCGAGAAACAAAATCATTGACGACGCAACAATTATAAGTATTCTCAAGAAATACGGCATTACACAGGCTCCACCAAATCCCGATCTCTTCCGTCAAGCCTGTGTCCACAAGTCTTATGTGGATCGATCCGCCGAATGGGCAGAGGACGGTGAGGAACAGATTCTCGCCGAAAGACCTTCCAATTGTCTGCCACTCCAAGAGGCTGACAATGAGGAATGTGAGTTTGCTGGCGACAGCTTACTTGGATGTGTAGTTGCCTTATATCTCTATGAGCGATATGCCGGGAAAGGAGAGGGCTTTCTTACACGTTTGAGAACACGCATTGTAAATAATAAGATGCTTGGCACACTTGCTAAGAAGATGGGATTTGAACCCTGGATTATCGTAAGCAGACACGTTGAGGAAGTCTGTGCTGGTGGCCGAAGCAACTTGCGACTCTTGGGAAGTATGTTCGAGGCCTGGGTATATGCCTTGTATAAGAATTACGGTGGAAACACACAAGGCTCCGGCCAAGGTTTCGTAGTAGTAAAAACCTTTATAATCTCCGTTATGCAAAAGCACGTGAACTTCGTCGAGCTCATCACCGACGATAATAACTTCAAGGACCAGCTTCTAAGATACTTTCAGGCCACCTTTCATCAACCACCTCGTTACAAGGAAGTTGAGGTCGTCGGTCCACCGCATGACCGCACCTTCACCATGGGTGTCATCGATCCGAACAATGAGGCCAAGGTAGTGGCAAAAGCCACCGCTCGCAATAAGAAGGTAGCTGAGCAAGAGGCTTCCAGGATGGCTCTTGTGGCATTGGGCCAAATCGAAGACTAGAGCTAAAGCTCTAGTCTAGGGCCTTGTAATCCTACAGATTACAATGCCAAGGCTAGAGCTAAAGCACACGAATACACACGAGGCACACAAAGCACACTAGTCTAAATACCTCCAAGTAAAGCTACACAATTCTTAGATGGCTAGTGTGCCCAGACCAAAGCTAAAACTTGGAGGTCTTATCAAGAAGGCCTCAGAAACAAATATTGCAGAATACGGAACAGGTGATCAGACCGGCGATTTGACATCATTGATCGCCATTGAACGTGAACCTGTCGATAAGGCTCTAGCTCCTGCTCCTGTTCCTGCCAAGGCAGCCCTAAAGCCAGCCCTAAAGCCAGCTCCTGCACCAAAGGCTCCAGACGCACCAAAGGCTCCAGCTCCCAAGGCCTCAGAACCACCAAAGCCTCTAAAGGACGTCGATCTAACAAAGTTCGACGAGCCCCTCAGTTCATATGCGATTGATATTTTAGCACAAGAAGTCGATAATCCCTACAAGGACAAGACCGAAGCCCCAGTCTTCCCAATCCAGTCCCGTCTCGGATTTCAGAAACAGATTTTTCGTGTATTCAGTTCTTTTAACAAGATCCCAGAATTCGGCAAGGCACCAGATTTCGACGCGTGTAAAAAGCTATCCGGTCCTCAACAACAGGAACTCGAAGTCTACGAATATCAGAAATTTGTCCGAGAATACATGCGTGGTGCCTCACCCTACCGTGGTCTCCTTGTCTACCACGGTCTCGGCTCAGGAAAAACCTGTTCCGCCATCGCAACAGCCGAGGCCTTATTTTCGGTCAGCAAGAAAAAGATCATAGTCATGACACCATTTTCGCTCCGTGATAACTTCATTCGCGAAGTGACCTTCTGTGGCTTCCGCCACTTTCGCCTCCAGAATCACTGGGTCCCTCTGGAAAAGACTCCCATCGTAGCACTCTTTGCCTCCGAAATTCTCAGCCTCCCACAAGATTTCCTCAAAAAAGCCACAACGATCTGGGTTCCCGACTTTGAAAAGCCACCGAACGTGAATGAGTTATCAACGCAAGAAAGACAGGATGTCATGAAACAGCTCACAACTCAGGTCACAAGTCGCATAGAATTTATCAATTACAACGGTATCAGTGCTTCCAAACTGAAGGAAATCGCCTGTCGCCCTCTTGATGCTGATGGAAATGGCTACTTCGATAATAAGGTCATCGTCGTCGACGAAATCCACAATCTTACACGTCTCATGCAAGGCACAATTGAACCATATTTGACTAGCATTCCTGGTCTCAAACGCAAGGTCCCTCTCGAACCGATCGCACCTGGACATTGGGAGCCGGCCTTGTGTAAAAAGGTGACTGATCCGAAACGCCCATATCTCACGAATTACAAGCGTGGTTACCTCTTGTATCGCCTTTTGGAAGGTGCACGTAATTCCAAGATTATCGGTCTTTCAGGCACACCGCTAATTAACTTCCCAGAGGAAATTGCCATTCTCGTGAACTTGCTCGGTGGATATATACACACAGCCTCTTTTACTATTGGCCCAGCGTCTGAGGCAAACAAAAAAGCGGTCCAGGCAATCTTGAAGGCACATCCTCGTATCGATTTCGAGGAAGTCGAGCTACAAGGCATAAATATGTCAGTTCTCGTAACAGCCCTTCCCGACGGAATGATCAAGGCGATCGATACGGCAGGCGTTCTAGGCGTTCAAAGATCCAAGGCACCTACTCAAAGCCTGGCCGAGATTCTTCCTGAGATTCTTGAACAAATCAAGGCAAAGGGCCTCAAGCTTCTGAGACCGGCAGAATTCAAATCGGAACCCCTCCTACCGCCAGTGGGTGAAGAATTTCGTAATACATTCTTGGAAGTCGATGGGACAACTCTCAAGAATAAGATTGTTTTGCGGAAGAGACTCCAGGGCCTCGTGTCCTACTATCGTGGCAGCAAGAAGGAGCTGATGCCTACCGTGACGAAGGATGAACTAGTAAGAGTCCCTTTTACACCATACGCTCAGGCCGAGTATCTACGTGTAAGAGGCGAAGAACTCAAGCAACAAATGGAGCAGAAACAGAAGCAGAAACCGACGGCAGGAGGAGTAGCAGGAAAAATGGGCAACTTGGTCGCGGAACTATATGAACTTGCTAAGATGAAGTCACCGAACAGTTATCGTATGTTTAGTCGCCAGACATGTAATTTCGCCTTTCCTGAAGGTATTACTCGTCCTCGTCCTCGTAATCAAGCAGAAGCCATCGCGGAAATTGGTAAGGATAAGGACATTGTCGAAGCTGACGTTGATCCCTTAGGACAAAGTGCTAAAGAGCTTATTATTTTGGAAGGAGACGACGAGTCGGCTGATGCGGCAGAAGCTGAAGATGAAATGCTCGACAAGGCTGAAGCTGAAGCTTTTAAGGAGGCCGAACGTGCTGAAGGTTCCGAAGGTGCTGGAGAGGCAGAAGCAGCAGAAGAAGGCATTATAATCAAGGAGCTTGAACCAGTTGCTGCTTTGGGGGCAACGCTCGCTGCAGCAGGTGAACCCAAAAAGACACTCACCGCCATGAACATTATTAAGCAGCAGCAGGCGAAGATGGCGGTCGAGTGTAAGAGAGGGCTTGGGCCTGGAGAACGTTACTTGGATGCGACCAAGAGAGCTAAAACCTGTCTAGGAACATTTGCGACGCCCCGTCTACGCCTATACCCCATGGGACGCAAGATAGCTAATGAGATTGCCGCCTTCACTCCTCCAAATCCAGAGGGGCTTATCAAATACAGCCCCAAGTATGCGGCCATCTTGCAAAGAATTCTTGAGGGCAAGGGGAGCAGCTTAGTTTACTCACAGTTCCTCGACATGGAGGGCATCGGAATCTTTTTAACAGTTCTCAAAATCAATGAGTTCCAGCCCATTGTTATCGAGGATAACAAGTTCACGGCTGAGACTATCAAGTCACTTAAGAGACCTGGTGTAAATCGTTTCCTCTCCTTCACAGGCGGTGAGACCCGTGAGAATCGCTCACTCGCCCTCAAGGTCTTTAATGCTAAGTTCTCTCCGTCTGATGACGGAACCACAGGCTCTTTTACAGACCTCCCACAGGAAATGTCAGATGTTCTCGTCGAAGCCGGTTTCACAGGCAATCTTCGCGGCGAGCTATGCCGTGTCTTCTGTATCACATCTGCCGGTGCCGAAGGTCTCTCCTTGAAGAATGTCCGCCGTGTCCACATCATGGAGCCTTATTGGAACCCTGTGAGAACAGACCAGGTAAAGGGCCGTGCCGTGCGTATCTGCTCACACATCGACCTAAAACACAGTGAGGTTCCTGAAGACAATGAACGCACTGTAGAAGTCTTTACATATTGCTCGACTTTCGCTCCTGAAGCCCTCCTACATCCCGATGGTTCAACCGCATATGGACGTATCGATATGGCGATCTTAAGTGGCGATGGCATGAAGCCATCCGAGGCGGCGGCAATAGGCCTTCCAGTCATAACAGGAGTCAAAGACTATGTTATGACATCAGATGAGTATTTATATACGCTGAGTGAGAACAAGAAGAAGCTGCTGCAAAATATCCAGGATCTCATGAAGACGAGTGCTGTTGATTGCCAAATCAATCAGTATGAAAACGAGGAAGATGGACTCGGTTGTATTGTTCTTCCAGGAAACCCTGAGCAGTATGCATACCACCCGATCTTATCCAAAGACATCGCTGAGACATCGACGCAGTTCAAGGATTCTGGCCCTCCTGGCCCTGCTGCAGCTGCTGAGGCAGGAGCTCCAGCCCCAGAAGAAACACGCAAACCCCTTTTAACACAAGGCACACAAGCACAAGGGACACAGCAAAAGAAAACCGTAAAAGCTCTAGTTATCACGGTCGGTTCAAATCAGTATATCGCTGTTCCTGTCCTCAGCCGCACTGGAACAGCACTCAGTTACGATCTTTTCGCCCGTGGAGATACGATGAGAACCAGAAAGATTGGAACAGCGGTTGCTGACGCAGAAGGTAAAATAACGAACGATATTATTCTTTTCTAAGATTTCTAAAATATCAAAAAACGAGGATTTATTAATCCTTGGTTTTTGAATTATTGAATTTAGTTAACGATAAGCCAATAGAATGTAGAGGCATCAGTGTTAGCACTTGAATATACATCAAAATAACCACTTCCAGCATCTGGAACAACAGATGTTGAACGAGCCCCACCGTTATTTACTGTTATAAATATAAGCGAAGATCCTGTTAGCTGTGTTGTATATATTTTCTGAGTTCCTGAACCGTTAAAACTCGCAGTGCCAGCAGATGCTGTCAAAGGTGAACCGCTACTTCCAGTACCAGAACCAGGTGATGATACTAGGAATTTCCTTCCAGTTACTGTCGTGCCAGCAGTTACTGTCGTAGTTGCAGCAACAGAAGTTCCAGCAGAGACAGACGTGCCAGCTGATACTGTCGTAGTTGCAGCAACAGAAGTTCCAGCAGAGACAG
>Ga0114966_10001416_pt1 | contig 22218 bp, 16 predicted proteins | sample M_130207_XF_Meta_FD_87029 | JGI IMG/M metagenome (GOLD analysis project Ga0114966, IMG submission 87029) | Freshwater microbial communities from Lake Montjoie, Canada to study carbon cycling - M_130207_XF_MetaG | ecosystem: Environmental > Aquatic > Freshwater > Lake | place: Lake Montjoie... | reverse complement strand
CCCGGCGAACTGATCGATCAGCTCAAGCAACTCATCTACGACCAGGTGGATGCCAACTGGGAAGAGCGCGGCCAAGGAACCGACCGCATCGCGGAGTTCAATCGCAATCTGATTGTTACGGCTTCGCCATCGGCGCACCGTGATATCGAAGGTCTCCTCCAGCAATTGCGCGCCATCCGTGCGCTGCAGATCAACATCGAAGGCCGCGTTGTTCAGGTCTCGATGGACTGGTTTGAGCAGATCGGTATTGACTTCGATCTGTACTTCAACTCCAACGACCGCATGTGGTCCGCGGCGCGTGCAGTTGATCCGAACTTCCAGCTCCGTGACTTCTTCTATCAGAAGGGTGGTCCCGGTACCTCTGGAAGTGGAGCTCAACAGGTTGGTCGTCTGAAGAATCCCGTCATCTTCGGAAACGTTGTTCAGCCCGGTGTGAATACTCCGGTCGGCGGCACTGGCTTCCCGACCAATCAGGGTGATTTGCCCAACGGCTTCGGTCAAGACATCACCTACGGATCCTCCGTTCCGGTGCAACCGATCGGGGTGCAGAAGGGCGAAGTCTCAACGGTTAACTTGCAGCAGGAAGGCTTGCCGCTCGTCAATACGTTGGCGGCTGCTGGTCTGAATCCCTTCGGTATCGCAGCGGTGGCAAACCCCGTCCTCACGACAGGGTTCACTTACCTCGACGACATCCAGGTCGACCTGCTCATCACCGCAACGCAGGCTGATCAACGCAACGTGGTGCTCACTGCCCCGCGCTTGACGCTTTACAACTGCCAGCGTTCGTGGATCAGTGTTGCCAAGGTGATCGCTTACGTCTCCAACCTCGTGCCGGTCACGGGTGACAACTCGGGTGCATTCTCCCCGGTCATCAGCAACCTGTACGAAGGCTTTGTGCTGGACATCGAAGCATGCATCTCTGGTGACCGTCGTTACGTCACCATGACCGTGCTCTTTGGTCTCAACCAGAACGCCAAGTTCACCTCGCAGACCGTGACCGGTGCTGCTGGCGGTGGCGGTGGTGGTGGCGGCGGTGGTGGTCGGTCCTCGAACTTCGAAGGAACGATTCAGCTCCCCGAAGTCACCGGTACGCAGATCGACACCACGGTCACCGTGCCGGATAAGGGCACCATTCTGCTCGGCGGACAGCGCTTGGTAACGGAACTCGAAGTCGAGGTCGGCGTGCCGATGCTCTCCAAGATTCCCGTGGTCAACCGCTTCTTCACGAATCGCATCACATCCAAGACCGAGACCACACTACTCCTGATGATCCGTCCAGAGATCATCATCCAGCAGGAGCAGGAAGACGCGCTCTTCCCGGGTCTGCGTCAGCAGATGTCCCCGGGCGCCGGCTACTAAGTAGACCGGGTCACTTCTTGCCACTCTCCATCGGGAGCCTTCGGGCTCCCGATGCTTCTTTTACGAGTCTGCGGCGCATGGCGGGGGTACACTTGGTTGATATGGCACAGCCGCAACAAAGTTTCATTCGGATCGTCAAGGACCCCGAGTGCACGCTCGTTGAGTTCACCGAGAAGCACATCATTGATGAAGTGGTCATTCGTCAGATCGGTAACGAGTTGACCAAGTTGGTGGACGACTCTCCCCGACCGCGCATCGTGGTCACCTTCAAGGGAGTGGAACACCTGTCATCCGCCGCGCTCGGAACCCTTCTCACTGTCATGAACAAGGTGAAGGCCAAAGACGGTCAGCTGCGACTTTGTGAGATCAATGCGCAGATCATGCAGATCTTTCAGATCACCAAATTGAACAAGATCCTGCGTATCGAGAAGGACCTCGCGACCGCCAAGTCAAGCCTTGGCGCTGCCAAGTGAAAGGTAATCAGTCCATGACTCACCCCGCACAGGGACATGTTCATGATGGGCGCTTCGAGCGAAGTTGGGTGCTACTTGAGCAGCGAGATTCCATCGAAGGCCTGCAATCGGATGTCAATGATGCGCTACTGACTTGTGGCTACGGTGAGGCGGCCTCATTTGCCATCCGTTTGGCGCTCGAAGAAGCCTTGGTCAACGGCTTCCGCCACGGAAATAAAGGGAATCCATCCAAGCACGTCATTGTTGAGTGCAAGATTGATTCAACGGGCGTTGAGTTAGTGGTGATCGACGAGGGTGAAGGCTTTGATCCTGGGTCGGTGCCAGACCCAACTGCCGATGAGAACATCGACATTCCTTCCGGGCGCGGCATTATGTTGATGCGTGCCTACATGTCCTCGGTGGAGTACCTGCACCCTGGAAATCGCTTGCGGATCTTCTATAGCAAGCCAGATGCGAGCTAACACGAGCGCGTGACTCTGGCGGAACGGGGATGGTCGTCAACCAACGCGATCACTCCGCAGTTCGCGCACGAATACTGTCGTAGATGCTCGCGAGCAACCCGACCATCGGAAACTTGCCGCCCATCGGGCTTGGCCCCATGCGTCGTAACAGCGCGTGCGGAACATGTTCCGAAGCCGGCGCTGACTCCGCCTCCTCAAGTGCCGCAGTTGGCCGCCAGAAGTCGGCGATGCACTGCTCAAGCGGCGGAAGTCCACCGTTGTCCTCTTCGACCGTCGAGGCCGTGGCGTGCGCCTGAGAGATGCCAGACGTCTGAAGGGTCCGCTGCTCTTGGAGCCGCTCAAGAAGTAATTCACCATCGAGCCCACGCAGCGCAAAGAGCACCACGGGGTCGACCTCAATCCGTTCGCCCATCAGGTATGCCGCCGCGGCCACATGCTTGCAAGGTTGCTCGAGTCCACAATCGCACTCGGTATGCAAACCATCGCCGTCCGTTGGCAGCAGATGCCGCCCGACCACGGCGAAACACTCCTCGATGGACTCGGGTACTTCGCCAGTGAGAAGTCGCGCCGCGTACACCGCTTCGCCAGCCATCCGCTCAATCACCTTGTCCCACTCTTCGCGTGAAAGCGGCCGAACGGTGATCTTTGCGATGTATGGCTTGACACCGCGGCCTTGCACGGCGGTCTCTACGAGCCCAGGCGTCACCGTGTAGTTGGCCACCTGGCCAGCGAGTGCGTATTCCATGCCAAGCATGCGCACATCTGGAGGCATTCCGGCCTCAACAGCCTGAACAAATGCCGAGGCATGCCACGGAAGCCCCTCAAGGCCGAGTTTTCTTCGGAAACGGATGCCATGTCGCACGCGACGCGGCTGTTCCAATTTTTTCTGCGATGGCCGAATGTTGAAACCTTCGCTACTCATGCTCCGTCCTCCAGTGTGTTGCCGCGGAGCGAGAGCAGGTCACGCAATTGCGAGGTATTGAGCTCGGTGAGCCATTGCTCGCCGCTACCAATGATCTGGCTAGCTAGTTCGGTTTTCTGTTCGATCATCTGATCGATGCGTTCTTCAAGCGTTCCCACCGTGATCATCTTGTGGACATTCACGGTGCGCAGCTGTCCGATACGGAACGCACGGTCGGTGGCCTGGTTCTCAACAGCGGGATTCCACCAACGGTCATAGTGGAACACGTGATTCGCCGCGGTCAGGTTCAGTCCAACGCCACCAGCCTTGAGGCTAAGGATGAAGAGTGGCGATGCCGGATCTTCGCTCTGGAACTTCTGCACCAATTGATCGCGCTTGGCCTGCGGCGTTCCACCATGCAGGAACAATGCTTCGATGTCGAGTTCTTGCCGAATCATCTGTACCAGTAAATGGCCCATCTGTCGGTACTGCGTGAAGATCAGCGCGCGGTCGCCCGCAGCGGTGAGTTCTTCAAGCATTTCCATCACTCGCAGACTCTTGCCACTGCGTGCACTCAGTCGCGTAGCCCGCACAACATTCGCTGGTACTACGATTTTTCGCGCTGGCGGTTCTGCGGCTTGTGCGCCTTCCGCCATATCTTCCTCGGAGACTTCCGCAACTGGCGCATTCGATGGCATTCCTTCGCGTAAGAAATGCGCAGGATGATTGCAAATTTGCTTGAGCTTGACCAACGCGCTGAGCACCAGCCCGCGACGACGAATACCCTCGGCCTGGTCGACACGCTTGAGCATGTCGTTGACCACTTGTTCGTACAAGGACGCCTGTTCGGGCGTGAGCGGAATCTGCTGCCGGGTGACAATCAGCGGCGGAAGATCGCTGATGACCTTCGGGTCAGTCTTCAGGCGGCGCAGAATGAATGGCCGCACCAGCTGTCGAAGCCGCTCTGCTTGTCGCTTGTCGCGATGGCGTTCGACCGGCAGTGCAAATCGCTTGCGGAAGTCGTTCTGCGTTCCCAGGTATCCAGGGCAGCAGAATTCCATGATGGACCACAATTCACTGAGTCGATTCTCAACCGGCGTACCAGTGAGCGCAACGCGGAACTTCGTGCGGAGGGCGCGGATCGCGGCGGTCTGCTTGGTGGGCGGGTTCTTGATGTGTTGCGCTTCGTCGAGCACCACGCGGCGCCACTCCACCTCGTTGAGGAGGTCTTTGTCGCGCGTGACGAGTGCATAGGTGCTCACTACGACATCGACACGTTGCGTGAGTTGCACGAACCGCTCGCCCTGTGGTCGCTCGAGGCCGTGATGCACATGCACCACGAGCTCTGGTGCAAAGCGAGTGAGTTCGCGGTGCCAGTTGCCGAGCACGCTCATTGGGGCCACCAAGAGCGTCGGTCCAACGCGTTCGCCCTCAGGCGCAACTTGCCGCTCTGCTTGCAGGAGGGCGATCAACTGAATGGTCTTGCCGAGACCCATGTCGTCGGCGAGGCACGCGCCCATGCCGAAGCGCTCGAGGAACGCCAGCCAACTCACGCCGGCGCGTTGATACGGCCGCAGCGTGCCTTGGAATCGCTCCGGCTGCTCAAGCATCGGCATCTTCTCGATCGAATCGTCTGGGCCAAAGATCTCGGAGACCCATCCCTTGGTATCCACGCCGACGACGGGGAGCCCGCCATCAGATGCATCAAGATGCGCCATGCGCAGGGCCTCAACGAGGGTTGCCTGGCCGTTGGCGTTCTGTTTCAGGAATTTGACGCCGCGCTCAAGGTCTTCTGGACGGATTTCCACCCAGCGTCCGTTGATGCGCACGAGCGGCACGCCCTTCTTGGCCAGTGCCTGGAATTCTTCAAGTGTGAGCGGGGTATCGCCGAGCGCAATTTGCCAGCTGTAGTTCACCAAACTGTGGAGACCGACTCCGCCACTCGACTTCCCGCCTTCTCCGCCCTCGCTCGGCGAGGGATCGCTGTCGATCAGGAGCCGCGCGCCAACGCGGTTCGCGGTCTGTCCCCACCAATCCGGTGCAAGGACTTCGAAACCCGCTTCTTGAAGCACGGGTTTGAAATCACGAAGGAATTGATATGCCTCCGTGGTCTTCAGTTCCATCCCCGCAGGGGCGCCTTCATCAAGGCTCTCTTCGAGCTTTGGATACAGACGGCTCGCCCGACCAAGTTCGCCAAGGAGCATGTCGCAAAGTTGTTGTGTCTCTTGCGGTGAATGCCCGCGACCATTTCGGCCACCGACGGCGCGACTCCAGAGTGATTCAGCATCGACCACGATTGGCGGGCTGTCGTTGGAAACCAAGGAGAACAGCAGTCGCCATGGGTGATCGTCTTCGTGGCCATCGGGACTTGCAAGCAGTTCCGCTGGCGGCTCAAGGAGTTGCAGCAGAAGGCGCATCTCTCGACCTTCGCCGATGTCTTCGAGGTTGGCGATCCATTGCCGTGCGGTGCGCACAATGCTTGACTCAACGGTCGACGGCTGCCGCACATCAACTTGCGCGCTCAGAAGTCCAGTGAGCCACGCAACATGCGGATCACGGTCTGGGTCGCGGCCGTCGAGAGCCTCGGAGTAATTCTCCAGCTCCATGATGTCGCGCACGCTGGAATCAACGAACGCGCCCATCGATTGCTCTAGCAGCGTGGTCGCCGCGCCAGCACCTTCGGCAGCGCGCACCAATGCTGGGGCGCCGCGCACGAGTGCAGTAAATCTCGTGTGGTTTGGTGCATCTTGCAGCCATGGGCGCCATGCGGCGAACATAGCGCCGTTGCGCTCCTGCACGACGGTTGGAATGACGCGTTGATCATTGATGAGGTGCTGCGTGAACTGCGACACCGCGTTCCACCAGCGGGCGTCATGCCCCCATGCAACGTTGTCGTCCGATGATTCGGTATCGAGTATCCGCAATAGCGCGAACGCCGTACGCGGATCAAGTGCAACGGCGGGAACTTCGATGGGTGCAAGCGAATCCTCGGGCTCCGCTACGAATCCAGCGGCGGAATCGCAAGCACTGAGTCGGTCACTTGGCAGTGGCAGTTGTCCAGCAGCTGTGTCCGAATGCGGCAAGAGCAGCATGATGGAGGAATCGGTGAGCGAACCTTCCGCTGCAATGCGTGGGTTGTCGCCAGTAGCCGCACGCGCGTGTTCGAGCGCTGGTGCGAGTGCCGCGCGCAATTCCGCGACAGACGCAGCGTATGGATGCGTCCCTGTTGGGATTGGTGCATCACGCGCAGTGATGAATTTTTCTGCGCTCTCGCCCCAAGCACGCAGTGATCCGTGAGACCAGTTCAGGTGAAGTACAAACATCCGTGTTCCGATCGGCCCATAGGTGGCGGGGCGCAAGGCGTGAGCGTGTGGCGTGGGGTAACGGTGAGAGAGAAGTGCAGTGATTGCGCTGGGATTCGAACCCAGGACCTAGCGGTTAAAAGCCGCTTGCTCTACCAACTGAGCTACGCAACCGTGTGGTGAAATTGGTGGAAGGGGAGGGGGAGCGATTATAGGAAAGTTCGGGCACGACCGATGTGGGGTTGATTTATGTCCAATAACCAATTAGCAGCACCGCTTAAATCGGCCATTTTTGCCTGAATCGATATTTCGACATCTAGTTGGGCAAGGTCTGCGTAACACAATTGGACAACAGGTTTCCGGAATCGCACATTCAATTCGAGGAACGTCCGAATTTCGGTGTCTTTGGGACGGGTTGGCTTCAGATTGAGGCGGCGTGTCTCCGATAAGAAGAGTGGACAACAGATTCCGAACTGACCGAACACAGCACCGCGCAACGAACCGCGCGATTATGGAGGCGAAGAGCCATGAACGACACAACAACACTCGCACTTATCCAGAACTTCCTGAGTTACCTCACTGACGAGCGGCACTTCAGCCCCTACACGGGGCGTTGTTACGGGCTCGATCTCCGTCAATTCGTCGACTTCATCGAGACAAAGACGGGGACGAAAGCGGACCTTGAGAAGGAGCGCAAGGCGCTCGACTCCAAGAGCACCTCGTCCGACACCATTACTGGTCGCGTGCTGAAGTGCGAAGTGGAGTTGATCCGCGAGTTCCTTTCCAAGCTTGGCGAGCAGAAGTATTCGGCAGCCACCATGGCTCGCAAGATTGCCACACTGCGCAGTTTCCATAAGTGGATGGAACGCAAGGGGCTCGCTCCAACAAATCCAATGGTCCTGATTCGTACTCCGAAGCAGGCGAAGCGACTTCCGAAGGCCATCTCGGTTGAGCAGATTGAGCGGTTGTTGTCTGCGCCAGATGACACCGACATCTTGGGAGCGCGCGACCGCGCGATTCTCGAGACCTTGTATTCCACGGGTATCCGAGTGTCAGAGGTTGTAGCAATCAATCGCGGCGATCTGAATGACACCGGCGAAGAAATCATCATCCGTGGCAAGGGTCGACGCGAGCGTCGCGTACCACTGGGAAGTCACGCGCTCAAGGCTCTGCGCCATTACTTGGCAATGGTCGATGCCGACCTGCAGGGCCGCGGAAAGCGCATGAATCCTGAGGAATCGCTGTTTGTCAACAAGAACGGCGGGCGCCTCTCAAGCCGTTCGGTGCGTCGCAAGGTTGCCAAGTACCTCGTTGAAGCGAATCTTGATCCCGATATCTCACCGCACACGATTCGTCACAGTTTCGCCACGCATCTCTTGGACAACGGCGCGGACTTGCGCGCGGTCCAGGAACTGCTCGGTCATCAGTCGTTGAGTTCGACGCAGGTCTACACGCACTTGACCAGTGGTCGTATGCGCGATGGATATGACAAGGCGCATCCGCGCGCTGAAGCAAGCTGATAGTTCAGGCGAATTATTACATCATCATTTATCGCACGTGACGCGGTGCTCTCCGAAGTGTGAGTGCCGCGTTCGTCGTTTTTGAGGCCAGGATTCTAAAAATGAATTCGGGGACGCGGCTCCCACGCCTGAGGCCGCATCCCCGAGATTCGCCGTTGCGGAAACCGCAACGGATTGGGCGTCAGTGTCCGAAGCCGACGCCCACCCTTTTCTGAACTCTGAGCAAAGAGCGGTCTGAACCGCTCCAGCACTCCGCCCCGAGGTTTCGGCGCACGGGACACATGTCCGCCCGTGCGCCTCGAGGCGTGGTCGAGTCGCGGCCAAGGGTAAGGCCGCGGATGTCCGGATTGTCACCTTTTCATGAATACGGCACGGGTCAGCGATAAGGTCGCGCCCACATGCAAACATTGCGTTGAATATGCCACCGTATTGAGAACTAGCAAGGAAACACAATCGATTCGGTGCAATCGGGATGTTAATCGAGTGTTATGAGCCTGTCTTAGGAACCGACGCACAGAACGGAATGAAGCCCGGGATTGTCGCCTCAATTCCCGGGATATTGACGAAATCGCCCTGTTGAAGCCGCTCTGGTTGCCCACGAATCCGCATTCTGGGTCGTACTATTGGATCCATGGATCCAGTCGGAGATGTGATTTCACCCGCCGGGACCCCGCTCGTGGGGGTGATCATGGGCTCCCAGTCGGACTGGGACACCATGCAACACGCCGCAAGAACGCTCTCCGAGATGGGCGTTGCGCACGAATGTCGTGTGGTGAGTGCACACCGAACTCCCGATCAACTCTTTGAATACGCGGAAGCAGCGCGTGGGCGCGGCCTGCGGGCGATCATCGCTGGCGCTGGCGGGGCGGCGCATCTGCCCGGTATGTGTGCAAGTAAGACGCCGGTGCCGGTGCTCGGCGTGCCGGTGTCTACAAAGACGCTGAACGGTCTGGACAGTCTGCTTTCCATCGTGCAGATGCCAGCTGGTGTTCCTGTGGCAACATTCGCGATCGGTCAAGCGGGAGCAACGAACGCCGCGCTGTTTGCAGCATCACTCATCGCAGCAAGCGATGAGCAGGTGCGAGCGCGCCTTGACTCGTTCCGTGCGGCACAGACGGCCAAGGTAATGGCGCAACCAGATCCGCGTATCGGCTTGATGCCGGGCGGGCACAGCTAATGGTGGTGGGCGTTGTCGGTGGTGGCCAGCTTGGGCGAATGCTGGCGCTCGCTGGTATTCCGCTGGGGCATTCATTTCGATTTCTCGATCCGGATCCGTTGTGCCCCGCATCCGCTGTCGGCGAAGTGATCGTTGGTGCATATGACGATCATGCTGCCGTTGCGCGCTTTGTTGCGGGCATCGATGTCGCAACCTTTGAATTTGAAAATGTCCCGGTCGCCACCATGAGTGCGATTGCGGAACGTGTGCCAACGGCACCCGGTGCGCGCAGTTTGGAAACTGCTCAGGATCGAATTTCTGAGAAGGAGTTCTTTCGCTCTTGCGGTATTCGTGTTCAGCCGTTTGAAGCGGTGAACACGGAAGCGGAATTGGCAGCTGCGTGTGGGCGGATTGGGTGCCCTGCAGTTCTGAAGTCGCGTCGATTTGGTTACGACGGCAAGGGGCAGTGCGTGGTGCGTTCGCCGCGCGATCTGGCCGCAGCATGGGCTGCAGTGCGTGGCGCACCTGCAATCTACGAGGCGTTTGTTGACTTTACCGCTGAGATAAGTGTCATCGCTGTGCGCTCACGCGACGGCGATGTCCGAATTTGGGCGATCAATCAGAACGAGCATCGTGCGGGAATTTTGTGGCGAACCATTTCGCCTGCACCCGCAGTGAATGATGCAGTGCGGATTGCGGCGGAGTGCGCGGTGCGCGCGGCAATGGACGCGCTTGGGCATGTTGGTGTGTTGACTATTGAATTCTTTGTAACAACTGATGGACTTGTCGCTAATGAGATGGCGCCGCGCGTGCACAACTCCGGTCACTGGACCATTGATGGTGCAGTGACAAGCCAATTTGAGAATCATGTGCGCGCGGTAACTGACGAGCCGCTTGGTTCAACAGATGCGCGCGGGGTAAGTGGAATGGTGAACATCATCGGCATCATGCCGGATCGTGAGGACATTCTTTCGGTGCCCGGCGCGCGCCTTCATGATTACGGAAAGTCGCCGCGGCCGGGACGAAAGTTGGCACACGTAAATGTGTGCGCGGGAGACGAGCGAATCCGCGATGCACAAATGCGCGTGCTTGAGGATTTGATCCGTCGCGCGACGCAAGATGTGCCAGCCGAACGCGATCAAGCAGTTGGAAATGCCTAAAAATTTGGGGAAGCCGGGTGGCTGTAGTACTTACTTCACCTCTGCCTGCGATGATGCGTGCACATGAGATTCACTACGACTCGCCTTCCGGATGGTCCGTCGCTGATGCGTGCACTCGCAGAGCACGTGTGGTCATCAACTGCGGCACGCGATGGAATAGTGGACCTGTCCGATGCGCTAGTGATGGTGCCTGCGTCCCGGGCGATCCGCGCATTTGAGCGGCATCTCATCACACTTGCAGCGGAGGCTGGGAACGCGTTTGTATCGCCGCGGGTTGTGACGCCAGCGGGACTAGCGTCACGGTTTGTGGTTCCTTCGGCAAACGTGCTTGGCGCGCTTGGTGTTCAGTTGGCATGGCGAAACGCAATCATCAGCGCCGAAGCGCGTGTGATATCAGCGTTATCGCCAGGTGGAATTGATGCCATTCCTGGAGCACCACTTGAACCAGCGAGCATTGATGCGTTAGCGGTGCGCATAGCCGCATTGCATCGTGATGTGACGAGTGCTTGTTCTGATTTCGTCAGCGTGGCCGCGGAACTGCGTGCCACTATGCCGGAGTTGGATCTTGGTCGTTGGGAAGCACTGCTTGCGCTGGAGAAAGTTTGGCGAAATGCGCTCGAGCGCGAGCAGTCAATTGATGAGGCGAGTGCAACACGCGCGGCGTGCCAGGCGGGTGTGTTGCACGCGGGCGGAATCGGTCGCATCTACGTGCTCCTTGCTGATCCGGAACGGATTCAGCGGGAACTGCTCGGTGCACTTGTGGCGCGGGGTATTGCGGTTTCTGTGTTGGTGCATGGCACGGAATCGGAATTGCCGGCGCCTCTCGATGGTGATGGATTTCCAGAGCACGCGGCGTGGGCGCGAGCCGCTGTTTTGGTTCCGCAGGACATCATCATGCTTGCTGATACGCCGGCAGATCAGGCCGCGGCAGTGCTCGACGCGATTGCCGCGATGGCTGCTCCTCGGCGGAGTTGTGACATAGCGATTGCTGTTCCTGATGATGGCGTGGCGGCGCAGGTCGCGTCGCTGTTGCCGGCGTGCGGCGTTGCGGTGAATCCATTGCCTTCACGCACGGCAGCTGATGGACCACTTGGAATGTTGCTGTCGGCGGTTGCGGATCACCTCAGTATGCGGTCTTGTGCGACGCTTGGAGTTTTGGCGCGTCACCCGGAAGTGGAATCTTGGCTTGTTCGGAAGGGTTGTGCGCGTCCAGTAGCGAATGTTTCCGAATTTGCATCATCAAGCGGTGCGGACACATTGCCGGAGCGCATTGAATCGGGCAGCGGAGCAAATGACCGTGTCGCTGAAGCACTCGATCACATTGATACGTTGCTCTCGCCGCTTCGGAAATCAAAGTCAGTCTCGCAATCGATCGCTGCGCTTCGTCGTGTTCTCACTGCGGTTTCGAATGACGCATCACTCGCAGGTCGTGAATCTGCGAGGGCATTTCACGCAGCAGCCGAAGAGCTGCTCGCGGTACCGACCCGCTTCACGGATTGCCTTGACCCTGCCCAAATCCTTGTGCTTCTTCGCCAAGCCATGTCTGCTGCAATGCTCGCTACCGACGGAACTGACGATGGAGTGGAGTTGATGCAATGGCTCGATGCAGGCATCGATGACGCACCCGACATGGTGTTGACCGGGATGAATGATGGAATTGTTCCAGGAGGTATGGAGATTGATCCGTGGCTCCCGGATTCCGTTCGATCGCGCCTTGGAATGCCCTGCGCCATGAGGCGGCAGGCGCGCGACGCGTGGATCCTGCACGCGCTCCTTTCGCGGAAGCGGTTTATCCGGCTCGTGACTGGACGGACACAGATGGCCGGCGATCCGCTGCAGCCATCGCGGTTGCTGCTTGGGCTTCATGGTGAGGCACTTGCTCGTCGTATGGCATGGATTGGTGATCCGAAGTCGCCGCGTTCATCGGCGGCGCGCTGGACAAAAATTGCCGCAATCGATGGGCAATTTTCGGTGAATTTAGTTCCCGCTGGGGCGAGTGAAATAAAGTCGATCAGCGTCACGGCGTTTCGCGACTACCTGAAATGTCCTGCACTGTTCCGCCTGAAACGCGATCCGCGCTTGCTTCTGGATGGGGCGGACGACGGCACGGTGGAACTTGATGCGCTGGGATTTGGAAATCTTGTGCATGCCGCACTTCAGGCGTGGGGTCGTGATGAGGAGCAACGCACGATGGCCGGCGAGCCAGCGACGCTTGACGTCACTGTCATTGAGCAGCGCGTTCATGCGGCGCTTGATGGAATTCGAAATCGCGATTACCCAGAGTCAATTCGGGGGGCGTATGTGGTGCAGTTTGCGCTGGCGCGGGCGCGGTTGTCGGCGTTTGCGCGAGTGCAGGCGGCTTGGGCCGCCGATGGGTGGCAGGTTGTCCATTCTGAACTTTCGTTTGCAATGCGACCACGCGATGAGCATGGTCGAGCGGCGCCGGTCATTGGCAAATCGGGCCTGTACTTGCAAGGTCGGATTGATCGCGTTGATGTGCATCCAGAGCGTGGATATGCCGCGCTCGACTACAAGACTTCATTGAAGCCGAATGACCCGGAAACGGAACACCGCAAGCCGCAGGGGCGCTGGGTGGATTTGCAGTTGCCGTTGTACGCCGTCTTGCTTCGTTCCGTGGGGATCACAGTTCCTGCTACGAATCTTGGATACTTTGCGTTGCCATCCAATCCGGCGGATACCGCGGTGTTGCTGGCTTCTGATTGGAATGACGCGTTTCTTGGCGAAGCGGAGGCGGAGGCTGAACGCATCGCGGCGGAAGTTGCAGCGGGTCAATTCACTCGTGATCCAGACTATGAACCTGGTCCGGATGATCCATTAGCTCCCGTGTACGGCGTGGGCATGCGTGGAATGCGCGGGGAGGTGATGTCATGATTACTCGTTCCGTCGTCATTGCAAACGCTGGTAGTGGCAAGACGTACTTGCTTGCCAATCGTCTCATTCGATGGATGATTGAGGAACGGCGCGCAACAAAGAGCGCTTCGCCTGATCGAATTTTGGCGGTTACATTCACGCGAAAGGCTGCTGGCGAAATTCTAGAACGCGTGCTTCGGCATCTGGCACTGGGAAGTTTTGATGCTGATGAACGAGCGCGTTTTTCTGACGAGTCACAGGTTGGTCCTGCGACGCATGAGGAATACGCCGCTGTGCTTCGCGAAGTGGTGGACGCCCTGCACAGAATGTCGATCTCGACGATTGACGGTTTTTTCATGCAAATGGCTGGCGCGTTTGCTCCAGAACTTGGTCTGCCGGAAGGGTGGCGCATTTCCGAAGACGATGAGCAGCAAGCCATGCGCATGGATGCGATTGGTGAAGTCATTGCATCCGATCCGGTTCGAGCGGTTGATCTTGCTCGGCAAATGGCCGATGGACAACCGAAAGTAGAAATCCAGGCTGGAATTGATGACGCACTTGGTGGTGCGTTTGCCATTTGGGACCGATGCACACTTGGCCCTGACCCTCGCAAGCCGTGGTTGGTGCTCGCCGACGACAGTTTGAAGTTGTTCCCAAAGGCGCGGCGCTCGAGTGCGACGGCTCGCGCCGAGGCGATCGACGCAATGCGCAAGGCGCCCGTTCCAGAGACGAAGTCGGGCACTCCAGTGAAGAATTGGGTGAAGGCGATTCCTCGTGTCATTCGATTGGCTGAAGACGGTCACTGGTTTGATTTGCTCAAGGATTCGGTAGTGAGTGGCTTGCGCGATAAAGGAGTGTTCAACGGTGCACCAGCGGCGCCAGCATTTGCGCGCGGCTTGGATGCGCTGGTGTGTCACGCGTGCGCGGAAGTGCAAGATTTGATTCGTGCACGTCTGCGGGCAACAGAAGAACTGGTGGGCAGTGTGGATAAGGTGCTGGTTCGTATGCGCCGCTCGGAAGGTGCCTACGGATTTCAGGACATCACCACGCTGGTTGCTCGTGCGCATTGTCTCGGTGGCGAAGGAACGGAAGCAATGCGCGAGCGTCTTGATCGTGCGATCCACGACCTTGCTCTCGATGAATTCCAGGACACTTCGCCCGCGCAGTGGACTGCGCTTGTTCCGCTTATCGATGAAATCATGGCGACTGGTGGCCGTCGATTCTTGGTTGTGGGTGATCCAAAACAGTCGATTTACGCGTGGCGTGGTGGGACTCCGGCATTGCTGGCGCAGGTGGGATTACGTCAGGGTCTTGAGGCAGATGCGCCGCTCAACACCAGCTTTCGATCAAGCCCGGTGATTCTTGATTTCGTCAACGATGTGTTCAGTGATATTTCTGGCTTGGTGAGCGGCACGGGGCTCGACGCCGGCACGAAGGGAACGGGGCGCATCTTTACGGACGCTGGGCTGGCTGAGCCAGTTGGTGTCGATCGCAGCCCGCTGTTACGTGCGCTTGATGGTTGGACGTTCGTCGAACATATTGCGGCGCCTCGCGTGCAGGACTTGCCGGGGTTCGTGCGCGCATTCCGCGCGTCGGGATCGGGAGCTGATGCAGTTGCGGCGACGGTTGCGGCGATTGTTGCAGACCGACATGCGCGGCGCCCCGATGCAACGATTGCCGTTCTGGTTCGATCGAATACCGAAATTACCGCGTGCGTTGCCGAACTTCGACGCGCCGGCGTGGCGGCGAGCGACGAGGGACGGTCGCAGTTACTTGATTCACCGGCAGTCACGGCAATCATGGCGCTGCTTCGGCTTGCGGATCAGCCGGATGACCGCGCTTCGCATTGGATAGTCAGTCGCGAGCCAGTGGCTTCCATCTTGGGCTTTGCGGCGATGGAAACATTTGGCGGGGGCGCTGCGCAACGCAGTGAGGCGGACCGTATCTCGGCGCATGTGCGTCGCGCTTTGCACGCGGATGGATTGCCTGACTGGATTGATCGGACGATTGAACGACTTCGGCCAGTGTGTTCAGCACGTGATTTGCAGCGTCTGAGCCAACTTTCGGCGATGGCTCATGACGCCGACGCGGCGGATGTTGCTCGGCCCGGGCACTTTGTACGGAGTGTTGAATCGCGCGGGGTGCGCGCTGCGGCCAGCGAGCGTGTTCGCGTTATGACGATCCACGCAAGCAAAGGTCTTGAATTTGACGAGGTAGTCCTTGGCAGCATGGACCGCCCGATGGGTACTGTTGATGGCGGCGCTGGTAAGTGGTCTGTACTTGCGCCTGATCCAACGCAGGCACCGATCGCCATTGCTCCGGTGCTGGCAGGTCCAATCATGGAGTACTCGCCGATCCTTGAGGCATTCCGTCGCGAGGCGGAAGTGGGGCGCATCTTTGACGACGTGTCGTCCTTCTATGTGGGTGTCACCCGCGCTCGCGAGGCGCTGCACTTGGTATGCGCGCCGCCGACAGTTTCAGACACCATGCGCCTGAGTGGAACGCGGATCATGCGATTGGCGTTCCCGGAATTTGAAACAGCACTGCGCGCGACGAAGATAGTCAATGAACGATTCTGGGAGCGCGGTGCAGATGCAGTACGCGGTGAAGTTGCGGCGCACGACCAAGGCACTTCACCACCCGCGCGGGCGGAAGTTCTTGTAGTGGCACCCGCGCCCGCGGTGGAGCGCATTGCGCGCCCGGGTGCACGCGGTGGTCCCGCGCCGAGTTCGCATGAGCGCCTTGGTGCAGGTGGTGTTCCGCTCTTTGACGCGGAATTCACCGGTGCCGACGACGGGGCGCGGGGCTCGCTCGCTCACGCATGGTTTGAGCATGTTGAATGGCTGGGTGCTGACGGAATCGACCCAACATCGGAGCCGCAGGTCTTGCGTGCGGTAGCAGTGGAGATTGGACGACCAGTTGATGCGGTCTTGGGCGCATCGGTGCGCGCCTTGGTGATGTCCGCTGCGCAGGGTCCGCTTGGTGAATGCTTGCGACCAGCGCGGTACGCGTCGTGGCGTTGCGATGCACTTGCGGTACGGAGCGAGATGCCGTTTGTAGTGCAGATTGATGGTCGTATTCAGCGCGGGCGTATGGATCGCGTTGTGCTCGGCATGCAGGGCGGACGCGTGGTACGTGCTGAGGTGGTCGATTGGAAGACCGGCGCGCGTGATGTACGTGGGGCGGAATTCCAAGAACGGATCGCGCCCTATCGATTGCAGATGGAGGGGTACCGCCGCGCGCTTGCAGCCATGTTTGACCTCGCTCCTGACGCGGTCAGCGCAGTCCTCGCGTTTGTTGATCGCGGAGAGATATGCGAGGCGTGAATGGGTGCGAATCAGAAAGTCACAGTGAGAAACGCGCCGAGCAGTGCGTTGGGATCAACGGTGGTGCTGCGGGCATTTGAGCCGTTGGATGTTTCGACTTGCAACTGCTCGTAGAACGTTGTTCCAACAAGCATGTCAACGCGACAGGTGGGCGTGAAGTCGTAGCCAACGGTGACGAATGCGGCCCAGCTTTGGTCTTCGCCGACGCCATTATTGATAGTGGGGTTGCTATTTGTTCCGAGGCGAAATCGGCGTAATTGCCAGCCAATTCCGAAGGCAACATCCATCTTGGAGCCTTCGGGTTCCCAGGCAACATCAACGCCGACGAACGGGCTCGCTGGTGGGCGACGGATGGTCGAAAGCAGCCAATCTTCGGCAAAGTGCCAGTGCAGCACGGGGATCGGGATGATGATCGGATCATTCTCGATCTGTGTCACGCCGAGGACGCCGATACCAAGCATCATGTTTGCTGTTGGGGTCCAAGCAATGCTGCCGATGCCGCCGCCATACAAACTGTCTCCGGTGTCGGCATCGGATTCGCCGGCGATAGCGAAGATGCCAGCGAGCGATGCCGTCCATTCGTCCGCCACTTTAAAGCTGCCGCGCGCCTGTAGACCGAAGAGGTTCACGCTGCCAAACGGATCCGAAACGCCGAGTTCGGAGACGCCGCTCCAGTGATACCAGTCGTATTCATAACCCATTGCAACGGTGACATTGAGATCATCGGAACTGTAGACGCGCGATGAAAAGCTTCCATAGAAACGATCAGCTCCCATACTGGCGTTGTCCCCGACATCAGCACTGAATTGGTGGATGTAGCCAATGCCAGCGGAACGGGCAGGGTGTTCATCGCCGCGCTCAATCACCACAGGCGGCGAGGCGGCGGCTTCGGAAGCGGGTGGAGGTACGGGTGCGGTCGGTGCAGACGTTGGGGCGGGTGCCGCGGCGGTCGGAGTCACTGCCGCTGCGGACGGTGTTGAATTTGCAGGAATCGTCGATGGTGATGCGGACTTTTCAGCGACCGGTGCGGCAGCAGGTTTCACCGGCCGCGGTTCAGCCGAGTTGGGTGGGGTCAACGATGGATCTTGGCACCACGCGGGGTTCGTCGCTGACAGACCGATCGCCAGCGTGATCGCGGCGATGGTTGCGGTAAATATTCCGCCGGTGGTGGCTTCGCTGTGCATCTTCGCATCGTAAGTTCCCCCCGGATCGGTGCATGCGGGCCGGGGTCATTCAATTGGCGCCCAGATCTGCCCGGAGAGATGCATGTTGCGCCCCCGAATCGCCGATGTAGCCCCCGGACGCGGACTATGATTCCCGTCCCCCGCGGATTCCCTCGGGTTCCATATTGAGGATCGCATGCAACTGAACCTCCCGACCGGCCACTACCCAAACGGCATCCATGGCGGAATGATGGCTTCTCCGAACACGCTGGCAGCAGCTGGTATCGGTCGAGACATGATTCGCCCGGAGACCCTCGCTAGCACTTCCTACCAGCGCACCCGCGAGATGACCATCGATGAACTCCTCCTGGAGAATCGGGTGGTCTTCCTCATCGGCGAAATCAATCATGCCTCCGCGGCGCGGGTGATGATGCAGATGCTGTACTTGGAAAGCCAGAAGCGTGGCCAAGACATCAACTTCTATATCAATAGTCCCGGCGGGGCTGTCGATGACACGCTCGCCATCTACGACACCATGCAGTTCATCTCCAGCGAGGTGGGCACCTATTGCATCGGCCGTGCGTATTCCGGCGGAGCAGTGCTCTTGGCCGTTGGTCAGAAGGGCAAGCGCATCATTCTGCCACACGCCAAGGTGATGATCCATCAGCCGCACGGCGGCGTGTACGGCCAGACCTCGGACATTCAGATCCAGGCCGAAATGATTCTCAAGATGAAGCGTCAGCTGAATGAGATTCTCGCCAAGCACACTGGTCAGCCTGTTGAGACGGTGACCAAGGATGCTGAGCGCGATAAGTATTTCAATGCAGAAGAGGCCAAGGCCTACGGTTTGGTTGACGAAGTGGCGACCTTCCCAGAGAAGGGCAAGCGTTGACGCGAGCGGAGTTGCTCAACTTGATGTCTGCCATGCCAATGGTGGCTAGCCCGGTGTCGTCGAGTGCGAAATCGCTCGCCGATGTTTGGTCGATTTCATCAAATCATGCCGAGCCAGGCGCTGATCCTCGCCGCGACGAAGATGATGACGATGAGCCGCGCTGGATTTCGGTGCCGCTCGTGGTCGACAAGCGTGGCAAGAGCGAGGAATTAGTAGACCTCTACAGTCGGCTTCTGCGTGATCGCGTCATCTTTGTGGGCGCGCCAATTTCTCGCCCGCTCGCGCAGGTGGTCACCGCGCAACTATTGTTCCTTTGGAACGAAGATCCCACTGCTGAGATCAGCATGTATGTCAACAGCCCCGGTGGATCAATCTCCGACGGGCTGGCAATCATTGACACGATGCGTTCGGTGACCTGCCCGGTATCGACGTTTATCGTCGGCCAAGCCGCGAGTATGGCCAGTGTGATCGCCTGTTGTGGGGCAAAGGGTCGTCGCTTTGCATTGCGCAATGCGGAGAACTTGGTCCATCAAGGTCGCATTGGCGGATTTGAGGGCCAGGCAACCGACCTCGAGATCTTTGCACGGCAGATGCAGCGCATTGAAGATGTTTGCAACAATCTCTATGCCGAGGCAACCGGCCACTCCATGGAGAAGATCGCCGCCGATTGCGAGCGCGATATGTGGCTCAATTCCCAAGAAATGCTTGAGTACGGACTCATTGACCGAATCATCGACCGCATGCCTGTGGCGCCGCATCCGGCGCAGTGAGATAGGAACACGAACACCATGACACTGATCCCCATCGTCATCGAAAAGACTGGTCGCGGCGAGCGCGCCTACGACATCTATAGTCGCCTCCTGAATGATCGCATCATCTTCTTGGGCGGCGGCGTCTCGGACACGATGGCGAATTTGGTGGTGGCGCAGCTTCTGTTCCTTGCTAATGAGGATCCGAAGGCGGAGGTCAGCATGTATGTCAACAGTCCAGGTGGCAGCGTCAGCGCTGGTCTTGGAATTGTTGACACCATGCGATTTGTGCCGTGCCCAGTAGCGACATACATCATTGGGCAGGCTGCCAGTATGGGCAGCGTCATCGCTTGCAGCGGCACCAAGGGTCGTCGCTTCGCGCTGCCGCATGCTGAGAATCTGATGCACCAGCCGTTGATCGGTGGAGTGATCGAAGGGCAAGCGACGGATCTGGAGATTCATGCCAAGCACATTCTGCGCCTGCGCGACAAGTTGTATGCGCTGTATAGCGACAACACTGGGCAGACTCGCGAGACTATTCACAATGACTGTGACCGCGATAAGTGGCTGAATGCCCCGGAAATGCTCGCTTATGGGCTGATCGACAAGGTCCTCGACCGGTTGCCCGGGAAGTAAATCCGTTCTTGGATAAGGTGTCACGAATCACTGCCCGCGCCGTCCTGACGGCGCGGGCAGTTTCTTTCGTAGTAACGCGTGAACGCGTAGTAGCCGCGTCTCTCAGTGGCGGTCGCGGCGGCGCAACATCAAGAGCGCAAAGACTGCCAAGCCCGGCCCTGGCACGGTCTGCGGTGCGTCGCTCGAACCGAACACCCAAGCGTCCGCGCTGCCGTTACTGAGCATTCGATCAGTTGCACCGAACATGGCCATCTCCCATGCGCCGTTGACCTGTGTCCAGTAGTGCCAGTAGTTCTCGACGGGCCAGAGATCGCCGTTGCCGTATTCGTAGTCGGCGCCGATGTCGATGCCGGTCACAAAGTTACCGAATGAGTAGACGTCGTACACAAGCGATGCGCCGCTTATGGACTGCGTTGCCGTCAGCAGACCATCGAACCCGTTGAGCGGTGTGTCCCAGTGGATGGTGATCTCATAGGTGTTGCCGTTGCTGAAATCCACTTGTATGGCAGACGCGTTCGCTCCCGTGCCGACCTGATAGTTGGCGACGAGCCCCGCAACGGCGTTTGACTGAGTAAGAACGACTGCTGCGAGTGACGCAGCGATGGACAATGTCCGGGGCTTCGAAAGCATTCGCGATCCTTCATTCCTGATGTGCGCAGGAAATCGACGTTTCATTCGGACTTCGGTCGACCCGGCTCGCTCGAACCCACGCGGGTACGGCCTACGGTGACGCATTCGCTGCGGAATTTGACCGCATTCCTCCAAAGTCCAAAGAGCCGCGCACTGAGCGGCCAACGGAGAGCGTAGTTGCGCGCCACCCCGCCAGCGGCACTTTCGTCCGCATATTCCAAAGGAACATCGTTGATCGCCCCCCGGGCTTACGATGTGTAGGTCTACAGAGAATCCCATGGCCGACCCACAACAAACCGAAGCTCTCATCGCCACTTTCCGCGCCGACCATGATCGCGTAAAGAAAGAGGTGCAAATGGCCATCGTCGGTCACGAAGAAATCATCGACGGCATTCTGGTGTGCCTCTTTGCCGGCGGGCATGCGCTCCTTGAGGGCGTACCTGGACTCGGTAAGACGCTGTTAATTCGCAGTCTCGCGCAGGCGCTGCAATTAAAGTTTGGCCGCATCCAGTTCACGCCCGATCTCATGCCGGCGGATGTCACTGGTACGACCATCGTGGTGGAAACACCGTCCGGTCGTGATTTCCAGTTTCGTAAGGGTCCACTGTTCGCGCAAATTGTGCTTGCCGATGAAATCAATCGCGCTACACCGAAGACGCAGAGCGCGATGCTTGAGGCAATGCAGGAGCGCAGTGTGACTGTTGGTGGCACTACCCACCAACTCGACAAGCCGTTCTTTGTGATGGCAACTCAGAATCCAATCGAGCAAGAGGGCACCTACCCACTGCCCGAAGCGCAGCTCGACCGATTCTTCTTTAAGCTTGAGGTTGGCTACTCAACACGCGCTGATTTGCGAGAAATTCTGGCGCGCACGACTGCAGGAACTATTGATGAACCGCAGAAAGTCATTGACGCGGAAACCATCATTCGCCACCAAAAACTAGTGCGCGCCGTGCGGATTTCCGACGCCGTGCAGGATTACGCGGTACGCGTGGTGTTGGCTACGCATCCGCGAGGGCAATTCGCAACCCCGCTTGTGAATCAGTTCTTGCGTTTCGGGGCAAGTCCGCGCGCCGCACAGACGATGGTGCTCGGCGCCAAGGTCAAGGCGTTGTTGGCCGGTCGCGCCACCGTTGCGGCAGAGGACATCAAGGCAGTAGCGCTTCCCGCTCTGCGCCACCGCGTGTTGCTCAATTTCGAGGCGGAGGCCGAGGGGCGCGGCGCCGATGAGATCGTCACCAATATCGTGGAAACAGTGCCGACTGCTGCTGCTGACTTCGCATCCCGGTGAGGTAACCGCCGACCGTGCTCGTCGCTCAAGCCCATTCTTTCCGCCAGCAAACACGCCTCGCGATCACGTTGGCGTGGGTATCGGGATACACAAATATCGTTGGACTGATTACTTGCGGGACGGCTGTTTCGCACGTCAGTGGGATTGCCGCTGGATTTGGGCGCGATGTTGGCGATGGTCGTTTGTCGCTCTTGGCCCTTGCTGGCTGGTTGCTAACCTGGTTCCTCGCTGGTGCGCTGGTATCTGGCATTTCAACGGACGCGGCGCGCGTGCGCGGTTGGAAATCAATCTATGTGTTCCCAATGGCAATCGAGACTATCGCGCTGAT
>Ga0114966_10001414_pt1 | contig 22248 bp, 24 predicted proteins | sample M_130207_XF_Meta_FD_87029 | JGI IMG/M metagenome (GOLD analysis project Ga0114966, IMG submission 87029) | Freshwater microbial communities from Lake Montjoie, Canada to study carbon cycling - M_130207_XF_MetaG | ecosystem: Environmental > Aquatic > Freshwater > Lake | place: Lake Montjoie... | reverse complement strand
TTCTTAAAAGAGGGTGAAAACAAAAAGGTTTTCTTAAAAGAGGGTGAAAACAAAAAGGTTTTCTTAAAAGAGGGTGAAAACAAAAAGGTTTTCTTAAAAGAGGGTGAAAACAAAAAGGTTTTCCTAAATAAGATAAAAAAGAACTTAAATATTTATAAGTATCACTATTAAACAAAAAAATGTCTAAACCTCCAACATCCAATAAAAAAAAAGGTCTGGAAACAAAAACAACCAAAGATGGGAAAGCCAATCCAAAATATATAGATTTGCTAAATGAATATCCAGTAATTCCAAGTCAATTATATGGATGTTATTCTTTCGTTTCTCCCGAAAAAATTATTAAACAAAAAGAAGTTTTCTTTTTTGAACAATTTGTAAAACAATGGAACTTTACTAAATCGGTTTCACAGTTTTCCGATTTTTTACAATTCGTTTCGTTTAAATATAATTTGAAAGTCGATAATTTATTGGAAGATTTTAAACAGTTTGTGCAGGAAGAAGAAAATGTGCTTAAAGCAATAGATGTTCAAGGAGATTTTTCTACGTTTCTAGATAAGAATGAAGATAAGCTTACTGAAATTTTTCAAAAAGAGCACGGATTTCAAACTTCTGTTCGTGGATTCGTGAATATTGGCAATTTCCCAACGACCGAAGAAGCAGAAAGATATGCTAAACAAATCCGGGAGAGTGTCCCCCATCATGATATTTTAGTTGGTCGTAATTTTGTCTGGACACCATTAGATCCAGACGCATATAAGACTGGTCGTATTGAATTTATGGAAGATGAATTGAATCAATTGCATCATGAGAAACTGAAGAATGAAAAGAAGGCAAAAGAGGATTTTGATAAACGAGTATATGAAAGTAAAAAGAAGGCAATTGAGGCGAATATTGAATTGGCGAAAAAGACGGGAAATACATTAACTCAAACGATGGATGATAATGGAAATTTAGTAGGTGTGCGAGAGAATGTGAATTTCGAAGAGAGAGATGCTGCTGAAGATATAAAGAAAAAAGAGAAGAATGCCTAAAATAACCTGTATAATTTATTTTTATACATAGATTATATAATGCACGAACCGGATAACAAAGACATAAGTATAAACGAATATGTGAAATATTCTTTTACAGTTACATTTATGGTGTTATTAACAACCGGAACTATCACATTTATTGAAGCAATTCGAACACCAGATCCAATGATTAGGCATGTATTTAATTTAGAAACATGTATTTCTGTTATTGCTAGTTATTTTTATTCGTTATTTATTACGGAAATCGAAAATCCAGATAAAGATTTCAGTTGGAAATCCATCACAAAAACCAGATATATGGATTGGGCTATTACTACTCCATTAATGTTATTAACCTTATGTTTAGTTTTAGGACATAATATAGGTAAAAGTTTACGATTGGGTATTTATGCATTGATTATAATCATGAACTTCAGTATGTTAGCGATCGGATATTTAGGTGAAGTAAATCATTGGGATAAACTTATCACTAGTTTATTCGGTTTCATTCCATTTTTTGCAATGTATACGATTATATTTACTCAATATGTAATGCCCAAATATCGACTAGATAATTATATTTTATATGGATTATTTATATTTTTATGGGGTATGTATGGAATCGTTTATTTATTGAATGAGGAATATAAGAATATAGGATATAATATATTGGATTTAGTCTCTAAATGTTTCATTGGTCTAGGATTATGGGCTTATTATACTAAAATTTTTGTGTAAAAATATAAATAATAATATTTACAATTTATATTTTATTTATTCAATGAAATCCATGCCAGAATGTTCTTTCATGTATCGTTTACTAGAAGATTCTACTAAAAGTCCATTCGCAAAAATGCCATAATTCATGTAATAATCATCATTTTCTAATGCTAAATGCCAAATAGGAAACAGTCCTTCTTCTAAATAAGGGGTTGCTCGTTCGTCTAAACATGCTAATAATCTATATTTTTTATCGGTAACAAACACGTCCCCTACCAATTCGATGGATTTTTCTTTTTGTTCAGGTGTTATCTTATCTACTAATATCGAATGATACCCTGTAATATATAAATCCTCAAATAATTCTTCATATTTACTACGAGCGCATTTATATAATTTATTTTGACTTCTGGTATTATTTCCAGAATTATAAATTTTGGTAGTTCCAATCATATCTACTGCGACGTATCCATTTAATGTGGTTTTTACTAAATCTCCTTTTCTTATATCTTGGATTTTCACGTATTTTTCCTTTTTCAGTTGGATATTGTAACATAATATTTTGGAATCTTCTTTGAAACACGGAATATTGTCGGTAGATGGTGATGGATCCGGTCCTACATTTCCGGTAGGTCCTACATCTCCAGTAGGTCCTGCATTGGTAATTACATTATCTACAAATACATATGGATTAACCGTGGTAGTGTTGGTTACATTTTCAAGAGATAAAGTAGCAAAATCATTTCCATTATAATCACTTATATATACATGAGTAAAAGTATATGCTTTGGTAGATAATCGATTTCGATTGGTATTCGTTGCATAAAATATATTTGCAAAACTATCTCGTATTATATTCGCATTTAATAAATTAGTTTCTACAATAGTATTGAAATTTGGATTATTTAAACTTATTTTATAAAAATTAGAATTGTATGATTTTACATATATGTTATTATAATCATCCAATACCATATTAAAAGTATCACATAGTTGCCTTAAAACGGAATTATCTGAAATAGTCACGTTATTTAAACCAGGTATTGCATCATGAATATTCTGGGATGTTCCTGGATAATAAGTAGTTCCAGGTGTTTGGGTTGCCGGTATTTTTATAATACATGCTGTGCTATAATATCCATTTGCATTAAAAGATGTTCCATTATCGGAAACATAAATATTATTAGATCCATCTATGGTTAACCCCTGTGGTCTTCCAAGATATTTACGTTGTGTATTACTGTCGGCATACCCATATATTTGGGGATCATATTCAAAACTAGCATATACTTGTGGAGAATAGGATTCCTGTGGAGAAAGAGGAAAATCATTCGGATTTATTTTTATAATTCTTCCTAGTCCATTTTGAGAAACGTATAAATTGCCGTTTGAATCAATTACCATATCATAGGCTAAATCTGTATTATTATTACTATGGTATAGTAACGCGACGGCACCATTTACTAAGGAAATACTAAAAATTTTGGTATTGGATGAAGCTGTTCCATTATCGACTAAACAATAAATGGTATTTTTTTGTTGACTATATTGAATACGCATAGGGTTTTGATAATCGGGTTGATTTGTCAAATCAAATAAGAAATGAACGGTTCCATAATAACTATTTACTTTCACGAGTGTTGTATAAGAATATATGTTATCTGAACTGGTAGATGCTGTATAGGTTGTTTCTCCAAATATATCATTACCAAACTCATCCTGTCCTATATAATTTTGTTGAGTAGACGTAGTATTTAACGTAACGGAATAAGTTATATTTGCAATCAAATAAATATCATTATGTTCATCTATAGTGGCAACATTATTTAAAACAATACTTACACTATCAAAACTATTAAATCCCGGAAGGGGAGGGGTTAATTGTGGATTATCATTATTTGCATTTATTTGTGCAATCACATTTGCGCTAAAATCTTGATATGAAGCATCATAAAAGATCGAACTGATATCTATAATATCTGGTTTGAATATTGTAAATGGATCCGAAACCGTTTGTCCATCTCTCTGTAAAATATATGTGGTATTCGTTTGAGGAAAACTAGTAGTATCTTCGTAAATAACAATTCCTGAAACATCGCTAGATAATGGATATGGAATAGTTGTAATTGTAACAGTAGAACTCATTCTTAAATAATATTATATAATAAATATAATATTTTTATTTTACCATTTATTTTTTTTTACTGTAATTTGCGATCCTGGTTTTTTCTTTTTCGCATTGGATGGATCATAGGCCTCATCTTCGTCGTCGGATCCTAATCCTTTCGATATCTCCCAGAATTCTTTGGATCCTAATTTGAAATCTGGACGATTTTCTGCCTTATACCAGAATATTTGGTCTTGTAATTTATTCGATTTTGCATTATTATTGATTACTAAACATTCATAATTTTCCGTAGTTTGGTCCATGACGGAATTAAACGATTCCAAAGTTGGAAACATACTCGCATAATTCTCCCATATTCTTTTACGATTTGTCATGTATGGTTCTCTTAAAATAAAAACATAATCTATGTTTGTTCTCAGTGTGGGAGGAATACCTAATGGATATTGCATTGTGATGATTAACATGACCTTCCAATGTCTCCCGTTCATGAAGAGAAGTCGCATTAATTTATCGCGCGTCCATGAGTTATCGTATAAACAATCGTCTAAAATCACGAAAGTTCTCGGATCAATCGTAGTTCTACGATAGGTTTCCACCTCTTTTTGCATTTGTTTCATCACGGTTTTCTGTCTTCTCAATATATTTTCGATTAGAACCGAACTATATTCATTATGAATGAAAAGTTTGGGAACATGTGCAGCATAAAACCCATTACCTGCTTCTGTCCCGGAAATCACGGTTCCAATCGGAATATCTTGATGAAAAAATAATAAATCTCTCACTAAAAAGGTTTTACCAGTATCACGCCTCCCAATTAAAACAATCACGGGACCTTTGTTTTCATCGGCACGAAAGGTAATCCATTTCATATCCCATTTTTTCAATTCTAATGTCATAGTTTCTTTATTTATTCCCTTGTATATAAGAACGAGTTATTATTTTTATATGTATGACGCATCTAAAGATTATTATACACATGTTCTCATTAACGTCTTTTTCTATAAATAAAATATAATGTTAATAGTGCTACATTTATTACCATACTAATTAAGCCTGCTACCATTAGTGAAATATCCAATATAAAATACCCATGTAGCAACCAAAGCAAATTCGTTATTAAAATGAGAGATAACGAAAATAAGGATAAATCTTTTACACGTTTGGTTATAAACGTTTTATATAATTGGGGAAATAATTGAATGGAATTTACGATTGGTGCTAATGTTGCTATAATAATTGGTATCATTATATATTTATTGTATAAAAAAATTGGCGTCTTATATGAATAGGGTGTAAAAAGCGCTCCTCCATTTGGAGGAGCGCTTTTGTTACCAAACCAGTTTGGCATTATCAACAATATGTTTGGTTTATTCGCTTTTATAAAACCGCTTTTATAAATAAAAGCACAGAGTATATATGTAAAAAAAATAGTATAATAAACAAATATATATTTTTATTTTTACATACAACTTTATACATACCAACTAGGTCTCGCTCTCTTTTTTTTCCAAGTCGCTATTTTTTGTTTTTCTTCCGACATGTAATAATTACGATACGACAAAACCGCATCATCTGTTTTATATTTATCCGGCATTGCAAGTGCAAATGGCGTCAATCCCTTTTCTTCAAATGCCTCCTCTTTCGGTAAATGTTCTCTCAGTAGTTGAGCAATCAAATACGATTTATGCATTTTAGAATCCGGATGACCATATCTAAATTTCCATTCATTATGCAATGCATCTACTAAATCCAACGTCCACAGAAAATTCTGTTTGGATTTTCTGCACCAAATCGTGACGGGATGATTCTTATGGGCCAATTTATATAATTTTTCATTCATGGCATCCTCCGGATCCAAGATCCGTTTTGCAGAACACAACATTTGAACGGCTTCCAATAATATTTTACTGACATGTTTATCCATCATATATTCCGCAATTTCTTTTGGTAGGAGAGAGAGAATAAAGAGATTCATGATTCACATCTGGGTTGCCAATAGACAACAACCAACGAAAAAGTTCAATTTTTTATTATTTTATCTTTATTCAAAATATACCAAACCACGCAACATTCAATATGTTAAATAAACAATATACCATTTATGAAGGCAATTTAGAAGAATTGAAAAAAATACCGAAAACAAAAATACCGAAAGATATAAGAACGGAATTAGAAAAAACACTACAGGAAATAGAAGATAAAATTTGCATAAATATGCATAATTCTGACTGTAAATATAGTTTAATGTATTATTTAGACCAGAAGAATAGAGTCAAATCTTGCATTTCATATTTAGACAAAATAAAATAAACAATCTAATCCAATCCGTTTGACAATCGAAAAAAGGATATTTCTAGAAATCATAACGAATTCTCTCCTTTCATGTTATTTGAATTGAATTATAGCAAATCGAAAAAAATAGATTTAGCACATTTAGAAAAACAATACGAGGAAAAAAAGGAAAAAGAAATCGTATCGTCTTCTTCTACTGTTTCATACAATCCTTTTAAAATCGAGTCTTTACAAAATTACAATCCAATCTATTCTCTCTTTTTTGAAATGACGGTAAGTAATTACAATGCCATTTCTCTCAATCATACCCATCATTTTTTAGATTTAGAAACAGTTTATAATGAAATCACCCAAAAAAAGCAAAAGAATATTGACGTTCATATTAAATACGCGCCATTACTAGACCCGATACACTATTTGATTGGTAAATATGATAAAGAAAAAAAGAATCTACACCATCTCCCAAAAATAGAGGGACTTACCGATTCTAAACCGATTTTAGCAAAAATAAAAAATCATTTTAATTCGGCCTATGTCGATTGTTTTTTCTGTTACTTGTCTAGTAAAATATATGAGAAACATGGATTTTTAAATGGAATCGAATTTTACGGATCCTATTTAGGCATTCAAGATAAATTCCGTATGGATATAACCGATGATTATGAGTATTTACAAGACTCTCCTTTTTTCATGTCGAACCATAAGAAAATATATGAATTAGAAACAATTGGTTTTGCAAATGATTTTTTACAACAGCCGCCTACGAATCCACCTTTAATTTTAGGAGAATTATGTGATTTAAAGGTAGATATAGAATTGGATGATATCGATGGGGTAGATACCGAAATCGAATTGGAAAAAGAACCATTGGAATTAATATATGAAAAAGAAGGCGGGGATGATATAGATTCCGCGGATGAATCTTCTTCCGACGGTAGTGAAATAAATGATAGTTCAAAAGAAGAGGAGGAAACGGAAACGGAAACGGAAGAAGATAGAGAAGAAGTAGACGAATCCGATACAGAATGGTCCGATATGGAAAATTCGGATGAACCAACCATTTACGCCTATATTCATAAATTCCCGATGCAAATGATCTGTCTCGAAAAATGTGAGGGAACCTTTGATAGTTTATTAGAAAATGAATTATTAGAAGAAGAACATATTATTAGTGCCCTATTTCAAGTCATTATGACTTTAGCCGCATACCAAAAAGCATTTTCTTTAACCCATAATGATTTACATACCAATAATATTGTTTATATTTCTACCGATATTGCGTTTATTGAATATCATTATTTACAGAAAATATACAGAGTTCCTACCTATGGAAAAATATATAAAATCATTGATTTCGGTAGAGCGATCTATCGTTTCCAAGATCAGGTTTTATGTAGTGATAGTTTTGCGATTGGGGGAGATGCTCATTCCCAATATAATTTCGGGCCATTTTTTAATAATAAAAAGGCGAGATTAGAACCAAATATGAGTTTTGATTTGTGTCGTTTAGGATGTTCCTTGTATGATTTTGTATTTGAAAATGACGATGAAGATGTTATTCAGGATAATAGAGAGAATTGGACAAAAATACAGAAATTAGTGTATGAATGGTGCACCGATGATAATGGTAAAAATATATTATACAAACATACGGGAGAAGAGAGATATCCTAATTTCAAGTTATATAAAATGATTGCCAGAATCGTCCATCATCATACTCCTGAAAATCAAGTGGATCGTTCTATCTTTGCATCCTATTTACAAACCAAAACGAATGTGAAAAAAGGGAATAAACAAACGACCGTGGTCGATATTGACCATATTCCTAAATACTATGGATGTAAAAAAGAATAATTATTTTACCCATTGCATTTGCATTTGGATTGATACTTGTTTAGACAATGTATCTCCATTCATAATTTTGGATAATATATCATACAATTCGCCATTATCTCTCATATTTTTCAAATTTAATTTTTCTTTTTTTGTAAGATATACATTGGAATGACGCGCAATGCGTTCACAATGATAAATATGATGGGCATCGTTTATATTTGAAATACTATTATTACCATAGATGAAATATTTTGTAGTATTATTTATATAACTACTTATATCCCGATATTTTTCATCTATATTTTGGTTTCGACGAATCGTTTGTGGTATAAACGCAAGAACCGATTTTACATTTAGTAAAGAACCAAATAGAATTGCGGGATATCCACCAGAAGAAACTCCTAAAAATATAACATTTGAATACGGTGCAATTTCTGCTTGTAAATGTGGTAGAGTTTCATCTATATTTTTACTAATTCCAACAATTCCATTGTGATAAGAATTCCTATTCTTATCCATATAGAAATGTTTACCAATATGTTGAAAATGTTTTTCTAGAAAATGGACAAATTCAAATCGTGGTATTCCTCCATAAATTCGATCATGTCCTGCAAATGACACAATTACTGTATTTGCATTTGTAACATCTATTTTATAAAAAGATTCATCCATGTTATATATATTATACTATACTATAATATATGTCTTTGTCTTTGAAATCTGTTCAAAATTATTGTATAGTAAATAGTTTTTTATTATCTCTAGGATTTTTGCAATATACATCATTGAGGCACATTTACTCACTCCATTCCACCAACGGAGTGGGCATTTTAAATGAGAAAAGTTGTAATATCGAAAACCATTACTCTCTTTTTTTAATATTCTTTGTTTTTGTCTTCCGTAATTATATATTATTGTTTTTTATCGATTATGGAACTAGAAATAAAGAACGTATCACGGTAGATGATACTAAATTACCAATCGAAAAATATAAATTTGAATTTCATGTAAATGTGGTAACTACTACGTTTATTGAATCTTGCACACATATGGTTATAGTAAATACAATTAAATTTACGACAGAAAATTCGATCCTATGGTTTATACCCATCTCTTTCTATTTTGAGGTGGTTTTCGATTTTTTTCATTATTTTAGTCATCGTTTACTACATCATCCATTTTTGTATAAATATTTCCATAAAAAACATCATACCTTTGCACATCCAATTTCCATCACTACTTTTTATCAAGATCCAATGGATTTATGCATTACCAATTCTTTACCAACCATACTTACATTGTATATGACGCCATATATGTCATATTCTTTATTTCATTCTATTATTGTTTACAAAAATTTTATAGAAATTAGTGGACATTGTGGAAAACGATTATATCCAGTTTGTAGTTTTCCACAATGCATATGGTTATCCAAATGGTTACAATTTGATTTATATGCAGAAGATCATGATTTACATCATTCTCTCAATAACTGTAACTATTCGAAACGATTTTCAGTCTGGGATAAACTATTTTACACTTACAAGTCTACTACTGCTAAAAAATTGACCTTTTTTTAAATGATTGGTAGAATAGTATATTACATATAACAATACAAATATACAAATTTGAAAAATGCAAGAAGTAACCTTATTTATCCCTCGTATCTTGACTAGTGTTTCAAAACAAAGAATCATGGATCATTTTATTCATGAAAAAATAGGATATTGTTCCTACATTAAATCCAAATATAGAATAAATGCAAAAGGATTTGAATATTGGTTTGCATTTATTACGATTCAGTTTTTCGATACTGCAAATGCTCGTATCTTTTACAAGAAAGTCGTGGAAGAAGAAAAAACTATATGTATGGAATATTTCGACGAAGTTTTGCAACAACCTCGTTATTGGGAAATCTCTTTACGTAATTTAGAAAAAAAAGTAATCGATAAAAAACCAAAAATCGAATTAGAAGAAGGCGAAATTTGCGAGACTTGTTTTGGAGAAGAAGCACGTAATGAAATATATCAGGATTATTTACAATTCGAACGTGAAATTTTTGGTTGGAACACCGGTGTTGTTTAGAAAAATAATATAAATAATAGGATATTAATTAATATTATTAAATGAAATATAAGACTATCTTTACCGCTATTGAATTTGTATCTTTTCTGTTACCTGCATTACCTAATTCATTGAATGTTCGATTGTTTATTTTATTCGTATATTTTACTGCACATTATTACAAACTACAATTTGAATATCTAAAAATAAAAAACAAATACATAGCAATGGAATAACATTTGGAAATATTCCTATTTTTTTTCCTAAAATTCGGGTTCTCCCGTAAATACCATGGTATTTTCAGGTTGGAAGATTTTTTGGTCCGTCACTACAGCAAATAAATCGGTGATATTGGTATCGTAATGTAAAAGAATATATGCACCGGCAAAGGAAGAAGCGAAGACCATGATGGCATCTCTTACGAAAAATTTCAGGGGTTTGATTTCTTCTTCTACATATTTCATTTCCACGAATTTAAAAAGACAAAACAAAAGAGTGATACCGATTGCGAAAATAAGAACTTTTTCCATTTTATTTTTGGATATATACCAAACATAAAAAAAAATGTGTATTTATAAACGAATGGTTCCAAACGTGTAATCGAAAATGGGAATTAGAAAACAATAATTATAATGGAAATATTGATGATGTAATTGATGATGTTTTCCTAAAAGATCCGAATGTAATAAGAATCCACTGGTCGTCATTACAAAATACCATGTGAGATATTCGAGAGAATGTAGGGGTATTATGATTAAAGGAAGATGCATACAGGTATGAAAACCGAGACTATCGACATAATCGACATCAATGAAATCTATGGGCTCAACGCGATGATTGATATGATGATGGGCATGTAAATGCCGGTAAAGACCGGAAATATGAGAAATACGATGCCATATATAAAATACTCCTTCAAAACATACCAAATAAGGAATAAGGGGCGTGGGAAAATGGTGATTATGCGCATCGATTATTTTATCATAAAAATAGGAATAGAATAGATTGATATTTATATAGTAATAAAAAAAACAAGATATATAATTCCTTTTTTTATATTCCATTGGTAATATATTTTTTACTAAAAACAAAGAAAGAAAAGGTATAGTATTTAGTGCAATCCAAACCGGATTCATATATTGTATAATACATATATTTACAAATCTTCTACCTCTAATTTTACATCTTCTAATCCTTTATTCATATTGGAATCTAAATCGAAAATATCGTCTAAAGTGACGTTTTCATCCATATGAATCTTGATTTTATCTTTTCCTTCGTCATCCCCATCGTCGTCCAATTCTTCTTCTAGTTTTCGTTGAATACTACGTTCTGCACTGATTTGTTCTAAAGTATCGATATCTTTCGGCGCGGTTTTCACGGATCCATCGGATAATTGATCTACATCATTGAAAGATAGGCGGGTAATGACTTTATCATCGTCGATATTGGCAATGGAAGGAACCGTTTCTGGTATCTTATTCTCCGGATTACTTTCTAAATCCATTTTCGCTTCTTCTTTTTCCTTTTCTTCCTCTGCTTTCTTCTCTTCTTCGGTCTTCTTTGATTCTTCTTCTGGATCCACGATCGGTTCAATGATTTCTTCTTGTTCAATTTCCATGGATTCGTCTAAATATGCCCGAATAATGGCTTCGGTTGGAATACTCTCTCGAATCGTGGTTAAAATCGATTCCTGAACCAGGATTTCCAATTCCCGATTGTTTTTCTGGGTTTGGAGATCCGATATTTTTTTCTCGAACAGATAGACATTACTATATACTTTTCTGGCGGCGTGGATATATACTCTGTGCAAAAAATGATCTAGTTTCGGAATAGATATGTCGATTTTTTTCTGTTTATTCCCTACACGAATACAAGTTAGAACTTTTAACTGAATGATATGCACACAGGTAATCAAATCTTCTAGATAATTACATCCACTTCTCTCCATTATTCTTTTACGTTCTTCTTCGACGATAATCGCATTCCATTTTGGAATTCTCGAGAGAAGATTTTGGAATGTCATCAAATACTTCGACATTTCATTGTTATCAGAACACATTTTCCAAGATTCATTGAAGATCGATTTGATACCTTCAATGACTAGGGGAGTTAGAATGGAAACGAGACGTCCACACCATTCATTTTTGGATTCATGGAGATTAGAAACGACGAAATCGTCCATCTTTTTTTAACAATATTCTATATTGTCTTTTTTGTTTTAAGTTGGTTTTAGACGATTTGATTTATTTTTTGGGAGAGATTTAGAAGAAAAATATAATAATATAATGTATATACTCAAAAATAGTATGAGCCAACCAATCGATACTAACGTAAAAACATTATTAGCTATTAGTGATATAGAAGGATGTAAAGGATCAAAAATATTATGTAGTGGTAAAAATTATGTAAAAATGAAAGAATATTTATCAGATGAAAATAATAATATTGTTTTTTTGGGAGATTACTTTGATCAGGGATCTGGAATGATCGAATCTATAATAAATATCGGGGATTTAAAGGAATCATATCAAGAAAGAGTCCATATAATTTTAGGTAATCGTGATATTAATAAATTTAGATTGTTTTATGAAGCTGTTACGGATTTAGCAAAGCCGGATAAAAAAAAAATATGGAGCGACTGGGGGAATGAAATTGCTAAAAATAATAAATCAAATCCAAATTATATTTTTGATAATGATTCGAATACAAATATTTGGGAGGAGGAGAAAGATATGATTAAAAAAACTAAACTTTTAAATAAAAAAACATATGGTGCTGCCGCTTTATTGCAAAATATTACAACTGAATTAAATACTAAAGATAAAATTATTAATGGTATTAAAATTATTAATGAACCGCCAGCGACCGACATGGATGCATTATATATTCTATGTAGTATGTACGTTCATGAAAAAACTTTAAATAAATATATTACAAAAACTGATTTTATTCAAAACAATAATGATGGTATAATTAAAATTTTCCAAAAGTATAGTAGAATTATATTCTATTATGGTAGACTAATATCTATGATTAACATTGGTGAAAGGAATGTATTAATGTCCCATGGTGGTAGTTATAATAGATCTATATTTAATATTGATGAACAATTTTATAAAAATATTACATTTATTAATAATAGTAATCAAAAAGTGGAGAACAATAATGCGAGTGAACCAGTGGATATAAAAAAAACGGATGAACCAATAAAATATTTTGAAAAAATGGAAGAAGTTCGTAAAATATTTGGAAAATCAATATCGGATGCAAATAATAATAATAATAAAGTTGAAGATATGCAAATAAAACTCAATGAAATAAATAGTATTTATATTGATTTTATAGATAAAATATTTGATGAGAATACATTGATAACAAACACTATTACACCTAAAAGCATCGATTTTGTTGAATTTATTAATGGACCAAATTCTATATCTTATTTTATAATAAATGCAATGGGATTAAATAAGGGGGGAAATGAAAAAGAATTTTTTTCACCTATCGCATCCTGTGGAACTATTAATTGCGGTGGTTTAGAAAAAAACAAACCTGATTTAATAGATTTTTTTATAGATAATAAAATACATTATGTATTAAACGGTCACGTTCCACATTGCACAAATGTTCCAATTATTTATAATAGAAAAGGTGAAAAACCCCGTGATGAAAATAAGGTTGGATTTGTTGTTTTTGTAAGTTGCGATACTTCCAACGGTAGAGATGGTATACCAGATGAATATGAGGAATTAGATCAATTACCATTAGCATACATTCAAGAAAAAAAGGTTGGAATTGCTTCCATAAATGAGAATGGAAATTTAAATTCTACAAATACAAAAGGTTTTGGTTATAAATTAGATGATGGTAAAACAGAATATTTTACAGATATTGAAGAACCATATAAAGAATTAATTCAAACATGGGACTATGAAAATACACCAACCCTTCAGGATAGAGGTAAATTCAGTATATTAGAATTTAAATATGGAGAAAATGATTATACATTAGAGCCTGGAGTAAAAGGAGAGAAAATACCTTATAAAGAAACATTTAAGGGAGAGACAGAATTTACTATTAATTATCCTAAATTGGTTGTAACACAAAAAGGAACTATTCAAACTGCCGGAAAAAAATCCAGACGTAGAAAAGGTAAATCGGGTAAAGTTACAAAACGCCGACATAAAAAAAGGTGTAAAAATATGCATTGTAACCGATGTGGTTAATTAAAAGTATGTTTCATGTAATACTATTCAGTGTCCTACACCTTTGATAAAATAATATTTTATTAAAAAATTCATATATAAAAATAATGATGTATAATATATATGACTTCCTTGGTTATTAAACATCATAATGCGGGATTTTTTTCATGTAGCAGTCTAAGATTACATGATATTATATATTATTTTAATACACATCAACAATTACCAGATATAGTAGATAGTTCTATCCAATATAATTGGTATAAATTAGAGAATGATGAAAAAGATATTACGTTTGACTATTTCGATCATTATGATCATTATATAAATATAGAATATGTAAAGAACATAGACTTTCATTATGATTTTCAATTTCACGAATATTCCAAAATAAATTATATGGATTTATCACCATTCATGGAAAAATATTTTTCACCTTCGATGGAAGTGCAACAAAGGATGGTAGATTTAGAAAAAAAATATGATATAAACTATGATAATATATGTGTTTTATTTTACAGAGGGAATGATAAAATAACAGAGACGAAATTATGCGATTATTCAGATTACGTAATATATGCAAAAGAGGTATTCCATAAAAACCCAAATATTCGATTTTTGATACAAAGCGATGAAACGGAATTTATTGAAACCATGACGTCTATCTTTCCAGAAAATTCTTTTTATATGAGAGACGAAATAAGACATATTCCAAAATGTAAAAATACAGTGGATCGTTTAATGCGAGACAATATTCATGTATTTTCAAAATTATTTTTAGCGATTACAATTATCATGTCCAAATGTAAATATATTATTTGCGGAACTGGTAATTGTTCTATTTGGATTATGTTATACAGAGGAAATGCGGATAATGTATATCAATTTTGTATAGACAAGTGGTTATTACCGATTGAATAGGATTGATTTGTTACATTTCTCTCTAATTTCACCTAATTGTTTCTGCATTTCACTTACCCATGTTTGTCTACCTACATTTTTATCAGGATGATATTTTAGCGATAAAAGACGGAATGTTTTATCATTATTACCATGATGTAATAATAATAAATTTCTATATTCCTCTTCTAGATGTTTACCGTTTTTTTTTGCTTTTTTTTCTTGATTTTTGCGTTTTCTCTGTTCTTCTTTTTGTTTTTTCTCGTTTTCTTCTAGTTTCTTTTTATATTCTTCATATACGCGTCTTTCTTCTTCTTCTTTTTTCATTTTTTCTTCTTCTTTTTTACGTTTTCGTTCTTCTTTCATATTTGGTTTCAAAGGTTCCGGTTCCGTATCTTCGTATAAACACGCATTCCAAAAATCTTCCTGTCCTAACTTTGCACATTCTTCTTTTGTGAGAGAATGGTATTTACCTTTTTCTTTCAATCTCTCGATTTCATTCAACTTTTTAGCCGCTTTTTTAAGGAATTTCTCTCTTGGTGTGATTTTGAAATCATCGTCATTTACTTCAATTGCAGAAAATATATTCGGTGTCATTCTGTTCTGTCAGAATCAATTGTTTTTGTTTTATATTTTGGAGAGATGGAAAAATCAATTTTTTGTTTATTTAGGTGAGAATATTTAGTAAAAAAATAAAAGAATAGTATATACTTAAAATGCCAGTTACTGCAAGAAATGGAGGTAAACGAAAAAGTAGAAATATAAAGAGAAGATTGCTCAAAGGATCTCCAAAAAAGGTATTGTCGAAAAGATACACTAGACGCAAAATGAAGGGTGGCATGAAGAATGTGATTGGTGATGGATATAGACAAAATTTGATTCATATTTGGAATTCTTTCTTAGTAAAAAAAAAGACAAATAATAATCCAATAATAATAAAAAATATTGAAGAAAAAAAGAATTATGTTTTATTTGTGATAGATATGCAGAATGATTTTTTAGATAGTCCTTACCCGCGTAAATATTTTGTAGATAATAAAGAAACTGATATATATACTATCAAAAATATAAAAAATGTTACATTTCAATCCAGTGATGAGAAAAACTTTGTAAACGGGGTTTTAACAAATGGTAATTTTGATGTAGCACAAGGAGAAAGTATGGTTGACAAATTAATGGTAAAAATTAAAGAAGCATTAACTGATCCTAATTGTAAAAAAATTATTATTTCTAGAGATTATCATCCAGCAGATCATATGTCATTTGATAATGTATATTCCGAAAATTACGATAAAAATCCATTTTTATATCAAAAAAAAATAGATAAAAATCCAACAACTGACCCAAAACAAAAAGAAAATAGTGGAACATTTATGTATAATTTTTTAACTGGAACCTTCCCAGCCCATTGTATACAATGTCATAATGGATCGTCACTAATACCTGTTTTACATGATTATTTATTAACACTTACTAGTGATGAATCTAAAAAAATAAAAGTAGTTTTTAAAGGAATTAATAAAGAAATTGATTCATTTTCAGCAGTAGATAAAGCGATTATTGACCATTATGCATCAAATAAAAATGGATATGACAAAAAACCATGTTGTTCGAGTGTATCTGGAAGTTATTTTATAAAAAATAAAAATTTAAAATATTGTGTTGAGTTTCAGAAAAATATAAAAGATGTTGTAAGTTATTCTCAAACCGACAATGGTGAACCTTATGCAGAATATATAGAAAATGAAAATAATACTGAAGATGATATTTTTGAACAAGTGAAATATGAATTATGGTTTAATAATATGAACATACACAATATACAAGTGTGTGGATTAGCTGGCGATTACTGTGTTAGAGATACAATAGTTGCATTATCTCAAAAATTCAGTGATACAAATATTATATTATTGCAAGATTTGACTAGATATGCATTCTTACCCTATTTTACTATACAATTTCTTCCTCTACATATTTCAGAAAAAAAGTTAGGATTAACAGATAATATGGTTATGGACCGAGATAAAGAGTTTTTTAAAAATATTAGTGAGAATAAGAATATAAATATACCTGACAAAGATATAATTCATTATTTATTTAAAAAAAATAATTCAGCGGATAATGAATATATTCTAATAGATTCTAAAGATGTAACATCACAAACATATAACACTGCATTAACCTTATTTAATTTAGATTATAAACATTTTATTACTAGTCATAATGACATTTTAGATGATTACGATAAAGATAATATTAAAATATATATAGAAAATTTTAATCAGTATACCTAATTTTATAAAATATCTTATATAATTAAAAAAGGGTTTAAGCACTACGTAATAACCATAATTACCATCTACATAAACGAGATCTCTCGAATATCACTTCCTGGTCTAAGAAAAGCAAAATCCAGTAAAAAAAGCATCAATAATTTTTCACATCGAAATTCGGGTTTTATTTTCGAATACAACATACATATATTCGATTTCTCGAAATCCGTCCATCGACTGGATTTCCTAAACCAATGAATTAAATCGAGAGAAGATATCGCATTCTCATAAAACAATGCGGCTAAATCCACCATTCTTTTATGATCCAGATCCTTTTTCGTTTTCTCTAAAAACGCATCCTCTAAAAATCGTTGTTGTTCCGTTTCAATATAGGAACCAAATGAATACGTCTGTTGGATTTGCCATTGATGTAAATTCATCGTATTTCCTGATGCATCTACATATTCCGGAACGAATATCTCGCAAAAACGCGAGAGAATCGGATTCAATAATTTATGTTTGTTTTCTACTATAATGAAAAATCGCGTATTATGGCTAAATAGTTCAATACAACGCCGCAATGCCGATTGTGCATCAATGGTCAAATGATCGGCATTTAGCAATACAATTGTCTTGAACCAAATCCCACTATTGAATTGCACATTCGTTTTCGCAAAGAATTTGAGTTCTTCACGAATGAATTTAATTCCTTTTCCATGCGCGCAATTCACAAACATTACATTCGCCTTTATTTTCTGTTCACTCCCATGATATATTTCTTTCAAAAAATCATAGACAATCGTCTGTTTTCCACTGCCAGAGGAGCCGTAAAAAATAATATGGGGAATTCTATTGGAAACATAAAAAGAATGTAATTTCTCTCGAATTTTATCATGTATTTCTAATCTTTTTACAATCGGAGTTGTTGTTTTTGTAACGAATGCATCTAATGTTTTATAATTCATTTACCTATTTATCGAAAGGTCATTTTATGTTTTTTTCGAGAGAAATCAAATTTTTACAACAGCCTTCATCGCCTGGGTTTTCAAATAACGTTCGTGATGCATACATCTCCGTTTCAAATTGCACTGTAAACAGGCAATTTCTATATTTCCTACATTATGCCCCATTTTATTATCAATTCTCTCTAAAGTCCATTGTAAAGGATCTCTCGAAATTTCATACCATATTTTTACGGGACCTTGACAATAAAAACAATTGAGTTCGGTATGTATCATTCTCTCTAAAATATATTCGAGAGAAATGAAATGTTCGGGATCCCATTTGTTTTTTTTTACGTCTTGACTACGGTATCCATGGATTTTACGTTGGATTTCGTTTTTTAAAAAGACGATTTTTTCGGGAGATACGTCGAGAGAAGTAAAAGATAAATCGAAGGTCTCCATTGGAATATTATATTCTCTCGAAAGAGCAATCAATAACGACCATTGTGGATCTACATCTAAATTTTCGTCTAAATAATCATGCCATTTCTGCGTTTCTGTAATAATTCGTTTTTTGGGAGGCGGTTTTTCTTTTTTTTCGGGTTTTTTATTATGGAGAGTTAGGACTATTTTTTTACAAGTATCCATTTATATGATTTGGGATTTTAATTATTTCGGTATGTAGCGGTCTGGATCTGTTACAACTTCTGCGTCTGTTTTGTTATAACCATCTATTTCTGATAAAATACTTTCAAATTCTTGTATTTTTTTTTTATTTTCGATTATTTTATAATTTTGTTCATTTATTAATTTTGTAATATTATATATTTTTAATGCAATATTTTTATATTCTTGTGAATCTATAATTTTAATTCTCTTTTTTTCAATAGAATTACCAGAATTATTTATCATCTTAATCATCGGAGTTAATTCTTCATACGTATAATTTTCTTCATTTATGAAATCAATTGTTTCCCTAATAACCATATTCTTTTTCAACATGTTTTCAGTTAATTCTTTAAATTCTACCATCACCTCATTATTATTGAACTTTTCAATTTCATCTTTCAACCGTCTGTTATCATTTTCCAACTTCGTATTATTATAGTTTAATCTGCTCAGTTCATCCAATAGTTTTTTGTATTCAGGTTGTCCCCCTTTTGTTTTATTTTGTTTTGTTTTGTTTTGTTTTTTCTTATTTTGTTTTTTCTTATTTTTCCTAGTATATTTCATTATATAAACACAATATAAAACAAATACTTTTCCTAAAAAAGTATAAAACTATCTTTCTAAATAATATATAAAAGAATAATCATCTAAATATGTTTACAGAAACCACTCAAGAAGAAATCGATCATATTTTAGAAAACGAAATCCAACAAAATAAGAGCGAATCTTGGCATAAATTAAATAAAACCGTAAAATTACAAAAATTAAATATATATGCAGAAAAATACGGAGCAGAACAAAAATATTCTGCAAAAGAAATTAAAAATTTAAAACAATTTTTCTTGGATTCCTTAGAGAGAGGTAAATTGCAAAAAACAAAAGAAGAAGTCGTATACGATAAAAATACACAAGCGATTCAAGACATTCCCGGTTTGTTTTTACATGCCTCTACTCGTAATTTCACACTACGTATCATGGATAAAAAACGGGTTTCCACGTTGAAATCCTTAACACCTAAACGTATTAGTGAAAAGAATAAAATTGTGTTAAAAGAAGACTCGACTGCACCGTCCACCGAGGCATAGAGTATGTTACAAATACATATACATAAAACCTATGTATATGTATAATGGAATCCGAATTGGAAGATATTGAAAATGAAATCGAATATATGGTTGAGGAATATTTAGAAACATCTCTCCCATTCTATTCGAATAAACATTTCAAAGAAATAATGTTGGGAGAATTGATGGATATATTCGAAAGACAATCTCAACTTCAAGGATGGGATTTTGCGATTTTATCGAATGGGATGGATTTAGAAACATATATTTCCAATGTCATGGATCATGTCTTTCTCTATTACGGCATTCCAGCAAGAGAAGAAGGATTCAGTTATAATTATTCCATTGTAGAAAATGATTTACTGTTATATGGCGAGAAAAAGACCGTAAAACAAAGAACACCGGAATGGTATCAACTCCGGTATCAATGTTTTAGTGCGAGTTCTCTATGGAAATTACTCGATTCTCCTTCTACTTATAATAGTTTAATCTTTGAAAAATGTAAACCGTTCGAAACCCAAAATTATAAACATGGAATCACCAATGAACATAATCCACGTAATTGGGGAGTCAAATACGAAGCCGTTTCAGTCCAAATCTATGCTTTTAAACATCCAAATGCCACTATAAAAACCGATTATGGATGTATTCCGCATCCTATCTATCCTTTTATTGGCGCTTCTCCCGATGGCATCCATATTTCGGGAGAAAAATACGGATGTATGTTGGAAATTAAGAATATTTACAATCGAGAGATGGATGGAATTCCATCCGAAGAATATTGGATTCAAATGCAAATCCAAATGGAAACGTGTAATTTAGAAGAATGCGATTTTCTGGAAACGCGTTTCAAAGAATACGAAACGGAAGATGCATTTTATCTAGACCAAAGCCCCGAATTCAAAGGCGTGATTTTATTTTTCTTGGCGAAATCTCCTGAAAAAGAAAATAGATTTGAATATATGCCCCTTTACATTTATCTCGAAAAAATGAGTATAGAACAATGGATACGCGAAATACAAGATCGATTACAATCCGAATATATTTTATACGATCGATCTTACTGGTATTTAGATGAATATTCTTGTATGAATATAAAGAGAAATGCGGCTTGGTTCGAATCTGTTTTACCTATGATTGAATCTGCCTGGAAAATAGTAGAACACGAACGGGAAAATGGATATGAACATCGAGCACCCAATTCCCGTAAAAAAAAGGAGATATATCCAGTAGAGGAAAGTCACATTATTGCAAAAGAAATAGATTCTACTATTAAAGTGATCAAATTAGGTTAATGAAAAGTCCAAGACATTCTCCCATTTTCCTAAATGTATTTGATTCGATATCGTCAAATATTCATGTATTTTTTTCTTTTTTTCAATCAAAGCGGAATTATTTTCTAAATAAAAATGATATTTTACCGTAAGATCCTCCCAGGAATCGAAATAGACGATCAGGTCCGCATGTTCCTCTTGATACCATTCTGCCAATTCGATACTTTTAAAAATCATTTCCACTGGTTTTTGGTTTCTTTCTTTTTCTTCCCAATGATACCATCCTTCGAATATTATCGTATATAAAAAAGATTTCGAAGGTATAAAATATACGATTTGATGTCCTAAATTCTCCCATAAGGATTGAATATTAGTTTGATACGGTAAATGTAAATATCCCATGTATTCTGCAATATGGTGTTCATCCTTGTATCTTGCATATCCATCATATCCATATACATCATATTCGAGTCCATGTAATAAATGATGGTAATGCCGTATATACGTTCCTCGATTATAAACAAATAATTTCCCATTATGTAAGTGGATTTTTTTAGAAGAAGGATATGGTTTTAGTATCGGGGTTAATCGCACCAAATCTGCATGGAAAAATTGGATTCCATGTATTTCTCCCGCATAATATTGATCATATCGATTATCTGCAATAAACCGAACACGTGGATGCTTAGAAACGGCGGCATATAATGCATTGTAATTTGTATCCCCATTATACCATGCCCCCCAATCGAAACGGTTCGTTACATACAGGATAATATTCATGGAATGGTCTTCGATATTTTGTAAAAAAGGGCGGGCATACATACAAATATCGGTGAAAATCAGCGTATGGTATTCTCTAAAAG
>Ga0114966_10001412_pt1 | contig 22257 bp, 13 predicted proteins | sample M_130207_XF_Meta_FD_87029 | JGI IMG/M metagenome (GOLD analysis project Ga0114966, IMG submission 87029) | Freshwater microbial communities from Lake Montjoie, Canada to study carbon cycling - M_130207_XF_MetaG | ecosystem: Environmental > Aquatic > Freshwater > Lake | place: Lake Montjoie... | reverse complement strand
TAATTAGTGTCTGTCCATAGAGTCGAGAGTCTGAACTATAATGTTCGAGTTCGAGGCTTTCGTAGTTTTGAAAATCAGGAGTTTACATTGGTAAATGACTGGTTTTCAAAACAAGAATAACGAAGAAATCGGACATTATAGACAGACTCTAATTATTTCCTAATTCAATTAATTATCTTACCAAGGTTACAATACCTTTGTAGCTATGGTATCTACCTTTTACTTCTTCAATATTGATGAGGTAAACATACACATCCCGCTGAGCAATGTTCTTACCATTATTTGCTGTTCCATCCCATGGAAAATTATAGTCTTTAGTGCGATATATTTCATTTCCCCAACGGTCGAAAATCATCATTTCATATTTTAATAGCCCAAATCCATAACCCTGAAAGCTATCATTAATACCATCGGCATTTGGGGTAAACGCATTCGGGACAAAAAACGCCCAATTGGGCTCTATGGTTATGGTTCTATAGGTGGTATCGAAACAAGAGTATTGATTAGAAACGATCAAGGTAATTATAAATTTGCCGGTATCTGAATAGGAATGGGGTAAAGGATCAGAAATGGAGGTGGTAGTAAGGTCGCCGAATGACCAGTTCCAGCCATTTTCTCCTGAAGATAAATTGTTAAATGTAATAATAGGATCAACAATTGAAGTAATATCTGGCTGCGCCGTAAAGTTTGCAATAGGGTTAGGATTAACGATGATATAATTATTTTTAGTTAATGAAGTAACGCATCCGCTATCGGAAGTAACTGTTAACGACACGTTAAAAGTTACCGGTAATAAGACAGAATTATTGGTATAACAATGTTCCGCAATAGAAGAGCTGCCCGCAGCACTTCCGTCACCATAGTTCCACGAATAGGAGGCGATGTTTCCACCCGTAATGGAAGCTAAACTCTGAAAATACACACATAAAGTATCGCATCCGGCTGTATCGGGGGCAGTAAAATTAACGATAGGGTTTGGGTTAATGGTAACAACCTTGGTTACAGAATCTTTACATCCAAAATTAGAACTGACCAACAGCTGGGTAGTGTAATTGCCTGTTCCAGGATACAGGTGTAATGTATTTTGATTATTTGTAACTGGGCTTCCATCACCAAAATTCCATGACCATATTTGCAGGATGTCAGTTCCGCTGAGCGTTGATAAATCACTGAAAGGGACAATGCTTCCATTGCAGAAATTATCCGTTGAAAATTGCGCATCCGGCAAAGGATGAACTACTACATTTTTTACCAGGGTATCTTTACACCCATTATTACTTGTAACAACTAATGAAGTGACGTAGGAGCCTATATTGGGGTAAAAATGGCTTGGACTTTGAATAAATACCATCGGACTACCGTCTCCAAAGTTCCAGGACCAAGCCGTAATTGTTCCACTCGGAACGCTCGACAAGTTTGTAAAGTTGATAGGCTGGTTCAAACAAACATCGTTGGGACTAAAATCTGAATTTGGGGAAGGAGCTATTATTACTGTTGTTTGGGCGGTATCTGTACATCCAAGATTGTTTTTTACTTCCACAATATAGGTAGTTGAAGTGGTAGGGCTTACAGTCATTGATGAGGTGGTAACGGAGGTATTCCACCATAAATAAGATACTCCTCCGGATGCTGATAAGGTAACATTTCCACCTAAACATATTGCAGGGCTTCCTATTATAGAGGCTGTAACTACAGGAGGTACATTCGTAACATTGATGGTTTTAGATATGGTACAACCTGTTGCTGTAGTCATATTAACAGTATAGGCACCGGCCTGATTTACGTATGCCGAATCATTCGTTTGGCCAGTTACAACGCCAGGTCCAAGCCAGCTATATGTCTGGAAGTCGGGCGGGGCAATCAAAAGTGCGCCAAAAGTATTACAGGCGCTATCTTGTTTGATTATGTAGTCTGTGCAGCTGAAGTCGAAGTAGGCATAGGCCCAGTCAACATTATAAATACACCACTTGCAGGTTGCTTTGAGTGTAACTGCTTGTCCAATATAGGGTGATAGATCAACGCTTAATGAAGTCCAGGGACGGTAGCTTATATCATAACAGCACTCCGCCGCTAAATTACTTTCCTGAGGTTGAGTGGATATTAAAAAGCCTTGCGGACCGCCCGAGGTAGAAAAAAAGGCTTCATAATGAGCGCAGGCAATTGAGCTATTGGTATTGTCAAAAATATCAATCACCACTCTGCCGGCATCGGGAGTGGTATGAGGATAGTTTAACAGATCCATCGCATACCGATATGTTAAAATAGGAGCATTGCTGGTTACAACAAAACTTTTTGAAATGGATGAAGGTGTAGGGTCTGTATTATTACCCAATTTTACCGAAAAATTACCCCCGGGAGCAGAAACTGGAAAATTCCCATAAACATCTGTTCCTGCCGACACTAGTGCAACATTTCCATTGGTAGTCCAGCCATTTAAGGTTCCGGTTTCAAAATCGATATCGTAGCAGCTTTGTGCGTGGCATAAAGATAAAACAAAAAGAAAACAAATTGTAAGAATACGATTATGAAGGCAACAACTCTTTTTATTTAACGGTTTATTCATAACATTTTGAATTAGTAATGAGCGCATAGGTACTGAATATAAAGTTTATTAAAAACACATTGCTGTTTTTTGACTTATTTAAAGATAAAAAATAATAAAAAGGTTGCATTTAGCAACTAATTTATTTACAAATAAGGCGTAATGGACAAAATTAATGCTATTCTTGATATTTTTAGAGGTCTTTATGCCTAATAAAAACTCACATAACATACGCTAATATTAACTTTTACAATAGATTTACCAATTCTTAGTTTAAAGAAAAAACTCCTGAAAAGTTTTGACTTGCTTCAAAGCTAATTATAACAATGCTTATAGAGTTTTTGAGCATTAAAAATGGCCATTACCCCACAAATAAAAATACGCAATTATTTTAGTTTTTTTGTAAAGCTATAATTTATCCTGTAAAATAGCTGAATGGGGCATAACTTCTGCTACAAATTATAAATTTTACACACCAATTTAGTAGAAGTTAAATAGCCGTTATATTTATTGTACGCTATAAAAAGATCTACCTCCTTCAAACTTTTATTAACTAAGATACCTTTTACTTCCCAACTTGCCCTTAAATTTAGAATTCGATTAATATAAGTCCATAGCTATCATTTTTTTCCTTAAAAAACACTTACTTTTACTAAAAATTCATTCTCTATCCTGTAATATCCAATAAAAAAAACGCCATGGAAAAATTTATTTATTCTATACCGCTCATTATTGCTTTATGTTATACTAAAATTACAGCTGCGCAAACTGTTCCGCAGCATGATCATGTAGTGATTGTTGTTATGGAAAATCACGCTTCATCGTCTATTATAGGGTCGCCCAATGCCCCCTATATCAATTCGCTTATTAATGGCACATCTTCTGCAAACTTTACCCAATCTTTCGGGGTCACACATCCCAGTCAGCCTAATTACATTATGCTTTTTTCAGGTGCTAACCAAGGTGTACTAAATGATTTCACCCCCAGCACATTTCCCTTTACTACACCCAATCTTGGAGCCAGTTTACTTGCTAATGCATTAACGTTTACAGGCTATTCAGAAGACCTGCCTGCTGTGGGATTTAATGGATCTACTTCAGGAAATTATGCAAGAAAACATAGTCCATGGATAAACTGGCAAGATGCGACAACAAACGGTATCCCTGCCATCAATAATCAACCATTAACAAGTTTTCCTTCCGATTTTTCAACATTACCAACTGTTTCTTTTGTAATTCCAAATCTTATCCATGATATGCACGACCCTCTCTTTCTTCCAAGTGCAGTTGTAAATGGTGATGCCTGGCTTCAAAATAATCTGGATGCTTATATACAATGGGCTAAAACAAACAACAGTCTGTTTATTTTAACTTTTGATGAAGATGATAATTTAAATTTAAATCACATAGCAACCGTGTTTGTTGGTCAAAAAGTGTTGCAAGGTGAATATTCAGAAACCATTGACCATTACTCTATTTTGCGTACCCTTGAGGATATGTATGGACTTCCTTATGCCGGTAACAGTGCAACGTCAATTCCAATAACAGATTGTTGGACACCACTAACAACAGAAATAGAAAATTCAGAAAAAAATGAAAGTTTTAAACTGTTTCCAAATCCGGCATCGGAAAACCTTGCACTTGAGTTTTATTCAAATCGGGAGCAACTTATAAAAATAAATATAACGGATGTGCTGTCTAGAACTATTGTTAAGATTAATAAAGAGGTGCATGTTGGGCCTAACACCATTCAAATGACAACTGAAAAATTAACCGCCGAAACTTATTTTGTTAATGTGATTAGTGCTGAAAAAAACAGGGTAAAAAAAGTGGTACTTATCAAATAAAATAGGGCATTACAGGATTAATCGTGAGAATTTTAATACCATCCTAATGTGTTAGTGCTTTATTTATTAAAAAATCAAATAAAATAGTTAGAAACACCGCTTATAATTACCCTATTATGCCTTTAAAAAGCTTCGCATTTGCATAATTTAGTTAAATTAGATGTATTTGTTTTTATGATAAGTTCTTTACATTTTTAAGGCGTATTTTTATGCTTTATTTTTCTGATAAAAACTTATTTTATTGAATCCTCCCAATGAATCCTTCAATGCCATTGTTTAAAAACCATAAAGCTTCAGCTAATTTATTAATTACGATATAAAACAAGGCAAAAAGTGATCATTAAACTATTTTTTTTAGGCCGTTGCCCCAAATATTTTCAATTGGATTTAAAACCAGAGAATAAGGCGGCTCGGGGAATAAATTTTTATAGAGATCTATAGGATAATAAAATATGAAAGAAAAAGAAAAAATCATCAGAATTAATAAATAAAAACAAAAACAAGCCTGTATTATTCTGAACTACTTATAAACAGAAGCATTCGCAAGCGTGTTCAAAAACGTTCGCACAAAGCACTTTCTGAACACAAGGCAGCGTTCAGTATCAAAAAGAGACACAAACCTCTTAAATGCGCTCAAAACGATTTCGCTGGCTAATTTTTGACCATTATTTGTGTTAAAAAATTTTTTTTAACACAAAACAAGGAATAATTAGCTCAAAAGACTAAAATTAACTTTAGAATTAAAAAGCAGTGTGCCTTTAAAAAAATAATATAAAATATAATTTAGGGTCCCTTAAGCCAATATTTTTAAAAAATTAGAATTTGTTCAATAAAAATCAAGGCTTTTCTTAACAGATATGCTTAATTTTTTCAAAATTCCATTAACATAAAAACCAGGCAGATTATTGTAAAAAATCTCTTTGAAATTAATTATGATGATAAAGCAAAAAAACATATAAACTATTAAAAAATAAAAATGCAGAAAAGACTCTTAATTATTGGAAATTAAATAGTTGTTGATTTTTAGAGTCTGTCTATAAAGTCGGCACTTAAACATAGAACCACATTGTGAAGTAGATACGACTGAACCGGTATTACACCAATATATGAGATTGCCTCGGCTAAAAAGGCCTCGCAATGACTACCGCTATTGGCTTTATTTCAAACAAACAATTTTGGTTCGAAAATTTGAAATCTATAATTCTGAAGCTTTAAATTTGCATAATTTGAAAATCTTTGACTATATGGAGAGAAGCTAATTACTATAAAAAACAAGATGCTAATTAGAGGGGAGGGAAATTATATGTCACCATAAATATATAAAATATTTATAAATAATAGACCTGGGGGTATAAAATTAAGGATGCATTAATTTATAAAAAATTAAATTATGCTGGTATTTTTTTAAGGTGTACTATCAATTTATTTCTTGTTTTTTAATGAGATAAATCTGGCTGGAATAAGTATTTCCAGTTTTAATGGCGGACAAATTAGATCTTAAACCATTCCAAAGTGCTCTCAAAACAAAAGATTTACCCCCCCTGTATTTCTCAGAAAGCAAAGAAATATAAAAGGAATCAAATATCATTGGTAAAACTTTAAATACTTTTAGTTTGTGATTTTCAAAAAGAGCAGAAATGTCTTTAGGGCAAAAATGGTAGAAGTGCCGAGGCAAATCATAGGCCGCCCAATTTTCTGAATAAATTTTTGCATCTAATGAATTTCTGTTGGGTACAGCTATAATAATTATACCATTTGGTTTGAGCAATCTTCTTAAATCTTCAACGCGCTGATTTAAATCAGGCACATGCTCCAAAACGTGCCACATTGTTATTACATCAAAACTTTCATTTTCAAGGTTTAGAATTTCTGTTTCGTCCCTAACATCTAATTGGTATTTATCAATAGAGGCTTTTCTTGGAATTAAACTAGGCTCAATGCCACAAGTTTTCCACTTTGCATCTTTAAATATTTTCAAAAACTCCCCTGTACCAGAACCTATATCTAATATATTTCCTGTTTTAAAATACTTGGAAACAAGCTGCAGTTTTTTCAGCAAGGCGTATTTTCTAACAATCTGATAAACAAAATTCAGAGAACCTTTACTAGAATTAGAGTGGGAGATATAGTCTTCGGATACATAATAAACACCTATTTTATTTTTGTGGGGCCGAGGGTTTGTAAACAAAAAACCGCAATTAACGCACTCCTGAATAGCAAATGTTTCACGTGAAACAGTATTGTCTTTGCAGTCTAAAAATGGTAAAAATGAAGATGAATTACATATTTGACAAACAACTACTTCTTCCAAAATTATAAAAATTAAGTATTACTAATAAGTTAAACATGCAAAAGAAGGGGCGGAAAAAACGAAAGGTTTCACGTGGAACAAATTCCGAAACTACCGACCTAAATAAACCATTAAAATAGAAATATCGGAAGGGGTAACACCAGAAATCCTTGAGGCTTGACCAATTGTTCGTGGCCTAACTTTATTAAACTTCTCTCTGGCTTCTTTCGAAAGTGAAGTTAACCTAATATAGTCAAAATCGTCATGTAACACGAGGTGCTCTAATCGAGATTGCTTATCTACCAAGTCGTGCTCACGAGAAATATAACCCTCGTATTTCATTAATATTTCTGCTTCTTCGATGCTCTCGGGATCAAATTTTAAAATAAACTCACCAATGCGAACAGAGTGCTTTGTGAAATCCAATATGGTGATGGATGGCCTTGCCAAAACACCAAACATTTTAACCTTTTGGGTAATTAAGGCAGAGCCAATTAATTCTAAAACGGGGTTAATTTCAAAAGCTTCAATACTTTCAGATTTGAAAAACGCTATGATTTCCTTAATTTGTTTTTGCTTAAAATTAACCCTTTCCAATCTCTCTATTTTTGCTAAACCTAATTCATAAGATTTTGGTGTTAGCCGAATGTCTGCATTATCTTGCCTTAGCAAAATACGATATTCGGCACGGGAAGTAAACATGCGATATGGCTCATCTGTTCCTTTTGTTACCAAATCATCAATTAAAACGCCTATATAAGATTCGGACCTCTGTAATACAAAAGGCTCTCTTTTATTAATTTTTAAATGTGCATTAATTCCAGCCATCAAGCCCTGACAGGCTGCTTCCTCGTAACCGGTAGTACCATTAATTTGACCAGCAAAATAAAGTCCGCTAACAAGTTTTGTTTCGAGCGTTGCATTTAATTGTTGTGGTGGAAAATAATCATATTCAATAGCATAACCAGGTCTGAACATTTTAACATTCTCAAAACCCGGTATTTTTTTTAATGCTTTGTATTGAACATCCTCTGGTAAAGAGGTAGAAAATCCATTAACATAAATTTCTACAGTATTCCAGCCTTCGGGTTCTACAAATATTTGATGTCTCGTGCGGTCCGCAAACCTAGTAATCTTGTCTTCGATGCTAGGACAATACCTTGGGCCTAAACCTTGAATACGTCCTGAAAACATAGGAGATTTTTCAAAACCAGTCTTTAAAATCTCATGAACTTCCTCATTCGTATAGGTAACAAAACAAGGAAGCTGACCTTGGGGCCCCTTAACAAAAGCATCGGTGCGATCAACTTTATATGCAAACTGTTGGGTATTCAAAAAAGAAAATTTATTAGGATTTTCGTCGCCATGTTGTACTTCCATTTTTGAATAATCCAAAGATCTTCCATCAACACGCGGCGGGGTTCCTGTTTTCATCCTACCAACCTCAAATCCCAGTTGAATTAATTCTTCGGAAATACCTTTAGAAGCTTTTTCACCTGCCCTTCCACCACCGTATTGTTTTTCGCCCAAATGAATTAAACCATTCAAAAAAGTACCATTTGTTAAAATCACCGACTTGCCCCTAATTTCTAAATCCATGCCTGTAATAACTCCAACTACTTTATTTCCAGACTTTTGTGACTTATTATTACTATTTAATATATTTTCTTCGGAATTCTCATCAAGGGGAGCAATAATTAAACCTTTGACCATATCCTGCCAAAAATCTAAATTAGGGGTAGATTCGAGCATTAAACGCCATTCTTCGGCAAATTTCCAACGATCACTTTGAGCTCTTGGACTCCACATGGCTGGTCCCTTCGATCGGTTTAACATGCGAAACTGCACAGCTGTTTTATCGGTAACAATTCCCGAATAACCACCTAGGGCATCAATTTCGCGAATTATCTGCCCCTTTGCTATACCTCCCATCGCTGGATTGCAGCTCATTTGAGCAATTGTTTGCATATTCATTGTTATGAGCAATGTAGAGGAGCCCATATTGGCTGCTGCTGCTGCTGCCTCACAACCGGCATGTCCGGCACCAACAACTATAACATCGTATTCTTTAAACATTTTATATTTTTGATAAATTTTTTGCAAAGTTACAAAAATCTAAATTAATGGACTAACGAAGGAAAGCAGAAAAATAAATTGATAAAACAAATCAAAAAAGTTTAAAATAAAGGGCGGGGAGGGAAAATAAGTAAAGCTTTCAAAATAATTTGGACAAAACAGATATATGAATAAAAAAACAGATAATATCATTTTTTTGCAAAAAATATCTTTATAAAAACGCGGGTTAGGAGTGAACAAACGCGATGAAGGGATGCAGGTGGGGAGGAATCGTTTGTTCTTAATTTTTTGTTTCTGGAGCCTGTCCTGAGCTTTTGCCGAAGGGTATCATGACAAAAGAAAAACACACAGCTGTTGAACCATTTAATTTTGCGGATTAGTTTCGAAAACTTTACTAAGCTATGCCAATAAATAAAAATAAAAACAAAAAAATAAAAAAATCAACTAATTTTGAAAATTAAGGGCGAAAAACATTATAAATAGGGTAGAGGGCAAATTAAACTTTCAAATGAAACCACCAAATAAAATAAAAAAGCCGTTAAATAAATCTGGTAATAAAAATTATTGGCTGATTTTTATCTTTGTTTTTTCCTTTATAATTTATGCGAACACCATTAATAATGGCTACGTGGTAGATGATAGCGTAGCTATTACGCAAAACAAAACAGTTCAGAAGGGATTCGCTGGCATACCCGAACTAATCACTAAGTCGTTTTATCATGGCGCAACAGGCGAAAATAAAAATTTATACCGACCAATACCATCCATATTTTTCGCTATTGAAGTAGGCCTTTTTGGCAATAAACCAATGTTTCCGCACCTGGTAAATATAATACTGTTTTCATTAACTTGTATGGTACTATTTAAACTATTAAAAGATAACTTTTTTAATGGTGCTACAGGCATCCCATTTTTTGCAGCTATGCTATTCGCTTCACACCCAATACATACAGAGGTGGTAGCTAATATTAAAAGTTTGGATGAAATAATTGCATTATTAGGATCCTTATTAAGTCTTTATACTTTTTTGAACTACATAAAAACTGAAAATTTAAAAGACTATTTATATTCCATGCTGTTTTTTATTATTGCAATATTTTCAAAAGAAAATGCCATCACTTTTTTAATAATAATTCCCCTTACAGCCTACCTGATTAATGCGGCTAAATTAAAACAACTAATTATATTAAGCCTGCCATTAATTGCTATCGCATTTACAAATATTATTTTAAGATATTACCTGCTGGATAGCAATTTTAGTGATACCGCCATTACGGAAAACTCATTGATAGCAGCCGGCACAAAACTTGAGCATTATGCAACTGCTATATTAATTTTAGGTAAGTATTTACAATTGATAATCTTCCCTCAGCCATTAGTTTGGGACTATTCATTCAACCAAATACCTATTGTTTCTTTTGCCAATAGCTTTGTTATAATTAGTATAGGATTGCATTTATTGCTACTTTCGGTAGCGGCTTATTTTTATAAAAAAAAACCTGTAATAACTTTTGCTATCTTATTTTATTTCGTAACAATTTCAATTGTTTCTAATATAATTATAATAATAGGAACACAAATGGCAGAAAGGCTTTTATACATGCCTTCGGTAGGAATATTACTATTTCTTACCATCCTACCATTTCTTTTTTACAATAAAGATTTTACTAAAATAAACCTGCTGGAAATTCCAAAATCTATCAAAATAATTTTCATTGGCGCAATAGTACTTTTTTCAGTTAAAACAATATCAAGAAACGCCGATTGGAAGGATAACATAACTCTTTTTACTAAATCGTTAAAAATATCCCCCAATAGCACCAGGGTGCATTTTACTATAGGAAACGAATATTTATCAATGGCAATGGATGAAAAAAATATAAATAAAAAAAACGAATATTTCGATAAATCGATAAGTCATTTAAAACGCGCGATTGTTATTTACCCTAAATATAAAGAAGCCTGGTTCTTTTTAGGTAATGCGTATTTTAATAAAAAGGATATTATTAATGCTAAAATAATGTACCGCAAATCCTTAGAATTAAATCCTAAAAATTTAAAAGCATTAAATTTATTAGGCGTAATTAGCAGTATGCAAGACAATAACGATTTGGCAGAAAAATTATTTCTAAAAGCTAAATCAATAGATGTAAACAATCCCGACAGCTATGCCAACCTGGGCTACCTGCACTACATTCAACTTAAATACAAAATTGCTATAATAGAACTTGAAAAAGCAAATTATCTTGATCCGGAAAATGAAAATGTAATAATTAACTTGATTGAAATTAACAACAAATTAAATAACAGTGAAAGACTTGAATATTATAAAACTAAATTAAACATTCTTAAAAAGAAAAAAACAAATATTGATTAGTTTCTGTACATAGAGCCGAACATTTTCAAATTTTGCAAATTTCATGGTTCAGAATTATGGATTTCAAATTTTCGAACCAAAATTGTTTATTTGAAATAAAGCCAATAACGGTAATCGTTGGAAGGCTTTTATAGCCGAAGCATCCCCTATATTGGTGTGAGATTGCTTCGGTCGTAGCTCCTTCGCACTGACGTTCTAAGTTTAAATGCCGATGCTATGGACAGACTCTAATTAATTAAAGCTGGGCAGGGGATAGCACCCTATATTTAGAGGAAAAGAATCCCGGATATAAAAAAAATGCTGAAATTAAATTAATCTTATCTTTGAAAAGTTATAAATAAATAATAAATTACGTTTTTATGTCAAGAATACTTACAGGGGTTCAAAGTACTAACATTCCTCATTTGGGAAATATTTTGGGGGCTATTTTGCCTGCCATTGAATTATCGAAAAATCCTGAAAACGAATCTCTTTTTTTTATCGCCGATTTACATGCCTTAACAACTATCAAAGATATAGAATTCTTAAAAAACAGCTCCGATGCTGTTGCCGCCACTTGGTTAGCTTTTGGTTTCGATACAGAAAAAAATATTTTTTATCGGCAGAGTGATGTGCCCGAAGTATGCGAGTTAATGTGGTATTTAAACTGCTTTACCCCTTTCCCTATGCTTGCAAATGCACATTCGTTCAAAGATAAATCAGGACGGTTGGCGGATGTAAATGCCGGCTTATTTACCTACCCCATTTTAATGGCTGCCGACATTATTTTATATGATGCGCAATTTGTTCCGGTAGGGAAAGATCAATTGCAACACCTCGAAATGGCAAGAGACATCGCTGAAAAATTTAATTTTAAATATGGCGATGTATTTATTGTTCCCCAAGCAAAAATTAACGAGGCTACAATGCTGGTGCCTGGCACCGACGGACAAAAAATGAGCAAATCATTGAACAATTTTATAAATATTTTTCTACCCGAAAAAGAATTAAAAAAAACAGTGATGGGAATTGTTACCGACAACACCCCCATAGAGATGCCAAAAAATAGGGATACATGCAATGTTTTTGCATTATATAAATTAGTTGCTAGCGAGGAGCAATTTAAAATAATGAACGAAAACTATTTGGGTGCAGGCTACGGCTATGGTATGGCAAAAACTGCTTTGTTTGAATTGTTGTTGGACAAATTTAAAAACCAACGCGAACATTATCATTACTTCATGAACAACCGCACCGAACTTGATGAAAAACTTAAAGAGGGCGCCAATAAAGCAAAAGTTATTGCGAAAAATACATTAGGGAGAGTTAGAGAAAAGTTGGGTTTAAGAAAATAATTGTGCTCTCAATTTAACAAATTATTCGAATTTATCGAACAATGTATGAACGGCTTGTTTATCCGCTCGCTTCTAATAGCAAGAGCAAACTGTAATAATTGAACTTATAAATTTAACTTGCAATTTATATAGGTACGAGCAAGTCATCAGAATTAGAGTTTAATTAACCTAAAAAACCAACACAAAATGCATACATAAAAAGAACAGACCTTATGCAGGACTTAATCAATAAATTGCAGATAAACTTTTCTATCTTGCATAATACAATTGTAACAGTGTATTGACCATTCTACTTTTGACCCATTATTAACAATTTAAACAAATAAAAAATGAAAAAGTCAATTGTTATTCTCATGCACATCGCATACTGGACGATGTATTTATTTTTAGTAACCATGTTATTTATGGCATTAAAAATTAATAACCCTCAAGCCACATTGCAAAATGTGGGGGTTTCCTTTCTATTCTCACCACTTAGTTTCGGTGCCATTATTCCAGGTTTATTAGGGTTTTATGCTTCCTATCTTCTTCTTTTCAATAGATATTTAGTTACAAAAAAAATGCTACTGTTAATGCTTGCAGTAGTTAGTTTATCCTTTCTTTTTTCAATAATCACACAGCTAATTATTTATAAGGTGTTTGCAGGTAAAGGAGTGAATTGGACTTTTGAAACCTGTATTTCTATGGGTACTTTTCTTGCTTTTATTTCAGTGGCGCATAGTACAACAGCCTTTATAATGCAAGGTTTTATAAAATGGTTTGAGGACATAAAACTTAAAGCCGACTTGAATAAAAGAAATTACGAAACTGAATTGGCTTTGTTGAAATCGCAAATCAATCCACATTTTTTATTCAACACAATTAACAATATTGATATGCTTATTACCAGAGATGCAACAAGTGCATCAGCATATTTAAACAAGCTATCGGACATCATGCGGTTTATGTTATATGAAACAAAGACAGAAAGAATTCCGCTTAATAAAGAGTTGACTTACATTGAGAAATTTATTGAACTGCAAAAAATAAGAACAACCAATCAGCATTACATCAATTATAATGTTAAGGGTGATGCTACAAATGTGATGATCCCCCCCATGCTTTTTATTCCGTTTATTGAAAACGCTTTTAAGCACACAGAAAATAAAAAAACAGAAAATGCTATCAATATCAATCTTGACATTGAGAAGAGCAGAATTATTTTCAGATGCGAAAATAGTTTCAACCAAAACTCACAACTGAATCAAGACGGCAATGGATTAGGAAGTGAGTTGATAAGAAAACGATTAACATTAATGTATCCCGACAAACACACATTGGCAATCACAAATAATAACGAACTTTACAAGGTTGAATTGACAATTCATTAGAATGAAAATAAATTGCATAATAGTTGAAGATGAACCTTTAGCACTTGAACGAGCTAAAGGCTTTGTCTTTAAATTGCCTTTTCTTAATTTGATTTCAGCGTTTGACAATGCATTTGATGCGTTGATTTTTTTAAAATCAAATGCCGTTGACTTGATTTTTCTGGACATCAACATGGATGAGTTTTCGGGGATTCAATTATTAGAAACATCTTCAATTACAAGCCAGGTAATTATTACAACAGCTTATCATGAATACGCCTTGAAAGGATTTGACCTGAAAGTAACCGACTACCTTTTAAAGCCCTACACATTTGAACGCTTTGTGCAAGCCGTGGACAGAGTTCAAAATAATTTATCAAAAAAAGAAATTGCAAATGACAAGAAATTTATCTTTGTGAAAACAGAATATCGTTTAGAGAAAATTCTATTGAATGAAATATTATTTATAGAAGGTATGAGAGATTACCGCAGAATACATTGCACCGACAAAAAAATTATGACACTCCAAACCTTTACCAATTTTGAAAAAGAAATACCCTCAACAATTATTTGCAGAGTCCATAAATCTTTTATGGTTTCACTTGACAAAATTGAATCAGTAGAAAGAGACCGAATTAAAATCAAAGACCAACATATTCCAATTTCTGAAACTTACAAGCAAACATTTTATAACCTTATCAATCATTAAACAAACTGTCTACAAACATAACCTACACAACTTCTGGAATTCCAATCAAGCTTTGACACTTGTAGAAAGAAAGAAAAACCTCATACAACATAAAATATGTAATACCTTTAAATTCTTGTGTTTTTTTATCCCAAAAATTGACTAAAAAAAATTATTTTTCGAGTACAAAAAAGAATCGAATGTATGACTATCAATAATTTATGTTTTCGAATGCTTTATAGATGGATAAATAAATGGAATTTTAGACGGTAATTCGAAATAAATATTCTACATTAGTGCTGATATAAGTAAATCGTTTATCGGATTTCACGATTTTTTGAATCAAAAACAAAAAAAGTAATTTTTAGAATTCAGCTTAATACATTATAAAAAACAAATAATTTACCGATGATACGTAAAAATTTTACATCCAATCTAGCTTTTATAATTATTCTGTGCCTCTTTATTCATGAGCAATGCGCTTTTGGCTTTACAAAAACTGGTACTACCTATACCACAGATGGATCCATGCAAGATGTATCAGATGCAATTGGAGATGCAAATATTGGAGACCTTATAACAATGCCAGCCGGAACATTTATATGGGGGGACGCAGGTGCTTACCTATCTATTTTTAAATCAGTTAAGATACAAGGTGCGGGCATTGACCAAACCATCATTAATATTTCTCCAACAGCAAGCACCTGGACCAATGGTGTCATAAGAATGTTTCTTGATGGAGATGAGTCCTTTGGTGGAGTAACAATCAATGGCCCAGCAGGCTCTAACTATCATTCTCCATTCTCCATTCATGCTTATTTGTCTCCTGGCATTTGGAGAATTTCAAATGTTAAATATATTCAGCAAAGTGGAGATGATGGTTATTTTGTTTTTGTTCACCAATCCAACTCTGGACTAATAGATAATTGTGATGTAACCGGTGGAGCAGGAAGCTCTGAACTTATCATGATGAGAGGAGAACCTGATTCTTGGGATACAGATAATTCTCTAGGTGAAGAGGGTAATGTTTTTATCGAGAATTGTACATTTCGTGGACAAGGCTATGTATGTGATGCTAATGCGAATTCCCGCATGGTAGTAAGGTATTGCACCATTACAGACAATATCAAAATAGATGGTCACGGTGTATGGAGTAATAGCAATCCTACCCGTGGAGTTAGACACATGGAGATCTATGGTAATCATTGGGCTAGCACAGCAGGAGCCTGGGCTGCAATGGAGATACGGGGCGGCTCTGGGATGATCTTCAACAATGTTTCTGATCTTGGTTCAGGAATAAATGGTGCTTGGTTTATTCTTACAGAATACGGAGTATGCAATAATAATGGAGCATTCGGTCAGTATCAAACACCTTCAAATTATCCAATTCGGGATCAGATTGGACGAGGTAAATATAGTACTCCGGGAGATTATACTACTGCCACATCTGAACCAATGTATGTTTGGAATAATCTCAAAGGTGGAGTTCAATGGCCATTTAATAATTGGGCGATTCCACTGGCAGCCACAACTCTTTATGGATCCACCTTTGACTGGGAAGATATTATTAAAGCTGACCGTGACTATTTCCTTTCAACTAGTTCTTTCAACGGAACTACCGGCATTGGCATTGGAACAGCCGCCCAAATGCAATTAATTACACCAACCAAAAATGGTGTGGGATTTTGGGTAACGGACGAAGGAGAATGGAATAACCAAAATTCTGGGTCGGATGGACAGCTTTATGCCTGGAATACAAATCAATGGATGTTAAAATATACGCCCTATTGCTACCCTCATCCTTTGGTAAGTAGCAACAGCTGTACAAATATACCATTAAGTATTGCGGAAAACAGGAGTTCTTTGGATATAAAAGTCTATCCAAACCCAAATAATGGAAATTTTATGTTGGATATAAACTCTATACAAAGTGAAAATATTTACATGAATATTGTAAATATTTTAGGAGAAATAGTTCATACAGAAATAATATCTTTACTAGCGGGAAAAATGAATGTGCCTATTTCATTGGGCCAAAATGCAAAAGGTGTTTATAATATTCAAGTCTTCTCCAAGAAAAGAACAGTTAATAAACGTTTTATTGTTAATTAAAACCTTAAAAGTAAAAGCTTAATTTTTGGTATATTGACGAAATTCAGCATATTTTGTGTTCTTTATTCTTAACTTAGTTTTGCTTTTGAGTTGCAAGTATTTTAACCCTTAATTTTGTTGTGAAGATTAGAATATACTTTAACCTTATATAAAGTCTAATGTCTAATACAATCCTATCTTTTAAAAAAGTTGGTATATTACAATTAAATATTGTAATTATATTGTTGGTTTATATTTCTCTCCTTCAAAATAACTCTTTTGCTCAAAATAATATGGGTGTTGGGACTTTAAACCCTGATCCTAGCTCTATTCTTGATTTATCCTCCTCCGACAAAGGACTTTTAATACCACGCATTATTGATACTAATAATGTTTCTTCTCCTGCCACCGGATTATTGATTTATCTCGCACCCTCCAATAATTTTTATTATTTTAATGGTAACTATTGGAAATCAATAATTACAGGTGTTTCTGGTATAGGTGGCGGTGCTACTGGTGCGAGTGGATTTATTGGAGCTACCGGTGGAATAGGAAATACTGGAAATATTGGTGGTACTGGAGAAACTGGATCCTCAGGGATTATTGGAGTAACTGGGGAAATTGGCATTACCGGCGCTACTGGTGCTATTGGCATTACTGGTGGTGCTGGTGCAAATGGCGATATCGGTGTAACAGGTGCATCTGGTTCTGTTGGAGATATCGGCTTTACTGGTTCTACTGGTGCTATCGGCTTTACTGGTGCTGGATATACAGGAGCTACTGGAATTAGTGGGTCAATAGGTGAAACAGGTAATACTGGGGATATTGGTATCACAGGGGCAACCGGAATTGGTGTCCCGATATTGGGCCAAAAGTATATTTTCCAATTAATTTTGCAGGATTAACCTTTACCACTATTGACAGTGCATTTGGATTGGAAACAGTTTGTTTTACAATTCATCATATGTATGATTCCGATTCGCAGATTTCCCTCCTGGCAAAGATTGCTCCTGCCTTGTCCTGTGCTGTTTAATTTTGAAGGGGAATAAATCTTAGCTTAAATAAAGAAAATTGAAAAAGGTTGAAAACAAAGAGCTTTGCTGGACTATTTGTCAGGAATGCAAGGGTCGCGGCAAAAAAAGCCGGAGGCTCCGCAAGAAATTACGCCTCCGCTTTAAAATAGCGTCTAATGAATTTGAAAAAACGGAGGGAGGGGGGAGCGCTCCTGTTCGTCCCAAAGGTCATCTATATTCCTGCTTAAGCTGTTCTGGATCCGGCTTGATACCTTCTGCTAGCCACCCTATTGCCGATAAAGAAAACTACCCACACATTGCTATTATTGGTGCTGGCATAGGGGGCGTAGCTTTGGCTGTAGCTTGTTTGCACCGAGGTATCCCTTTCACTCTTTATGAGCGCGATAGTAGCTTCGATGTTAGATCTCAGGGCTATGGACTCACTTTACAACAAGCTAGTAAAGCAATAGAGGGCTTGGGTATTTTCTCCTTAACAGAGGGGGTAATTTCAACAAGACATGTGGTTCATACTGCAGAAGGAAAATTAATAGCTGAGTGGGGAATGAGAAAGTGGGTGCAGTCAAAGGCGAAAACATCTCCTAAACGAACAAATGTGCATATCGCAAGGCAATCGTTGCGCCTTGCAATGCTTGAACAACTTGGTGGTAATGAGGCGGTGCAATGGGGACACCATTTAGTCGGTTTTAAGGAATGTGAGTCTGAAGGTATTCGCCTAAACTTTCAAGTTGCAGGGCAAATGAAGGCCTCTAGGGCTGATCTTTTAGTTGGAGCCGATGGTATCCGTAGTTCGGTGCGTAACATACTGATAGGTGAAGATATTAGCCCTTTACGTTACCTAGGCTGCATTGTGATATTGGGCATTTGTCCCTTGGCGGCTCTCGAAGAACTTGATAGCGCTTTACTGGATTCAGCCACCGTATTTCAAACAGCCAATGGCAATGAACGAATTTACATGATGCCTTATTCCGCCGATTCGGTGATGTGGCAGCTTAGCTTCCCCATGCTAGAAAAAGAGGCTATGGCCTTGAGTGCGCAAGGAGCTAAAGCACTCAAGGAAGAGGCGTGTCGCAGAACTCCTTGGCACAATCCCATTCCTCAGATTTTAGCGGCGACGCAGGAAGCTCAAATTTCTGGCTACCCCGTTTATGATAGGGAATTGCTTAATTCCGAATTGTTTAAAAAAGCAGGAGCATTAACCCTGTTGGGGGACGCTGCTCACCCGATGAGCCCATTCAAAGGGCAGGGGGCAAACCAGGCGTTGCTGGATGCGCTGGCACTCGCCAGGGCAATTTCAATAGGTTGTAGGCCATTATCTAATTGGAAAGATGCTGGACTGAGGAAAAGTGTATTAAATGGGTTTGAATCAGAAATGATAGAGCGTAGCGGTTCCAAAGTAAAAGATTCAGAAGAGGCGGCGCAGTTCCTGCATTCCGAAATTGTACTTCATGAAGGCGACGAACCGAGAGGTCGCTGCATCAGGCGCAACAAATCCTGATTGTAAAAGCAACCCATATTAACCCTATATTTTATAATATATTTATTGCGATCCAAAATTATTGGAATGGATCCAAAACATATATCTCAAGCACGGTAAGCAAAAACTCGAAATGGGGAAAAGTTTGTCCGATTTAAAAGCTGGATATGATTTCCTATAAACTCATTGGTGAACTAATAAAAAAATGAGTGTAAAAAATGAGTGTAAAAAAATGGATTCTAAAATAGGAAGCGTCGTTCAAGAATATTAACAGAGCGATTAGGGCCAAAAAAGTAATTTAAAAACTTAATTGACATCGTTCCTTTTCCAATAATTTATCTTCCGTATCTATAAATAAAGGAATTTTGGAATTTTGTAATTCTTTTTTATACGTTATTTTTAATTCTTTACGCTTAATTACTTCTAAAAAATATTTTTTTTCATCTATATTTTCCAGAATTAATCCTGGTACCCGTATCGGTTTGCCTGCTTTATCTTTAGCAACCATAGTGAAATAAGAGGTATTGGTGGTTTTAAAACTACCTGCCAAAAAGTTTTCAGCAACTACATAAATTCTTACAACCATGGATGATTGCCCTACATAAACTATGTTGGCAGTAAGAGTTACCATTTCACCAACTTCAACTGGGGCAATAAAATCTACGTTTTCAACTGAAACAGTTACACAATATTCACCTGCGTGCTTAGAGGCACAAGCGTATGCGACCTTATCCATTAATGATAATAAAATGCCGCCATGAATTTTACCGCCAAAATTAGCATAGGCAGGTATCATTAATTCACTTACAATTGTTTTAGAATAACTTACCTCTCTATATTTTTCTTTCATTAATATTATTTAATTAATTAAATATGGTATAATAAATTTAACATTTTATTATCAATAAAAAAATTCTAATTTTATTATTAATTAAAAAAACGAGAATTAATAGTCGGTTAAAAAAAATTCCATGAAGGCGCATTCTCGGCTGAGCAAATATTTCAAAACAATTTCGACAAAATAGATATATTAATAAAAACAGATGATTTCTTTTTATTACAAAAAACATGTTTATGTAAACGCGCGCAAGGAATGAACAAACGCGATGAAGTGTTGCGGGTGTGGAGGAATCGTTTGTATTTAATTTTTTGTTTCTTTTGTATTAAGACAAAAGAAAAACACACCCTTTTTGAACCATTTAATTTGCAGATTTATTTCGAAAAATTCACTAGCAATACAAACTACTTTTACAGCATTCTTTTATTAAACCCTTAGTCACATGTTATGGAAATATTTGCGTGCTATAAGCACTGCCTAATAAGCAAAAACTGATGGGGCACATCCTGATTAAAAAAAACATCAAAATTAAATAACGCATTTTTTATATCTTTTCAATTAAAATTAATAAAAACTGAATATCTTTATCAAATATAATTAATGAAATTTGAATTTATGAATCGCTTAAAAGCGCTACTTAATAACCTGTGGTTCTTTCCTGTTTTATTTATTTATTACGGAGTATTTTATATGCTTTTTGGAGAGGTATATCCGGGAGGAGCCTCTGTGGATGGCGCTGTTTTCCAAACCTTAATTCATGAATTTAGAGATAGCTATTATTTTGATAGTTACTATGTTTACCGTATTTTCCCTCCGTTGTTGGCTAGGGGTCTTTTAATGTTTTTATCTGTAGATTTAACAAATGAAAATATCATACTGTGCTTTCAATTAATTAACATTGGGTGCATTGCTTTTTGTTGTTATTTTTTAAAAAAAATATTCATACTGTTTAAAATCACATTAAAAAACCAATTATTGGGTTTTGTATTGTTTCTGGTAAATTTTGCCATAATTAAATATCCTCTTTATTTCCCTATCATGACCGACGCTTTAGCAATGTTGCTAAGCACTGCATTATTGTATTATTATATTAAAAACAATACCATCGCCATCGTTATTTGCACTTTATTATTAGCATTTACCTGGCCAATGGGATTTTATCAAGGTCTTCTATTAATTGCATTTCCATTTACCGCCCTCCCATTTTTAAAGCCTCCTAAATGGCAAAAAATTCTTGTTAATATAGGGGCGATAACATTCGCTTTAATGGCTATTTTAATTATTGTTTTTATTATCAAAAGAGATGCTGATGTTCTATTTGTGCAAAAAATAGACAGGCTTCTGTTACCGCTAAGCATAGCCGGGGTGCTTATAATTTATTATTTTTTTGCAAAAATATTTTTAAACTACAGTTTGGTAAATTGGGCGTATTTTATAAAAAGATTAAATATAAAACGAATATTAATTTCAATTGGTGTTTTTGCGCTTATTAGCCTTACCGTATACCTCCTTAACCCAAAACCTATTCCAACCTATACTACTGCGCAAATGCTGCAAAACCCTTTTGTTTACGCCCTAATAAAACCCCTGCTAAGCTTGGTTTCTCACATTGCATTTTTTGGAGTAGGTGCTTGTTTAATAATATTATTTTGGCCAGATATAGGCCAGCTTATTTCTCAAATGGGCTGGGGCCTAGTTTTTGCTTTCGGCTTAAATTTACTTTTATTTGGCCTAACCCCAGAAAGCAGACATTTAATAAATATATTTCCTTGGCTACTTATTCTATTGATTAAAGTTTTAAATAATTATTCCTTTTCATATTACTTTTATACAATTACGGGGCTACTAAGTATTTTTTTATCTAAGATTTGGCTGCTATTAAATACTAACAAAATAGCCTACCAAATGAACTTTGATAAAAATGGGAGCATGGATTTTCCAGATCAAAAATTCTGGATGAATTTTGGCCCCTGGATGAATGAAAAAATGTATTACATACAAGGTGGGGCAATTATAATAATATTGTTAATTTTAATTTCCACACTTTATAAAATAGAAATTAACGGACCTAAAATAATACAGCTGATACCTAAATTTAAAAGTATCAAAAAGCCCCTTGGTTAAGGAAAACCCTCTGTAATTAAATTAACCCACTCCTCGCAATCACTAAAATAATTAAAGTTTTATAGAAAATTGGGTTAATGGACAAAAGTAATGGTAAAATCGTTCAAACTCCTTGACATACTTATATTTGCAACAAATTTTATAAAAATGAAAAAAACTGCTTTTATTGCAATTCAAAAATCACCTTAAAATT
>Ga0114966_10001409_pt1 | contig 22302 bp, 20 predicted proteins | sample M_130207_XF_Meta_FD_87029 | JGI IMG/M metagenome (GOLD analysis project Ga0114966, IMG submission 87029) | Freshwater microbial communities from Lake Montjoie, Canada to study carbon cycling - M_130207_XF_MetaG | ecosystem: Environmental > Aquatic > Freshwater > Lake | place: Lake Montjoie... | reverse complement strand
TGTGCGTGTAAAGGTCGGCGACGATAGCGGCGTCTTTGATGGTGCGGCCGACTGTGCAAAGTCCGCAGTCGGTATCGAGCACGACCCGCGGCGCCGCATCGAGCATGGTCTTGGTCTCTTTCGCCTGCGGCGCATTTTGTGCGAAATAAGCCCGGTAAGCCTGTGCGTATTTTTCAACGTCGCGGCCCGCCATCGGCAGGCGTTTGGTGCGGATTACGTGATCGGGTGTCGCCGGGCCTTGCTGGGAAACCGTCGCGACATCGGCGCGGCGGGCAAAATCTAGGGTGCGGCCGTTTTGCAGCGTCGCTACGATCATGGGGCTGCCGGCACACTGTGAAATTGAATTCCGCAGCGCCGCGATTGCAGCCGTTTGCGTTGGCAGCGAGGCGGCAGCCGCTGCAGGCTGCAAATGCCACGCGCGGTGCTTTTCAAGATAACGTTCAGCCATATCGACCAGCTGGATCATGCGCTCGTAGGATTCGCGTGCGGTTGTACCGAAAGAAAAAATACCGTGGTTCAGCAATACCATGCCGATGGTATTTTTGCCCGACTGCTGCGGCAATAACCCGGCACACAGCCGCGCGAGATCGAAGCCCGGCATGATGTAGGGAATGACGGCGACCTTGTCGCCGTATATTTCGGTTATGCGATGCGGGCCATCGGCGGTGTTCGTGACAGCGAGCACCGCGTCGGAATGGGTGTGATCGACGTATTTATGCGGCAGCAATGCGTGCAATATCGTTTCGACCGAGGGCGCCGGCGCCGCGGCGCGCGTCATATGGGTAACGAGTTCGTTGACCATCTGCGGATCGCTCAACGCTTTCAAATTTGCGAGCTTGAGGAGATGCGCCATGCGTACCGGAGAAAACCCGGCTTCCTCAATGAACTCGAGGTCCCAACCGCTGCCCTTGACGTAGAGGATGTCTTCTTCGTCGCCGACCAGATTGCGTTCGCGGATTTTGACGGAGGTGTTGCCGCCGCCGTGCAGCACCAGCGATTTGTCGCGGCCCAGCAGTCGCGAGGTATAAACGCGTTGCGCCAGATCACCGCGGTAATCCGCCGCTTCGTCATCCCGCCACAGGCTTTGCATCGATTGCGCTTCCGGAGTTATTGGTTGGTATACGGACGGCCACGATTATAATTCAGATCATGCATAGCTCCGCACAAGTTACGGTCAGCCGCGTGAGCTGGAACGAGGCAGGCGTCCGCTTGCGTGCGCTACGTAAAACTGTTTTCGTCGAAGAGCAGAATGTGCCGGAAGAACTCGAGTGGGACGGCATCGACGAATTATGTCTGCACGCACTGGCGGCAACTGCCGCCGGCGAGGTGGTGGGCACCGGCCGGCTATTGCCTGATGGGCATATCGGCCGCATGGCAGTGCTGGCGCACTGGCGCAAACAGGGTGTCGGTGGCCTGATTCTCGCTGAGTTGATCGCGGCGGCGCGCGAATTGCGGCATGCGGCGGTAGAGCTCAGTGCGCAAACGCACGCCATCGGGTTTTACCGCAGATTCGGTTTCGAAGTCGTGAGCGGGGAATACCTCGATGCAGGCATTCCTCATCGCGCCATGCGTCTGGCGTTGCTTAAGCCGCTGCCGGAGTAAGCGCGATTTCGAGAGCGAAGCGGCCCGTCGTGCTGCTGCCGGGGCTGCCGAGTGCGCCGAAACTGCGCTCGATAAACATGACCTCGCCGTGATTGTCGATCAGCATCACCGTCGACGAACGCGTACCATATGTTGGCGATGCAATGAAAGCCGGCGACAGCACGCGTTCACGCGGCAGTCCGACACCGGTTTCAGGCAAGGCGTTATCGGGCGCAATCGTCCGCGCGGCAAGCAAGCCAAACAGGCCGTCGATCAACTCCTGGGATCTGCTTTGCAACAATTCAGTCACGATTTTTCTGCTGCGCTCGACTTTTGGCCACGGCGTATTCAACAGGTGATTGCTCAGACCATGCACGCCTGGAGCAACAACTGTCGGCTCGCCGCCACGGTTTGACAAATACTGCAATTCATCAAGATCACCAGCCAGCAGATTGAAGCCGTTATAGTCGCCGGCCTCGCCGTGTACTCGCGCGACATAATCTGCGGGGCGCTGTTTTTTGTGCAGAAAGCTGGCGACGAGTTCGCCGCGGGAGCGCGATGATTTTTTTGCGCCGGCGCCTTCCCGAAAATTGGTTACCGCAGCAAACGTTCCGCTGCGGGTAATGCCCAGCCAGGTGCCGCCTTGCTCGAGATCGCGACCACCGTATATGTGCGGACTGTCGTTCCAGAATGTCGCTGCAGCGGTCGGACGCGCGTAGGCCTCATCGCGATTCGCCGCCATCACGAGCGGATAATCAGGATGAACTTTATGCGCGAAGAGTATCAGGCACATGGCGTGGCGCTTTACGGCGGATCGGCCGGTATTGCATAGGGCAGGGGCCTGAATTTCAGCGCGGGGCCGGCGGGTGCATTCAGATGTACTTCGCCACTCTGAAAACTTGCGATGTGCATGACGGCCAGAGCAGTATGGCCGCCGCCGGGGGAAGGGGCGGCGTTCACGATCATGCCGGTGGCCTGCTCGCCAGTGCCGGCGCTGTAAAGCTTGTTACCGGGTGCGGGTACATCCGTGCCGCTGATCTCGGCAAGGTACATGCGCTGTTTCAATTTACCCAGATAATGCATGCGTGCAACGATTTCCTGGCCTGGATAACAACCCTTGCTGAAGCTCACGCCATTGAGCAGATCCAGATTGGCCATTTGCGGCACAAACTGGTCTTGCGTCGCCGGAGTAATGAAAGGTATTCCCGCCTCTATGTTCGTCAACTCCCAGGCGGCGTCACTCACAGATTGCGCTTTCTTCAGCAGCGCATTCAGTATTTCACCGCCGCTTGCGCGGTCGGCGACAAGCAGCCAGCGCGCGGCATCGAGACGCAATAACTGCGTTCCCCCGGCGGCGGCGGTCGTCAACGCGGCCGCTGGAATAGTCTTGAAGTGCTGCGCAAGCAGTTCTTCGGCAGCAATGCCGGCGATGCCTAACAGCACATGGTCGTCGCTGACGTCGCACGCTTTTACCTTCGAACGCAGTATGTACATCGACAGACGCTTGCATATGGGGCCACACAGGCTGCGCGGCAACTGCATCACGTAACCCGCGGTGTCGCGCCACAGCAGGAAACTCGCGAGCATGCGGCCCTTGGGAGAGTTATAGCTGCCGTAAATCGCCTGGCCCGCTTGCAGCGCGTTGACGTCGCAACTCAACTGCCCCTGCAGGAAAGCCTGCGCGTCCGCGCCGGAAAAGTGAATCAAACCGAACTGCGACAGGTTGGCGACCGCGGCGACCGCGGCCGCCGAATCTGCGCCGCCCGCTCCCTCGCCTTCATACGCCATCAGAACTCCCGCGCCGCGCCGGATGTGCGGCGGTAAAGTCGGGCACAGAATAATTTTCCTGCCGGACCAAATATTTATCTGTCATATCCAACATTTTAAAAAAAGAAACATTATAAATCATATGCTTATGAAAATTCTATCCAATAAGCACATTTGACAGAGTGTTAAACCTTGATTCTAATACCATATATTGCAATCGGTTGGAATGCTTCTAATCTAGGGAGGGGCATGAAAACGCATTACGAGCAGCTCGGCATCACGCCGCATGCCAGTCAAACGACCATCCAGCAGTCGTTCTTCCGGCTCGCCAAAAAACTCGACCCGAAGAATCCGCTTAACCAGGGCAGTGAGCGCGCGCGCATCGAATACCTTGCAATCCAATCCGCTTACCGCACGCTATCGAACCCTGATTTACGGTGCGACTACGACCGCAGCCTGCAATTGCAGGCATTGAAACCTCCCGCCAGAACCTTTGCGTCTGCCGCAGGCGCGCGCGAATCGAAGTAGCGCGCAGTTTCCGCAAAGACCGCCGTGAAAAGATCGTTCTATGAAATGCTGGGCATCGGGCACGATGCCGATCAAGCGCAGATCGACGCTGCCTACGCACAAGCGACCGCCAGGCTGAGCGCAGGCAATCTGCGCGGCGTTACCGAAGCCGTGATGGAGACACAATTAATACGCGATGGCTACCGCATACTCTCCAGCCCACAACAGCGGGCCCGCTACGATGCCAAGCTGCTGGAAGCTGAGCCTGGCGCCAAACTGATGATATTCCCGGACGATAGTTACGGTCGGCGCCGGCTTGGCATAGGCACGGTGGTGCTGGTCGCGCTTTCGGCCGTGCTTGGTACCATCGTCTATAGTCACCTGTCACTCAAGATGGACGAGGTCAGGATCGAACATGTGCAGGCGGTGGCGCGGCACAAAGACGAGCAGCCCAAAGGTATCGTCATCACGCCAAGCAGCGTGGTGAATGCTGCGAACGCCAGGCAGCAACGTTAGGGCGCCGGCACTATGCCGGCCCGTCTTTTGATGCATCGCTGGCGCGCGAAATATCTTTCATACCCGTGTTGAAGATCAGGCTGCGGCCATCCCGGCTGTTGGCGGGCATCCTGACGCTCGCGCACGGCGCCGCGATTGCCATCGTGATGTCAGTCAATCTCCCGTTATGGGCAAAAATCATCGCGGCGACGATATTGCTCGTTCATCTGCTGGTGGTCGCCAGGCGACAGGCATTGCTGCTGGCGGCAGATTCTGCAGTGGCAGTTGAAGTCAGCTCCGACAACCGGATCAGCGTGCAAGCGCGCTCTGGCGCGTGGAACGAGTACGAAGTTCTGGGCAGCACGTATGCGATGCCGTATCTGACAGTCCTGAATCTGCGACAGCACGACGGCCGCGCCAGAAAACGGATCACGCTGCTTGCCGACAGCCTGCATGCGGACGACTTCAGGAAGCTGCGCGTGTGGCTGCACTGGAAGGGCGAAGACGGCGCGCCCTGAGACGTGCTGCCAGACGCTAAAGCCGGTAAGATTACGGCGTTTAAGAAGTTTGTTTTGGTTCGCCGCAAACGGCAATCATCCCCGGTCATCATTCATTTGCAGGAATTTCCCATAACATGAACCAGAAAATGAGTATGTCAAAAGGCGCGGACCCGTCGGAAACCATGGCGTGGAACATGAAGCTCCTCTCGCACCACGAACTCGGCGGCTTCGGTGGCATGGGCGAGGGCGTAAACATGCAACTGGCGCCGGATGGACGGCGCATTCTGTGGCTCGCCCATGAGTCGGCACCGAAGAATTTCAGCGGCGTGGACGTCAGCGATCCGCGCAATCCGAAGGTCGTCGTGCAAACCGAGTTGCCGCATCGCGGCATGCGTTCCAATTCGCTGGACGTCGTCGGCAATACGCTGACGGTCGCTTATCAAACGACGAAAGCCGGCGACAAACCTGCCGGTTTCGATATTTTCGACGTCAGCAAGCCGGAGCAACCCCGCCTGATATCGCATTTCGACGCATCGGGCCAATATTCGCGCGGCGTGCACGTGCTGTGGTTTGCGGACGGCGAGTATGTGCATATGAGTTCGGGCGCGCCGGATTTTCAGCCGCGCAGTCCGAAAGACGATCAGTGCTACCGCATCGTCGACATCCGCAATCCTTCCAAGCCGCAAGAGGTCGGCCGCTGGTGGGCGCCGGGCACGCGCGAGGGCGACGCCGAGCCGTCACCGCGGCAGAAAGTCGGCGAATTCCCGGTCGGCTACGCGGGCTTCCGCGCGCACAACACCAACGTCTATCCCGAGCGGCCCGATCGTGCCTACGTCGGGTATCTGGATTACGGCGCGCTCATCATGGACATCAGCGACAAGGCGCATCCCAAGGTGATCTCGCGCTGGAGCAATTGCCCGCCGTACCTCGGCTTTACGCATACGGTACTGCCGCTCTTCAAGCCCGGGCTGCTGGTAGTGACCGATGAATCGGTGGTGGACAACGCCGCCGACTGGCCCAAGCTCACGTGGGTGCTCGACGCGCGCGCGGAAACGCATCCAATTTCGATCAGCACTTTGCCAATGCCGTCACCGGCAGCATTCGGGAAACGCGGGGGGCGCTATGGCTCGCACAATCTGCACGAGAACCTGCCGAAGGAAGCCTCGTTCAAGTCCGACAACATCATCATTGGCACGTTCTTTAACGGCGGCGTGCGTGCTTTCGATCTGTCGAATCCGTACCAGCCGCAGGAAGTCGCTTATTACGTGCCGGGCGCGCCCAAGCTCTCGCCGGCGGGAGCGATCCAGCTCAACGACGTGTTCGTCGATGACCGTGGAATCGTGTTTACCGTCGACCGTTTTGCCGGCGGCCTTTACGCGCTCGAGATGACGATCTGACGGACCCGCACGCGCGGCCGACCATGGCGGGCTCGACGGCACGCGATCCGTTCGCCGGCAAGATCCCGGTTACCGTTATCACCGGGTTTCTCGGCAGCGGCAAGACCACCCTGCTCAATCATCTGCTTGCGCAACCCGCGCTCGCGCGCAGCGCGGTGATCGTCAACGAGTATGGCGAGCAGGGCATCGACCACGATCTGCTGCGCTTTGCCCAGGAAAAAGTGCTGCTGCTGGAAAACGGCTGCGTATGCTGCGCATTGCGCGGCGATTTACAGCTCACCCTGCGCGATTTGTTTCTGGCGCGCCGGCAGGGCGAAATAGGCGATTTCGAGCGCGTATTGCTGGAGACGACCGGACTTGCCGATCCTGCTCCGGTACTGCAGACATTGTTGTCAGACACGTTGTTGCTCGGGCAATTCCGCCTGAACGGCGTGGTGACTTGCGTCGATGCGTATCATGCGCTTGCCCAGCTCGAATCCCAGCCTGAAGCGTTGAAGCAGGTCGCATTGGCCGATCGCGTAATCATTACCAAGTCGGACCAGGTCAGTGCGGATATGCTGGAGAAGGTAAAAGAGACGCTGGCCGGCGTGGCGCCCTTCGCGCAAATCGGGCTGGCAGAGCACGGCGTGATTGAGCCTGCATTTGTGACAGCTATAGGGTTTGACGATGCGCGCGCTGATGCCACGCGGATAGATCGCTGGTTCGGTGCCGCGCGCAGTGAACGCAGCGCGGGACATCATGCCCACGACGCGGCGATTACGACTTTTACCCTGCGCTTCGACCAGCCGTTCTCCGTCCGTGCGTTCGAGCAATGCATAGAAGTACTGACGGCTTTGCGTGGCCCCGATTTGCTGCGCGTCAAAGGGCTGATCAACGTGACAGGGGAATCAAGTCCGCTGGTGGTGCAGGGGGTTCAGCACCTGTTTCACCCGCCGGTTGCGTTGGCAGGCTGGCCGGACGCTGACCGCGCGTCGAGACTGGTGTTTATTACGCGGGGTATCCCGCGCGATGTCGTTGCGGGACTATTCACCGCAGTGACTGCGGTTGCCGCAACGCAATCGTAATATGGTGTGCGGCCTATTTGCTGGTCGCTGACTTGCGGACGCTCGGCGACACCGCAGCGGGCGCGGAGGGCGATGTACTAACCGGCGCCGACGATTTGGTCGGATATGCGCGGCGCGGGCTCCCCTCATCCTTGGTGACGCAATTACCGCTCGACGAGTCAACACCCCGGTCCATGCATGCGGCGTTGGCATCCACTGGCGATGTGCGGCTGGGCGTATCGGCTGCCGATGCCACGCCTGCAAGCAGCGCGGTTAAGCTAATCAGATAGCGTAGTATTTTCACAGTATCTCCTCATGGCTTGTGAGCGTCATACACGGCAGTTAGTTCACGTTGCAGCGCCGCACAACAGATATTAACGTCCCGGCAGGATTGACGTTTACAAACTCCACGCGTTAGGCTCGCCCCTTCGCAACAACTACCAGGTGTGCCGGCATGCAGATCCGCGACAAAATATATATCAATGGCCGCTGGATTCCTTCTCTCTCCTCGCGCACGCTGGCAGTCATCAATGCGGCGACGGAGGAGACGATGGGGCAGGTTCCCGACGGCACCGCGGAGGACGTCGCTGCGGCGGTAGCAGCGGCGCGCGATGCATTCGACGCATGGGCCACAACCCCGGTAGAAACGCGCGCGGGATATCTGGAGAAAATTTCCGCCGGGCTTACTGCGCGCACGGACGAGATCGCGCGCAGCATCACCGGCGAGGTCGGCATGCCGCTCAAGATGTCGCAACGCATCCAGGCCGGATTGCCGCCGCTGGTCATGGCGAGCTACGCCAAGCTGGTACGCGAATACCAGTTCGAAGAGAAAATCGGCAATTCGCTGGTCGTGCACGAACCGGTCGGCGTGGTCGGCTGCATCACGCCGTGGAATTACCCGCTGCATCAGGTTGTCGCCAAGGTGGCGCCGGCGCTCGCGGCGGGTTGCACCGTAGTGCTCAAACCGAGCGAAATTGCTCCGCTGACCGCGTTCATGCTGGCCGAAATCATCGACGGCGTCGGCCTGCCGGCGGGTGTGTTCAATCTCGTATGCGGCACTGGTGCCGTGGTGGGCGAAGCGCTTGCCCGCCATGCGGACGTCGATATGATTTCATTCACGGGATCGACGCGCGCCGGCAAACGTGTTTCCGAACTGGCTGCGGCCACTGTGAAGCGCGTGGCGCTCGAACTTGGCGGCAAGTCGGCGTCAGTGATTCTGGATGATGCGGACTTTACAAAAGCGGTCCGCGCAACGGTCAATGCCTGCTTCCTCAATTCGGGCCAGACCTGCACCGCGCACACACGGCTGTTGGTGCCCGCAGCGCGCTATACCGAAGCCGCCAAGCTCGCGGTTGAAGCGGCGCAGGCGTTTACGCTGGGCGACCCGTTGGCGTCCGACACCAAGCTCGGACCGCTGATTTCGGACACGCAGCGCGAGCGTGTGCGCGGCTATATCAGGAAAGGCATTGCCGAAGGTGCCGAACTGCTGCTCGGCGGCCCTGATGCGCCGGCGGGGCTGGCCAAAGGTTATTACGTGCAACCGACGGTGTTCGGGCGCGTCACCGAGGACATGACGATTGCGCAGGAGGAAATCTTCGGGCCGGTCATCAGCATCCTCACCTACAAAGGCGAGGATGACGCCGTGCGCCTGGCGAACAGTACGGTTTATGGGCTCGCCGGCGCGGTGTGGTCGCAGGATGAAGCGCGGGCGAACCGTGTCGCGCGGCGCATGCGCACCGGCCGCGTCGATATCAATGGCGGGGCGTTCAACATGCTGGCGCCCTTCGGTGGTTACAAGCAATCAGGACATGGCCGCGAACTCGGACGCTACGGCCTTGAAGAGTTTCTCGAGGTCAAATCGATGCAGTTGCCGCAGTGACTGTGCGCCTGCTCGCGGCAGGGCTGTTGCTGGCCCACATCTCCTGGTCGCACGCCGCATATCCCGAGCAGCCGCTCAAACTGGTGCTGCCGTTCCCGGCGACGGGTTCGACCGATATCGCCGGCATCCCGCGCATCAGCAAGCTGGTCCGTGTCATGCAAAACATGTCGGCGCCGTCTTTGACCGACACCATGGTGCAGCAACTGCAGCAGACTTTGGCTGCTGCCCTCGGCCAGCCGGTCAACACGCAACGCCAGGTGCGGGGTAAATCCAATGCCGGAACACGCTATGTCGCGCAATCCGCGGCGGACGGCTACACGCTGCTGTTCGCGGACAATCCGACGATTACCGTGTTCCCGGCGCTGAATCCGAGTCCGGATTTCGATGCTTTGCGCGATCTGCAGCCGGTAGCGATGTTTGCGCGCATGCCGATTGCGTTGATTGCGGCGGCGGAACGGCCGCGGGAAAATCTGCGCGACATTATCGATCGTGCCCGCCGCCTGCCGGGCAGCATCAATTACGCTTCAGCCGGCGATGGTTCGACTTCGCATCTGACGGGCGAATTGTTTGCGGCGATGAGCGGGGCGCAGATCGTGCACGTCAATTACAACGGCAGCCTGCCCGCGATGAATGCCGTACTGACGGGGCAGGTTGAACTCGGATTTGTGCCGCTGGCCGCCGTGTTGCCGCATCTGGCGGGCAGCAAGATCAAAATCATCGCCATGGCTTCAGCGGTGCGACACCCCGCGGTAGCCGAGACAGGAACGATAGCGGAAGCCGGCGTAGCGGACTTCGACGCCAGCGGCTGGTTCGGTATATTCGCGCCCGCGCGTACACCGGCCGCGGTCGTGTCCTTGCTCAACTACGACATCAACCGAGCCTTGGCGGAAGATCTGCTGCAGCGGACTTTGATCGCGCAGGGTCTGCTGCCGGCGCCGGGATCGAGCGAAGAGTTCCGCCGGCAGGTCGAATACGATCGCGACCGCTGGGCGCGCGTGCTGAAGACCGTCACCTTCCGGCGCTGATCAGTTGCGGCGTTTGCGCGTCGTTACCGTGTTGGCGAGGATGCCTATTTTTTCTATTTCGCATTCGATCTGATCGCCGTTTTGCAGGTACCAGCTACCGGGCCCTTTGTAGCCCATGCCGGTGCCTGAAGGCGTGCCGCTCGAAATCAGATCGCCGGGCTCGAACCCGGCATGCGAATACCACGCGATTTGCGCCGGGATGTTGTATATCTGGTTTTTCGTGGTCGAATCCTGGCGCACTTCGCTATTGACGCGCGTGACGATGCGCAGGTTATGCGGATCAGGAATTTCGTCCTTGGTAACTATCCACGGCCCCAGCGGCGCCGCCGTCGGGAAATTTTTGCCGATGCAGATGTTGCCTTCCTTGCGTTCGGCGAACTGCACGTCGCGGCATGACAGATCGTTCATGATGGTGTAGCCGAATACGCAGTCATAGGCCTGCTCGGGAGGCACGTCGCAACAATGGCGGCTGATGACGATGGCAAGCTCGTTTTCATAGTCGAAGCTTTCGGTCCAGCCCGGTTTTCGTACGGTGGTGCCGGGTGCCACCACGCAACTCGTCAGCTTTACGAAGCCGGCGACGCGCGTATACAACTCGCCGGCGCCTTCCGCAGCGTGGTCAGCGTAATTCTTGCCCACCGCCATGATCTTGCCCGGCTTGAGCGGGGCTTCCAGCGTTATGTCGCTCAGCGCAAACACCTGGGGCAGTTGCTCGCCGCGCTTGAGCGCGCTTTCGGCATCCGCCAGCGCGGCTCTGACGGCAGCTAATCCTTCTGCGCCGTCCTCTATGCATTCCAGCAGCGTCGCCGGCAATTTGCGGCCGGACAGCGCAGTGATGTCGAGCACCCGCTGGTCGGCAAGCAGCACGCCGAAATGGCCGGTGCGCGCACGGGCGGGGCGAAAGGTCAGCAGCTTCATGGTTTCTCCTCGGGCAGGACTATTTTGGATTCTTCCGGCGGCCGCACATGGCGGAACATCGCCAGCAACAAGAGATCATAGATGATTTTAAGCCCACCGCAGATGACCAGCGGCCAGCCGAACGGCTGACAATGTCATCAGCCATCCCGCAAGCATGGGGCTGGGGCTCACCGCTGCAGCCAGGTTGCGCGGCACAGTGCTCACGCTGGCGCATGAAGATTGTGCGCAAGCGCAACAAGCATTACCGCGGCAGGCGAGCCGCCGCGCCGTTTGCTGCTGCCGGATGTTGTTGGTAGTATCACGGGCGACAGTCGAGGAGAAAGCAATGATCGATCTCTATAGCTGGCCGACTCCCAACGGCCACAAAGTGCATATCATGCTGGAGGAATGCGGCTTGCAGTACCGCGTGCACGGCATCAACATTCGCGCCGGCGACCAGTTCAAACCATCGTTTCTCAAGATCAGCCCGAATAATCGCATGCCGGCGATAGTCGATAACGACGGTCCGGACGGCAGGCCGATTTCGTTGTTCGAATCCGGCGCGATATTGATTTATCTGGCCGGTAAAACCGGTAAATTTCTGCCGCTTGACCTGCATGAACGCTACGCGGCGCTGCAATGGCTGATGTGGCAGATGGGCGGCGTCGGTCCGATGTTCGGGCAGGCCAATCATTTTCGCGCCTATGCCGTCGAAAAAATAGCCTACGCGATCGAGCGCTACACCAACGAGGCGAACCGGCTGACGAATGTGCTGAATACGCGACTTGCCGAAACCCCCTATCTGGCAGGCGACGAGTATTCAATTGCGGACATGGCCGTATTTCCATGGATGCGCAACTCGGACAAGCGCGGCGTCGATTTGCCCGCGTATCCGCACGCGCAACGCTGGTTCGATGCGATCAATGCACGGCCGGCTGTGGTGCGGGGGCTGCAGGTTTTGTGTGACGCCCAGAATAACGCGCCCCACGACGACAAGTCGCGCGATATCCTGTTCGGCAAGACCCAGTTCACCCGCCGTTAGCCGGCTACACGCGTAAGGCGGGCAGGGCGGCACCCCCGCCCGCCAAGGCGGATTGCTGAATAAATGAGCAGCCCCGTTCCCGCATGCCGCCGCCGGCGCCGCTGAAGCGCTCCCAGGAGTTACCGTAAGGCTTCCAATTTAAAGCGTTAACCTGTTGAAGTTATAAGGGTTAATATTTTTGCCCTAAGGCCGGCTGGAACCCGGTAATCAGGTATCGATTTGGGGTAGAATTTTCGTCCTTTCACGCCCGTTTACGTCAAACGGGCGGATTACCAAAGCATCTGGTCGTTAGAAAAATCAGGTCGCCGACAGGAGAAGTGAAGTAATGAAGCAAACGGCCGCCGCGGCACGCATTCCGGATACTTTTCAAGCGCCGGACTACGTGAACCACAAAAAACTCAAGGCCTGGGTGCGCGAGATCGCGCAACTCACCAAACCGGACGAAATTTACTGGTGCGACGGGTCTGAAGCGGAATACGACCGCCTGTGCGAAGAGATGGTGCGCAGTGGCACGCTGATCCGGCTGAACGAAGAAAAGCGTCCCAATTCGTTTCTCGCGCGTTCCGATCCCGATGACGTCGCGCGTATGGAAGACCGCACCTTCGTCTGCAGCAAGACGCAGCAGGAAGCCGGCCCCAACAATAACTGGCTGGCGCCCGCCGAAATGAAGGCGACGCTGGACAAGCTGTTCGACGGCTGCATGCGCGGGCGCACGATGTACGTGATTCCGTTCAGCATGGGGCCGTTGGGCTCGCATATCTCCCACATTGGCGTGGAATTGACGGATTCGCCATATGTCGTGGCCAGCATGCGCATCATGACGCGCATGGGCCGCGCCGTGCTCGACGTGCTGGGCAGCGACGGCTTTTTCGTGCCGTGCGTGCACTCAGTCGGCATGCCGCTGGCAGCCGGACAGAAAGACATTCCGTGGCCGAGCAACAAAGCTGAAAAATGGATCGTGCACTTCCCGGAAGAAAAATCGATCTGGTCGTTCGGCAGCGGTTACGGCGGCAATGCGCTGCTCGGTAAAAAATGCTTCGCCTTGCGCATCGCGTCCATCATGGCGCGCGAGCAGGGTTGGCTGGCCGAGCACATGCTGATACTCGGCATCCAGCCGCCCGACGGCGAAAAACAATATATTGCGGCGGCGTTTCCAAGCGCGTGCGGCAAGACCAATCTCGCCATGCTGATTCCGCCCAAGGCGCTGAACGGCTGGAAGGTAACGACCATAGGCGAAGACATCGCCTGGATCAAACCCGGCAAAGACGGGCGCCTGTACGCGATCAATCCCGAAGCGGGCGCGTTTGGTGTCGCCCCCGGCACGTCGAAAGACACGAACCCCAATTGCCTGGCGGCGCTCGGCAAGAACGTGATTTACACCAATGTCGCGATGACGCCTGACGGCGACGTCTGGTGGGAAGGCATGACCACGCCGCCGCCTGAAAATCTGATCGACTGGCAAGGCAAGGAATGGACAGCAGGTTGCGGTCGCAAAGCGGCGCATCCAAACGCGCGCTTCACGGTGCACTCATCGCAGATCCCGTGCGCGGATCCGGATTGGGAAAACCCGGCTGGCGTGCCGATCTCTGCTTTCCTGTTTGGCGGACGGCGCAGCACCACGGTGCCGCTGGTCACGGAAGCGCGCGACTGGAACAGCGGGGTCTATCTCGCCGCCACCATGGCGTCGGAAACGACCGCAGCCATGACCGGCGCCCAGGGTGTGGTGCGCCGCGACCCGTTCGCGATGCTGCCTTTCTGCGGCTACCATTTCGGCGATTACTTCAAACATTGGTTGGAGATGGGAGCGAAAGTCGCCCATCCGCCGCGCATATTCGGCGTCAACTGGTTTCGCCTCGATGAGAACGGCAAGTTTCTGTGGCCGGGCTTCGGCGAGAACATGCGTGTCCTTAAGTGGATCGTCGAACGCTGCATGGGCCGGGCACAGGCGGAGAAAACCGCACTGGGCAGCGCTCCGCGCTATGAAGATCTGGATCTCGCCGGCATGAAAGACATGAGCCGTGAGCGCTTCATCAAGTTGATGTCGCTCGACGCGGAACTCTGGCGCAAAGAACTGCAGGATCACGACACGATGTTCAAGGATTTGCAGGACAGGCTGCCGGCAGCGCTGAAAGCGGAGCGGCAGGCGCTGGCGACAAGTTTTGGGTAACCCACGCTAATTCTCCTTACGAGTGGTTACCACCGCCCACCGGCTTTGCCGGTGGGCGTTTTTTTTGCTAAAGAAGGCGGTGGCGGCAGCCGCGTGCCTGCTACGTAAACTCAGGGATAGCTTTTCCAGAACTCCGGCGTGAATGCACGCACTTCCTGGCGCTGCTCGCCCAGGCCTTTGAGGCCCAGCGTCATCACGTCGCCGGGCTTGAGGTAAACCGGCGGCTTTTTGCCGAGCCCGACGCCAGGCGGGGTACCGGTCGCAATCACGTCGCCTGGCAGCAGCGTCATGAAGCGGCTGATATAGCTGACGAGAAAAGCCGCACCGAATATCATCGTGCGCGTATTGCCCGTCTGCATGCGCTGGCCGTTCAGGTCCAGCCACATGTCGAGCGCCTGCGGATTGGGAATTTCTTCGGTCGTCACCAGATAGGGGCCGAGCGGGCCGAAGGTGTCGCAACCCTTGCCGCGGTCCCACTGGCTGCCGCGCTCGAGCTGGAAACTGCGCTCGGAAACGTCGTTGGTGACGCAATAGCCGGCGACATAGTCGAGGGCGCGTTCTTCGGGCACGTAGCGCGCGACGCTGCCGATCACTATGGCGAGTTCGACTTCCCAGTCGCCTTTGCGCGCGTCTTGCGGCAACACCACCGGATCGTTAGGGCCGGTAATCGACGTGGTCGCCTTGGTAAACAATATGGGTTCGCTCGGCACCGGCATGCCGGCTTCGGCGGCGTGGTCGGAGTAATTGAGGCCGACCGCCACGAATTTGCTGATCCCGGTAAAGGGGACACCGAGGCGCGGCTTGCCCTTCACCAGCGGCAGCGACTCGGGGTCGATCGCACGCAGTTTCTTGAGTCCGGCGGGCGTAATCGTCTGCGCATCCAGATTGTTGATGATGCCGGAGAGATCGCGAATCTGGTCCGCATGATCCAGGAGGCCGGGTTTTTCGTAACCGTTCTTGCCATAACGCAGCAGCTTCATCGGGTCATTCCTGCCTTTCTTTGATTAATGCCAATGCGGACATGCGCGCAGCGACGGTCAGGAGTTTTCCTGGATCGCGGCGTAGCGTCCGCGAAAAAACAGCAAGGGTGCGCGTTCGGAAAACCGGTATTGCAGCACGTTGCCGATGAATATGACGTGGTCACCGCTGTAATGACGTGCTTCAGTGCGGCACTCGAATTGTGCGCCAACGTGCTCGATCAGGGGCATGCCATGCGCCCCGGCTACATGTTTGACGCCTTCGAACTTATTTGCCATCGGCTGCGCGAAACGCTGCGCGAGGTCGATCTGATCGTGCGCGAGCACATTGACCGCAAAATGTGTCGCTTGCAGGAAATTCGGCAAATTGGGCGAGCGCAGCGACAGGCTCCACAGTACCAGAGGGGGCGAAAGCGATACCGAGCTGAAGGAATTGCAGGTCAGCCCAATCGATTCGCCAGCCCCTGTCCTGGTCGTCACGATAGTGACGCCGGTCGCAAACAGCCCCAGCGCTTTGCAGATATCGCGCGGGTCGGTGTCCGCAGTCGGAATATGGAAGTCGTTATCCATGGGCATCACAGGGTCGGCACATCCGCGCCGATACCCAGCAGGCTCTTGCCGGCCATGGTGGTCGCGATGTCCCATGCCAGCGCGTAGTGGCTGTTCGCGGCGTGCACGTCGCGAAAGCTGCGCTGGATGGATTGCTGGTTGAAAAGAAATTCGCCACCGCCGGCGCCAAACAGCAAATCGACGCTTTCGGTGCATAGATGTGCGGCGTAGGCGGCGTCGCGGCGCAGGCGGATTTTCTGGTCCGGCGCCGGCATGGTGCGGTGGGCAGCCATTTCCATCGCCTCTTTGCAGTTGCCGATGAGGATGCGTTCGGCAGCGGCAACCGCTGCTGCCGCATGGCCGAGCCGCGCCTGCGTGGTCGCATAATCAGCGAGCAGGGTAGTGGAATAAGCCGTAATGCGATGGCGCGTGTCTTCGACAAAAACCTCGATCGCGCCTTGCGCTATGCCCAGTGAGGCGCCTGCCACCACATACGGGAACATATCGAATACCGGCAAACGGTAGAGCGCGGCAGTTTCGCCGCCTGGCGCAACACCGGCTTTCATCTGGGCGACCGGCAACGCGCGATGTGCCGGCACAAATACGTTTTTGACTTCGATATCCTTGCTGCCGGTACCGCGCAATCCGGCAACGTGCCAGGTGTCGAGGGCCTGGTAATCGGCTTGCGGCAGTATGAATACGTAATACTCGGGCATCTCGCCCTGCGCGCTGGCGACGATGCCGCCCAGCATGCACCAGCCGGACGCATCGATTCCGCTTGAAAATTTCCAGTGCCCAGACAGCCTGAAACCGCCAACCTCGCGCTCTGCATGCCCGGCGGGAAATGTCAGTGCCGAGCCGACCAGCGTGTCTGCGGACTTGCCCCAGATTTCGTCCTGTGTGGCGCGCGGCCACAGCGCAAGCATCCAGTGGTGATTGGCGAGATTAGCGAGTACCCAGGCGGTCGAGCCGCAGCCACGGCCTATGATGGCCGTGAGTTCCACCATCGCTTCGTACGAAAGCTCACTGCCGCCGACGCGTTTCGGCTGCAGCATGCGGAACAAGCCGCTCACATGCAGGTCGTGCAGCGTTTCGTCCGGGATGCGCCGCAATTCCTCCGCACGCAAGGCCCGTTCGCGTAATACCGGCACCAGCGCGCGGGCGCTGGCGATGAGCATGTCGTAAGTCGGGGCAGGCAGCATGGCGGGATCAGGATTCAACTTGGACGATAGCGCCGGTAGCCGCCGATTTGAAGATGGCTTCCAGCGCGGAGATGTTCGCTATCATCTGCGACTGCGGTACCGGGTAAGGCGCGCGGCCTTCCGCGGCGTCGGCAAAAGCTTCGAGATTGGCCAGCACATTGGGGGCGGGGGCGAATTCCTTCACTTCGCGCTTGCCGCCCTGAAATGCCGTGGTCAGGACCCAGCCTTCGGGCGCTTCCGGATGCGTTTTGTCGCGGACTTCAACCCAGCCTTTGGTGCAATACACCGCAAAGCGGCCTTCGAACGGCGTGGCGAGGATAGCGCTGAGCAATGCATGGCCGCCATTTTTGAACGACACCAGGATGGCTAAAGTGTCGCCATTGACCAGTTGGCTGCCGAGCTGCTTGACGCTGGCGAACACGCGGTCCGCTTCGCCGAAGACGCCGACCGACAGGTCTAGCAAATGAATGCCGGTCGCAGTCATCGGGCCGGCCGGCGCCTCCTTGCCCGACAGCCGCCAGTTGTCTGCCGCCAGCGTCAGGAATTTGTCCTGGCTGAAATTGGCCTCGATCTGCAGAGGCGTGCCGAGTTTGCCCGACTTAACCAAGGCCATGGCCTCGAGGACCGGCGGTTCGAAACGTTTCTCATGGCCTACTGCGAGAACAACTTTATTGTCGTTGATTGCTTTTATCGCGCGCAACACATCGGCTCGTGTCATCGACAGCGGTTTTTCGCAAAAAACGTGTTTGCCGGCGTTCGCTGCAGCGACGATTTGATCTGTGTGCTGGGTATGCGGCGTGCACAATACAACGCCGTGGATTTTGGGGTCATTGAGCACCGCGGAAAACTCCGGGACGATCTCGACGGAATGCTGGCGGGCGAAATCCGCAATGCCCGCCGCATTGACCTCGACGACCTTGTCGACGCGGATTGTTTTGCTTTGCTTCAGCAGGGGCACGATCGTTTTCCCCCACCAGCCGATACCGACCACTGCAACGTTAAACAATGAATATCTCCTTGGGCGCGGCTTATTTTGCGGACTTGGCGATTGCGGCATTCACGGCCGGCATCACCTTTTCCGCCATCAATTCCATCGAACGCTTGCTGAGCTTGGGGTCTATCCAGTCATGGCAGGAATATACCAGCGTGCCGAAATCGCCCGTCTGCTCGCGAAAGGCGAGTATTTGATCGACGACGCTGTTGACGGTGCCGGCGAGCACCAGTTGGTCGGTGACGTATTCGGGCGTAATCGCCGAATCGGGCATGGACTGATCGACTTTGAACAGATTGCCGCGGTTGCCGAAGCCCACCAGCTTGCGCACAAGCTGCTTGAAATAGAAGTGGTAGGGGCCTTCCGCCGATTTGCCGTAGCGCTGCGCGGTCTTTTCGTCGTCGGCCACAAAAATGCTTTTAGCAACACGCCAGTCGGCAGTGTCCGCCTGCTTGCCGACGTTTTTTTTGCCTTCGACGTAATTGGGCCAGTGTGTTTTCACCCATTGCGGCATCAGGAAGTTGGCGGAAATCGGCAACCAGCCACGCTCGGCCATGGCAGTTACGCCCTTGGAAAAGGGCGCAACGACGGTACCGACGATAGGGGGATGCGGTTTCTGGAACGGTTTCAGGATGATGCCCTGGCCGATTTCCGGAATCATGGTTTTTTCCGTGGTAATTTTCCAGAACTTGCCTTCGATGTTGTATGGCGGCTCGGACTCCCAGATTTTGAGCACCATGTTGATGCCTTCGACGAACATCGCATTGCGGTCGTTGCCGAGATTGCCGAAGACTTCCGCATCGGACATCAGGCCGCCCGGGCTGATGCCCATGATGAAACGGCCTTCGAGCAGATTGTCCAGCATCGCCACCTGCGCCGCGATGGCGGCGGGGTGGGAGTTCGGAATGTTGATGGTGCCGGTGCCCAGCTTGATGCGTTTGGTATCTGAAACCAGGCTCGCCAGAAACGTCATGCAGTGAGTGACGGTCTCGGCGGCGTCCGTCACGTGTTCGCCCACGTAAGCTTCTTCGAATCCAAGCTTGTCGCCGAGGATGATGGCCTCGCGGTCTTCGCGCAAAGATTGCGGATAATTTTTGCCGGGTGGGTGGACCGGCATCATGAACATGGCGAGTTTCATACGGGTTTCCTGGTTGATTCTCTAACGCTGCACATTTTCAAGCGCTGCGGATGTCATCGGGCGTGATCGGCAGTTGCACAGGGCGTTTCAAACGCGCGGAAAGGTCGATGGCCTTGGTCAGCATCAACCGATTGTGGCCTTCGCGCGCGGTTGCATGCTGGGTAGGCACGCCGAGCGAGACGCGGTTGAGCCAGGAATTGGTTTCCTCGCGCATCGGGCCGCGCAGTTCACCCAGCGCCATGTCGCCGACGGGATAGCTGGTCAGAAAGTCCACATGGCGGCGCTTGTCGGGCGCATAGCCTTCGCCTTGCACGAGGTTGGTGGCGAGCACGATGTCGCGATGCGTGTCGTCTATGGTCAACACGCCTTCGGTGCCGACCGCGCCGACTTCCAGGCTGTAGACCGCGCCCGGCCAGACTTCAGGCAGGGCCCACGAAATCAACCCGTGGTAAATCGCGCCATCGCTGAACGTAATCATATAGCCGGTGCCGTCTATGCCTTGCCACTGCGCTTTCAGCGCCTTGTCGACCGAGCGTGCATAGACTTCTACCGGCGTTTTCGCTTCCATCAGCCACATGACAATGTCCAGCGCATGCGTGCCGGATATCACCATCGGCGAAATCTCCGACGGATTGTCGGAGCGTTTGTAGTTATCGATTGCAACCAGCCGGTTCATGAACGCACGCGACGTGACCATCGTGACTTCGCCCAATGCGCCGGTAGCGACTTTTTCCTTGGCGACGAGCCAGCGGCGACGGAATCTTTGCGTATAGCCGATCACCGCGTCGACTTTCGCCTGCTCTATGGCATCCATGACCATTTGAGATTCAGCGAGATCGGTTGCCAGCGGCTTTTCGATCAGAAGCGGATGGCCGCGTTCAAGCGTGGCAAGTATCGGGTCCACATGCAGGTGCTCGTCAGTGGAAACGATGACCGCGTTGACTTCAGGACGCCTGACGAGTTCGCGGAAATCGGCAGTCACGAACTCGGCACCCACTTTGTCCGCGACCAGTTTGGCGCGTTCGGGATTGGTTTCCGCGATGCCTATCCAGCCGACCTCAGGATGGCGCGCGGCAAGTTCCCCGCGGATCAAGCCGACACGGCCCGCGCCGATGATAGCCAAGCCGATTTTTTTTGGCTGTCTTCTCACTTGGCGCCTCCGACCGCAGCCAGCGGACGCGATTCCGGTAACGGCAGGTTGACTGGCTCATTGCGCTCAGCCGAAATGTCCGCGGCGATGTAAACCTCCATGACCTGGCGCGCCTGCTCGGCGGTGACCAGCACCGGGCGGTCACAAGCCACGGCTTCGATGAAATGTACTGTTTCCGCCGACATCGGCCCCGCGTAAGTGTGCTCGACGAATTCACCCGGCATGCTTGACATCGGGTGGACGATGCCGGTCTTCATGGTGGTGAGCATAGTGTCTCTATGCGTGTCGTCGATGATGAGCGCACCTTCCGTGCCGACGAACTCTATCCACGTCATCGAAAAATTGGGATAAGCAGGCGGCAGGCTCCAGCCCGCGCAGATCACGAACGAGACGCCGCTGTCCATGGTAACGGTGATGTATTGCGTATCCGGCACATCAGCACCGGTGGACTCCTTCATGGTGCCGTAATTGACCGTCGAGTACACGCGTATCGGCTTGGCCGGCTCCAGGCACCACAGGATGAAATCGAGATCGTGGGTAGCTTCCATTGCGGCTGGCGACAGTTTCGTCCGGCCGGTGATTTTCTTGCCCAGCCCGCGGCCGATATGACGGCTCACCAGCGCGCTGACAGGTTTGCCGAGTGTGCCGTCCGTCGCGCATTTTTTGACGTAGGCGAATTTCGGATTAAAGCGCTGCGAGTAGCCGATGGTGAACTTGAGCGCGTTTTTGCGGGCAATAGCGATCAGTTCGTCGGCTTCGTGCAGCTCGATCGAAATCGGCTTCTCGAGGAATACATGTTTTCCGGAGGTCAACGCATCGCGCGCCATCGGAAAGTGCAGCGTTTCGGGGGTCGCCGAAATCATCACCGCGTCGATGTCATCGTTGCGGATGATCTGCTGATAATCGGCGGTGGCTGTTGCCGCGCCAGTCAGTTTGGCCACTTCGGCAAGCCGCTCTGGCCGCGTTTCCGCGAGGTGCAGGCTTTTGACCAGCGGGTTGCTGGCGCAGGTCTGGGCGCGGATACCGCCGCACCAGCCAGTGCCTATGATGCCGACATTGATTTGCTTCAAAAGATTTCCTCGGTCTGGGGTGAACTTATAGTTGAAGGCGGGCATTGTCATTGTAACAACGCACCCACCTGCCCACAAACTTTGCACGCACGCATCGCCGCAGCCGGCAGGCAGGAGGGCCTGCCGGCATTAACCCCGGTATAATTCGCGCTGGTTGGCGCAGGGCAACGGCGGGTTTTCGGCCGTTCCCCGGCGTCGTAGCGCACTCCAGGAGAACCCATCAGTGAAACGCATCGATACCCACAGCCACGTCATTCCCGAGACCATAATCGATGCGATGCGGGCGCAGCCCGACCTCTACAAAACGAAGATCGGCGGCACACGGGGGGCCTACACATTTACGCGCGGCAAAGTCACTTTCGACCTGATCACCGAGTTCTACGACGCCGATGCCAAGGTCGAATCGATGGAGCGCAAAGGCCTCGATATTTCGTATATTTCGCCGGGGCCGCAGACCTTTTTCTATGGCCTCGGTCCCGACGACGCGCTGAAGACCGCGCAATTGGTGAACGACGGTGTCGCCAAAATGGTCATGGCGCGCCCCGAGCGGTTACGCGGCATGGCCACGCTGCCCATGCAGCATCCTGACGCGGCAATCGCTGAACTCGAGCGCGTGGTCAAGGAATATGGATTCAAAGCGGTGGAAATGGGCACTGCCATCGGAGAGGAGGAACTCGCCGAACCCAAGTTTCGCCCGGTATTGCGCCGACTGCAGGAAATGAAGATCGTCGTTTTCGCACACCCGAATACGCAAGGCGCAGGCGGCAGGCTCGATTGCTGGTACCTGACCAACCTCATCGGCAATCCGCTCGACACGACCATCATGGTCGGCAAGCTCATGTTCAGTGGTGCGCTCGACGAGCTTAAAGACCTGAAGATGCTGCTCGCGCATGGCGGCGGTTTTTTGCCGTACCAGATCGGGCGC
>Ga0114966_10001408_pt1 | contig 22335 bp, 20 predicted proteins | sample M_130207_XF_Meta_FD_87029 | JGI IMG/M metagenome (GOLD analysis project Ga0114966, IMG submission 87029) | Freshwater microbial communities from Lake Montjoie, Canada to study carbon cycling - M_130207_XF_MetaG | ecosystem: Environmental > Aquatic > Freshwater > Lake | place: Lake Montjoie... | reverse complement strand
GCACGTCGACGACAACTCACTTTTATCCGTCGACGTAGATCGGGCCGCGCACTTGCACTCTCTGCAATTCTCTTCTTTTTAGCCCTCACCCTTGCTCCACCAATTAAGCATTACTTCACTCAGCGTGCTCAGATCAGCGCACTCAATGCTCAACTGCTCTCTGATAACAAGGTCTTAGATGCTGCACGTAAAGAGTTATTGCTTTGGCAAGATCCCCAGTATGTAAAGGCGCAGGCACGCGAGCGTCTGCACTTTGTTCTACCAGGAGAGCGTCAATACATCGTCACCGAGGGCTCAACAACAGATAGCACAGATACAACTACCAAAGTTGCTAGCGCACTTGTAGATGGCCAACCCTGGTACACACGATTAATCGCATCAATTAGCGAATCTGGTAATAAGTGAGCCAAGTAAGTGCAAGGGATTTAGAGTGCATTCAAAGCCAGTTAGGTCGCACGCCACGAGATGTTCATGCAATCGCATATCGCTGCCCATGCGGCCAGCCTGCAGTCGTTGAAACTCCGCCGCGTTTAGCCGATGGAACTCCTTTCCCAACTTTTTATTACGCAACCTGCCCCCGATTAACTGCCGTTATCTCAACCCTTGAAACAACTGGCTTAATGGGGGATATGAATGAGCGGCTTGAGAGCGATCCTGAATTAGCCGGTGCCTATCACGCAGCCCATGATGATTACATCGCAGCACGCTCTGCCCTTGGAATAGATGTTCCCGAAGTAGAGGATGTATCTGCCGGTGGAATGCCAACGCGTGTGAAATGTCTGCACTCACTCGTGGCCCACTCACTTGCCGCCGGCCCTGATGTAAACCCACTTGGAGATGAGGCCTTAGCAAAACTACCCAAGTGGTGGGAGGGCGCACCGTGCGAGTAGCTGCCATCGACTGTGGAACTAATTCGATTCGTCTTTTAATTGCCGACATCGATGGCAACAATTTTCGCGAAGTCATCCGTACCATGGAGATCGTTCGTTTAGGCCAAGGCGTAGATGAAACGGGCCAGTTCCACTCCGATGCAATCACGCGCACATTAGCTGCCGTTGATAAGTTTGCACTCGAAATAGCCAAGCGCGGAGTTCAAAAGATTCGCTTCTGTGCCACCAGTGCCACCCGCGATGCAACTAATCGTCATCTCTTTGTTGATGGCGTAGGGGAGCGTTTAGGTATCGAACCGGAAGTCATTAGCGGAGAAGAAGAGGCATCGCTCTCATTTACCGGGGCAATTCAAGATTTATCCCCTTCAGATGGTCCATTCCTCGTTGTAGATATCGGTGGGGGATCAACCGAGTTTGTATTTGGCACAACACATGTTGAATCTGCAAAAAGCGTCAATATCGGCTGCGTGCGAATGACTGAACGCCATTTCACAAGCGATCCAATACAAGCCAACGACATGGAGAAAGCCCGTTCAGATATTCAGGCGGCAATTGCGATAGCTGCCGCAGTCGTTCCAATCACCCAAGCTAAAACACTCATCGCAGTTGCCGGTACTGCAACAACAGTTGCTGCCGCAGCTTTAGATTTGTCTGAATATGACCGATATGCAATTCACTTGGCTCGCATAACCGCAGCGCAAGTGTATAAAGCGTCAGAAATGTTTCTAACTCAGAACCGCCAGCAGCGATTATCACTTGGCTACATGCACCCTGGCCGTGTTGATGTAATTCCAGCAGGCTCCTTAGTGCTTTCAGAGATCATGAAAGCAACAGGTGCTAGTGAATTTGTGGCATCGGAGTCAGATATCTTGGATGGCATCGCACGCTCGATTTCTGGTTAAAGAAACAAAACCTTGGCTGATTTCCTTAACAAAGAGCACTTGTGGATTCATTCTAAGCCATGCTCTACTCTTTAATTGTTCCAAGAAATGATCCAGGGGAGAATTTGGCCCCGAATTTGGCTCTCATTGTTATAATAAAACAGGGGAAAATTTTCTTCTGAATAAATCAAAATTTATTAAGTTAATTACAAGGGGCGACCATGAATGTAGAAATAAATGGAGCAAGTCTTAATGTCGAAGTATTAGGTGAAGGAAAAGGTAAGCCCGTGCTCATTGCCCACCACGGTGGTGGAGGAATTGGGAATTTGAATGAACCAAAGTCAACATACGGCCCATTGCAAGACATCTTTCAAGTTGTAGTATTCGATGCTCGTGGTTGCGGAGATAGCGAGATAGTAGGTCCTTATTCTCACGAGCAGTGGGCTGCTGACGTGGACGGACTGCGAAAGTGGATTGGTGCGAAAAAGATTGTCGTAGCGGGTGGATCTTATGGTGGATTTATATCATTAGAATATGCTGTTCGCTATCCAGAACACACAGAAGCAATCTTGTTACGAGACACTTCAGCTGATTCAGATAATTTCAAAACGCTTGAAGAGAATGCAAAGAATCAAAATCGCGTAGAAATCAACTGGGACAACTTCAACCGATACTGGACAGGCCATATTCGGGATGATGCAGATTTAAAGGCATGTTGGGCAGAGCTCATTCCTCTCTACGATTTCAATTATGATGCAGAAAAATCTGCTGCCCGTGTTGAAGCAGGCAGCTATCACCATGAAGCACATAATTACTGCTTCACTCATAATTCTCCAAATTACGATTTAAAGCCGATCCTTCACACCATAAAAGCCCCGACACTGGTAACGGTGGGCCGTACTGATTGGGTTACGCCTGTTTCCTCAGCGCAGATAATAGCCAATGGAATTCCTAATTCGAAGTTGGTCATTTTTGAAAAGTCCGGACATTCACCGCAATTTGAAGAATATGACCTATTCCAAGAAATACAACGTAAATTCCTTGCTGATTATTTGCCGCACTTATCGAAGGTAAGTAATTGATATCTCGTAAGATCCTAACAGTGGAATTCGATGATACAAACAATCTCGAAATTCCATATTTCGAAATTGTGGGAAATACTGTTGGTCCCAAGTTAACCGTTCTGGCGGGTATCCACGGCGCTGAATATGCATCGATTGCAGCTACTAAACAATTCATTAAGGAACTAAATCCTGATTTGATTTCTGGGACGCTTAAAGTTGTTCCTATAGTGAATATTTTGGCATTTTGGGCTAGATCTGCATTTGTTGTTCCGACTGATGGGAAAAACCTCAATCGTAGTTTCCCAGGAAATATAAATGGAACATTTACTGAAATCTTGGCTCATCATATCTTTCAAACTTTTATCGTAGGATCTGATTATTTGTTGGATATGCATGCTGGTGATATTCCAGAGGCATTGGAGCCTTTTACAATTTTTGAGGAATCTAAAGTCGAGGCTGAATCATTAAAGATGGCCCAGGCTTATGGATTGGCACATATTGTGCGTCAACCAACTGCTGTACGTGTAGTGGCTGGAAGCACATGCGCATCGGCTGCCGATATCGGAATTCCAGCAATCATTGCCGAGTCTGGACAGAATGGTGTTTTAGACTCGGAAGCAGTTGCCATTCACCTAGCAGGTCTTCGCAACGTGGCGACGACCCTTGGAGTACTAGCGGGAGAACCGTGGCCAGTCCGTTCAATAAAAATACATAATGGTTGGCACTGGTTGCGAAGTGATCGTGCTGGATGGTGGAATCCAATGATTCAAACTGGGTCAGTAGTCAGATCTGGAGAACTCTTAGGAACAATGAGTGATCTTTGGGGAGATGTATTTACTGAAATTTTTGCGCCCGAAGCGGGGACTGTGCTCTTTCAGACCAGCAGCCCAGCAGTATCCACTGATGGTATTTTAGTTGGGTTGGCGCTCAATTAAGATTTAGCGGTTGCTCTACCTTCAAACTTGAGTGCTACTTCGATGCTTTCTGCAATTGACAATAATTCTAAATCTTGCCCAATAGCAGTTGATAGTTGCAATCCAATTGGCAGCCCAGTTGGACTCCAACCACAAGGAATAGTTATTGCAGGATCACCGGTAATATTAAAAATTGCAGTAAACATTCCTTCTACTTCACCTTCTGGTGTATCGACTGGTGGAGTTGTGGCCGGAGCAATGAAGGCAGCAGTCGGGGTTAACAGCACATCAATTCCTGCGTAAAGTGCCTCAGCAGCAGGTAGAAGGTCTATACGATTTGCAATCGAGTCTACATATGATTTTTCAGAAACCGACGCTGCAGATTGCAATAATCTTAGAGTCTCGGGACCAAAATGGTTTGGATTTGATTTAACCTGCGGGCCATGCACTTGCCAGGCTTCATAAAGCAATATGTCACTAAAAGTTTTTTCAATAGCTGTGAACGGGGCTGGATCTTTTTCGACAAATATACTTCCAGCATCTTTTAAAATTCTAATTGATGCTTTTAGTGATTCCAAAACATCTCCCTGAATTTCAGGTAGGTCTAGTTGTCCCTTAAGTAAACCAATCCGAAGTCCATGTAATGCTGAAGATTTTTTATTTAATTCCTGGTTAGTAAGAACTGTAAATACTTTTGAAGCCGTCGCAACATTTTTGGTGAGCAAACCAAGGTGATCAAAAGTTGGTGACAGCGGTGTCACACCATCTAGTGATAACGTTCCAAAACTCGGTTTGAACCCAACCACTGCGCAGTAATGAGCCGGCAATCTAATAGAACCGCCCGTATCTGTTCCAAGTGCAATATCGCATGCGCCAGCCCCAACCAATGCAGCGGAGCCACCACTCGAACCACCAGCAGTACGCGAGGAATCTATCGGGTTCATGGCTTCAGGAATGTCTGGGTGAGTTGCTCCAGCGGCATATTCCAAAAGGGAGGTCGCAACATAAATGTCCGCTCCGAGTGAGCGCAGAGTTCTGATTATCGATGCATCTTTCTCTGCTGGTGCGGCTTTCATATCAAAAGGGTTACCATTTCCGCGGGCGTAACCTTCAATATCTATAATATCTTTTACTGCTACTTGTAAACCCAACAACGGGCCCGTCGCAGCACGCTTAGGCGCAGGAATTATTTTTGAGATTGCATTAAGTGGGCGACCCAATCTTTCACTACGCTCATATGCTGCAAGTAATTCCAAATTTGCAACCTCACATATTCGTTCACCGCGTTCGATAGATTGAATCAAAGCACCTGCGTAATTTGTTAAAGGGCCCTTTAAGTCACGCAAAAGTCCATCAATTTCAGTCTTCCGTTTACGAATCACTAGGTCACGATAGATCCCACTATGTGTCTTAGCACTCCCTCGATTAAATTTGACAAGTCTGTCTAGAGAGCCTTCAAGGTCATTTGGTTCAAAACCATCAAAACCCAAAGGTGTTACAGGAGCTTGTGATAAAACTTCATTCGCAATTGCGATCATGAGTGGACGCCATTTTGGATCAGCTAATGTATCGGCGATTGAGAGATCTGAAGTCGCACCGGCATAAAGCATTGCCCCATATGCTTCTTTGCCCCATAAATATCCCATGATGTTATTTGTTGCCTCAGCATAAGGAAGGGCTTCAACCAAACGCTTAACTCGCAAAGTTATTTCATTCCCAACTAATTCACCGACTCTGAAAGTTCCAATATTGCCTTGCATAATGCGCCCAGGCCCTAGATAATCGGCACCAAAGTTTACAAAACTTACGATAATCCGATCTTCCCCTACTTCTGCCGCCAAATCTTCTGCAGTTAAGCCATTTTGGAAGGTGACAACATAGCTATCTTTGGTCATTCGGCCACGTAGCAATGCGGCAGCGCTCTTTGTGTGGTGGCTCTTTACTGCAACTGCCACGGCGCCTAATTTAGCTGGTAAATCTCGGGGAAGGACCGCCTTTGCCTTTACGAAGAAATTTTCAACTGGGCCTTCAATACTTAATCCATGCGAATTAATTGCGTTGACATGGTCAACATCGGCATCACAGAATAAGACCTCATGACCAGATCTGATTAAATGCGCACCGATGGTTCCACCAATCGCCCCGGCACCGATAATTGTAAGTTGCATTTATTCCTCTAGTTCGCGACCACATAACTTCTAAAATTAGAGAATATGTGGTTCTATAGGAGCATGACAAAGGTAAAAGTAGCGGTAGTAACAGGTGCAGCACAAGGGATTGGATCTGCAATTGCTGGTGATTTGCGCGCTGCGGGACATCGGGTTCATGAGCTCGACCGAGACCAAATCGACTTATCGAATTCGGTGGAGACAAGTAGATATTTTGCTGAAATTGGTAATGTAGATATATTGGTCAATGCCGCTGGGGGTGTTGTAGGTCAAACGCACCGTCCAATAGAGGAAGTTACTGACGCGGATTGGCATTCAGTGCTTAATGCAAATTTGCAGACGACATTCAACTGTACCCGTGCAGTTGTTCCCGGCATGAAGAAGTCTGGGTGGGGTCGGATTGTGAATATTTCTTCAGGGGCTGGGCGGAGCATTAGCCTCACAGGCATACAGGCATACACATCAGCAAAAGCTGCTCAAATAGCTTTTACACGGCAAACCGCTTTCGAACTGGGCCAATATGGGATTACAGTCAACTGCATTGCCCCGGGATTTATACTTTCGAATCCAACAACGATTAAGCAATGGGAGAGCTATGGGGCGGAAGGGCAAGCCAAGCTCATAGCCGGAATTGCTACCCGTCGTTTAGGCAAGGCTTCCGATATTGCAAATGGAGTCTTATTTTTTGTTCAAGAAACCTCTGAGTGGGTTACGGGCCAATGCTTGTCAGTCGATGGTGGACATGCGCTCTTTTGACAAATGGCATAATCGCTCAAGATGTCTTACTATCGCACCACCCAAAGCATTCCCTAGGGCAAAGAAATTTGTCTGCTAGGGGGTACGTTGTCCGAACCCTAAAAGAGGAGATCCGATGCAATTTAGCAAGAAAAAGACCTGTACCCTCCTGGGAATTTTCGCAATAATTGCGACTACCCTAATCCCGGTAACAGCGAATGCAGAAAACTCAGCACCGAGTGGAGATTTAATATTTGTCCGAAATCAAGATTTTGCGACATTTAATCCTGATCTAGCACAGAATGATTCACTCTTTATTCAACAACAAGTTTTTGAACCTCTATACATGATTAGCCAAGATGGTTTGAGCGTTGCGCCCTATCTTGCAAAGAGTGCAAAAGTTGGATCGGATAAGTTGACTTGGACGATCAAGCTTCGTACGGATATAAAATTCAGTGACGGCACACCAATGACATCTGCAGATGTTAAGTTCTCTATAGATAAAGCTACGGCTGGTGATGGTTGGGGATTCCTAAACACTGCTATTGAAAAAATCACAACACCCGCAGCTGACACTGTCGTAATCAAAACTCTTTTTCCGTGGGCTCCACTGCTCTCAGATCTTGCCTGTTTCTCTAACGCGATTCTGCCAAATAACTATGGTGGAAAGACGGCAGATGCATTCTGGAAAGCTCCTATTGGGACTGGTCCATTTAAGTTGGATCGCTGGACACCTGGAACAGAGATCAAGCTAAACGCAAACAAGAACTACTGGAAGCCAGGCAAGCCATATTTGAACTCAGTAACGTGGAAATATGTTGTTGAAGATAACACCATGGAACTAATGCTCAAGGGTGGGCAAGCGGATATCTATGAAGAACCACCAGCCACTTCACTTGCTTCATTGAATGCAACCCCTGGAATTGTCGCTAAGACTTTCGAGGCAGCTCAGTCTCGCTACTTGGCATTTAATGAGAAGGTTCCGGCTCTTGCAGATGTTCACGTACGCCGTGCCATTTCTTATGCAATCGATCGTGAAGCGCTAATTAAGGTTGTACTTGCGGGTAACGGCTTTGCATCCAACTCAATGTTGTCTCCAAGCACTTCTTTCTATGATGCTAAAACTCCTGGCCTTCAGTACAACATGAAGATGGCTGCTGCTGAATTGGGAAGATCCAACTTCAAGACCGGCTTAAGCCTTAAGCTTCTTGTTGCCACAGGTGATGTTCAGGACAATGCAGTAGCTTCAATCCTCCAAGCATCACTCAAGAAACTTGGTGTCACGCTTGTTATTGTTTCACAAGAACCAAAAGTTAAGCGTGCCACACAAAAGGCGATGAATTATGATATGACAACTAGTGGTTGGACGATGGATATTACCGATCCGGATGAGTTGCTTACTTTCGGACTTACTCCAGAGGGTGGAACTCATGCGTTCTACACTAACTACAACAATCCAAGTGTTAATACCCAAGTTAAAAAGGGTCAAACAGTTACTTATGCTCCAGCACGCCAAAGTGCTTACTCATTGGTCCAAAAGATCACTGCTCAGGAAGCACACATGGGCTACTTATACAATGCTCCATACAAGTATGCGTGGTCAAGCAAAATTACTGGTTTTGCTGTAACACCTACTTATAACTACCACATGGAAGATGTAAAGAAATCCTAACTTTCTTTACCTCATTCATTACAAGTGCTTAAAAAAGGGCGGGTGTCAGCCAGTTGAGTTATTTACCTTATGTCGGTAAGAGACTCCTCCAGTTGATACCCGTCCTTTTTGGCATTTCAATTATTGTTTTCACAATCGTTCATTTAATTCCTGGTGAACCTTCAGATGTGCTTCTGGGTCAACATTCGACGCCAGCTAAAGTCAAGATAATTAATCATAAGCTTGGGATAGATCGACCAATTTGGATTCAATATTTCCATTTCGTTTGGGATGCTCTGCATTTTTCCCTTGGAACTAGCTTCTTTAGTAAGGTCCCTGTAGCCACTTTGATAGCCGGGCGCTTGCCTGCGACTGTGATGCTTTTAACGGGCGGATTAATCCTTTCAATAATTATTGCCCTTCCACTCTCAATTCTTGCTGCTTCAAAGCGCGGCGGTATTCGCGATCAGATTGTTCGTGCAATTCCTGTTGTTGGCTTGGGAATGCCTCAGGTCTGGGTTGGAATCATGTTGATTCTACTTTTCGGACTTCATTTTCGAATTTTTCCAGTGAGTGGTTTTGGGGATAATTTCCCCCAACATTTACGGGCTATTTTTCTGCCCTCCCTTTCTATTGCGATTTTGCTTTCACCAATTTTGATTCGTAGTTTAAGAACTAGCATGTTAGAAATTATGGATTCAGATTTCATCCTGACAGCCAAAGCAAAGGGAATCAAACAAAGCCGAATAACAATCGTTCATGTCCTGCGAAATGCTGTTATTGCTTCTGTTACCGTTCTGGGAATTAATATCGCATATTTAGTTGGATCAACAGTTATCGTAGAGCGAGTTTTTGTAATTCCAGGTTCTGGATCGCTAATGATTGATGCAATTGCCCGTCGAGATTATCCAATTGTTCAAGGAGTTACTTTATTTTTCGCGATAGCTGTTGTATTAGTTAACTTAATTACAGACCTTATTCATGCAGCGCTAGATCCTCGCGTGGTAATTAAGTGAAAAAGAACAATACTCTATATATCGGTATTGGAATACTTAGTACTTTAATTCTTGCCGCAGTTTTTGCACCGTTGATTACTCGATTCGATCCGGTAGAACAAGACTTAATGGACACTTTAGCTAATCCAACCTGGACACATTGGTTAGGTACTGATGCATTTGGGCGGGATGTTTTCTCTCGCTTAATTTTTGGCGCTCGGCTTGATTTAACTATTGGAATTGTTGCTGTTGCTCTACCTTTCATAATTGGCGTTTCTTTGGGCTTGATCACCGGTTGGTTTGGTGGCAGGTTTGATGCAATTATTATGCGCATAGTTGATACAGTCATTGCTTTTCCTTTCTATGTGCTTGCAATTGCGCTTGTTTTTATCTTCGGGCCTGGAATCAAAAGCATAATTATTGCTATCTCCTTGGTGGGATGGGTGGCTTACTGCCGTATTGTGCGAGCAAATGTTCTGGTGGCCAAGGAACAAGATTATGTTCATGCGGCTAAGTTGACAGGGTTGCCAGTTTCAAGAATTCTAAGGCGCCATATTCTTCCCAATGTAATTTCACAAGCAATAGTTTTTTCTATGAGCGATATTGTGCTAAGTATTTTGGCGATTGTTTCATTGGGTTATTTAGGCCTCGGGGTTCCAGTACCTACTGCCGAATGGGGCTCAATGATTCAAGAAGGACAACCATATTTGCTTCAACAATGGTGGATCCCAACAATTCCGGGATTTATGGTTGTAATCGTAGGTTTCTCCTTATCCCTTATTGGGGATGGCTTAGTAAAAAGATTGGAGAGATAAGTGACTACGCCATTATTGGCAATCGAAAATTTGTCAGTAGATATTCAAACCTCTAGAGGCTTGCTGAAGGCAGTGCGGGGTATCTCCTTTGAAGTCGGTGCCGGAGATTCAATAGGAATTGTTGGAGAATCTGGATGCGGTAAGTCAATTACTCTGAAAGCAATTCTTGGCTTATTGCCAGTAAATGCCAAAGTAACCCGTGGAAACATTTACGTTAATGGCACAGACGTAGCTGGACATTCAAAGAAGGAACGACGTGCACTGTTTTCTGAAATTGCTGGAATGATTTTTCAGGATGCCATTGCTGCTCTTAATCCAGTCATAACAGTTGGTCAGCAGATCGCAGAGGTTCCTCGATTTAGACTGGGCCAATCCAAGGAACAGGCACATGCAACTGCGCTCAAACTTATGGAGCAAGTTGGAATTTCCGATGCAGAGCATCGCTTTAGTCTTTATCCACATCAACTTTCCGGAGGATTGCGTCAACGAATCGCGATAGCAATTGCACTTTCTGGTAAACCAAAAGTTTTATTCTGCGATGAACCAACTACTGCTTTAGATGTAACGATCCAGGCTCAAGTCCTAAGACTTCTATTAGAACTTAGGAGAGATGAAGGTTTGGGACTGGTCTTTGTTACTCACGACTTGGCCGTAGTGAATGAAATCTGTGATTCGATAAAAGTTATGTATGCCGGGAAATTCATCGAAGTTGGTGGAGTTAAAGATACTTTCTCAAAGCCAACTCATCCGTACACCTACTCATTATTAAAAGCAGCACCAGATCCTGATGTTGCCGTCTCTCGCTTATTTACTATTGAAGGAGAGGCACCAAATTTAATTCTTCCAGTAACTGGTTGTCCTTTCTCTCCTAGATGTTTTGCATCAACTACTGAATGCTTGGCAAAAGAGCCACAACTAATTTCAATAGATGGATCTTTGTCAGCGTGTTTTAATGGCGCCGAACACACTAAGTGGAAGGCAACTGATGCAAAGTCTGGGGCTCATGCATGAGTACAATAAATACATCAACGTCACCAGAAACAAATCCAATTGCTGCAAAAGATTTGGTGAAACATTTTGCTAAGAAGCAAACGCTTGCTAACCGAATTAAAAAGACTCCTATATTCAACGTGCCAGCCGTAGATGGTGTTTCATTAAATATTCAAACTGGAGAAACCCTTGGATTAGTTGGAGAATCTGGATGTGGTAAGTCCACTTTAGGCCGCACTCTTGTGGGTCTTTACTCTGCAACGAGTGGCTCAATTTCACTCTATGAAAAAGAAGTAAGCAACAGTAGAACTTTGGAAGATCGCCGCGCCGTACAGATGATTTTTCAAGACCCATTCTCTTCCTTAAATCCTCGAATGACCGTCGGAGATATGCTCAGTGAAGCTTTGCTCTTCCATAAATTGGTATCAAAAGAAAAAGTTAAAGTTCGCTGTCTTGAGCTGTTGTCACTCGTGGGATTGCCAGCTGATGCAGTGGACTCATACCCAAGACAATTTTCTGGCGGACAAAGACAGAGAATTGGAATTGCCCGCGCTTTGGCACTTGAACCTAAAGTTCTGATTGCCGATGAACCAGTTTCAGCCCTCGATGTTTCTGTTCAGGCTAGCGTTGTGAACTTACTGATGGATCTTAAGAAAGATCTAGGACTCACGATGCTCTTTATTTCTCACAATATTGCTGTGGTGCGCCAAGTTAGTGATCGAATCGCTGTGATGTACCTTGGCCGAATTATAGAAATTGGTCCCACTGAAGAAATATTTAGAAATCCTTCCCATCCGTATACAAAGCTGCTTTTAAGTTCTGTGCCAAAGATGAGTATTGGCTCACAGATTTCTTCGGCGCCTGCTGGGGAATTACCTACAATGCTTAGCGCGATGACCGGATGTAGATTCCGTAGTCGTTGCCCTATTGCAATTTCTGACTGCGCAACGAAAGACCCCCAATTAGTTGAGGTGAATAAAACTCATCAGGCAGCTTGCTTGATGGTGAATTAGAACTTGGAGGAGAAGTAATGGCGCAAGTTCACGAACCAATCATTATTGGAAGCGAAAGAAGTGAAGCTGGAATTCCAGCAGCGATGGAAATTCTTCGCTCAGGCGGAAGCGCACTTGATGCAGTAGAACGCGGGCTTCGCATGTGTGAAGATAATTTGCAAGACCACTATGTGGGTACCGGTGGATTGCCAAACGCACGCGGTGAAGTAGAACTTGATGCTTCAATTATGGTGGGTTCAACACGGGCCTTTGGCGCAGTCGGGGCAGTGAAGAACTTTCCAAATCCGATTTCTATCGCCAGAAAAGTGATGGAAGAGATGCCTCAGCATGCTTTATTGGTTGGCGAAGGCGCGGAAGCTTTTGCAGATTACCTCGGCTTCCCACGTTCTGAACTATTAACTCCAGAGGCAAAGGCGTTATGGCTAGAGCAACTTAAAAGCATTCCTTCTCAGTCAATTGAAGGAGAAAACACTAAGGCGATGACCGGGGATGTGCGATATCGGTTAGCTGCACTGGAATTGGTAAAAAGAATGGCACCTTATGAAGGTCCTTGGGGGACAATCAATATTATTGCGTTAGACAAACATGGTGAATTAGTTTGTGGTGTAAGCACAAGCGGGTATCCGTATAAACACCCAGGGCGTATTGGAGATTCTGCAATACCAGGCGCAGGTAATTACTCGGATCTTCGATATGGTGCTGCAGCTTGTACTGGACGCGGTGAGTTGGCTCTTCGTAGTGGTGCTGCCAGAACTATTGTCGAAAACCTTCGCGCTGGGCTTTCGCCGGAGGATGCATGCACTGCGGCTCTACTTGAAGCAGCGGCATTACCTGATGATTATCGCGCCGAATTACGTTGTTTAGCACTAACTCCTGACGGCCGCCATGGGGGGGCTTCTGGAATGCAAGGTTCTACATATACGCTGATGACACAAAATTCTACCGGACCAGAATTTCACCCAAGGAGACCACTACCATGAAAATATTCATATCAAGCGATATGGAAGGAACAGCTGGAGTCGTTGATTGGAATCAATGCATCGCTGGCAATCCTGAATATCAGTATTATCGCGGACTCCTTCAGAATGAAGTCAATGCAAGTATCAAAGGAGCACTGGCAGGAGGAGCAAAAGAATTCTTAGTTAATGACTCACATTCTGCGATGCAGAATCTTCTTCCAGACAAACTTGAAGGAAGAGCCCGCTACCTATCTGGCAAGCATAAGCCGATGTACATGATGCAGGGCCTAGATAGTTCATACGATGCTATTTTCTTTGTTTCATATCACGGATCTATGAGCAGTGAAGCATCTGTGTTATCACACACTTATAATCCAAGAGCTATCGCTGATATACGTCTTAATGGAGAATTCGTTTCAGAGGCGGGATTAAACGCACTAGTAGCCCAAGCCTATGGTGTGCCAATTGTTCTTGTTACTGGAGACGAAACAACTGCGGTCGAAACTCGGATGTGGGCACCGGATGTTCTAGCAGCTGTTGTAAAAAAGAGTGTAACTCGATTCGCTGCTGACAGCATGCATCCAACTGAAGCTTGTGAATTGATATTTGCAAAGGCTAAGCAAGCAGTAATTGATATCAAAAAAATGTCGGCACCAAAAATTGACCTACCAGCAACGATTGAAATTTCTTTTCACAATAATGACTTTGCTGATATGGCAGCCTGGTTGCCCGGAACTAAAAAGACCGGAACGAAGAAAGTGGAGCTTACCGATGCAGACCCACTTGCGTTATTCCGCAGATTTATTACAACAGTACTTCTTACTAGGTCAATTGTAGAGTGGAGTTAATTATGAGTGGATCACAAATCCTTCAAGGTAAGACTGCAGTAGTCACTGGGTCTGGTAATGGTATTGGAAGAGCAACTGCTAATGCGATGGCGCAAGCCGGTGCGAATGTGGTTGTATCCGATATTCTCGATGAAGATGGAATGCGCACTGCCAAGGAAATTAATGATGCTGGAGGTAAGGCAACATTTGTTCGGGCCGACGTCTCTCAAGTCGCAGATGCAGAAAATCTTATTTCGCAAACAGTAGCCATCTACGGAGGCATTGACATACTTGTAAATAATGCTGGTGTTGGTGGTGGACAACTTCGCCTTCATGAATTAAATCCAGAAGATTTTCAGAGAGTTGTAAATATCAACCTAGGCGGAACTTTTCTTGTGTCTAAATATGCTTTGCCACACTTTCTTAAGCAAGGCGACGGAAGAATTGTAAATATAGGCTCAACTTATGGATTAATTGGTGCTCCAAAGGCAGCAGCATATTGCGCTTCTAAAGGTGCAATCATAAATCTGACTCGGCAAATGGCAGTTGATTACGGCCCAGACCACATCCGAGTAAATGCAATCTGTCCCGGTTACATCGATACCAACTTAGGCCGTCGCAAATCTTCTTTAACAGATGCAGAATACAAAGCAGCGGTAGCAAGACGAGAGAAAGCAGCAGCTATGCAACCATTAGGTCGCCAAGCGCAGCCAGTCGAAATTGCCAATGTTGCAGTTTTTCTCTCCTCAGACAACGCGTCATTTATGACTGGTTCAATAGTCACTGTTGATGGCGGATGCGTGACGACTTTCAACTATGGAGAAGCCAGTAACTAGTTACCAAGCAGTCAAGGGTTTTGCGACGGAGGTACAAAGTGTTTATTACTGATGTCATATGCGTCCCAATTCGCTCCGGCTTTTTCGTAGATGATCAAGCCGCGATTCTCGAAGGAGCCGGGCACGATGGATTTGCCTACGTTGGATCTCCGGTAACGCTTGGTTTTACTTCGATTAGGCAATCAGGTGAAGCAGCTTCCGTCATGCTAATTCTTAGTGATGGTCAAGTTGCTTTGGGCGACTGCGCCGCAGTTCAGTATTCTGGCGTGGGAGGCCGTGACCCAATATTCAAAGCTTCTGCCGCAGTTAATACAATTGCTGAACATGTAGCACCCTTACTGATTGGTCGAGAAATTACCGACTTTCGTTCCCTGGCCCATGAAATTGATTCCCTTGTAATTGATGGCCATTTACTTCATACGGCCATTCGATATGGAGTAACGCAAGCAATTCTTGATGCAGTTGCTCTTTCACAACATCTTACAATGGCAGAAATCATTCAAAATGAATACAAGACCGGAATCGCGATTAAACTGGTACCCATGTTTGTTCAGTCTGGTGATGATCGATATAACAATGTTGACAAGATGATTTTGAAGCAAGCTGAAGTTTTGCCCCACGGCCTAATCAACAACGTTGAAACAAAATTAGGTACGAATGGTGAATTGTTAACCGAATATGTTGCTTGGGTAAAGAATCGAATTTTAGAGTTACGAGCAGATTCTACTTATCAGCCAGTTTTACATTTTGATGTTTACGGAACAATTGGAAAGGCATTTGATCAAAATATTGAACGATGTGCCAATTTCTTAATTTCTCTCGAAGAGGTTGCTAAACCTTTCGCCTTGCGCATCGAACATGTAATTGATGCAGGTAGCCGCGACAACCAAATTACCACGTCAGCTGTACTTCGATCAGTCCTCAAAACCAAAGGCTCTACCGTGCAAATTGCTGTGGATGAATGGTGTAACTCACTTGAAGATATCGAACTGTTTGTAAAAGCTGGAGCCGCTGATGTAATACATGTCAAAACTCCAGATTTGGGAGGAATAAATAATACAATTGAAGCGCTATTACTCATTGCACGAAATAATTTGGCTGCATATTGTGGTGGAACTTGCAATGAAACTGATCGTTCTGCTCAAATTTCTGCTCACATCGCAATTGCATGTGGGGCTGTTCAGATATTAGCCAAACCCGGAATGGGCGTGGATGAAGGCATGATGATTGTAGGAAATGAAATGGCAAGAGTTTTGGCACTTGTTTCTCAACGAGGAAAGGCAAGAAAGTGAAGAGTAAAGAATTAACGTTTCACTCGAATGACGATGAGTATATAAAAGAGCTCGTAGGTTATGTAGAAATTCCTAGTATTAGCCGGGATGCGAACTCCGAAACGATGTTGGCAGCGGCTAATTGGCTTGCACATCAACTCGCTTTTGCAAACGGACGCGTTGTTGCAACAAATGGCCATCCTATTGTTAGGGCAGATTGGTTGAACGCCCCGGATGCTCCGACAATTTTAGTTTATGGACATTACGATGTGCAGCCAACAGGTGATTTAGCCGAATGGAATACGCCTCCATTTACAATGATTCGAGATGGAGATGTAATTCGCGGGCGAGGAGTTACCGACGATAAGGGTCCGGTCTACATTGTGCTCAAAGTTGCACAAGCTTTTATTGCTCAAGAAGGTGCACTGCCATTGAACGTCAAGTTTCTATTTGAAGGCGAAGAAGAGATCGGTAGCCCTCATTTACCAGAATTCTTGCGAGAAAATGCTGAAGAACTAGCTGCAGATCTAGTGATCTCAGCTGATGGAGCAATGTGGCGACCTTCTGAGCCATCTCTTTCCATAGCATCCAAAGGGTTAGTTACCTTGGACGTAGATGTGACTGGCGCTAATGGAGACCTTCATTCTGGCCGCTTTGGCGGAACTGTTGCAAATCCAATTCATGTTCTGACAGAATTTCTCGCAGGATTGCACCAATCTGATGGAAAAGTAGCAGTCAAGGGTTTCTATGACGGCATCCCAACGTTAACTGATCAACGAAGAAGTGAAATTGCTGCCGTTGATTTTAATGATGATACATATCGAATTGAGCTTGGGTTAGATGAGGTGTACGGAGAATCTGGCTTTACCACTTTGGAGCGTTTGTGGGAGCGTCCGACACTAGAGATAAATGGAATCAAAGCGGGAGGAAAATACACAGTGATTCCACACATTGCAACCGGACATATTTCCTGTCGCCTAGTTCCCGGCCAGGATCCCCAAAAAGTTCTGGCGGCAATCACAGATCATATTAATCAACAGAAATTTGCAGGTACACAGATAACGATTCGTCCAGATCACGGTGGGGTCCCTGCTTATACAATTCCTGCGGATCATCCCGCCATCCGTGCTGCAACAGCGGCACTTGCGCATGTTTATCCCGGTCAAGATGTGCTCCTTGCCGTTATTGCTGGGACCCTACCGGCGACTGCTCTATTTGAAGATGTCTTGGGAGTTAAAACACTTTTCTTTTCTTTTTCAACAGCCGATGAAAAACTCCATGCTCCCAATGAGTTCATGCGAATTTCACGATTGCGTGAAGGTATGCGAGCATGGGAGCAACTATGGAGATTGCTTGCGGAGGGCCCACACAGGTTGGCACAAAAGAATGGGGCAACTAAGTGAAAAAAGATTCTTACACCTCATACGGATATCTCAATCCAGGTGAAGATTTTCCTGTATTTAAATTGGCACCAGAGTTCGACAGAGTTCCTCACTATCAAGCTAATTTGACAGCTGATGAAAAAAAACGGGTCGAGCTGTTAATTAAAAATAATGTCGTGATTAGCCTACATGATCACCCAGTGCGTTTTCCAGATGATATGCGCCAAACAAGTGATTACAACAGAACAGGACGCCAACATACCGCTTTTGCTGGGTTATTAAACTCTGGGATGACGGTCGTTTTTGATAATATGATGGATGGAACCGCATGCGTAACAGGGAATGCGCCATGGCGCTGGCTCGATATCATTACAGATCTTGGAATGCGACAAGCAGATATTGCCCATCAAGATGATGTGATTGTTGTTAGAAGCCTTGCAGACATCGCTCACGCGAAGACATCAGGAAAAATTGGATTAGTTTTTGGCTTAGAGGCGGCAACTCCAATTGAGAATGAAATAGACAGACTTGATGTACTTTATGGATTAGGAATAAGACAAATTGGAATTGCTTATTCAGATGCAAATGCACTGGGTGGTGGCTTAAATGAACCTGTTCAGACTGGGCTGACTCTTTTCGGAAAGCGTGCAGTAAAAAGAATGAATCAATTAGGCATAGCAATTGATATTTCTCATTCATCGGATAAAACTGGCATCGAGACATGTGCAGCAAGTCAAAAGCCAGTATTCATTACACATGCTGGAGCGAAGGGCGTATGGAATACCTCTCGTATGAAGTCTGATGATGTTTTGAAAGCCGTTGCTGAGACTGGTGGGGTGATTGGCATGTCCGCTGCACCCCATACAACACTTTCTCACCAAAATCCTAGTCACAGCATTCTTTCTGTGATGGATCACTTCTTATATTGTGTCGATCTCATTGGCATTGAGCATGTGGCATTTGGTCCAGATACTTTTTATGGTGACCACGTTGGCCTTCACACAGTATTCGGTCATTTATTGCAAGCTGGATCGAATCCTTCACCTCCGCATGAAAAAGTGAAGTATGTTGATGGATTAGAAAATCCAACTGAAAATTTTGGTAATATTGCAGGGTGGCTAGTTCAGAACGGATTTTCTGACTCTGAAATTTCTGCAGTCTTGGGTGGGAACATATTACGTGCTTTGAAAGAGATCTGGGTTTAGGATAAATGAATTTTTGGGTTCCATTTCGCACCCATAGCAAATACTAAACGGTAGTTGCGAGGCTTCCTACTTTCTTCACTATGGGTCGAACATTTGAATAGAATCAGCCAAAGGTTTTTGGTGGAAGTTTATGCGTGAGTACCACCCGTATGCGCAAAAGTCTTACTAGTAATCTGCCAGCGACCATCGAGCACACATAATTGAAAATAGTCAGTGAAGGAAAGTGTTCCCCAAAAACCCTCTTCTTTTATTGTTGCAGAGGCAGCAGTTCCATCGATCTGGATATCGGAAATCTTGGCGGTCAAGTTACCACCGTCTCCGGGTGAACCCACCATAAGTGCAACGAAAGCAGTTTTGTCGAGGTCATAGTCAGTTCCTGCCATGGTTCCGAACCATCTAGCACTCGAGTGAAATGCTTCATTTAACTTATCGGCATTTCCTTTTCCTGCACCATCAATGTATAGATTTAGTAGTCGTGTGATTTCGATTAAATCTTTAGACATAATGAGGTCCCTTCAGGTGACCATAGAAATCAAGAAATTTGAAATTACTCACTGAACCTAGACCTATAACCATGGGTAGACAATGCTTTTAGTGGGAAAAGCTTGCATTCGCCCCTAGTACACTCGGGAACTCATACACGTGGCCCCGATAGCCCAATGGCAGAGGCAGAGGACTTAAAATCCTCCCAGTGTGGGTTCGACCCCCACTCGGGGCACCAGTTCGTGGGTAAATCACCGCACTTAGGTGTTCATTACTCAAGCACTTGAGTTAACAATGCATACACATTGCCCGAGGATTTAAAAAGGAATCTGCACCTTCTGGCACGCCTGGATCCAATATGTTGGATATCAGAACCTGTATTAATAAAAGCTTGAAAGTACAAATCTTTCGCACACACGCTGCTTGTAACTCAAATCCTTAACTCCAAAATTGAGCCCTCATCATCTAGGCGGTGCTTCAAAGACCAACCTCGGGTGGCAATGGAGTCGTAGAGTCTTGAACCAAGACCTAGGGGTGTATTACGCGGGCCGATACCATCATCTAATACTGCAACGGTGATACCAAGCCCATCCTGATAGATTTTTATCTCAATCCCTTTTGCTAAGCCATGGCGCAGGGAGTTTGCAAAGGCCTCTTCCAGCGCGGTACCCACGGCACGCTTTTGAATCTGAGATAGCTGCGAATCGGCAATCTCTATGTTGACATCAATATTTAATAGGCCATCCCATTTGGTGGCGTGAAAGGAGACTTCATCAGATAACGAGCGATCATCTGCGGCTAAAAACTCAGAAAAAGGTGAATCCAATAGGGATTGTGATAGAGATAGTGCACTATCCATGCTCACTTGATCCTTAATCTCTCGCACTTGAAGAGATAAGCCAAGAGCCATTACCCGAGATTGAAGATTACCGTGAAGGTATCTAGCAATATCTTGTTTTACGCGAACTATCTCTTGTTCTGCAAGCATTTTATCTATTTTATGAGTATTGATGAGCTCTGAAATGAATTGCTCTACTGAAGCCTCGTTCTCAAATAAATTCATAATGAAGCTCACAACACAGATAAATGCAAGCCTCCAAATAAAGTCCAGAGCCACTAATTCACCCTGAAGGAATTTATAATCAGTGTGCAGAATTGTAGAGAAAACATAACCTGCAGATACACCAAGAAATGAACTAATTAGAATAAAAATTGGGGTATTTATAGTTGACTTCTCACTCATGCGAGATTTAGCGAATGCCCTGATACTGATAATTTGAATAAACAAAAAAAGAGCTTCAAAAAAGCAAATCAATAAAATGAGTGGTACCGAAGTAACTTCTCGGATCACCGCTATCAGTGAGACGATACTTGCCAGAAACAATGTAGGTAGAATCGGCAAAATTGGTTTTCTCAGTGCAAGGAAGAATATTGAGCGTAGGGGTGGTGACGGAAAATCCTGGCTTAACTCTTGCATCAGTCTATGACTCAGTGGGCGAATTAAATTCTGAGCCGATAAAGTTAAAGTATCTGCAATTAATTTGTACTGCTGCTCAAGGCTCTTTCCCTCAGCATTTTTAATTTGCTTTCTAGTCTCAGATATAAGTGTAGAAAATTCACTCTCGATAGCGATCTGAGTAGCCTCGCGAACTTTTTGGAGAGCCTCTTGATTGCTGTATTTTAAAGACTCCTCAACGACTAAGGCTTGCATCAGAATCTTTCGCCGTTGTATAACGAGATTGAGTTGGTTTGAAATAACAGCATAAATAGGAACAACAATTATTCCGACAAAAGTGCCAGTAAGGATTCGACTGGCAAGGTTAAGAGTTACACCTTGCATTTCCAGAAATTGGGGGGATATATAAATTATGAATGCCTTAATCGCACCACTTGCGCCACCAATCACAAAGATCACCCAGAGCGCAAAGGGCTGGAAATCTCTTTTATTGATAAGAATTATTTGGAGCAGTTTGATGAAGAGAATTTGACCAAGGAATGAGAGCAAAGATATAAGAGACCAAAAAATAAACTCTTTTCGCTCACGGAAATTTGATTCCTGTAGTGGGATCAATAAAATTGAAAGTGGCGCAAAAAAAAGATAGGGGCGAAGATCTAAAGCATATCTGCCACACAGTAAATCACGAGCAACCACCAATTTTTTCATTCATTGGGGGCAGTGCCGCTGCTGCGGAAGAATACTCGTGCCATATGCACGCGCTGATTATGGGTAATGTCTTGTGGCAGGTTGAGAATTTTTGCAATTCGACTAATCGTCTGTTCTACCGACTTAACAGTAATGAAGCGTTGTTTGGCGATTTCACTATTAGTAAGACCTTGGCTAACCAGGCGCAGGGTCTCAATCTGGATATCAGTCAGCTCAGACTGATTCACTCCTCCACCTAATCTTGGGGCTTTCGAGCCACTACTAGTCTGTTTGGCAGATAAAACAGCGTTCTTAATTGCTCGTGTGACAGTTGCAATTTCCCCTACAGATTTCTTAACCAAGTACTGACTTCCAACCGGTAATGGGGGCAAGTTTGGTCGAAGAAAACGCGGATCATCATATGAAGTCAGGAACACGATACCGATATCACCCTTTATTTGGCGCAGAGCAATCGCTAAATCAATTCCGGTTGGGCCTTTTCCTAGATCTAAATCAATCAACGCTGCAGATGGCAGATGGGTGCTGCCCAACACAAGGGCCTCTCTTGAACTTCCCGATTCTGCAACTACGTTCAAGCCGAGTGATCGCAATGCAGCGCAAAGGGTCGAGCGAGTGAATGAATCATCTTCAACAACCATGATTGAGTTTTCAAACATATCTCTATTTTCCACCTTCTACTATCAAAAGGCTAGTAGGAGGTAGGCACAAGAGCAGTCAAATAAACTCCAAAACGAATGCACTAACTGGGCTAGCCCAGAGAATGATGAAGAAAAACTATAAAAGCGCGACATTGATCGATTAAAAAACTGGGCTAGCCCCGCCTGATTTCACATAAAGAAAATATTTGACTGGGCTACCCCGTCAAATCTAGTGATTAAGCCGTAATAGGTAGGTTAATTCGTTCTTTAAAAGAATAATTATTGATTGGCAGCAAGCCATATCAATTTTTTTAGAGGACGGAGGGTGGTTAAATTCCTAAGTCAAAGGTGAAGAAGCATCCACCTTTGCCTCGGCTACTCTCCAAAGAAGTCACGCACAAATGCACGTGTAAATCTAGATCTTCCCCAATACAAACGGGCAGACGCGCCTTCG
>Ga0114966_10001407_pt1 | contig 22350 bp, 17 predicted proteins | sample M_130207_XF_Meta_FD_87029 | JGI IMG/M metagenome (GOLD analysis project Ga0114966, IMG submission 87029) | Freshwater microbial communities from Lake Montjoie, Canada to study carbon cycling - M_130207_XF_MetaG | ecosystem: Environmental > Aquatic > Freshwater > Lake | place: Lake Montjoie... | reverse complement strand
TCGAACTCAAATGCAGTGTGGATCTCGATTCAAAATCAGGGGGGATTACGTCGGGGCGCAAGATAAAGGGAACCATCCATTGGCTTTCCGCCGACCAGGCGTTGGAGGCTGAGGTTCGACTTTATGATCGGTTATTTACCGTCGAATCACCCGATGGCGACTCGGAAGGCCGGGATTTTAAGACGTTTCTCAATCCTCACTCGCTGGAAACCATTACGAACGCAAAACTCGAACCTAGCCTAGCCCAAGCGAGCCCGGATAAGAGTTACCAATTTGAACGAATCGGCTATTTCCAGGTTGATCCGAAAGACTCCAAGCCCGAACGACCCGTCTTCAACCGCACTGTAACGCTCAAAGATTCTTGGGTAAAAGCAGGAGGGCCCTCCCATTAAAAGACATGAGCATCTGTTTTGCAGCTTGGATGCGAGGAATCCAACACTAGAAGCACGCGAGTTAGCTCCTCAAACTCTCGGAGCAGCAAAGCCGTAGAACCCTTTGCGTCACTGACGTTTGAAGCGGTTTTATTCCCATGGTTCAAGCGAATGAAAAGTCCGATTGGTGCGCTTTTTCTAGTTTCAGTAACAGTGCTGTTTGCGGGGCGTCGAGAACGGCAGTAACACAAGGGATTGCGACACTGTTTCCAGCCAGCCTTTGCGTTGCTGCCACTCGCCACGGGTGTAGTTGTCGCGCAAACCACATGCTGTAAAATCGCTTGGCATATTGTCAGCGGCATATCGATCACAGGCTAACCGCTGGATCAAACGACCAGACACCAAAAAATCGGCGTAGGTTGCCGGGAGAAATCTACTCCGCCTTGACACCAAAGATTGGGGCCTTCCCTTGTGCCATCCTTCGAAGGAAGGGGCTTTGGGTCTTGAACGTGATCAGAGCGAGGACCCCCATCAACACGAGTGCCCCACCTAGCATCAACAAGGCCGCAAAATTGCCGTCCTTTGAGTGATCCTTCGCAAAGCCGACAAGGGAGGGGCCGAAAAAGCCGCCAAGATTTCCGACCGAGTTAATAAATGCGATGCCGCCGGCGGCCGCCGCGCCCGACATGAACGTGGTGGTCACCGCCCAAAACGGCGCGATAGTCGATTTCATGCCGGCGAAGGCTAGGGTTAGACCTGCCATGGCGATGTAGGGATTAGCCACCGTGGCCGCGACCAAGAAACCCAAGGCCGCGAGGAGAGCTGCGATCGCGATGTGCCAGCGGGTTTCGCCGGTCCTATCTGAATTTCTGCCAACCCAATACATCGCGACGCCAGCGGCAAAATAGGGGATCGCATTGATAAACCCCACCGTCACATCGCCCTTTCCAGACAAGCTTTTTACGATACTCGGCAGCCACATTTCGTAGCCATATCCCCCCATGTTCATGAGGAAATAAATAGCACAAAACATCCAGACGCCGCCGTTCGAAAAAATCGCCAATAAACTCGCACCCTGACCGACGCTGTTAGGTCTCACCTCGGCATCCACCCGCGATTGAACCCAACGCTTCTCCCGTTCGGAAAGCCAACGAGCGTCTTGCGGACGATCCGGCAGGACAGCCAGGACCACGAACCCCATCAAAATGGCCGGTAACGCTTCGACAAAAAAGAGCCATTGCCAACCCTCCAATCCCAGAAGGCCATCCAAATTGAGTAAGGCACCGGAGATCGGAGAACTCACCACCCCTGCCGCCACGCCTCCCATGGCGACCAATGCGATGATCTGCGCTCGCTCCTTAGCCGGATACCAATAAGTGAGATACAACAACACCCCCGGCGCGAAACCAGCCTCGGCAGCCCCCAGCAAAAACCGCAAACTATAAAACATAGTTACGCCCTTGAGGAACATGAAAGCCATGGAAACAATGCCCCAAACAATCATGATGCGAGCGAACCAAAAACGGGCTCCGACTCGTTCCAGAATCAAATTGCTTGGCACTTCGAAAAACAAGTAACCAATAAAAAAGATACCTGCTCCCAGACCAAAAACACTATCGTAGATTCTGGAATCTACCCCGAGCGCAGCGTGCAAATGAAGCTTCGCGAATCCGACATTGATCCGGTCCACATAAGCGATCAAGTAACAACAGGACAACAATGGGATGAGCCGCCAAGTGACCTTTCGCATTGTAGCAATTTGCTCAGCTCGGGAAAGTTCGTCGCAAGAATGGTCCATGGATAGGGCGAAGGCTATTGAAACCGCAAAGCAGCATCAAATACAATCCCAACGCAATCGATTCCGAATCACTAGAGCTTGGGCACAACGGTTCGCGAAGCAGAAAATCCCCCAGATCATGAGGCTGGAGGCAGGGCGAGTGCAGGAGGAATCCCGTGCGTCTTCCTACGTTGAAATGCCTCACGAATCGCTTTCGGCAGACGGGCGGCATTCATTCATGTTTGTTCGATTAGCAAAACCAAATCCACCAAAACTTCCACGCGAGCCATTAACTGGGTATTGATCAACCGTCCTCCACTAAAAATCCTCTCATGAATTAGCCATGCCCGTGAAATCCGAGGTAGGTTTTCGGCTTGCGATTAGTAAGTTTTTTCGTTTATTGAATTCTCTCGATTCCACCGCGTCTTATCATTGGATCCGAGTGAACCTTTAGCTTAGGCTGTGTGTCTGAACCCAATTATGAACAAAACTTGTATGAAACCTCTCTACCGTGCCGCGCTGGTCTTGGCACTCTCTATGGCTGCGGTCGTCCCAGCGTGGGCCGCTCCAAAAAAATTATTAGTGGTGACTGCCACCCAAGGCTTCCGTCACAGCTCGATTGGCACGGCAGAGCGTGTGCTGGAAAGCATGGGGGAACAGACGGGTTTATGGACGGTTGATTTTGTCCGAGGGGGCGCTGATGGGAAGGGGAGCGAGGATGTGAAGGCCAAGATGACGGCTGAATCGCTTAAGAATTATGATGGTGTAATCTTTGCAAATACCACGGGGGATCTGCCACTGCCGGAACCCAAGGCCCTGATTGATTATGTGGAGGCGGGGCATGCTTTTGTGGGAATGCACGCGGCCAGCGATACCTTCCACGGTTTTAAGCCCTACATTGACATGTTGGGTGGCGAATTTTTGACTCACGGTGCGCAAGCCACAGTGAATTGCAATAATGACCAGGCTGATCACCCCGCAACCGCGCATTTAGGCCCGAAGTTTTCTGTGCATGACGAGATTTATATCATGAAAAGCTTCCAACGGGATCAGGTTCATGGCCTGCTCACTCTGGATAAGCACCCGAACACTGGCCAACCCGGTGATTATCCTATCTCGTGGAGCAAAAACATTGGCAAGGGCCGATTGTTCTACACCTCGCTTGGGCACCGCGAAGATGTTTGGACTAGCGAAGCTTATCAAAAGCACATTCTCGGAGGCATTCAATGGGCGTTGGGTTTGGTGCCGGCGGGGGGTGCCCCAACGAGCACTCCGTCAGGCCTGAGCGCGGAGGAAAAGGCTGCGGGCTGGAAATCGATGTTCAACGGTCAGAACTTAAGCGGATGGCATCTGCGCCGGGCGGATGGCACTCCAAGTTGGAGCGTTCAGGATGGGATCCTCGTGAACACAGTGGCGGAGGGTCAACATGGCACGGACTTGGTGGGTGATGAAAAGTTCCGCGATTTCAAAGTTCGTTACGAATATCGTGTGCCCAAAGGTGCAAACAGCGGTTTCTACCTGCGCGGACGTCATGAGATTCAGATTTATGACGACTATAGCTCCGGTAAACCTGCCATGGGCGGTAACGGTGGTATCTACAACACGGCACCTCCCACCCTCTTTGTTTCTCGCAAAGCGGGTGAGTGGCAGCATGCGGAAGTCACGATGCGGGGTCAGAAGGTGACCGTGTTTCTGAATGGCGTGAAGGTGCATGCGGATGCGGATGTTCCGAAGCCCACTGGCAGTCAGTTGGACGATAATATCAATGAGCCGGGCCCGTTCTTTCTGCAAGGTGATCATGGTTCCGTAGCTTTCAGAAACATGCGGATCCTTCCGTTGAAGTAGATAATTATTGAAAAGTATCGCCCCGCACGTCCATCAGGTCGTGCGGGTTTTTTTTGAGCGCAAGCAAGGTCAACCGCTTCGATGGCTTGAAATGATGGGATTTCTTTCGTAGGGTATCCGCGTGGTGGCCACAACAAAAACCAAATCAACACCGAAGGTTGATGCGCAGTCAAAAAACCAAACGGATTTTGATCCGAGTTTTTTGGTGATTTGTTGGAACGACCCCATCAACCTGATGGAGTATGTCACCCATGTCTTCCAACGGGTGTTTGGTTGGGATCAAGCCAAGGCGAAGCAGCACATGCTGGAAGTGCATCATCAGGGGCGAAGCGTGGTGGCTTGTGAATGTTTGGAGAAGGCGGAGCATTACGCACACACCCTGCAAAAGTATGCTCTCCACGCCACCTTAGAAAAAGCTGATGTCTAAGGATGGATTAGGTATGAAGCTGCTAAGTCGTAACCACGACGGCTGCACATTTCTCATTGGAAAAAAAGCGCGACGGATCTTATTAGAGTTGCTCCAGCGATATCCGGTGACGACTGACAGCTATCAAGGCGAACGATCAACCGCGCTCAACATCCTTCCGGATGGTGAGGAACAATTATTGGCGGAGGCCTTAACTCAAGCCCGCCAACAGATCCGACTTGAGCTCAAAAACATTCTAAGAAATGAGGACAGTTGGGCCGAGGATCCTCGAGGGGTGCGGCTTTTACTCACGCCTGATCAGTTGGAAATCATGCTGCAAATTCTGAATGATGTCCGCGTTGGGAGTTGGATGCGTTTAGGCTGTCCCGCTGATATCGAATTGATGACGGGTGTTCAGCTTAGTGAGGCTACCATCGAGCTGACATGGGCCATCAATATGGCGACGTGGTTTCAAGTAGGTTTTCTTAAAGCACAACAACCAGGCTGAGGCAATGATTGCGTTTGGTTACCGTAGGTTCATAGTCATTTTACCCAATTGAAATCACTAATCGAAACTGCTCGCCGAAAAACCGAACGGGTATTTCTCATCGGGGCCGAGCTTAAATCCCGTTCCCACTGGGATCTTCATGATTCTCTGGAGGAATTGTCGGAGTTAGCCGTCACCGCCGGAGGTGATGTGGTTGGCGTGGCGACGCAAAAAATCGAAAAACCAACCGCTGCAACTTACATCGGGCCCGGCAAGGCGGAGGAGTTGGCGCGTCGGTGCAAGGAGGATTTGGTTGATACGGTTATCTTTGACGATGACCTTTCTGCCGCGCAGGGACGCAATTTGGAAAAGCTTTTTGAATGCAAGATATTGGATCGCACCCAACTGATTCTCGATATTTTTGCACAACGTGCGCGGACGCGTGAGGGTCGGTTGCAGGTCGAATTGGCGCAACTGGAACACCTGCTTCCTCGCCTGACACGGTATTGGACGCATTTATCGCGCCAAAAGGGCGGTATCGGAATGCGGGGCGGTGAAGGGGAGACTCAACTGGAGGCAGACCGTCGCAAGGTTCAGGAGCGTATAGAACGATTGCGGAGCGAGTTGGAGATCGTGCGAAAGCAGCGAACCACTCAGCGTGCGGGCAGGCAACGCAACCAATGGCCCATGGCTTCGATCGTGGGTTATACGAATGCGGGTAAATCTACTCTTTTAAACACGCTGACAGGTGCGACCGTGCTCGCTGAAGACAAACTTTTCGCGACACTTGACCCGACCACGCGCCGGTTACGATTGCCTACAAACCAAAACGTCCTGCTCTCAGACACGGTAGGATTCATTCGCAAGTTGCCCCATGGATTAGTGGAGGCCTTCAAGGCGACGCTTGAGGAGGTGATTCAAGCTGATATTCTTGTGCATGTGGTTGATGTCAGCCACCCGCATGCGGATGAACAAATCCTCGCGGTCAACACGGTGTTGCAGGAGTTAGGTGCCGCTAGCAAGCCCACCTTGATGGTCTTTAACAAAGTTGATAAGCATAATCAGGAAGGATTGCTGGCCCGTTTTCTGGAACAATATCCGCAGGGCGTCCCCATCTCCGCCAAGACGGGCGAGGGTCTCGAGTTGCTGATGGGCGAGCTTGGCATTGCGTTGCGGCCGGTTCGTGAGTTTTTAGATTTAGAAATCCCACACCAAGCCGGGCATGTGATGGCTCGCTTGTATAGCGTCGCCCAAGTTGTGGAGAAAGATTTTGAAGGTCAACAAGCCCGATTCAAAGCACGCATCCCGCCCTATTTGCACGCAGAATTTGCCCCCTATATTGTCGGAGATGCTCACACGTCGACAAATCTATGAAATCGATCACCAACGATGCCGCACCTCCTTGGTTGGTCGATGCTGTGGCCCATTTGAAGACCGCTGACCCAGTGCTTCGTCGCGTGATCGAGAAGGTGGGTCCCTGCCAACTCCCTCGCCATCGTCAGCGGTACGCCACGTTGGTTAAATCGATTATCTCCCAACAGATTTCAACCAAGGCTGCGGATTCGATCCATCGTCGGCTTATCGAAACCATCGCTCCGGATGGAATGGAGCCGGCGATCGTCGCGGCACTCAGCGAGGAACAAATGCAGGCCGCTGGACTTTCCCCCCAGAAGCGTCGGTATCTCGGCGATCTCACCGAGAAAGTGGTTGCTGGCACCGTGCGATTAGCCCAACTGCACCGACTTAACGATGATGAGGTCATCAAGGAGTTGACTCAGGTCAAGGGCATCGGAGTCTGGACCGCCCAAATGTTTCTGATCTTCTCCCTCAATCGACCCAACGTGTTTCCGTTTGAGGATTTGGGCATACGCAATGCTCTACGCAATATCTACCGATTGAAGGAAGCCCCCGATAAGAAGCAAGCCCATCAGATCGCCGCTCCGTGGGCTCCCTACGCCAGTATCGCCGCGTGGTATTGTTGGCGCAGTCTCGAGTTTCCTGTGGAAACTTGGCAGAGCGAATGATCGTTCGATACTCGCCGGTGCATGATTAGTATTCGATCAACTTTGCCCTGATGGAGGTTAGGCCTTTGTAATCGGCCAACGCGGGTGGCAGGGTTCGCAGAGCGCGTTGGATTCGTTGTCGAAGTTCCGAGTGGCTCCAGAGACTCAGCAATGGGGTGAGGTGGATTCGGATGCCAAAAAGAATGGCCGCGCTCGTCGGAAGTAGGGTCAAGGATTGCGTTTCGACTCGAACATAAATTTCCTCAAGCGGAGTCTCGGCGGTCAACCGTGGGAAAAATGTCGAAGGGTTAAGATTGAGTTGCGAAGTCGCAGCAAGTCCCCAGTTAGCCCGTTCCCAGGAGGTTTCCGGTTTCAAACCACTGAGGAACCGATGGATCCTCGATCCGAGTTCCTCATTCAACTCCGGGACCTCATGGTGAACTCCCAAGAGTGACCGTCCCAGTTTAGCGGGTAAGCTCCAACCTGTAGGAAAACAGGCGACACCTGCGATGACCACGGGCTGGTTCTCCGTGATCTGGAGCAGAATTAGATCTGCCTCCAGAGATTGTCCAAGGGCGAGCAGCGATTCCGTTGGGTTGGAAGCATTCGGGTTTGGGACAAGCCCAAGGTCGGCAAATACCTGATGGGCATCAGCAATAGCTCCCTCGCTCGAAGGAAGCCAGGCGAGACAATCGGCGCGATGGTGGGTCAGCAATCGTGCGCGCTCGCGGAGTGCGAGTGATCCGCGTGCGCTCGGCTGGTAAAACGACGAAATGAGGCCGCGTTTAAATTGAAAATTGAAACGATAATCCGCGTCCGGAAAAAGCTCCGACCACGTCCAAGGCGCCATTCCCGAGGGTGCCTCCGGTTGATCATGGATTGTCAGCACTTGCGGGCTTTTGCTGGATTCTGGTTCCATACCCGCACGATGCCGAAGTTTAGGCGAGGAGTTTTGTCACAACTTCCCCACTGACATCCGTCAGTCGAAAATCTCGGCCTTGGAACCGGTGCGTTAGCTTGGTGTGATCAAAGCCGAGCAAATGAAGAAGGGTGGCATGGAGGTCATGCACATGGACTTTGTCCACGGTAGCATTAAATCCAAAATCATCTGACGCACCCAAGGTTAGGCCTGGCTTGATGCCTCCGCCCGCCATCCACATGGAAAAACAATTCGGGTGATGATCTCGCCCATCATCCCCTCCCTGCACCATGGGGGTGCGCCCAAATTCGCCACCCCAGATGACGATCGTATCCTCAAGCAATCCGCGTTGCTTGAGGTCTTTGACCAAGGCCGCGCTTGCTTTATCTGTAACCTCACAATTGTGCTTTAAATCTTTTTTCAGGCTGCCGTGTTGATCCCAAGACTCATGGAATATCTGAACAAAGCGCACTCCTTTTTCGATCAAACGCCGAGCGAGAAGGCAGGAGTTTGCAAAGGTGGGTTTGCCGGGTTCCGCACCATACATGTCCCGGATATGCTGAGGTTCCTTGGAAATATCCATGACCTCTGGCGCGACGTGTTGCATGCGGTAAGCCATCTCGTAGGCATTGATCCGCGCGGCAATTTCGGGGTCACCAATCGTTCCGAGTCGTTTCGAATTCAGACGGTTGATGGTATCGAGTGTGTCCTTTTGCATGGGATCATCCACACCCTTGGGATTAGAAAGATACAATACGGGATCGCCACCGGTCCGGAATAGAGTGCCGTTATGGAAGGCGGGAAGGAATCCTGAACCCCAGTTGGAGGCACCGCCGCTGGTTCCCTTGCCGCCGGTGCTGAAAACCACGTAGGAAGGTAAATCTTGTGTTTCCGAACCCAGCCCGTAAGTCGTCCATGCACCGAGGCTGGGGCGGCCAAATTGTTGAGAACCCGTGTTCATCATGATCTGAGCAGGAGCATGATTAAACGCATCGGTATGCATGGATCGGACGATCGCAATATCGTCCGCGACTTCCGCAAGATAGGGAAGAACCTCGGAAAGTTCAGCACCCGATTTTCCATGTTTCGCGAATTTAAATTTGGGGCCGAGAAGAGTGCTGCTCGGATTGATAAAAGCCGCTCGATAACCTTTGATCAATTCCTCGGGCGGCAATGTCCCATTAAATTTTGCAAGCTGTGGTTTGTAATCGAAGAGTTCCAAATGGCTCGGAGCACCGGCCATAAAGAGGTAGATGACCCGTTTTGCTTTACCCGGGAAATGACTTTTCTTGGGAGCAAGCGGATGCAATCCCGCAGGAGCCGCCGCCTGAGCCGAGTTCTGGCCTAACAACCCACGCAGGGCGATTGCGCCTAAACCAACACCGCACTCCTTGAAAAACCAACGGCGGGTCGTGAACTGGCGTTGTTGATGGAGAAGTTGCTCAAACTTATTCATAGAATTCGCTTTCGAGGTAAGATTACTCCTTGGTGATTGCTTCGTCCAAATTCAGCAAGGCTCGGCTCACCACGGTGTAGGCGGCGAGTTGCGTGGGATTTGTGTTGGGTGGAAGTTTTGCGGGTTCGTTCTTACCCGTGGCCAGTTCCGCAGGATTGATCCAACCCTCGGCAATTCGTTGACTCTGTCGTTGCAGCAACGATTTGAGCTCGGTTCTCTCGAACGGGGTGGGATGACGACTGAGAACTCGCCGGAAGGCATACGTGATACGGTCGTCATCCGTGTTGCCACCGTGGGTCAATACTTGCATCGCGAGTTGCTGGGCGCATTCCATGAAAACCGTTTCGTTCAATGACGTTAATGCTTGGAGAGGGGTGTTTGAACGTCCACGTCTGACGCAGGAAAAATCACCGTTTGGCGCATCAAAATTCATCAAGACCGGGTACGGAATGGAACGGAATTTGAACACGTAAAGACTGCGGCGATAACGATCCGCACCCTTTTCCTCCGTCCAAACCTTGGGCCCGTAGCTGGCGGGTGGCAGGAAGAGAAACTCAGGTGCGGGCGGGTAAACTCCTCGGCCACCGAGCGCGGGATTGAGAAGGCCGCTCGTTGCCAGCGCAACATCACGGACGATTTCACCTTCAACACGGAACCGTGATCCGCGAGCCAGCAATCGGTTGGCAGGGTCTCGTGCCAAGAGCGCGGGCGTGACTCGACTGCTCTGTCGATAGGTCGCTGAGGTGACGAGGGTTCGCAGCAAGGATTTCATACTCCATCCCTCCTCCATCAATTGACAGGCCAACCAATCCAACAGCTCCGGATGGTAGGGAGGCGGGCTTTGAGTTCCAAAATCTTCCGGCGTCTCCAACAGGCCAGTGCCAAACAGTTGCTGCCATGTCCGGTTTACCGCGACGCGGGCCGTGGTGGGAGATTTCTTATCCGTCAACCAACGAGCGAATGCCAACCGCGAACCATCTGCATCTGGAGGCAAGGGATGCAAAAATGCGGGTGTGCCGAAGGCCACTTCTTTTCCAGGTTTGAGCCAATCTCCACGGCGAAACATATGAGTGGCCCGCGCTTCGTCGCCCGGCATTGCGCCCTTCCGCATTGCGAGGGTCATGGTGGGGGTGCCTTCCGGCCAAGTTTTCCAAAGAGCTTCAATCTTCTCATTGGTCTCTTTGAAACTCGGCACCGTCGTCCGCCAATAGCTGAACACCGCCGCAATCTGCGCGGTGGAACGGCGTTCAGGGGCAATCGCTAAGATCTCCCGCACCGTTGCCGGCAACGGGTCGGCGACGGCATTGGTACCTGCGGTGTGGCTCATCCGAAATCGGCCCAAATTATGATTTTGATTATCGTCTGAGTTAAAACCTCCATGGTTCTGTTCGAGGAAGAAGCGCACCCGAAAATCATTGGTGAATGTAATCGGTTTCTCTGCAGCAAAAACCGCTTTTCGAGGGACGTTCCGACGGCCCGGGCCTGCGTCTATCCCCCAGGCCGTTGACGGTTTTCCATCGATAGCAAATTGGATCGGGCCATACGGCCGCGCCTTACCTCCTGACCTGTCATCAAACTCAGCCTCAAGCGGCTTCTCCGCGTTCGAGAAATCGGCGGTGGCGTTAACGAACTTCACCTTGATTTTATTCGTCGTGGAAAGGTCTTCCAGCTCCACACGGAATTCACTGAGAGCGGCCATTCCTTTGATCGAACGGCCGGGGCCGCCGCAGGGTAAGTTGGGATCGTTCAATTGCTCGAATCGGAATGCACCGACGGTTGCCGCATGGTTGGTCGCCCAGAATTCAGCCGTCCAATAGGTTGGTGCGTAACTCGAGGCTCGAATTGAGCCATCGACGTAATCGTAAAAGCGTTCCCCTTTTTCGCCTTGATGAAAGGCTCTCGCCACTTTCCAGTCGGGCTGATCTTGCTTCACTGAATCCTCCCAACCCTTCATTCGCTCCTGCCAATCCGGAGTCACATGGCGCAGGCCATCCTCTAAATCCCGCATTTGACGCGTGAGATCCGAAACTGATTGTTGCAAGCTCGGCGGATAATAAACTCGGCTCGATTCATGATCGTTATTCAGGAAAGCAAAGAGCCGATAATATTCCTCCTGCGATATCGGGTCGAACTTATGAGTATGACACTGGGCGCACTGAATCGTTATCCCCAGCACAGATTTTCCGATAGCATCCATCCGATCGAAAAGGCCATCCGTCCGAAACTGCTCGGGATCCACACCGCCCTCCTCGTTCACCATCGAATTACGCAAAAACCCCGTCGCGATCTTTTGATCCTCCGTCGATCCAGGCAGGAGGTCGCCAGCGAGTTGTTCGGTAATGAACGCGTCGTAAGGCAAATCCCGATTCAGCGCATTGACCACCCAATCCCGATACGCCCAGATGAACCGAGGCTTATCTTTCTCAAAACCGTCGGAATCCGCATACCGCGCCGCATCCAACCAATGCCGCGCCCAACGCTCCCCGTAGTGCGGCGATTTGAGCAGTTGCTCCACCACCTTTGGATAGGCATTCGCTGATTTATCCCCGAGAAACGCATCGGTCTGTTCCAGAGTTGGCGGCAGACCGATCAAGTCCAGATACACACGCCTGAGCAAAGTGACTCGATCCGTTTCGGGAGAGGGCTTCAACCCTTCTTTTTCTAAGTCGCTGAGAATGAATCGATCCACATCACCGCGCACCCACTTCTGACCCTTCACGGCTCGCGGGACGGGTTTGACCGGAGCTTTGAATGCCCAATGATCCTTGGCCGACTTGGCTTGGGCCACACCGTGATCGGGCCATTGTGCCCCTTCGTCGATCCAAGCCTTGAGCAACCCGATTTCTTCCGAGGAAAGCGCAGGACTCTTCTTGGGCATCCGTGCTACTTGATCGGTCGCACCTGAGACCGCCAGAAACAATAAGCTCTCCGCGCTCTTCCCGAGCACCAAAGCAGGCCCATACTCCCCACCTTTAAAAAAAGACTCCTTGCGATCCAATCGGAACCCCGCCTCCTGCTTCTTCTCGCCATGACAGGCATAACAGTGCTCGACAAAGATCGGCTGAATATCCTTGGTGAAATCGACCGCCGCCATCGCGCAACCGACCCAAGAAAACGCGACGAAACCAAGAAAACGGGTTGTAAAAAAAGGCGTCAACAATCTCATAGTGCAGAGCTCACATCATATCTGACGACCAGAAAAGGTGCCAGCTTCAAACGTGATCTCGCAAAGCGATTCCAGAACGCAGCCAAGAAAATTGGTGGAGCCGAGGGGAGTCGAACCCCTGACCTTCTCATTGCGAACGAGACGCTCTACCAACTGAGCTACGACCCCAATGGATGCAGGTTCAGCCTAACCAGAAACCGCCCTGGTGCAAGGGAAAACAGGATCCATTCGACCACGGGGCGGCGCGGATGGTTTTGTGGAGATCAGATCAGGCGGCGAAGGTTTCGCCCACTTGAAAGCGGATGAAACGGCGGATCGTGATCTCGTCGCCTAATTGTTTAGCGATGCTGTTGACGTGCTCGCTCACGGTGACTTCTCCGGAACGTTTGACGAAGCCTTGATCGACTAAGCAGTGCACTTGAAAATATTTATCGAGTTTGCCTTCGACAATCTTCTGGACGGCTTGAACGGGTTTGCCCTTGGCTTGATCTTCCGCAATTTCCCTTTCCTTAGCCAAGATCGTCGGGTCAACTTGGTCGCGAGAGACTGAGGTCGGGCTGGCTGCAGCGATCTGTAGGGTGATGTCGCGGACTAATTGTTTGAAGTCGTCGTGCAAGGTGGTGGCTTCTTTTCCAGCGCCGACTTCGACTAACACACCGACTTTGGCGCCCGTGTGGATATATGCGGCGATCAATCCGTTGCCGGTGACGGCGAGGCGGTGGTGGCGCGAGATTCGGACATTCTCACCCATCTTGGCCACGACGGCGACGCGCAGCGATTCGGTATCGCCGGCTGGCTCGGTGGAATGAATTTTTGCGATCTCGTCGGCAAAGGCACGGAAAGCCTCGTTCTTGGCAACAAAATCAGTCTCGCAGTTAATTTCCACGAGGACTCCCACGCGGGCCCCCGGCTGCACAAACTGGGAAATGACCCCATCATTTGCATCGCGGGAGGATTTCTTGGCGGCTGTTGCAACCCCTTTTTTACGCAGGATATCAACGGCTGCCTCCAAGTCGCCTTGAGCTTCGACAAGGGCTTTTTTGCAGTCCATCAGACCAGCATTGGTCATCTCGCGGAGTTTACCAACGGCAGCAGCAGTAATATCGGCCATAGAAAAAAATGGGTTCGGGAATTATCAATTTCAAAGTCATCCATATTTCAGCAGGAACGCCGGGAGGATTTTGACCTCCTCGGCGTTGTGCAGAAAATGGGTTTAATTAAACCAGAGCGGGTGCAACTTCAGCTTCTGCTGCAGGAGCTAGAGCCGGTGCTTCCACGGCAGGGGCTTCCACTACGCTAGCGGCCTCTTCCTTACGGCGGCTATGTTTGGCTTCGAACTCGGCCCGAGCTTGGGTGATCGCCCCCGTGACAACGGAAAGAATCAATCGCACTGAGCGGATCGCGTCGTCGTTGCCCGGGATCGGGTAATCAACTAGATCAGGATCGCAGTTGGTATCAACCAACGCGACAATCGGAATTTTCAAACGACGGGCTTCAGCCACGGCGTTGTGTTCGCGCTTGACGTCGATAATGAACATCACAGCGGGATTGGTTTCCAGAATCCGCAAACCATCTAAATTTTTATGCAGACGTGCGGCCTCGCGGCGGATGGCAGATTGCTCTTGCTTGACGTAATCGTTGATGGACTTGTCTTCTTCCATCTTCTCGATCTGACGCATACGACCTAAAGAACGCTTGATGGTCTTTAGATTGGTCAGGGTGCCACCGAGCCAACGCTCGGTCACGTGCATCTGTCCGCAGGACTTTGCCGACTCACGCACTGCTTCTTGCGCCTGCTTCTTTGTTCCTACAAATAGGATGCGCCCGCCTTTGAGGACGATTTTCTGAAGGTACTCGCAAGCTTGTTCAAGCTGGGTCAGCGTCTTGCTGAGGTCCACGATATGGATGCCATTACGAGCGTCGAAGATGAAGCGTTTCATCTTGGGATTCCAGCGTTTGGTTTGATGACCAAAATGCACGCCAGCGTCCAGTAATTCCTTAACTCCGATACCAATACTCACTTTTTTCCTTTGGTTAAAAGCCTGCACTTTGGCAAGCCATCCCGCGGAAGACGGGATTTATATTAAGTGTTGTTATGGCCCTCCCCGCCCACACGAGCGCGGAATTTTTCGACCGTTCAACTTCTCTTTCTGAGAACTGACCCAATGGGCAACCCCCAGAAAAGAGAGGGAACAGTAATCGCCACCCTAAAAAACGCAATCATGAAATATGGGGTTTTTGGATCGCGGCTTCTGAATGGGGTTTGGCGGAGACGGTTTGGATCGCTCTTTTGAGGATGTGCAGGGCCTGATCCATCTCGGTATCGCTGAGGGTGAGAGCAGGGGTGAGGGTGAGGATGTTCCCCATCGTGATTTTGAAATTGAGTCCTTGTGTCATACACAGATACATCACGCGTTCCGCTTCATCATTGGCGGGTGTCATTTTGACGGGATCAGTTACCAACTCGACTCCCAGAAGGAGTCCCAACCCTCGCACGTCACCGATCAGAGGTAGTTCCTTCTGCATCGCTCGCAGGCGTCCGATCGCGGTTTGACCTAGGGTCGCGGCGCGTTCGACAAGTCTTTCTTGTTCTAGAAGGTCGAGCACGGCTAGCCCAGCGGCACAGGCGACGGGATTTTTCTCGTGAGTATAATGGCCAAGAGCTTGGTCGGCGGCGACGTTCAGACCTTCGCGGGCGATGAGGGCAGCGAGAGGGAAAATGCCGCCACCCAGACCCTTGCCTAGGACGAGCATGTCAGGCACCACATCATAATGTTCGCAGGCGAACATTCGCCCGGTGCGTCCAAGACCAATAGGAATTTCGTCGAGGATTAAAAGGGCACCATATTTATCGCAAGCAGCACGGACTTTTTTCCAATAATCAAAGGGTGGAATAAAAGGGGTACACCGGATGGTCTCGGCCACGACAGCGCCGATATCGCCTTCTTTCTTGAGAATATATTCGATGTAATCTGCACATTTCAGCGAACACGAGGCGCCGCATTCCCAGAGGCAATGGCGCGGATCAGGTGGGGGCACATGCTCGCAACCTGAGAGCAGCGGGCCCGCATTTTTTCTGAAAATAGCTTCACCCCCGATGGAAATCGCATCCAAGGAAGCTCCATGAAAAGAATCCCACATGGAGATAGTTTTATGTCTGCCGGTGGCAGATCGTGCCAGCTTCAGTGCCATGCCAATTGCGGAGGTTCCGCCCGGCGCAAAGAGTAAACGGTTCAGATCCCCAGGGGCTAAACTCGTGAGGCGTTTCGCAAGTTGTATCGCAGGAATGTTCGTGTAACGGCGGGTGCAAAAAGCAAGCTCATGCATTTGCCGCGTGATGGCCTCGATGATTCGTGGGTGTCCAAAACCGACTTGATGCACGTTATTTCCGTGGAAGTCGAGCAACTGGCGGCCACGCAAGGTGGTGATGGCAGGACCGTCGGCACCCTTCAAGACATCTAAGCACGGGGTAGAAAGTGCTTGATGTAAAAAATAGCGGGCATCTTCCTCCAACCAGTAGCGGGTTTCGGGGTCTAGATTTTGCGCCATCCATTCGGTGCGGCGTGAGGTTAAATTGATGTCTCCTTCGGACTTGAGATGTTCCATAGCCATGACTCCTAGGCCCAAGGTAGCGAAAAAGTCTTCACTGTTGTGAAGCATTTAATCGCCTCCACCACGCCTTCCTTGACGCCAAGTCCGCTGTCCTTAATACCACCAAAGGGGCTACTTTCGATTCGAAAACCTGGCACTTCGTTGATGTTCACCGTGCCGCAACGTAGGCGTCGAATCGCCTCAAGCGCCCAATCCATCCGTCGCGTCACCACCCCAGAACTCAATCCGTATGCGGTGCTATTGGCTAAAGTGATCGCGTCGTCCAAGTCGCGCACTTTGATGATAGGTGCCAGAGGGCCAAAACTCTCACACACAATCATCCGAGAATCACGCGGGACATCGGCGATGACGGTCGGTTCGAATTGTGCGCCCCGACGCTGCCCTCCGATCAACACACGCGCTCCTACCTCGACGGCTTCTGCTACGACAGTTTCAAGGTAGATTGCGGAGTCCTCATCAATCACCGTGCCTACGCGCGTGTTTTCATCAAACGGATCACCCGCCACATACTCGGCGGTTCGTTTGACAAATCGAGCGGTGAAATCTTCCGCGACGGATTCCTGCACTAAAATACGTTTGATCGCGGTGCAACGTTGACCGGAGTTTCGGTAACTTCCTTCCGCCGCCAGATAAGCCGCGAGATCCAGATCGGCATCTTCGAGAACGATCAGAGGATCATTACCGCCCAATTCAAGGACGATCCGTTTGTAGCCCGCAGTGGCCGCGATGCGTTTTCCGACTGCGACACTGCCTGTGAAACTAACCGACTCGACGCGATCATCTCGCACCAAAGGTTCCGCGACTTGGTTGGTGGGCCCGAGCAACACGCTCAACATCCCCGCTGGTAGACCGGCATCGTAAAGCAGGGCCGCAAATTTCAACGCCACCAGCGGCGTCTTTTCGGATGGCTTGAGGATCATCGGCGTGCCGGCGGCAATCGCAGGCCCAAGTTTGTGCGCGACCTGATTCAAGGGATGGTTGAACGGTGTAATCGCCACAGCGCAGTTCAGAGGCTCTCGCATGGTGAAGATTTTTCGCGCTTTCCCTTGTGCCGAAATATCACACGAAAAAATCTGGCCGTCATCGCGTAAGGCTTCCATTGCTGAGAAGCGGAGCACATCCAAGGTTCGCCCCACCTCGTATCGAGATTCGCGCAAACACAAACCCGTCTCAGCGGTGATCGTGTGGGCGAACTCCTCGCGACGTTCCTCCAAACCAATGCGGGCCTTTTCGAGAACCACCGACCGTTCAAAGCGGCTCGGGGGCGGGCCGGAATTTCGTGCGGCCACAATCGCAGATTCCACATCAGCGGCACCCGCCATCACTACGGTGCCGACGACGTTCCGATGATACGGATTTCGCACCGTCAACAACTCCGAGCCCGTAACCCGAGCTCCAGCCACGAGGCAATGCAGTTCCATGACACTCATTTCAATTCGTTGCTAATTTCCACCGTTCAAGGCGAATTCAAACACCTCAAAATTCCTGACATCTCCAGCCGCACGTTGCGCATAAACCGCGTTCAACGGCTCGCTCATCACGAAGGGAACCATCTCTTCGTAACGTCCACCATGCGACCTGAGACCGCCTTCGATGGCCTTTAAATCATGATCACGAGGCGTGCGACCGAGCACCGTGTCGCGACCGGAGACAACGATCAAATCACCCATGCGATCCTCCGGAAGCTCAAATAAGACGGCTGCATGGGCTTTGGCGTGAACCTCTGTGACACCGGGCAGCGACGTGAGAAAATCCATCACCGCCGTGCTTTCGCTAAATCCCTCGGGTAAATGCACCACAGCAAAAGAGCCTAGGGCACCGTGGTGCACCACATAAGGATCTGTGATTGGCAGAATCACTCTGAACCCGGGACCAAAACGCTGCACGAGTTCGCTCTCGACGTAGACCACTTTGGGCCTGCCGTCATTGTTTTGTTTCGCGTTCATGCCATGATCTGCGGTGAGACCCACGACCGCCCCTAGCTCCAGCAAATGGCCAAGCTCGCGATCGATCCCCGCATAAAACTCCAACGCACCAGTGGTAGTAGGTGCGTGCTTGTGTTGAATAAAATCTGTTGTTGAGAGGTAGAGGAAATCGGCCCGATCACGTCGGAGCATTGCCACGCCAGCTCGCAATACATACAAACTTGCTTCGCCGCTATAAATCGCAGGGGTCGGGGCGTTCACCAGAGTCTCCGCATTTTCCACCCCATGCGTCAGACTTTTTGCCTCCTTTGCTTTCTCGGATGAGAACGCCACAGGGCCGGTATCATGGTCGAAACTGAGTCCCGCCGCGAGAATATCGCGCAGTTTTTCTTTTGCAGTCACGACACCGATCCGACGTCCTGCTCTCGCCGCCGCCGCTAAAATTGTGTCGCAGCGAAGGAACCTCGAGGAGTTCATCATCACTTCTTGGCCGGAGGATTTTTCGAAAAAAAAGTTGCCGCCAATGCCATGGATCGAAGGTGGCACACCCGTGATGATCGAAGAATTATTGACATTGGTAAACGAGGGCATCGCCCCGCGAGCCATACCACGATACCCTTGGATCGATAGACGTTGCAGATTCGGCATCAAACCCCGTCCCAGTGCTGCGTCCAAATACTCATCCGCTGATCCATCCAAACAAATCACGGCCACCGGTCGCGCTGGTGGACGATAACTCCGACCATTGACCGTGAAGGGTTGGGTGCTGGGAGTCATCATAAAGCAGGAATCGGAATTGTGAGTCCCATTTCGCGGAGGGATGCTTCCACTGCTCCGACAACTTGACGCAAATCCGCAGGGAAAAGTCGGCCGATATTAGCAATCCGGAAGCAATCGATCTTCGTCAGTTTGCCGGGGTAAATAATCATGCCTTTCTCACTCATCCTCCGGTACAGATCCGAAAAATCAAATCGTGGATCTTGGGGATAGTGAAACGAGGTGATAATATAGCTTTGAACCGATGGATCTAAATGCGCCCGAAAACCGAGGCGAGTCATCCCTTCCAACAACACGCGATGATTCTCCGCATACCGCTGCGCCCGGCCACTCACACCGCCTTCTTCCTCCAACTCATCCAAGGCGACTTCGAACGCGAGGATTGAATGCGTTGGTGGAGTGTATCGAAACTGTCCATTTTTCTCAAAACCCCGCAGTTGACTCAAAAGATCCAAGCTCAAGGATCGAGCGATACCTTCGGAGGCGAGTAGCGCCGAGCGCCGACCGATCACAAATGAAAAGCCAGGTACACCCTCGATACATTTGTTGGCCGAGGAGATCATAAAATCAATTCCCACCGCCTTAAAATCAATGGGGATCGCACCAAAACTGCTCATCGCATCGAGAATAAACTGGCGACCACACTCCCGCACCGTTTGGCCGATCGCTTCGATCGGATTCAAGATGCCCGTGGTTGTTTCACAGTGAACCATCGCGACATGGCTGATTTCAGGCTCACGCTGTAATATTTCTCGCACTGCTTCCGCCGTGGGTAACTCCTCCTCCGGTGTCCTAAGAATCACCGTCGGGATGCGCAGCGCTGCGGTCATGAGGATCATTCGCTCGCCATACGCGCCGTTCGATAAGATTAAGACCTTTGCTGCATGGGGCACGACAGTGCCAAAGACCGCCTCGACACCAAAGGTTCCGGTGCCCTGCATCAGGATACATTCATATCCCTGGTCACGACTCACTCCCGCAAGGGCCAGAAGCCGTTCTCGGAGCGAGGCCACAAGCGCATTGAACTCCCAGTGCCACGACCCGGCATCGTGTAACATGGCTCGTTTCACTGTATGACTGGTCGTCAGAGGGCCCGGCGTAAACAGCAGTTTATCTCGTGAGGCGGAGAGGGTTTTATTCGTCATGGCTAATAAAGTTTAACGCAAATTCAGGGGTGAGGAAAGTGGGAAGAAGGGGCTGGTTTTTCAACGACCAAATGCAGTGATCACAGGCTTGGCAATCCACGCTTTCGGCTGTTTCAGGCCAAAAGCATAAGCGACCGTTGCAGCCGTGTCATAAGTGTTCACAGGCTCCTTGATCTGCTTACCTTTCGCGACCCGAGGTCCGGTTAGTATCCAAGGAATCTCAATCTCTGCCATGGTCGCGCCCCCATGACCTTTGGCGACTCCGCCATGATCGGCTGTGACTAGAACCAAGGTTCGGTCGGCAACCCCAGCTTCCTTGATTCCCTGCAAAATCTCGCCAATCAACTGATCGGCCACTTCCACCGACGCATAATACTCGGGCGTTCCATGACCATCGTGATGCCCTGCATGATCGACATGATCGAGGTGGATGAATAGGAACGTTGGCTTCGTTTCTTTGAACCAAGCGATTGCGTGACGAGCGGCATTTGTGGGCCCTACGGAATCTTCAATCTGGTTGCACGCGGCACGTTCAAAGAGGCGGCCATAATCATTCCAATCATGAAAAACACCCAGAATCGACTTTGGTTTTTGCTCCCGTAAAACACTGAATATCGTGGGAAAAATCCCACCTGAACCGACAACGACCGGAGAGATTTCAAACTTGTTGGTCTGCCAATCATTGGAGGTCACGCCGTGTTGCTCGGGTCCTGCTCCCATGATCATCGACGCCCAATTCGGGCTGCTGCTGGTCGGCATCACCCCTCGCGCCTGAAGTGTCCACGACCCCTCAGCCATCATGCGACGCATTACCGGAGTCTTGGCTTTGAGCACCCCATCCGGGCTCATGCCGTCGCATCCGATAATGACAAAATGTTCGGCCCTCGGTGCTTGTGCCTGAGCCTCGTGACGGAGCGTTACTAGGAGTGCCCACAAACTCAAGCTGGCGAGGAGGCTTGATCTGAATCGCGATAGAGAAATAAACATATGAATGCTGAAACCAACGCCAACGCGGCGAGGCATTGAAAACCTAGGGTGTAACCACCGATATCCACAATTTTTCCGAACTGTCGACCAGCCAAAATACTTGCGATGTAACCGACCCCATCTACCATTCCAGCGACGGTTGCAACTTGGGCCGCGCCACGAATCTCGATAGCAAAAATGCCTGCCAACAGACTGTAGGGTCCGTATGCGAGAAATCCCACACCTCCAATCGCCGCCGTCACTACCCACAAGTTAACGTGGATTAATCGCGGTAAACTAAAAATTAACAGACTCAATAATAGGAGAATACCGCACAGGAGATAACGGCGGGTTACTTTCGAGACCCGACCGAAAACATACCCCAGCAGAAGTATCCCTACCGCTCCAAATGCATCAAAAGGCGTGGAGAGAAATGCCGCGATCTTCATCGACATGGCAGGGCCCCCCTCCGTCTTGAAAAAATCGACTGTCCATACGTTGAATGTTTCGCGGAGTAATGTGAGGGTAAAGCTCAGGCCGCAAACCACCCAAAACTGACGAATGCAAAGCAATTCTCGGATCTGTCCGAGCTTAAAACCTGAGGAGGTGCTACTGGCCAGTTTACAATTCGTTGTGTCGGGGCGAGGTAGGATGATCCAGTTGAGCAGCAGCAGGAGGATCAGCACCGCAGAAGGAATCCCCATCACCAGACGCCAATTATTGGAAGTCCATGCCGCTACTTGCCCAGCGAACAACGTGGCACACACCCCGCCAAAAACAAAACTCAACGAGAGGCAAGCCATCGCGAACGGAAGTGCCCGTGCTCCAAACCAGTCGGGAACTAATTTCACCATGGATCCCCAAGCGAGGGAACCCGCCAAGCGGTTGGCACTATAGAATAGGGTGAGCGTCGCCAAGCTGCCTGCTAACGATCCGCAAAATCCAAATATCGCCACCAAGAATAACGAGGCATAGAGACAAGCCCGTCCTCCGATACGATCAATCAATGGCCCGAATATGAATTTCCCCGCTGCGTAAGCGATCGTGCTCACGCTGGCGACTGTGCCGAGATCGGCCTTGGAAACCCCAAACTCCTGTTGAAGCATCGGGATCGCCACGGAAAGGTTTTTCCGACACAAGTAAATGCCGATATACCCTAGGATGATCGTGCCAAGCCAGAGATATGGTTTGCCAACCGTTACCTGATTTCCTGCGGTTTTCTCAATCATTTAGAAATCACTAACCACCGATTTTCTCCTCGCACGGGAGGACTTTCCTGCACGCTTCAAAACTTTTGGTATCATCACAGAGTGACCTAAACTAGGCGCATAGTCACCTCCATAAATTGGTGAATAGCGCGCAACTCCATTTGCTGATCTTCCCTTCCAATAATGTTTAGGTTTGACGACGGTTTGGTGTCGGCTTCGCAACGTTCCGGTAACACAGGCTTCACTTGCTTCGCGTTGTTTTTTCCTCTTTGCTTGCGACCATGAAC
>Ga0114966_10001405_pt1 | contig 22354 bp, 15 predicted proteins | sample M_130207_XF_Meta_FD_87029 | JGI IMG/M metagenome (GOLD analysis project Ga0114966, IMG submission 87029) | Freshwater microbial communities from Lake Montjoie, Canada to study carbon cycling - M_130207_XF_MetaG | ecosystem: Environmental > Aquatic > Freshwater > Lake | place: Lake Montjoie... | reverse complement strand
CAGGCTCAGCGATCGCACCACAGTGGGTGGAATATCCGCAATGGCGACGGTTTTTTGTTGCACCGCAGCGAGGAATGGCAACGCCCAGACCGTTCGCGAGGACAACACTTCGGACGCAGTACGGCGTACCGTCGGCGTCAATGTCCCCCACTGGCTCAAGATCGCCGGTGCTACCTGATCCCCACCCACTTCACTCAAGCTACGCAATACTTCGATCCGCACCTTTTCCGGGGTGTTACTCTTTAAAACACGAAGCAACCCGTCCCGCACGCGGTCAGATTTCTGTCCTCGAAGCGACCCTAACGCGTTGATTCGGGCTTCCTCCGATGCCTCACCATCCAACGCCGCTTGGATCGATTTCTCAATCGCGATGAGATCACCCCACATCGTGCCGAGCTGCCGTGCGCGAGCCGTCACCATCGAATCCGAGTGCTGAGTCAGTTTCTCGAGAAACGCTGTGGTCCAGACCCCCGGGGATTGGGTGCGTCCTCGGTGGCCCTCAATCAAGCCGTCCAACGCGGCCACCGTTAACGGCGCATCTTCGGGAGATAGTCCCAAGATGAATTGAGATGCTATCAAATAATGCGCGTCACTATTGCTGTCGCAAATACGACGCATTATTTTGGTGGTCACCTTCGTCGCAATCGTCCGGCACATCATCCCGTTATCGGTCAACCATTTCAGAGCGTCCGATGGATCAATCGCGATGCTGGGTTCCATTGCCATCCACACCATAAAGGGGATCACGGGATCGTCTCCAGACATTGGGTGCAGTGCTAGGGTTGCAATCACCGGCTCCAGATTCGCCTCATTGTTGTTCGGATGTGGTGTGTTGATCGTCAGATCGCTGGAGACCATTTGGCGGAGGGCCGTCGCGGTGGCGAGCCGGACTTGGGCATCGTCGTCCTTGGCCAATAAATCCAGTCGAGCCATCACCCCACTGGTTGGGCTCCCTTTTTCTCCCATGAACCGAGCAGTCCAAGTGCGGATGACTGGATTGGCGTCCTTGGCAGTGGCATCCAGCAACGGCTCATCCAACAATCCGGAACTGCCGAGAGTCCACATCGCAGCAATCCGTCCGTCGGCCGAGGTCTGGGGATCTCGGAGCATTGCGGTCAGAAGTGCCTTGGTTTTCGGATCGCGACGCTCGTCCAGCAGCCGTTGCGCCGTGCGTCGTTGCCAATTATTTGGATGATTCAACGTTTGGACAAGTTGAGCTGTCGTCGCTTGACCGAGTTGCATCTGGGCGGGATGCGAGGGCACCGCCGCGCCGGGGTTTTTGCCCGTATACACCACCCGCCAAATCCTTCCGTGTGCCCGATCCACTCCCTCCGGATCCACACCCGCATTTTGGTAACACGGATATTTATCATACCAATCCATGATCCACAGCGCTCCATCCGGCCCCACCTGAGTGCTCACGGGCCGAAACCAACCGTCATTCGCCCGCACAAAATCGCGGACAATCGAACTCACAAAGCTGGAGCCTTTTCGAGTCAATTTATCCTGATGCACCGCGTTATCATGAATGTTTCCTTGAAGTATTGTCCCTTTGTAATCCTCAGGATATTGGTTCCCTTGATATATCTGCACTCCAGCATAAGCCGCTCTAAAATGTTTATGATCATTCACCGCATGCAGTTGCTCATAAGCGTATTTAAAGGGAGGGCTGCCCGCCTGCCGATCGTAAATTCCCCCAGGCGCCATATGGAACAGGTGCTCGATCACGCATGCCGAAACAAACATATTACCCGCTGCGTCATAATCCACCCCCCATGGGTTGCTGGTGCCTTCTGCGAAGATTTCAAACTTTTTCGTTCGAGGATGCAGCCGCGCTACCGCCGCCGTCATCTCCACACCCGAGTCCCCCGGTCGATCCGGATCCTTCACCTTGGACTTCGTAAAAACTCCATGCGTCATCTAGAGCCAGCCGTCGGGCCCCCACGTAAATCCATTTAACAACTCGTGCCGATCCTCAAGACCGAACCCCGTCATGAACACCTTGCGTTCATCCGCGATATCGTCCCCGTTGGTATCCTTCAAAAAAAGCAGATCCGGTGCTTGCCCCACATACGCACCTCCGTTGCCCAGCAGCAGCCCTGTGGCGAGGTTCAGGCCATCCGCGAACACCGTGACTTTATCCGCTTTTCCATCCCCATCCACGTCCTCTAAAATTTTCACGCGATCACGCGGCTTGGCACCTTGGGCGGCACCCAATGGATACTCGTAAAGTTCCACCACCCAAAGCCGTCCACGATCATCCCATGCCATCGCCACGGGATTCACCACATCAGGCTCCGCCGCGAACAGACGCACCTCGAATCCCTCGGGCACCGTAAACTTCTTTTGCGCCTCCGCCGGCGAGAGGGGCGGCGTGCTCGCGGGCGCATGTTGGCCCGTCAGTTGCCGACCCGCAGCCAAGGCGGTGCATCCGAACCACACGCCACCCAACAAAAGAACTGCTGAAATCAAGTTTTTCATGAATGAATTCTACACCAACCTCGTGGAATAGAAGCCCGAAAGCAACCGAAAACACACTCTACAAGCCTCGGGGTTTTCGGCCGAAAAGGGAAACGAGGTTTACGCGAAGGCGTAGATTTGATAATCTGAATTTGCGCATGAAAACCAAAATTTATCGCGATCCAGTTGTGGAAGCCTACATGCCTGGCGTTGACCGCACGTTGTTGCGCGAAAATCTCAAACTTACGCCGGCGCAACGATTGGAAAAGCTCGTCAGCTTTAGCTCATTCGCTGCCACGTTGCGCCGAGCCGGACAACGCGCGCTTCGGGCGAAGAAGCCATGAGCACGCAATTCGACAAACTGCTTCCGTTGCTTGAAGAAGGAAAGCGATGAAGACCACTGAAGACCTCCGCAAATACGCCGAGGAAATTTGAGGTCAAACCTAAATCTAGAAAGAAAAGGTCCACTCTGCGGAATTTTTTGTAACCGTGTCGAAGGGTGGGCGGTCTGGAGGAGTAGATGGGAGTCGAATCAGGGGATCAACATTTGAGGAGGGATCTTATGAAGCATGAAACCAATTGGGTTCGGCCTAACCGCCGGCATTTTATACGAGGGATGGGTTGGGGGATGGCGCTGTTTGCGGTGCCCGGCTTGATGGCAGAGCAACTCACGCTGACGCCGAGTTCGACGGAGGGGCCGTTTTATCCGAATCATTTGCCGTTGGATACGGATAATGATTTGGTGCGTGTGAATGATGGTTTGACGCCGGCGTTGGGCACAATTACGCATTTGAGCGGGCGAGTGTTGGATGTGAAGGGGCAGCCTATTCGTAATGCCACGGTGGAGATCTGGCAGGTGGATGGCAAGGGCGTGTATTTACATTCGGGAAGTGATAAGGCAGGGAATCGGGATCTGAATTTTCAAGGGTTTGGACGGTTTTTGACGGGTTCCACGGGGGAATATTATTTTCGCACGATTCGACCCATTAAATATCCTGGGCGGACGCCGCATATTCATGTGGCCGTCAAGATGAAGGGGCGAGATAAATGGACGACGCAGTGTTATATCAAGGGTGAGGAGCAGAACGAAAAGGATGGTGTCTACAAGGAGATCAAGGATGCCAAGCAACGGGCTAATGTGACTGTGGATTTTGCGCGGATCAAGGCGTCAAAAATTGGTGAGTTGGCGGCGCGGTTCGATATCATTATGGGGTTCACCCCAGAACTTTAATTGTGCTGGAAGGATTTTTTATGAAGCAATTACTGATGGTCGCAATGGTAGTTTGGGGTTTGATGGGAACGGCGTTGGCGCAGGAGTGGGCCAAAGCGCGATTAGAAAAATCTCCACGCCATTTGGAATGGGTAAAAGTCAAACAGGGTCAGAGGGAAGTGAACTGTTTTGTGGCGTATCCCGAGGTGAAGGAAAAAGCGACGGTCGTCGTGGTGATTCATGAGATTTTTGGGCTGACCGATTGGGTGCGTGGGGTGGCGGATCAATTGGCAGCAGCGGGTTATATCGCAATCGCACCGGATCTGCTTTCAGGCGCGGCTCCCGGGGGCGGTGGGACTGCGGAGTTGGGGAGCGGGGATGCGGTCCGCAAAGCCGTTTCGATGCTCGCACCGGATCAAGTGACGGCGGATTTGAAGGCAGTGACGGATTATGTCGTGGGGTTGCCTGCCGCGAATGGGAAGGTCGTGGTAGGGGGATTTTGTTGGGGTGGGGGGCAATCGTTCCGGTTCGCGACGAATCATAAGAAAATCGGAGCGGCCTTTCCGTTTTATGGAAGCGGACCGGAGGAGGAATCGGCGATGGCCCGAATCGGGGGGCCGGTTTACGGCTTCTACGCGGGGAATGATGAGCGGGTGAACGCTACCTTGCTCAAATCCACGGAGTTAATGAAAAAGGCGGGGAAGGTGTATGAACCTGTCACCTATGAGGGTGCAGGGCATGGTTTTATGCGTGCGGGCGAGGCACCGGACGCGAGTGCTGGTAATAAGAAAGCACGTGAGGACGCTTGGAAACGTTGGCTCGAGATTTTGAAGAAAATCTGAAGCCTACAGAATTTTTCACACTTTCAGATTGAGATCAGTGACGGCACCCAGATGGGCGGAGCTGACTTGGTTGGAGTATTTTGCAAGGACGCCCTTGGTGTAATGCGGCTTGGGTTGCTTCCAATCTTTGAGGCGTGCTTTGATTTCCTTGGCGGGAATGTTTAGATTGAGAGTGTGTTTGCGGGCATCAATGGTGATGGAGTCGCCGTTTTTAACGATGGCGAGCGGCCCGCCGACGTAGGCTTCTGGGGAGATATGGCCGACGACAAAGCCGTGGCTGCCGCCGGAGAATCGGCCATCAGTAATGAGAGCGACGTCCTTGCCGAGACCTCGACCGGTGACCGCGCTGGTAGGCCCGAGCATTTCCCGCATTCCGGGACCACCGCGAGGCCCTTCGTTGCGGATGACGATGACATCGCCTTTCTTGATCGAGCCATCAAGAATTTTTTTCAAGGCGGATTCTTCTGAGTTAAATACGCGGGCTTTACCGGTAAATTCCAGACCTTCCTTGCCGCTGATTTTAGCGACGGCACCTGTGGGGGCGAGGTTTCCGTAGAGAATTACCAAGTGACTGTTTGCTTTGAGCGGATTGCTAAGGGGTCGGATGATTTCTTGATTGGCGGGATATTTTGGGGCGTTTTTTAGGTTTTCGGCCAAGGTTTTGCCGGTCACGGTCAGGCAATCGCCATGGAGCAAGCCAGCGTCCAGAAGAGTTTTCATGAGCGGGACGATGCCGCCGATAGCGACGAGTTCGGCCATGACAAATCGTCCGCTAGGCTTGAGATCAGCCAGGACGGGGACGTGTTTTCCAATTTTTGTAAAATCGTCGATGGAGAGTTTAACGCCTGCTGCGTGAGCCATGGCGAGGAGATGAAGTACCGCGTTGGTTGAACCCCCCAGAGCGATGACCACGGTGATGGAATTCTCGAACGCTTTGCGGGTCATGATGTCCAGAGGGCGAATTCCCAATCGGAGCAACTCGACGACGGCGGCTCCCGCGCGTTGGCAATCAATTATCTTTTCTTTGGAAACAGCGGCTTGTGCGGAACTGTTGGGCAGGCTCATGCCGAGAGCTTCGATCGCACTGGCCATGGTGTTGGCGGTGTACATGCCACCACAGGAACCGGGGCCGGGGATGGCGCATCGTTCGATGTCCGCGAGGTCTTGATCGGAAATTTTTTTGTTCGCATGGGCGCCGACGGCTTCAAAGACGGAGACGACATCGACGTTGCGATTTTGAAAGCAGCCGGGGAGAATCGTGCCGCCGTAAACAAAGATTCCGGGGCGATTGAGGCGAGCCAGGGCCATGATGCAGCCGGGCATGTTTTTGTCGCAGCCGCCAATGGCCACGACTCCATCGAAGCCCTCACAACCTACAACCGTCTCGATCGAATCCGCAATCACCTCGCGCGAGACGAGGGAGTATTTCATGCCTTCCGTGCCCATCGAAATGCCGTCGGAGATCGTGATGGTGTTAAAAATAACGGCCTTACCACCCGCCTCGTTGGTGCCGATGGCGGCTTCCACGGCCAACTTGTCGATGTGCATGTTGCACGGGGTGACCATGCTCCAAGTGGACGCGATCCCGATCTGGGATTTTTTGAAATCATTCGAGGAGAATCCCACAGCGTGGAGCATGGCGCGGCTGGCGGCACGATCTGCGCCCTCCACAACTTTGGCGGAATGTTCGCGAGCGATTGATTTTTTCTCAGGCGATTTTGACGATTTTTTCATAATGAATAAGGTTCTTAGAGTAAGCAAATCTAGGGATCTGGTGCAATCGGAAGTTGTTTTAAAACGGCAGGATTTTGAGAATGAAAATACGTTCACACATCCAGAGGGCAGCGAGGATCGCGATGGCCGCAGAACCGAATCGTAACGTGAGGCACTGGTAGAACCAAGTGCGACGTAAGGAAAAAGCCACTGGTAGAAATGCCGCAACGATGGCGAGTTGGCCGAGTTCTACGCCCAGATTAAAACCGAGCAAAGCAGCGGCCAACGAGCCGGCGGGAAGGCCGAGATCTGCCAACACGCTGGCAAATCCAAAGCCGTGGATGAGCCCAAAAATAAACGCCACTATCCATCCGCGCTCCACGAGAATCGGTCGGATATTGTTGCAGGCGGCCAGGACGACGGAAGCTGCGATGGTGGATTCGACAAAGCGTGAAGGTAAGTGAATAAATCCAAGAACGGCGAGGGTGAGCGTGATGGAGTGAGCGATGGTAAATGGAGTGACAACTTTTAAAACAGCGATGGTTGCGGCGCGCAGAGAAGCGGTCGCCACCCACTTGTTATCAACTCGCCGCAATACGGAAGGAAGCAGCAGGGCTAGAAGAAAAAGGATGTGATCGAAGCCTTTCCAAATATGCCACACTCCCTCGATCAAGAACGCGGGAAACCCTTGATTGGCTGACGGGATGGGTGGGGCGTTGCCTAGGGCGCAACGATAGACGTTTTCAGCAGGGCTAAACACGCCGCTTTGAGTCTTGCCTCGATGCAAGATTTGATAGAAGCCACGATGTTGAAGATCCGTCTCAAAAAGCAGGGAGTATTCGACCCTCAATTCCTGAGCCTGAGCAGAGAGTGGAGCAGTGAAGCGGAGGACGGCATAGCTTCCATCGTTATGTTCCGCAACGAGGAGATCCACACCTTGCGCGGGCAAGACTGTCTGATCGGTGATTAGGCGCAGATGGGTGTAGGCAAAGCTCTCGACCACGGATTGTTTGCTCTCCAATTCTCCCCAAGTAATCTCCCCGTTTTTGTCGGTATCCAACTCGATGAAAAAATCTAAATCTCGTAAGGCGATATCCCATTGGCCCTCAAGTTGATTACTGGAAATTGTTAAGCTGAGGTAACTGTCACTCGGTTGGTGAGCAAGGACGGCGGGAAAGAGGGCGAGGCAAATCAAAACCCACCATCGAGCAAAGCATGGGCATAAGATGCGTGAATACCTCGTCAACATTCAACCGAGTTTGACTGAAGGCACTTTGCCTGCAAAGGGTTATCCATTTGAGCAGGTTATATTTTCTGATTCTGTGGCGGATGTTTTTAATCGCCGCAAGGAGTGGCAGTAGATTTTTGGCGCGGAGTTTTGACAATTGATGCACTCGCCACTATACCTGCAAGGACACACCACGGTGTTCTCACCGTGGGGCGGGCGTCGGTAGCTCAATTGGATAGAGTACCTGACTTCGGATCAGGTGGTTGCAGGTTCAAGTCCTGCCCGACGCACCACTTTTTCAAAAAACTTGAAATGAGACCCTTAAGACAGGTGATAATCGTAATCGTACTGCTGGGTACGACGCTATCTGCTTGGCTCGGACTACGGTTCCCCAGCAATCCCAGCGCGCCTACGGAAGCTGATGCTCGCGCGGATGTCGAACAGGACATCAAGGACTTTTCTCAGGGGTGCATCAAGCTGGTGGATTTTCACAAGACCGGCGAAAAGGTGCTCGAGAGCGTGATGTTGGTGAATGCCAGCGCAAGAATCGAGTTTCTTGAAGACTGCAACTGGCCAATTGATACCATGGTCCTCGCCTTGAAGACAGTTCCAGGGGACGCACCCAACGTGAGAAAGGGCGAGCAGCGGACCGCTAATCTCACACTGCAATTTCACAAGACAGACCGCGGCTGGAAGACCAGAGACAAGAAAGACCCAGGACAGAAGCTAACTCAATAACCAATATCGCCGAAGAAACCGGCTGCTCCGAATGCCGGGATCGCGTCCAAGTTGCAATCTAAGACCCTCGCGGGCCGGGTCGCTGAGCATGCTGGCGGAACTCGACATGGTTCGCGCGGCCTTCATCGTGGCGACCGCGACTCCTCTCTCTTTCCTTTTTCCACTGACGGGCATGGTGCATGGAAAAATCTCAGGCAACTTAATGAGTCTCGGAGCCGTCGATTTCGGCCTGATTATCGACGGTGCGCTATCAGGGATTGGCCAAAAACGGACATCAACTCTATACGCTCTTTGGACTTGCCAACGTGGTGATCGGAGGACGAACCGCCACGACTTAAAAAACCTGTTGAAGAAGTGAAAACAGGCGGCAAAACCGCGCCACCAAATCAAAACTGATCCCCGAATCCCAGTCGCCGGACTCAATTCTCCGAAGCTCAAGAATCATTTTGTATCCGCTCAAACTGAAATTTGAAAACTTGGCTTTATTCAGCGTCTCCCTAAAAGCGTTGCAATCATTGTTCAGTAAAAACGAATGATTCCTGGGCTCCCGTGGAAGGATCTTTGAAAACGTCGATTGGCTAAAAAACTGCGTTTCAAGGACTTGACCGAAGCTCGCTGGTGGGGCACTGTGGTGCTGATGAATTCCCTCGTGTGTCAAATGCTTACTCGCATTTTTCGTTTGGCGGCTCGCTGTGGCTTAGGGTTAGGGCTTGGAGCGGTGCTTTCGGCTGCAACCAACGCGGTTGAACCTTCCCCTGTCGGCGTTACCACCAACCGCACCGTCAGCTACTACCAAGACATTCGGCCAATTCTGCAAGCCAACTGTCAGGGCTGCCATCAACCGGCAAAAGTTAAGGGTGGCTATGTCATGACCGATTTTAAAAAATTGGTCGAGGGAGGTGACTCGGAAGGTGCCGCGATTGTTCCCAAACATCCGGACAAAAGTTTGCTGTTCAAAATGATCACCCCGCAAGATGGCGAGATCATGATGCCAAAAGGCAAACCACCTTTGGCCGAAAAGGAAATTGCCTTGATTCGAACGTGGATACAAGAATCCGCCGAGGATGACACTCCTGCGGATGTCAAACCCCACTACGACTTGGAACATCCTCCCATTTATTCGCGGCCTCCGGTGATCAGCTCATTAGATTTTTCTCCAGACGGAAAACTGCTGGCCGTTTCGGGCTTTCACGAGGTGTTATTGTATGAGAGTCAGGGCTACACTCTCGCAGCTAGGTTGATCGGACTTTCGGAGCGCATTCAGGCATTGCAGTTTTCTCCGGATGGAAAGCTCCTCGCGGTTGCTGGGGGAGATCCAGCGAGGCAAGGCGAAATTCAAATCTGGGAAGTCGCCAACCGGAAGCTGATCATTTCTGCCGCCATCGGTTACGACACACTCTACGGGGTGAGTTGGTCACCGGACAGTAAGCGAGTTGCTTTTGGCTGTGCGGATAACACCGTACGCACCATTGAAGCCAGCACAGGAAAACAAGTGATGCAGATGGGATCGCACAACGATTGGGTGATGAGCACCGCCTTTTCGCTGAAGGGTGACCACGTTATCTCAGGTGGCCGAGACATGACAGTGAAGCTGACGGAGATCGCCGAACAACGCTTCGTTGACAATGTAACATCTATCACCCCGGGTGCGCTTAAGGGCGGAGTGATGGCACTTTCGACACACCCAAAATTTGAGGAATTTGTCGCGGGTGGATCCGACGGGTTGCCGAAAGTTTACCGGTTTTTTCGTGAGTTCAAACGCGACATTGGCGATGACGCCCAGTTGATCGCGGAGCTATTTCCAACAAGCGGTCGAGTTTTCAGCGTCCGATTTAATACCGACGGTACTCGGATCGCCTATGGTGGTGGTCTGGATCGGGCGGGTGAGCTGGTGGTGTGTAGCTACAATTACACGAACGAGGTCTCTAAAGAAGTCCGTGCAGTCATGGGAAAAGTCCCGGGCAATCGCAAACCCGAGGAACGTAAGCAGTTGGCAGATTACAAAGCGCAAGGGATTCACGAAATCGCCCGCGTTGGCATTCCCCAATCTGAGATTTACTCGGTCGCATTCAGCCCAGACAGTCAACGCATTGCTGCAGGCGGATCGGATGGGATGGTGCGGCTTTTCAACGCAACGAACGGTGCCGTCATCAAAGGTTTTAGCTCGGTGCCAATCACCAAGGGTGCCTCGGTCGCGGCTCGTCCAGCATGGGCAACCAAGGCGAGCAAACTCTTGGAACAACGGATGACTCCGGAGTCGTTGCCCGAGAACCTAAAAATCGCATCGTTGGAATTCCAGCCTGCGAAAATCAAGTTCACCAACTCACAGGATTACTTGCAGTTGCTCGTCACAGCTCGCCTCGATTCGGGGGATTCGGTGGACGTGACACGTTCGGTGAAGTTTTCTGTGGATCCGAAATTGGTCTCTATATCGGCACGCGGCATCGTGCAACCGGTGACGAATGGTGTGGGAAAACTTCTTGTGACACTTGCCGGAAAAACCAACGAGGTCCCCGTTGAAATCAGCGGATTTGAGATCGCTCATCGAGTGGATTTTGTTCGTGATGTCGCTCCAGTCATCGCCCAACTGGGTTGCAATGCGGGGAGTTGCCATGGAGCCAAGGATGGTAAGAGCGGATTCAAGCTGTCACTGCGCGGTTATGATCCAGAGACTGATTTGCGCGCGTTGACAGACGATTTAGCTTCCCGTCGCGTGAACCTTGCCTCGCCCGATGATAGCCTCATGCTTCTGAAAGCGGTCGCCGAGGTGCCGCATGAAGGCGGTCGTCGCACCACGGTGGACAGTAAGTACTACCAGATACTGCGCCAATGGATTGCCAACGGTGCCGTGTTGGATATGAAAACTCCCAAAGTGGTGAGAATCCAAATCAGCCCTCAAGATCCAGTGGTTCAAACTATCGGTTCCCGACAACAGATTCGCGTCGTAGCAGTTTATGCTGATGGTGCAGAACGCGATGTGACCGCGGAGGCTTTTGTGGAAAGCGGCAATGCGGATGTCGCGACCGCAGAACCCGGTGGGCTTATTTCAACCCTGCGACGAGGCGAAGCACCCGTGCTCGCACGCTACGAGGGCAACTACGTCGCCACAACTTTAACGGTGATGGGAGATCGCACAGGCTTTGCCTGGAAGGAACCGGCAACGTGGGGAAAAATTGATCAGCTCGTCTCTGCCAAATGGCAGCGCATGAAAATTGAGCCTTCCGAGGTCTCTTCAGATATTGAATTCATTCGTAGAGTTTACTTGGATCTGACAGCCCTGCCGCCCTCACCCGAAGAGATTCGAACCTTCCTCAGCGACGTGCGAGACATCCGCGAAAAGCGTGACGCGCTCATTGATCGCCTTGTGGGTAGTCCTGAATATATTGATTCTTGGGCGAATAAGTGGGCCGATTTGCTCCAGTGCAACAGTAAATTCTTGGGTGTCGAAGGAGCGGAATCCTTCCGTACTTGGATTCGTAACGAAGTTGAAAAGAACACTCCTTACGATCAACTCGCACGCAAGATTCTCACCGCCACAGGTTCAAACCGGGAGAATCCCGCTGCGAGCTATTGGAAGATTGTCCGCACTCCAACCGAAGCCATGGAAAACACCACGCACCTGTTTTTGGCGACTCGGTTTAATTGCAACAAATGCCATGACCACCCATTTGAACGCTGGACCCAAGATCAGTATTACAATCTTTCTGCCTACTTCGCTCAAGTGTCTTTAAAAGAAGACCCCAAGAGCGAGGGTAAAAAAATCGGCGGTACAGCCGTTGAAAATCCCCAAGCACTCTATGAACATGTTTCGGATGAAAAATCCGGAGAAGTAAAGCACGACCGCACCGGCAAGGTTTCTCCACCAGTGTTTCCCTTCGTCGCGAAACATGAAGTGAAAGAAAACGCGACGCGTCGTGAGGATTTAGCAGCGTGGATCGTCTCGCCTGATAACCGATTTTTTGCCTCAAGTTACGTCAATCGTCTTTGGGGCTACCTGACGGGTGCTGGCATCATCGAACCGCTGGACGATATTCGAGCAGGCAACCCCGCCCGAAACCCAGCGTTACTCGAACATTTGACACAAGAGTTCGTCGCCAGCGGCTTCAACGTGCGTCACATGATGAAATTGATCTGTAAATCACGTACTTATCAACTCTCCATTCGTTCGAATAAATGGAACCAGGACGATAAGGTCAATTACTCTCACGCCAGCGTGCGTCGGTTGCCTGCTGAAACCATCTTTGACGCCGTCTACCGTGTGACTGGGAGCACCCCTAACATCCCCAGTGCGAAACCCGGTCAACGCGCGATGCAATTATCGGACGCGGCGATGGATGTAGGAACAGGTCTACTCGCGACACTGGGTCGGCCAGTTCGCCAAAGTTCGTGCGAATGCGAGCGCAACAACGACTTGGGGCTGGGGTCAGTGATGGCACTACTCAGCGGCCCCACTGTTTCGCTGGCCATCAACGAGCCGACAAACTCCCTTGCCACCTTGGTCGAGAAGGAAAAGGACGATCGAAAACTTATTAACGAAGTCTTTCTAAGAGTGGTTAACCGACCCGTGACCGCACCCGAGGTCGACAAAACATTCGCGTTGATCTCCGCAGTCGCTTCAGACCACGTCGCCATCACGAATCAACTCAACGCGTTAGAAGCCACTATGGCCCCTGTCATCGCCGAACTCCATCGACTCCGCGATGTTGCCGTCGGAAAAGGCAAGGCGGATATCGGAACCTACGACGAGATGACAAAAAACTTGCGTGCCGAACTTGAGAAACGTCGGCAATCCGAACTCGCCAGAACCCAGCAAGAACTCAAAGAACACGAAACACTCCTGCCTGCCCAAGCTGCGTTTTGGGAAACTAAAAACACTCCTACCGAACCGAGCACCACGTGGATCCAAGTTAACCCACTCAATCTCGCGGCAACCGCTAATAATAAACTAACCTTGCAACCGGATGGCTCCATCATCTCCTCTGCAGGAAAAAGCCCAGCGGAATTCACCATCGAGGCAACCACCTCCATCACCAACATCACAGGGATTATGATCGAGGTCCTTCCCGACGAAAACCTGCCTCGTTTCGGGCCAGGTCGTCAGAAGGATGGGAATTTCGTCCTGACTGAACTGGAATTGAAATGGGCTTCTGGCACCAACAAGCCCGTCACCGCCGCTAAGTTTGTTGATGCGCGAGCCGACTTCTCCCAAACCGATTTCCCCGTGAAACTCGCCATCGATGGCAAAATCGAGGGGGGTAAGAACGGTTGGGCCATTGGTGGCGCGCCAGGAACCCAGCGTCACGCGGCCCTCTTCAAATTGGAGCAGCCACTGACAAGCACCAACGGCCTGATGCTACGCTTCGCTTTACACCAAGTTTTTGGTGAGGACTTTTTACTTGGTAGATTCCGACTTTACCTCACCACCAGTGCCAATCCGCTCGAGCCGGGCTTGCCTGAAAGCGTCGTCAACGCCGTTCGTGCTCCCGCAGGCCAGCGCAAACCTGAACACGCCTCAGCGATTCTCGCGTACTATCGAGATTCAGATGTTGAATTCTGGAAACGAAAACTCGCAGCAGTCAAAGCCGCCGAGCCGCTTCCCGTCGATCCCAAGCTCACGGATCTACAAAAAACCTTAGCACTAATAGTAGAACAACCCGTTGTCCTCGATGCCGGATTACTCCAACTACGTGAGGACGCCAAGGCTAGCACTCGACAACGCGAGAACACTCGATTAACCGTCATGCAAGATTTGACGTGGGCCCTTATCAACAGTCCAGAATTCCTCTTTAACCATTAAACCTCTGAGGTCAGACCCTCTGACCACCTTATCCATTATGATTAAAATCAATGGCGGAAATTGCAGCGATCTGTGTGATGCGCGTATGAAAATGACACGCCGCGACTTGCTTCGTGTGGGTGGGGCAGGGATGCTCGGCATGTCACTTGGCTCCCTGTTCCAACTCCAAGCAAACGCCAGCTCAGGCGGAAAGCAAGCCGGTGGCCCCGGTTGGGGCGCGGCCAAAAATGTCGTCATGATCTACCTTCAAGGCGGACCAAGCCACATCGACCTTTGGGACCCTAAAGAAAATGCACCCGACAACATTCGAAGCATTTTCAAACCCATCCCCACGAAGATTCCGGGTGTCAACTTTACAGAGATACTGCCACAGCTCGCCAAGGTGAACGATAAGTTCACCATGATTCGTTCCATGAGCTACACCCCCAACGGGCTTTTTAATCACACGGCGGCCATCTACCAGATCATGACAGGGTATACCACCGACAAGGTCAGCCCCTCAGGTCAACTCGAACCCCCAGATCCGAAGGATTTTCCTAATTTCGGATCCCAGATCGTCCGCCTTCGTCCCGTCACCGAGCCCATGTTGCCGTTCGTGATGCTCCCTCGCCCCCTCCAAGAATCCAACGTCGTCGGTAAAGGTGGCAGTGCTGGATTCCTCGGCAAAGCCTTTGACCCCTACCGACTCTTCCCAGATGGCGACGACATGGACATGCACAAAATGGATCGAATTCGGGTCGAGGATCTAAAATTACCGCCCGAAGTCTTCGCACTACGCCTCCAACGCCGCGCTCAACTGCGCGAAGTCGTTGAGGCTGCCATGCCCGACATTGAAAAGGCCGTTGAGAGCTCCAACCTTGATGATTACTATCAACGCGCCCTCAACCTCATCATTTCAGGCCGTGCCCGCAAAGCATTCGATCTCTCCCAAGAATCCGGAATGGTACGCGACCGTTACGGACGCAACACCTTCGGTCAAAGCTGCCTCTTAGCCCGCCGACTGATCGAAGCCGGCACTCGCGTCGTCGAAGTCATCTGGCCAAAAGTCGCCAACTCAGACAACCACTCCTGGGATCAACATGCTGACCTCAGTAGACGCATGAAAGACAACTCCGGCCCCATGTTCGACCAAGGTCTAGCCACCTTCATCGCCGACATGGATGAACGAGGATTGTTAAAAGATACCATGGTTGTCGCCATCGGTGAATTTGGCCGCAGCCCGATCAAAGGCGTCAGCACCTCCGGCAACTCCAACACCGCCGACGGTCGCGACCACTGGCCTTACTGCTACACGGCAATGATCGCAGGCGCAGGCATCAAACGCGGCTACGTCCACGGCAAATCCGACAAAACAGGCAGCAGCCCCACCGAGGACCCCGTCCACCCCACTGAACTCTTGGCCACCATCTACCACGCCTTCGGAATCGACCCCGAAACCATCGTCTACAACCACCTCAACCAACCCCGCGAACTAGTAAAAGCAAAAGCAGTAACCAAACTATTCGCGTAAAAATGGCATTAAGCCCTGAGCCGAACCCAAAAAACAAATCCAATGGTGTGAATCACCTGTAACCGGTTGGGTGGTTTAGGCGTCTGATAAGTCGTAAAAGATTTTTCTGGTTATTGGCCCCCTTATTGCTGTTAGTTCCTGAACAAAGAATCAAACTCAACTTATGAAAACTACAGGTCTCAGGGGGTTTTTCTGCCTTCGTCTAGTTGCGATTTTAGCTTCCCTCATGGCATTTGGACTCAATGCGGGTCCCTTGCCACTGGTTGAGGTCACGAGTCCCGATCCTTATGCGTTGGAGGGCGCAAGCTCCGGTGCTTTTACCATTGTTCGTGATAGCGGCACTACCGCTAATCTTGATGTTAATTTCCAGATTAAAGGTACCGCGGTTAACGGCGTGGATTATCTTGAAATAACGAATGTGGTAACGATTCCTGCCGGGTTTAGCGCAGTGGATATTGTCGTGACTCCAATCGCCCAATTGGTGAACCACTCCACTAAAACCGTGGTGCTCACGTTGCTAACTTTGGAGACGAATGCGACTTACGCTCTTGGGTCCCATCGGTCGGCGACGGTGAAAATCGTCGATGAAGTCTTCAACAATGTGGCTCCATCGGTCAAAATCACCTCACCCACGAACAACACCATTTTTTCTGTTCCCGGTGAGGTCTCGATCGCCGCCGAGGCGAGCGATTCGGATGGGACGATCCGTAAGGTGACCTTCTATGCCAATGATAAAGTGATCGGCACGGCCACAAATTCTCCTTACACGCTACTTTGGAGCGGGGTGCATCCCGGAAAATACGCGATCTTTGCCCGAGCGATGGACGAGTTCGAGAAGTCAACACTGTCGGCAGCGGTTCATATTGCGGTGACCAACCCACCTCCCACGGTTAGCCTGCTCTCACCCACAAATTCCTCCGTCTTTGGAGTTTACGCGAAGGTGGCCATCGAAGCAGCCGCGACGGATACGGATGGGATCTCGAAGGTCAGCTTTTTTGTGGATGGCCGCCTCCTAGGCTCACGCACAAATCCCCCTTATAGTTTAGTGTGGACTAATGTGGCGTTGGGTCATCACACGGTGGTTGCACAAGCGACCGATGCTTATGGCCAATCAGCATTATCGGCGACGGCAAAAATAAGTGTCAACAATGTGTTGCCAGTCGTCTCGATAACCAGCCCAACCAGCGGGAAAATTTTCCCCGCTAATACCGCCGTAGTTTTAGAGGCTCAAGCAAGTGATGCCGATGGCGGAATCAAACAAGTGAGCTTTTTTACGGGCGATCGTAATCTGGGGACGGTCACCTCCGCGCCTTATTCGGTTTTAGTGACGGGTCTAAAAGCAGGTTCCTATAGCATCATTGCAAAAGCCACTGATACAGCGGGCCAGACGGTAGCGTCTAAACCCGTCAAAATAACAATCTCTCGTTAGTCTGAGGGTGGGCCAAGTGGCCGTCGTTGTTGTTCATGGATTGGCGGCAAGCCTATAGCTTGCCGCCTTCTATTTTTTCGGGTAGATTTGTCAAGACACACGCCTAAGTTCTATGGAGCGGGAACAATCATGAAATTATTATCCAAACCGGCTCGCCGTGTTGGTTTCTTGGGTTTTACGCTGATTGAACTGTTGGTTGTTATCGCAATTATCGCGATTCTTGCTGGAATGTTATTGCCTGCCTTGGCTCGGGCAAAATTGAAGGCAAAAACAATCAAATGCACCAGCAACGAGAAGCAGATTGTGTTGGGATATATGCTCTATGCGTCGGACCAATCTGATTATCTACCGACGGCAGGCACGGAAGTTCCCCCCGGGTCCGGATGGGTGGCGCCGAGTCGGTGGTTTCTCGAAATTTCGCCTTATCTGTCCAACGCGAGCACAAATTACACCGATTTGGTTGCTAAGAATAAGGTGGTGGCTTGTCCCTCGGCCAAGTTGGGGACGAATGTGATTCCCGCTAATGTGCCTGGCTATCAGGGGTATGGCGGCTATGGGCACAATTATGCTTATCTGGGTTACACCCAATTCACTCATGTCAAATCGACCATCATCACGAAGCCGTCGGAGACTTGCATGAATGGTGACGGGCTGGATCCGACCAAGGGGTTAGAATGGTGGAATTATGGCTATCTGTATCCGCCAAGTATCAACAGCCCGCTCTTCCGTTATGTTCGTCATGGCGTTGGTGGAAACTACGCTTGGGCAGATGGCCATGTGTCGTTGACTTCGTGGAAAGTGATGGCAGCGGGTCTGGTCGGCAAGGTTGATTACTATTATCTTCCCAAGTTGTGAGGGTTTTCGGGATATTCTAAGTTCATGAACAAGGACCAAGTTGCTGATATTCTGCAGGAGATTGGAATTTTACTCGAGTTGAAGGGAGAAAATCCGTTCAAGACTCGGGCCTATCAAAATGGGGCACGTGCGATCGAAGGCTTGACCGAATCGCTGGAAAAGGTAGTGGCAGAGGGGCGATTGGGAGATATCCCCGGCTTGGGTGATGCTCTGCAACAGAAGATCACACTATTGGTCACGACAGGTCGGCTGGAGTATTATGAGGAACTGAAGGCTTCATTGCCCGCAGGTTTGCTAACACTGCTTGAGATTCCTGGGTTGGGGCCGAAAAAGGTAAAGGCGCTGTATGAAAAGCTGGGCGTTTCAAATTTAGAACTGCTGAAAGCGGCGTGTGAGAAGGGTCAGGTTGCAGAATTGGCGGGGTTCGGCAAGAAGACGCAGGATAATATTTTGCAAGGCATGGCGTTCCACGAAAAGTACGCATCGCGGCATCATCTCCATCTAGCCTTGGCGGTAGCGGAACCCCTACTTGAAGCACTCCGGAATCATCCTGCGGTGACTCGTTGCAGTACGGCAGGCAGCCTGCGGCGGAGCAAGGAAGTGATTGGCGACATTGATTTTGTCGTGTCCAGCCGGAAGCCGAATGAGGTCATCGATTATTTCGTGAAGCAGCCTGCCGTTTTGACGATTCTGGCTCAAGGAGATACCAAGGCGAGCGTGATTGTCGAACAGGGGATCCAGGCAGATTTGCGAGTTGTGAGTGATGCTGAATTCCCATTCGCCTTGGCCTATTTTACGGGGAGCAAGGAGCACAACATCGCAATGCGCCAGAGGGCCATCGCTCGGGGCCTGCGACTCAACGAATATGGTTTATTTCGATCCACTGAAGAAACGAGGGATCCGGCACTGCTGGACTCTTGCGCCACCGAGGATGAGATTTACCAAAAGCTAGGGCTGCATTATGTGCCGCCGGAATTACGCGAGGATCATGGGGAATTTGCGGCGGCCGAAAAGGGGTTGTTGCCGAGGTTGATTGAATGGACGGAATTAAAGGGATCGTTGCATAACCATTCGACGTGGAGCGATGGTAGACAAACGCTGGATGAAATCGTCGAAACGATGATGGGGCTGGGCTTGTCGTATTGGGCCGTGACGGATCATTCTCAGGCCTCCTTTCAGGCGCACGGTTTGAGGCCCGAGAGGGTGAGAGAACAGATCGTTGCGATCCGTGAGATCAATCGCAGGTTGGAGGGAGAGGGCGTAGATTTTCGGCTGCTCACGGGAACTGAAGTGGATATTTTAGCGTCAGGCGAACTGGATTTCGACGATGAATTATTGGCAGAATTAGAGGTCGTTGTAGCCAGTGTTCACAGCGGATTCACCGCACCCGAAGCTGAGATGACGCGGCGGATCATTGCAGCGGTCGAGAACCCCAATGTACACATTCTCGGACATCTGACGGGCCGATTACTGCTCGAACGCGAGCCTTACAAGGTGGATCAGCATGCGGTGATTGATGCGTGCGCGGCGACGGGCACATGGATCGAACTGAATGCGAGCCCCAGCCGCTTCGATTTAGATTGGCGACTGTGGCAATACGCCACATCCAAAGGCGTGAAATGCGTCATTAACTGCGATGCACACCGAGCTGAGCACGCCGGATACCTCCGCCTCGGCACGGGTGTCGCTCGCAAAGGTTGGTTGACGAAGCAGGATGTGATCAACGTGCTTCCGCTGGGGGAGTTACGTCGGCAACTCGCCAAGAAACGAAGCGGCGAGGGTTAACACATTAGCAGCCGAAGCGAACCGAATTAGGTTTCATCGGGGTTCTGAAAGTAGAGACTCGCCGTCGCGACAGAGTGTGACAAGAACGAGTTGCTTTGGAGCGGCTCTGCTGGCATGGTTTGTGACATGCGAGCACGCCTCATTCTGCTGCTCTCGATGGGATTCAACATCGTGCTGGTTGTGATGCTGCTCCGTTTGGCGCAGGATTTGCGGCGTGAACTGCCGTCGTCGCTGGTGTCGACAAAATTTTCTCGCGCTTCATTACTTCGCCCAACCCAGCCATCGGTTGTGGTGCGGCGGCAATTTTTTAGCTGGACCGAGATCGAATCTGAAAACTTTCAAGCCTACATCAAAAACTTGAGGTCCATTGGTTGTCCCTCTGAGACGATTCGAGATCTCATCGTGGCGGAGGTTGCGGAATTGTTTGCCAAACGAAGAGCTGAGGCGGCGGTGATTGCGGATCAGCAATGGTGGCGACTTGAACCGGATGCTCAAGCATTGGCGGAGGCTTTGGCACGGGAGGCAGTCTTGGAAAAGGAGCAGAGTAATTTATTGACTCAGCTACTCGGCCCCGGTTGGCACAGGCAAAAGTTGCAAGCGAACGTTTTTGCAAAAAAATTTACTGGAGCTGTTCTGGCTGGTTTGTCCACCGAGTCCAAGCAGGCGGTTTTAGATTTTGAGGATCGGAGGAGGGCTGAACTTGTGGCTAAGATGAATTCACTGGGTCGCGAGTTTACCGAAACAGAGGTGGTGCAACAACAGGCCGAGACACGCAAGGAGTTAGCCAAGTTATTAACTGCGGATCAGTTGGAGGAGTACTTGCTGCGGCATTCGAGTAACGCAAGCAGGATGCGTGATCAGTTGCGCGGGTTTGGGACAACGGCTGAGGAGTTTCGTGGGATATTCCGGGCACGCGATGCGTTGGACTTGGAGATTGGTTCAATGGCGGATCGCACCGATCCAGCGACCTTGAAGCGGGTGCGTGATCTTGAGGCAGTGCGAGACCTGAACTTGCAAGAAGCCCTTGGGCCGCTGCGCTACCCACTGTATCAAATGACGCAGGATCCCATTTTTCGTGAAGCGCAGAAAACGGTTGAGCAAGCGGATGCAGCTCCGGAGCAAGTGCTCCTGTTGTATCAATTGGGGCAGGCCCTGCAAGTGGAGAGGGATCGAATTCAAAAGGACGCCACCTTGGATGAGGCTGAGCGAGAGGAAGCATTGGATGTCGTTATGCGTCAGACGGAGAGGGCTCGTAAGCAGATACTTGGAGCGACGAATGTGGTGCGATCAAGAGCGGGGGAAGCGGGACAGCCCCGATGATCGAGTAGGAAATGGGGAACGCAAATTGATGTGAATCATCAGTTGACAGGGTGATGGGGGCGTGGTTGAATGTCCCCCCATTATTGGGAATTTTATGTACGCAGTATTAGAAACAGGCGGTAAACAGTATCGCGTGGCGGCAGGTGATACTTTAGAGATCGAACGTCTCGAAGTTGAAGCCGGCAAAGCCTTCACTTTTGATCGTGTGTTGCTTGTGAGCAATGACGGTAAACACTCTGTCGGCGTGCCGACTGTTGCCAACGCTTCGGTGTTGGCTGATGTGGTTGAGCACAAACGAGGTATTAAAACCATCGCGTTTAAGATGCGCCGCCGCAAGGGGTACCATCGCACCGTGGGTCATCGCCAGGAGTTGACCGTGGTTAAGATCAAAGAAATCAAGTTTTAAAACGAACATTTGAGGTTATATGGCACATAAGAAGGGTCAAGGAAGTGTCCGGAACGGACGTGACAGCCGAAGCAAGCGCTTGGGTGTCAAGAACTACGGTGGCGAAGTCGTGACCGCAGGCAGCATCATCGTTCGGCAACGTGGTTCTAAATTTGTGGCTGGCCTGAATGTAGGCACGGGCCGCGATTGGACCTTGTTCGCATTGAAAGATGGAGCGGTAAAATTTGATAAGAATAGTTCCCGCGTGAACGTGCTGCCGGTTGTGGCTGCAGTAGCGGTAGCTTAAGGTTTTTTCGACAAAGAGGCGAGGTCTTTGAACCTCGCCTTTTTGCGTTTTAGGGATTCTCGATTAGGATTTAAAGCATGTTCGTTGACGAAATCACAGTATTTGCCCAAGCCGGGCACGGAGGTAAGGGGTGCGTTGCATTGCATCGTGAGGCTTATGTGGCTAAGGGCGGGCCGAGCGGTGGGAATGGAGGCGGCGGCGGGAGCGTGATTTTGGAGGCCGACCACGATTTAAACAATCTGATTAACCAATTTTTCAAACCTCGGTTGATCGCGCAAGAGGGCGAGCCGGGAATGGGAAAAGGCATGGATGGCCATGCGGGTCGTGATTTGATCGTGAAGGTGCCATGCGGAACGATGGTCTGGAGATTGCCACGCAAAGAGGTGATCGAACCGTTGACCGAAGAGGGGATGGAGGCGAGTCCCACCCCCCCGCCGTTAAAGCTGGATGCTGGTGAGCGGGCGGTTTTTAGAACTTCCGGAGGAGAGCGGGCTTTAGAAATTAACTGGTCGGATGAGCCTGAATCTTTGGAGATCGTCGAAATACCTGCGACGGAGGAGTTGGTTGCGGACCTGACTACAAACGGTCAACGATTTGTGATTTGTGAGGGTGGGCGAGGAGGGTTGGGTAACCGGAATTTTGCGACGTCTCGCCGTCAAACTCCACGATTTGCTCAACCGGGGGAACCGGGTGATGAAGGTGATTTTCGTTTCGAGTTACGAATTTTAGCCGAGATTGGGCTAGTGGGTTATCCGAATGCTGGAAAATCGACGTT
>Ga0114966_10001402_pt1 | contig 22369 bp, 22 predicted proteins | sample M_130207_XF_Meta_FD_87029 | JGI IMG/M metagenome (GOLD analysis project Ga0114966, IMG submission 87029) | Freshwater microbial communities from Lake Montjoie, Canada to study carbon cycling - M_130207_XF_MetaG | ecosystem: Environmental > Aquatic > Freshwater > Lake | place: Lake Montjoie... | reverse complement strand
CTTAGTTTTGATCATCAAATCTTCAACCGTGTTTCCTTGGCGAAGCTTGAGGTACACAGTCTGTCCACCAATCAATGTGCCGGAGCCCGGCATGATGTTCACCGTGGTAATTCCCCCTGCACGTGCGCGTTGTAAACTCGCATCACGCACATTGACCGAATCAAAAGCCCTCACGTCCGGATGGATGGGACTCGATTTGTCGGCCAACGCCACTTGGCCGATGTGCGAATGGGTGTCCACTAAACCTGGCATGATCACCCGACCTGCGACGTTGAAAGTTAAAGTTCCCGCAGGAATCGTCGTGCTAGCCCGCGTTCCAATCGCAGAGACGCGTCCGTGCTGCACCAAAATCACGCCATCTTCAATAGGTGCGGCGGCCACGGGAAGAATTCTTGCACCTACAAATGCGGTGAGTTTTTCTTGCGCGATAGTTTGGGTCAAAGGCGCAAGCATGCTTAACAGAAGGGTCAACCAAGAGATCGTTCGTGCCGAGGGGTGCGACATATCATAGAAAATACATCAAAGGCTTTGCTTGTTCAAGCGTTCAGTCAGAATCAGAAACTCAAAAACATAAGGGGTCCTTGGAGGTCAATATAACCTGCGCTTGAATCTTAACGGTTTTTAGTGCGTCATAGAACCATGTTTCACGCATCCCGCTTACGACACCTTTGTGCCATCGTTCTCCTCAGTCTCTGGACCCAGGGAGTGATCGCTGCACCTGAATCATTTTCACCAAAGATTCGGCGAGTTCTTTTCCTGGGAGATAGCATCACCCACAGCGGCCAATACGCTGCGGCAATGGAAGTCTTTTATGTCGCCGATTCTGCTGATCCTTCAGTTGAGTTTTTTAATCTAGGATTACCGAGCGAAACCGTATCCGGTCTTTCGGAACCCGGTCATGCGGGAGGTCAATTTCCACGACCTGATTTACACGAGCGGTTGGATCGTGTTCTCGCTCTCACCAAGCCCGACCTCGTTTTCGCGAGTTACGGGATGAATGATGGAATCTACTATCCTTTTAGCGACGAACGATTCGCTCGCTTTCAGAGTGGAATCAATCGTTTAAGGGAAAAGGTTCTTAAATCTGGGGCAACGATCGTCCACCTGACGCCAAGTGCTTTTGACCCACTTCCGATCAAGTCCAGAACTCTCCCCGCTGGACGTGACACCTATCCACAACCGTTTGAGGGCTATGATTCTGTGCTTGGTCGTTACTCAGAATGGCTCCTAGCCCAACGCGCCCTCGGGTGGGATGTGGTCGATACCCACGGTGCGATGAATCGCTTTCTCGCCGAACGCCGCAAAACCGATCCACAATTCACCCTCGCTGGGGATGGTGTCCACATCAACGATCTAGGCCAATGGCTCATCGCTCGTGAAGTTTTGCAATTCCTACGTGGTTCTGCGGGTATCAGCCAGTTTCAGGATTTGAACGCATTTCTCGCGACGGTGACCAATGGTCAGGAGATTCATTCGTTAATCCAAAAACGACAATCTTTGCTCCGAGATTCTATGCTCACGACAGCCGGTCATACCCGACCCGGTATGAGCAAAGGATTACCCTTGGAGGAGGCTCGACAGCAGGCCGCTCGGATCGGGGAGCAGGTGCAAGCATTGGCTAAGCCCTTCCCGGGAAAGCGTAGCCAGTGGAACAATTTTGACCGCTATGATTATGTTGTGGATGGCAAGCCCGTGCTGGTCGTAGTCCCACGTCACAGCGCAGTCGGTAAACCATGGGTTTGGCACGGCGAATTTTTCGGCCATAAACCCGCACCCGATATTGCGCTGCTCGGTCGAGGGTTTCACGTAGTCTACATGAACGTTCCCGACATGCTTGGAAGCCCGCAAGCGGTGCGTCATTGGAACGCATTTTATGATGATCTTACCCAGCAACGAGGGTTAGGGAAAAAAGCAGCTCTGGTTGGGTTGAGTCGCGGTGGGCTGTATTGCTTCAACTGGGCGGCAGCGAATCCTACCCGCGTATCCTGTATTTATGCGGACGCCGCAGTCTGCGATTTCAAGAGTTGGCCCGGCGGCAAAGGTAAAGGCAAGGCAAGTGCTGGAGATTGGCAGTTAGTGTTGAAAAACTTCGGCTTTAAAAACGATGCCGAGGCATTGGCATACGGTAAAAATCCGATCGATAACCTCGCCCCGTTGGCTACTGCTCAAGTGCCGTTGCTCCATGTTTACGGAGATGCTGATGAGGTAGTTCCATGGGATGAAAACACTGGAATCGTGGCCGAACGTTATCGCAAGTTAGGAGGCAGTATCCAGTTGATTGCTAAACCTGGGGTCGGTCATCACCCGCATGGATTGGAGGACTCCAGCCCGATTGTGGAGTTCATCGCCAAAGCAGCAACACGTCCTTAAAACCGCTCAACTCAATACCCAACCTATCCCCAATTCCCTATGGCTAACCAAGTTGTCTGGTTTGATATTCCTGTCCACAACCTCGATCGCGCTGTTCGTTTCTACTCGGCAATCCTCGGAACTGAGGTGTGCAAAAAAGAATTCCCCGGTGCCACCGTGGGCCTGCTTTCGGGTAAAGAAGGCGAGGTCAACGGTTGTCTTGTTCCCGTGGATGCAGACGATGAGAATCAACCATCGCATCGCGGGCCTCTCCTTTATTTAAACTGTGCTGGTAGATTGGACGAGGCCATTGCTGCAACCCTCAGCAACGGTGGGCGAATCCTTCTCGACAAACACACCATCGGTGCTTGGGGGTTAAGAGCCATCATCACCGATACCGAGGGCAATCGGCTTGCTTTACATTCGCCCTGATTTTTGCCGACGGACACACACTGTTTTGATAGTCTCAGCATTTGAGTATGACGATTAGCTCAATCGGTTGAGCATTTCTGAACCATGAAAAAACGGAATCAAGTGGTCTCGCGCAGCGGACGGTTTGAAAATGGCCCAGGGGAGGACGTAGCCGCTTTCACCGAATCAGTCTCGTTCGACTGGCGGTTATGGCGACAGGACATCACAGGATCGATGGCACACGCCGCGATGCTCAACAAAATCGGCATCCTCACCTCGGCAGAACTTCAGGCCATCCACTCCGGACTGGAAAAAATCGGCAGCGAGATTAGCAATGGTCAATTCGAGTGGAAGCGTGAGTTAGAAGATGTTCACATGAACATCGAGGCAACCCTCACTCAGCGCGTGCCAGCAGGTGCGAAGCTCCATACCGCACGCTCACGCAACGATCAGGTGGCGTTGGATCTGCGGATGTGGGTTCGCGATGAAATTGTGCACCTCATCGGGGAGATGAAAGACCTGCAACGATCGCTCGTTGAATTAGGTCAAAACCATTCCGAAATTATTATTCCGGGCTACACGCATTTACAACGCGCTCAACCAGTCTTTCTAGCCCATCATTTGCTTGCCTATGTAGAGATGCTGGATCGTGATTTAAGCCGATTCCAAGATGCTTTTATTCGAACCAATGTTTGCCCATTGGGTAGCGGTGCCATCGCGGGTTCCACCTTGACTCTCGACCGCCAGTTCGTGGCCGAGCAATTGGGGTTCGTTGACGATCAAGGCAGGGCGCAATTGACTCAGAATTCAATGGATGCCGTGAGTGATCGCGATTTTGTGATCGAATTCTGTGCGGCAGCGGCATTGCTCGCGGTGCATCTTTCTCGATTGTCCGAGGATATTATTCTCTGGGCTTCCTCAGAATTTCAATTCATCAAAATTGACGACGCCTACACCACCGGCTCGTCGTTGATGCCTCAAAAGAAAAATCCGGACGTTGCCGAACTGACGCGCGGAAAAAGTGGACGCGTGATTGGGAATCTCATGGCCCTTCTCACTTTATTGAAGGGGCTTCCCATGACCTATAACCGCGATTTGCAGGAAGACAAGGAACGCCTTTTTGACACTGCCGACACCGTGCGCGCGTGCGTGCGCCTGATGGCTGCGATGCTGCGCCACACTCGTCCGGTGGAGAAAAACTGCCAACACGCTTCGAGTGATCCCGCGCTACTTGCAACGGATCTTGCCGATTACTTAGTTCAGCGGGGGCTACCTTTCCGCAACGCCCACCACGCGGTGGGGGCCGTTGTTGCGCTTGCGGAAAAACAGAATAAAACACTTAAACAACTCACAGTCTCGGAATACCAATCGGTCGAAAAACTTTTCGGCAATGATGTATTGGATCTATTCGATTTAAAGAAAGCCATGGCCCAGCGAAACATCACCGGCGCACCGGGGCCGCGTGAAGTTAAAAAACAACTCGCCCGCTGGTCGAAGCGTCTGAAATCTTAGCTTTGGCTTGGGCCTGATCGAGGAGAATGACCCCATCGTGCGTCACCACTTATTGACCAGCCTATTGCGGGATGTTTCTCGCTCGTTTTACCTCACCTTACGTGTTCTACCCGCTCCCGTCGGCACCCAGATTGAATTGGCATATCTGCTCGCACGAGCGACCGACACAATCGCTGATACGGAAATAGTTCCCTTGGAAAAGCGACTTGCTGCGCTCACCCACCTGCGTGGACGCATACTAGGTCAGATAACCGAACCGTTGAGTTTTGGTGACCTGGCCAACGAACAGAGCAACCCTGCAGAACAACTATTGCTCAAGCGAATTGAAGAGGCTATTCAGGTTCTAAACCAACAGAACCCATCAGATATTTTGTTAATTCGGCACGTTCTCACCACGATTACCAGCGGTCAAGAACTTGATTTACACCGCTTCGGAAACGCCCCGACTGCTGCGGTAGTTGCCTTAGCCACATGGGCCGAGCTTGATGATTACACGTATCGTGTCGCGGGCTGTGTTGGAGAATTTTGGACCGAATGCTGTCTCCAAAATCTGCCGAAAGCACCCGTCGATCGAAGGTCCGAACTGCTCGAAAACGGCATTCGTTTTGGGAAGGGCTTGCAACTCACGAACATCCTGCGTGACTTGCCAAAGGATCTCCGGATGGGGCGTTGCTACCTGCCAGCCCAGGAATTATGGAACCACGGGCTGTTGCCCGAGGATTTGTTGGATCCAGCAAACTCTGTTCGATTCGCAGACTTTTACGCAACGATGCTCGACCGGGCCGAGGCTCACCTTCGCGCCGGTTGGGATTACACGAACGCCCTACCTTGGCGATGGATGCGGGTGAGGCTGGCTTGTGCGTGGCCCGTTTTGATCGGCCTAGCCACGCTCGATAAACTCAGGCACTCCAACGTTTTGGATGTCCGTCATCGAATTAAGCTCAGCCGAACCGAGGTTCGAATCATCCTCATTAAAACGTTCTGCCTCTACCTGTTTCCAAAGGTGTGGCATGGGCTGGGTGACCCTAAGAAATCTCGTTGACGCTCGCTGAAGCGGCTTGGATTGTATCCGTGATGACTACACATCGTATCGGCATCATCGGAGGCAGTGGCCTCTATCATATCGAAGGGTTTACGAACCAAAAATGGGTCACGGTCAAAACGCCATTCGGTTCTCCTTCGGACGAGTTTTTGACCGGACAATTGGCTGATCGTGAAGTGGTCTTTCTCCCACGCCATGCCCGTGGTCATCGCATACTTCCCTCAGAATTAAATCATCGAGCAAATATTTACGGCATGAAAAAGCTGGGGGTCCAGTGGATTATCAGTGTCAGCGCGGTCGGTTCCTTGCAATCAAAACTCAAACCCTGCGATATCGTTTTGCCCGATCAATTTATTGATCGCACTAAAAAATCTCTGGAACACACTTTTTTTGGTCGCGGAATTGTTGCTCATGTCGCGTTCGCGGATCCGATTTGCGAGGAGTTGCGTCAACTCCTGCTGAGCAGTGCCAAGCGGTGCAAGGCGCGTGTCCATAATGGCGGCACTTATGTCAATATGGAGGGCCCCGCTTTTAGTACCAGGGCAGAATCCATCACCCATCATCGAGCAGGATTCTCCGTGATCGGCATGACGAATTTGGGTGAGGCAAAATGTGCCCGTGAAGCAGAAATTGCCTACGCTACCTTGGCGATGGTGACAGATTACGACTGCTGGAAAACTGATGAGGCCCATGTGACGGTCGAGATGATCATCGCAAACTTGATGAAAAATGCTGCGCTCGCTCAACGGATCTTGATCGATACAATTCCGACCCTGCCGATCGAACCCAATTGGCCAGCACATTCAGCTCTCAAAAATTCGATCATGACCGACAAAACTCTCTGGCCACCGAAGACTCGTCGGGAGCTTGCACCTATCCTGAAAAAATACCTTTAACGTTTTATGGTCTTGGAAAAATTAACCCTTAGACGCGCCACTCTGGATGACTTAGACCAGTTGCGAGCACTCTGGGTAATCGCCAAGCTGCCCGTGGAAGATTTCGAAAAACGGTTCACGGAATTCCAAGTCGCCGTCGATGAAAACGATTTGATCGTTGCCACCATGGCACTCTACCACACCAAGCAACAAGGCTTAGTTCACTCCGAGATTTATTACGATCTAGAATGGGAACCTGCCTTGCGTGCTAAACTTTGGCAACGGGTGCTGGTGCTCGCAAAAAATTATGGTGTCCTCCGGCTTTGGACGCAGAGTTCAGTTTCCTTTTGGCGTGAGCAAGGTTGGAAAGATCCTGACTTCAAAGCACTGGAAGCAATGCCGCCGCTTTTCGGTCATCCCCATTCGGGTTGGCTGACCCTTCCCTTGATCAATGACTCGATCGCCTCCGTGGAAAAACAGTTTGAAGTGTTCGCTCAAGCCCAGAGGGAAAGCAGGGAGCAATCTCAGGAACGAACCCGACGACTTAAGCTGTTGGCCACCGGATTAGTGATCGCCATCACGCTAGGAGTGCTCGTGCTTGCGGCCTACACCTTCTTTTTATTTTCCCGTAAATCGCGAAACAAATCGAACTCATCCGCGTGGTAAGAACTGCGAACCATCGGGCCACTGGCGACATGCAGAAAACCCATCGTTTCAGCAACCTTGCCATAGTCATTGAACCGTGCCGGAGAGACGAACTCCACCACAGGCAGATGATTGCGGGTGGGTTGTAGATATTGGCCAAGCGTCAAGATATCACATCCGACCTGTCTCAAATCTTCCATCGCCGTATAAAGCTCCACCTCGGTTTCTCCCAAGCCCAACATGACCCCAGATTTTGTGTAAATCGAGTCACCTCGTCGCTCCTTGACCTTGCGGAGCACACTCAAGGAGCGGTCGTAAGTCGCACGATGGCGGATCGAAGGCGTCAACCGTCGAACCGTTTCCAAATTATGATTATAAATCTCAGGTCGAGCGGCGAGGACGCTGTCGATACACTCGTCTTTATCTAAAAAGTCGGGGACCAAAACTTCGATCACAATTCCCGGATTGGCTTCGCGAACCGCTTCGATCGTTTGTCGAAAATGATCAGCTCCACCATCCGCCAAATCGTCACGAGCCACAGCAGTGATCACCACATGCTTGAGCTTCATCCGTCGAGTGGCTTCCGCGACACGTGCCGGTTCATCCACCTCCAAGGCCAGCGGCTTTGCGGTGCTCACAGCGCAAAATTTGCAAGCTCGAGTGCAGTGATCCCCCGCGATCATAAACGTCGCAGTGCCCTTGCTCCAACACTCGAATTGGTTGGGGCATTTGGCACTTTCGCAAACCGTATGCAGCTTCAGATCATCCAGCAAAGTCCGCGTAGCTAAGTAACCACCGGTAGTCGGAAGTTTGATGCGCAGCCACTCCGGGAGGCGAGGGCGAGGTTGGACACTTATTTCGTTCACTTGAGGAGAGCCTAATATTTACTCGCTGTTTTTATCCAGATCATTCCAAAACTCCGCCAACTGCTCGGTGTCAAAATCAGCCAAAAACTCGCCGTCAACCTCGATCACCGGCGCAAAACTCTGACCAGAAATCTTGACCATCTCCGCGAACCCGGCCGCGCTCTCGTTCACATCGATTTCCTCATAGGCGATCTCATGATCCTCGAGCCAATCCTTAGCCTCGTGGCACCAACCGCAAAACGTTTTCACGAACAACCGAACTCGAATAGGTTTCATAAAGCTAACGCTGATGGCGAATGACGGAGTTGCAGTGTGCCAGCAATTCGCGAATCCCCGATCCATTCTTGGTGGTGAACGCCTCTGCCAGATCAAGATTTCTTATATCCACGTGCCTTAGCTTAGATTCTCGGGCTGCTTCCGCAAGGTTGTAACCGCTTCACCGAGTTGATAAACTCTCAGCCATGCGACCAATCGACTTGCAAACTATCGGTGATGAACTGGCTATTAAATGGCCTGATGCGCGAGAGTCCTACGTGAAACTTTCAATCCTCCGCCGACGCTGCCCCTGTGCGGGGTGTGCTGGAGAAATGGATGTCATGGGAAATGTCTACAAAGCTCCTGCTCAAGAACTGGGCCCCAGTGCATTTCAATTGCGTGGGCTGCCCTTGGTGGGGGGCTACGCCGTTCAGCCCATCTGGGGCGATGGTCATTCGACAGGAATCTACTCCTGGGAATACCTCAAACGCATCGCCGATAGTACCACGGCGGGTTAACTCCCGCATTCGCCTGACCTACGGCATTCCGCCGTAAGTCACATAGTCGTCGATGTCGAGCACATCAAACCACGAACTCACATCCTCGCGCTTTGGAGCGAGCTTGGCGTGGTAATCGTTGAAATACTGATGTGAACCCAAATCACTCGGAGGTCGGCTATCTTGATACGCAGACCACGCCAGGATTTGAACTAACGACGGATGAGTCGTCGAGGTTTCAGTAATCCAATCGAGGATTTCCTTGTCACCCTTGCCCGTAGCCAATTCTAAGCTGAGTGCGCCCGCATCAATCCCGGCAAACAGCAAGAAATGTTGATCCAACGGACAATTATAATGAAACTCGCCGTTCGTTCCTTTGAGCGTCGCCCGTCCTTTGTCCAGCATGCGAGGCAAAATCACGTAACCACCCAACCGCACGCGGGCAGAGCGGGGGGGTCGTTGGGTCAGATCCATCGAATAGTAGGTCATAGGATTTAGACTAGTTCACGCTGTCGTTTCTGCCGAGGGTTCAGTTGCCACCGGTTCAGTGGTTACTTCAGGCACGGGATCCAATGTCACCGGCTCTGTTGAATCGGTTTCAGTTGCTACTGTTGGCGTCGCTGCGACAGCGGGCACCGTAGGCTTGGGCGACGGGCGAACGGGTTTAACCAAGGGTCGCTTGGCGGTTTCAATTAACCCACTTGCGAATTCGATAACATGGCCTTGATGCACCAACCAATGGAGGTTGCTTACCAATGCCGCCATTTCCGGAGAAGGCGGGGTCGTATCCGATGCGGGAATTTCGGTCGCACCTTCGACAGCCGCTACGGTCGGCGCAGTGGCTGAGGGCGGCCCGAATGTTTCGATCAGTTTGCGACGCGTACATTTTGGAGTGGCATTGATCAGATCCACAATCTTTCGCATGTTATCCGAGACGGGGGTCGCCTCCATGTCTAGGAAATCGGGCCGAGCCACAGCAACGTGGGTGACCGTCTTGTTCACTTTAAAGAATTGCAGGCCCTGCCGAGCAAATTGTTGGCTCAAGTGGTTCACCACTTTGATAGGAAACTTGGTCTGCTCGTCCAGCGCACGTCTGACCATGGATTGCAGCGGGCGACAAGGTTGACTCGCAACACCTGATTCAAGGATCGTGTGTTTGTCCGTCATCTTGATCACGTTCGGGGCGTGGGTGGTGCGGAAGTGGTGTTGCACTTCAGCCATGCTTCCCAACTTCACTTCCTCAGGAATATTGAGGGCTGTGAACTCGGTGCGGAAGCTCTGTTCTTCAATCCACTTTTTGACCACTTCCTCGTCTTTCACGATTTTGATGCGCGATTTGAATGCATCAAATCCCATGCGTGCGAATCGCTCCGTGTGCAATTTCCGCAGCTTATTCTGGTAATCGTGATAGTTCGGGGGGCCTAAGATGACACCGCTGACGCTGCACTGCGCCACGAAGGTATACACACCTTTAGGCGGATTCGTGGGCAGCTTTTCCGCAGAATAAAACGTCGCAAAATGCGTGGTCAACGCATGGTCGACAGCTTCCTGTTCGGAAAGCCAAAGCGTGTCATCCAATCCGCAGACAAAAAGCTTTGCTGGCGAGCTCTGCGACTTTCCCGCAGCGGACTCCAACGAGGGCTTGCCGTCATCGCCCTGTTTGGGTTTTTCGACGGTGCGTTGCAATGCGTTGATTTGGATGCGGTATCTATCCGCCTTCTTAAGCACTAAATGCGCGATGTCGAACAGCGGGTAGGCCCGACCGGTCAGGCGAATCTGGCGTGCGAGTGACTCCACGCCTTTATCCTCTGGAATGAAGGAAACATCAAAGGGCAGGGGCGGGGGTAACGGCTCACGGCGATCGAGTGGTGGCCCGTCGCGACGTGGTCCGCGATCATTGCGAAACCCACTGTCACGGCGTGGTCCGCGATCAGCTCCAGGTGCCGCGTCTCTTCGAGGAGCACGATCTCCCGTAGGAGGTCCATCGCGCCGAGGGCCTGACCCTCGATCATTGCGAAATCCGCCTTCACGGCGTGGTCCGCGATCTCCGCGCGATCCACTGCCACTTTCCTCATTTCCCGTGTATTTCGAATATTTGTTTTTATCGACGGGCTGTTGGGCCCAAGCCGGTAAAAATGTCAGATCCAGATCAAGTTCGAAATCCGGTTTGTTCGTGTCCGGTGATGTGCTCATTCTATAGGTCAGGAGGGGAAACATTTCCCTGTACTGATGTTCTTAATTCGTATCAACCATGCGATGGCAGAATACAGAAAGCAAGCGAAGGATTTTGGTAGAATACTCAGCTCGGGCTTGAGCATTGGTAACGGTGTCATCTTCAGCGCAAGGTGATGAGGCATCGGTGCCATGGTTTCTTCCTTCAAAGACCGACGACTTTCGCTCGCGATTCCTCAGCCATCCTAGATTTCCATTCGATCATCCGTTCCAGAAGTTGAGAATCTGCGGTAGCCAGTATTTGTATCGCGAGCAACCCAGCATTCTTGCTGCTACCAATCGCCACAGTCGCGACCGGCACCCCACTGGGCATTTGAACAATGGAAAGTAGCGAGTCCCAGCCGCGCAAAGTTTTGCTCTCAACCGGCACCCCGATCACTGGCAGCGGACTGGTACTCGCGAGCATCCCCGGCAGGTGGGCAGCACCGCCTGCACCCGCGATGAGTATTTTTAGCCCTCGGGTGTGCGCGGTGCGGCCATACTCCAGCATGTCGGCAGGAGTTCGATGAGCAGAGAGGACAAGCGTTTCGAACGCAACACCAAACTCAACGCAAATCTCGGCTGCGGCCTTCATCGTAGGCCAGTCCGAGTCGCTACCCATCACGATGCCAACGACGGGTTTTGGAGCAGGATTAGTCATAAAATCAAATTGTCGGATCCGCCAAAACGAATCAAGGCCGCCGCACCTTGAGCTTTTTGGAGTGCGTCCTCCAGGCTTCCGCCCAACGCGGTGACATGCCCCATTTTTCGAGAGGGCATACTCGAATTCTTACCGTAAACGTGAAGATGCGCCCCGTCAATCTGCAGTGCCCGATCGATCCCTTGAGGGTAGCCAGAACCGCGTTCGATTCCTAGCAGATTGATCATCACTGCTGCTGGGCTTCTCAACGCAGTCGATCCCAATGGCCAACCAAGCACCGCCCGCACATGGTTTTCAAACTGCGAACACACGCACCCTTCGATGGTGTAATGGCCTGAGTTATGGACGCGGGGTGCCAGCTCGTTGATGACCACGTTTCCCGTCGAAGAATAAAATAATTCAACCCCAAAACTGCCCACCCCCTGCATCGTTTCCACTGCATGCTGAGCTAACACCCGGACTTGAGCTGCTAAGGCATCTGGGATTTGCGCCGGTGCCTTCACCACATGGCAAATATGATGACGTTGGATTGTTTCAACAACCGGATAGATCACCGAACTCCCATCCAACGCCCGCGTGATCATCACCGCCAGCTCCGCACTAAAATTGACAAATCCCTCGGCGAACAAAGTATTCACATCACCCTGAAGGAATTCCCATGCAGCTTGGGCATCGGTAGCTGTGTGCAATGTGGTGTTCCCTTTGCCATCATAGCCGTTCCGACGTTTTTTTAGAACGAGTGGCAACCCTAATTCAACGATAGCTTGATCGAGTGCCGCTCGCGTGGGGACATCCACGAATGCAGGCACTGCGAGACCTGCGGACCGGAGCGCAGCTTTCTGAATCAGTTTATCCTGCACCAACTCCATCGAGCGAGCGGTGGGTCGCACACTAAACCCCTCCGATTCAAGCTGACGTAACAGTCCCGCATCGACGAACTCATTCTCAAGCGTCACCACATCAACCTGCGTTGCGAGTTCGCGCAGTCTCCCCAGATCATCGCTCGAACCGATAATCACTCGCTGACACGTCGCCGCTGCGGGGCAATCGGCGTGCTCCGAGAGCACAACAACCTGCACACCAAGCGAGGCCGCAGCGGTTCCCAGCATTTTTGCCAGTTGACCACCACCAATAATACCGATTACGGGACCCGTCGAGCTGCGCTGCCCTCGGGCTGGGACGTTACTCTCTAACATGGGCCTCTGATATAGCCGCAGGGCAAAAATCGGGCGAGCGCAATTTCTGCTTTACCGATCCATCGCCTCGACCCTGAAAAAGAAAAGTTTAAAGCTTTATCTGAAACAGCACGGAATGCATCCTGCAATTATTGTGACTTTTCAACCCAGAATTCTGGTCGCCGCCTTTGTGTTTGTCCTGATCACGGGTTCAGGCTGTCGAAGTGCTTATCCGAGCGCGCAGACAAAAAACGATTCAAAAATTCCACCAGTTTTCGAACTTAGAACCCGCGTTTACATCGCAACTCCACCTGACGCCGTTTATAAAAACGAAACTGTGGCCCGCTCCAGTAAACATACCAAGGAAGCTCTGTCGGATGCTTTTCGCCTGTTTACCAAGCTCAGCTTTGTCGGGAAAACCCAAGAAACTCTAGAAGAAGCTCTGGAACATGCCCGCAAGACACGGTCAGAATTCCTCATCTTCCCAGTGATTCTCAGTTGGGAGGATCACCGTACGGAATGGACAGGCATTCGTGATCGCCTAGACATACGCCTCGAAATCTACGACGTGAACACCGGAAATCGAGTTTACTCGTCGGAAGTTAAATCACGAGGCGGTTGGATGTCCGATGGCGAAGACACCCCCGAAATGTTACTTCAAAAACCCTGCGAACAGTTCGTCCGTTCAGTCTATCACGAAGTGGTGCAGCCCTCCGCCTTCCCGTAAACACAGATTAACCTACAAGCCAATAAAAACCGACGGCCATCGCTGTGATGGAACAGAACGTCATCAGCCCTCGGTAAGCTTGTGGCCCTGTCCAAGCTGTGCGCCATGCAAGGTAGCTGAGTGCCGAGGTAAATCCCACCATCGCAGCCACCGTCCCAAAACCAAAACTGGCCAGATAAGTCATCGCATCCCAACGCGAAACAAACGCCAGGGCCGGCAGCACCCCGATGAAATGCGAACTCCCCGCCAGTCCGTGCAAGGTACCAACGGCAAACGCGGCATGGGTGTGCAAGTGTTTAGGATTTTGATCCGTATGTGGTGATCCTTCCGTTCCATGCACGTGCATATGAACATGGGTCGATCCGTCATGTGTGTGGGCATGAGTATGGACATGATGTTGAGCCGCCCGTCGAAGCCCCCAAAAACCGATTCCAATCAACGTCAAACCCACCACGCGTTCTGACCACGACGAAATTTTTTCCAACGGTAAAACTTCTCGCAAAAGCAAGAAAAGTAAGCCCACAAACAGCACTCCCCCAGCATGTCCCATCCCCCAGCGAAACCCAGTTTTCCAGTCATGACGCCCGCGCACGAGCGATAACGGCGCGACCGCTGTCAAATGATCAGGGCCGGAAATAACATGGATAAAACCAGCAACAACCCCAGCCAAGGCGATCAACATAACGATCCCCTAAACAGTCCCGACCACCGTGTATTGAGCAAGCAATCCTCCGAAAACACACAACCACGATACGGGGCAGGAAACACCAAGTAAAGACTCCCGAACAAGCCACGTCTTCGGCATGGGGTTTGAAATGTCGGCGGCGATTCGATCCCACAAGTCCAGTTCGTCGCATGGCCACTGTGTTTTCGCAACAACCATCGCTGTGTGTCCGAAAACGGGTTGGTTCGCGGTTGCCTCTGCTTCCCGGCTCCAACGGGGCCGACCTGATAGCCTAGGGTGAAACACTAGGGAAGGTTTCCACCCCACCCCATGCCCCGACGGGGCACACGGATCCCTTCTGCACATTTTGACCGCAGCACGAACGAAATGACGAACCGGCACAACCCCTGGAATTGACATTCACTTGGTTCTTGTAGCCGTAGAACGTTTGCTCGTTATTCTTCATCCATCGCGCATCTACGTCTTTGTGGCTCAGCAACTTGTCGTCACCGGCCCACTCCTTGGGGACTCGTCCTTCCTTGATTTCAGCATTCTCCCCCCGGGTGTTCCTCTGCTTGGGGACCTCGACGAATATCGCATCGACAATGTGACCGCCCTTCGGAAGAAGACCCCGGCTTCGCAGCGCCTCGTTAAACAGCGCGAACAGTTGATCAAGCACTCCCGACTCGCGGATATCTTCACGGAAGCCCCACAGCTTGTTTTCCGCTTGTCGCTGTGTGTAGCGCAATCGTTGCTTTATTGATCCGCCGATGAACTCCGCCCGAGTTCAACTTTTCAACGCCTCGGGCCGGCCTTTTCAAATGAGAGCCGCGTCGCTTCCCCCTGAACTGAACCCCGGCGAGGTGCTCGTTCAAATAACGTTGGCCACCATCAAGGCATCCGGTCTGCCTCTTCCACTACAAACAATGGCGGGGATTTCACGGAAACGCCATACGATTGCAATCTTAAACATATGAAATAGAAAAGTGGCATCGGCTATACTTCCAAGTTGGCACGATGAGTTTGGCTGCAAGTTTTCACGAATGGCACGCGACCGTCACACAATTGTCGGGGTAAAAAAGCAGTTTTTGTATCAAAAACGGTAGCCGGTTTTTAAAGGCCAGATAAATTTAAAGTTGGATAGAAAACAATCACGACAAAATGGAAAGTATCACAAATCAAAACATACCGAATAAAGCTCATGAGCAATGGACCGCAGAAGGTTTCGTGAAACTCGAGGGTTTCTTGACGCCGCACGAGCTTCGCCAGTTGCAAGGTTGGGTGGACGAGATCGGGTCCTGGCCCGCCGATCCCGAGCGTTGGATGCATCACAGCGAGCAGACCGATCGCGGCGTCTGCCTGGCTCGGACCGAGAATTTCGCCACCCATCACGACGGCATGCGCGAACTGTTGACGAAGGGCCGGATCGTCGAGGTCGCTTCGCAGTTGCTCGGTCAGCCTGCGGTTCTCTACAAGGAAAAGATCAACTACAAATACCCCGGCGGCGGCGGCTATGCGGCCCACCAGGACGCCCCCGCTTATGCGTTCATCAAGAACCACATCACCTGTTCGCTGGCCGTTGATCCGGCTACGCCCGAAAACGGTTGCCTGTTCTTCGTTTCAGGATTGCACAAGACGGGGCTTCTGCCGCTCGACGCCGTCGGCTGCATCGATCCGAAGTTCGCCGAGACTTTGACGTGGGAGGCCGCGCCGCTGGCCGGAGGTGACGCGCTGTTCTTTAGCTCCTACGCGCCGCACCGCAGTCCGCCCAACCTAACGAACCAGCCGCGGCGGACCTTGTACCTGACCTACAACGCGCTCTCGGAAGGCGACCTACGAGAGGAATACTACGCAGACAAACGCCGAGGCCTCGCGGCCGCGGCGGACCGCGCCGACGCCGAGAGTCCGAGAATCAGCATGATTGGCCATTTTCGAGGAAAGGCAGTCCGTCTATGATGCATCGAATCGATTCCACGCTCGCCGAATCCCTGACCCGAGCCGCCACGCTCGCGCAGCGGGCCGACGTTCTTTTTGACTACATGAAACGCCGTGGTCAAACCAATTACGACGAAAGCGTCACCCAGATCGAGCACTCCCTGCAATGCGCCTACCTCGCCCGGCAGGCTGGCGCGTCTGGCGAGTCGGTTGGCGCCGCGTTGCTGCATGACATCGGCCACTTCCTCACCGACGAGCACGCCGACAACGGCGACTTCCTCGCGGAAGATTGGCGTCACGAAGCCGTCGGCGGCGACTGCCTTGCGCCGTTCGTAGTCGAGTCGGTGATTCAGGCTATTCGCTTGCACGTCCCCGCCAAGCGCTTTCTCTGCGCCACTGATCCCGCGTATTTCGACGGCCTCTCTCGGGCCTCGCAACGGAGTCTGGAGGTTCAAGGGGGCAAGATGTCTCCCCCCGAGGAGGCGGCCTTTCGCGAAAACCGCTGGCACGAATTGGCAGTCCGCGTTCGCCGCTGGGACGACGGCGCCAAGGTCGCCGGCTGGAACGTGCCGCCGCTCGAATCCTATCGATCGGAACTAGAAGCGTCCCTGCTCGCCGAGTTCACCTGCAACGGCACTCATTGATTGCATGTCCGCCGCCCCGCATAACGATCCCGCCTTTCTCGGCGCCCGTCGCTGGTCGCTCGGCGCGGTGATGTTCTGCTACCTGTTTTATTACACAGGCCGGCAAACGTTTGGCTTTGCGATTCCCGGTATTGAGGCGGAACTGAAGTTGGACAAACACACGCTCGGCTGGATCAGCGCCGCAATGCTCTGGGCCTACGCCGCCGGGCAGATGATCAACGGCAACTTGGGCGACAAGTTCGGCGGCCGGCGCATGATGTGCCTCGGCGCCGTGGCTTCGTTCGGTTTGAACTGGTTCACGAGTTTTGGCGTCGATTTCAAATCACTGTCTGTTGCGTGGGGAATGAACGGACTCGCGCAAAGCATGGGCTGGGCGCCAGGAAGCCGCCTCGTGTCGAATTGGTTTAGCGCGCGCGAGCGGGGACGGGCCTTCGGTATGTTTGTGTTCGCGGCGGGAATGTCGTCGGTGCTGGCGTTCGGCACGTCACTGCTCGTGCTCGATGTGCTGCACCTGAACTGGCGCTGGATTTTTCGTCTGCCGGTCTTCTTGATGTTGCTCGGCGCCCTCGTGGTGTGGTTCGTCGCCCGAGATCGTCCCAGCGCCATTGGATTTGCCGAACTGCCCGATGACGACGGCCTGCAAACGACAGCTTCCACCAAAACGGAGACCACCTGGCAACGCTATGGCGTGGCGTTGAGAAATGGCCGGTTGTTGGTCGCGGGTCTCGCCATCGGCTTTCAAAGCACCGTGCGCTACGGACTGCTGATCTGGGTGCCGGTGTATTTCCTCGGCAAAGATTTCAAACACGATCCGCTCGGCAAGTGGATCAGCCTCGCGCTCCCAATCGGCATGGCGCTCGGCGCACTCGCCAGCGGGTGGATATCCGACCGCTTTTGCAACTCGCGCCGCAGTGGCGTCATCGCGACTTTCATGATCCTCGCCGCCGTGTCCGCGATTGGAATGTATCTGCTGCCCCCCGGTCATTTGCTCGGCGTGCCGGTGCTGTTTCTGACCGGATTCTTCGCCTTCGGCCCGCAATCGGCCTTCTGGGCCCTCGCGGCGGATTTACTGGGCCGCGCGCGGTCCGGAACTGCCGTCGGCGTGATGAATTGTTTTGCCTACGTCATTGCTGGGCTCGGCGAGCCGTTCATCGGTTGGATGATCCAACACAATCCGTTCGGCACGAGTGGGGTCGAAAATGTGGTAATTGTTTTTCCGCTCGTCGCTGTGTTCGCCGTGTGTAGCGCAAGCCTTGCTTTATTGATCCGCCGATGAACTCCGCCCGCGTTCAACTTTTCAACGGCTCGGGCCGGACCGTTTGGGCGGCAGGGTGGAAAGCGGACCGTGCAACAGGCGCAAGGCAGATTTGCGATGATAACCGCAAGTGGCGCAAAATTTATCGAGAATGCGCCGCTTGTGCGGACGACCGGCGCGCTGATAGCGCCCGTGGATGCGGGCCAATGACTCCCGTTTGGCTGATAAACTCATGGTCGGTCCTTCGGTAACCATGAATGTGAGTCAACGTATCAGCAGACTCCTCGTCCACTTTTCCTTCCTAGTAACATTTAATTTGAGTCAACTCGGGGTCGTTGCGCCAGAAGTGGTGTTACCGTGGAGTGTTTCCGAACCTGGAAACGCTGATCGAACTCAGAGGACCGAGTTGGTGTCTCCACCCCGATGACGTGAGTTGCGCGCACACCCGCGAATTGCTCCTTGGCGTTGAGCAATTCTTGCACTCGCCTTTGTATCAGGTTAGTCTCGGGGTTCGTAGATTATGACGCTGACAGAAAAAATTCTCGCTCGCGCTTCCGGTAAGGCCCGAGTGCAAGCTGGTGATAATGTGTGGGTGCAAGCCGATGTGCTCATGACTCATGACGTGTGTGGGCCTGGAACGATCGGGGTCTTCAAACGTGAATTTGGTCAGAACGCCAAGGTTTGGGATCGCCGCAAAGTGGTTATTATTCCTGATCACTACATTTTTACTGCGGATTCCCGCTCCAATCGAAATGTGGATATTCTTCGCGATTTTGTGCGCGAACAGGAGATTCCCTACTTCTATGATGTGATCGATGACCCCGAGGGACACTGGGTTTATGACGCGACTCAAGGCCCGTTGAAGCGGCAGTATGGCTCGAATTTTGCAGGGGTTTGTCACACCGCTCTCCCGCAAAAGGGACACACACGACCGGGCGAAATCCTTTTCGGCACCGATTCCCACACCTGCATGGCAGGCGCGTTCAATCAATTTGCAACAGGCATCGGCAATACCGATGCGGGGTTCGTTCTCGGCACGGGCAAGCTGTTATTAAAGGTGCCTGAAACGATGCACTTTCGACTCGAGGGCGCGTTGCAACCTGGGGTCATGGCGAAGGATGTGATCCTGCACTGCATTGGTCAAATCGGTTTTGATGGTGCCACCTACCGAGCTCTCCAATTCGACGGCCCGGGCGTCGCAAGCCTGAGCATGGATGATCGTATGACCATCGCGAACATGGCTATCGAAGCGGGTGGGAAAAATGCCATCTTCGAATTTGACGCTCAAACCAAAGCGTTTGTCGATCATCGAACCCGATTAAACGGCACGAAATCCACCTACGAACCCGTCGAACGAGACAGCGACGAAACGTTTGTTTATGAGCATGTTGTGGATCTCTCTCAGCTAGAGCCGACGGTGGCCTGTCACCCTGACCCGGGCCAGCGCAAGCTCGCTCGAGAATTGACGGGAATCAAACTTGATCGCGCTTACATCGGTTCATGCACCGGCGGTAAAACGAGCGACTTCCTCGAATTTGCTCGGGTTCTCCAAGGAAAAAAGGTCGTCATCGACACCTTCGGCGTGCCTGCGACGCCGGAGATCGTCAGGGATTTGCAAAACTCTCGCTGGGGTTCCAAGACTGTTTGGCAACTCTTAGTAGATGCAGGGGTTCAAATGACCGAAAACGCTGGTTGTGCGGCTTGTCTAGGCGGTCCTGTCGATACCTTTGGGCGGATGAATGCTCCGCTGAAATGCATCAGTGCCACCAACCGGAATTTCCCAGGACGCATGGGGCACAAAGAATCACAGGTGTTCCTCGCTTCACCTGCCACCGTCGCCGCAAGTGCTTTGACAGGCCATATTACTGATCCACGCGACTATCTGAGCTAACCTTTCACAGCCTGATGGCAAACGTCGAAATACCTCATGCGCGAACGAATTGATTCATGGTGTGAGTGGGGCATTTTTGGGCTGACTCTAGCTATTTTGGTGTTTGGCCCCCTCGCGTTTGGTGGGGTTCGGATCAGCGAGTCGATTTGGATTTACGGTGCATTAGCCGCCATTCTGTTGCTCTGGGCAGTTAGATCCTGTGTCCGCGACAACTATCGACTCCTAATTCCTCCAGTTGCTTGGTCGTTACTCGTCCTGCTGGGCTATATTGGTTGGCGCACTTACACCTCCACAGTGCAATATACCGCGCAAGTGGAGTTCTTTCAGATCGCCGCTCTAGGAATCTTCTTTTTTGCCATTCTCGATAATCTGAACCGTTCTGAATCTGCCAATCGGATCGTCCTGACGTTGATTTTTACGGCCATGATATTAGCGGGTTACGCAGTGTTTCAATACCTGACAGATTCGCAAAAAATTCTCTGGGTCGATAAACCAATGGCCTATCGCGGTCGAGGCTCGGGCACCTATATTTGTCCCAGTCATTTGGGAGGATTTTTGGCGATGATCCTGCCACTCAGCCTCACTTATACGCTAACCGGTCGGTTGAATAATCTGCTGCGGGTTGCGATTGGTTATGCCTCACTCGTCATCTTGGCAGGGATCGCCGTAACCGTTTCTCGCGGCGCGTGGCTTGCCGCTGCTGTCAGCGTTTTTTGCCTTCTCTTGGTGTTGGTTCGCCGACGAGAGTTTTGGATACCCGTCGGAATATGTCTCTCAGTCATGGTGCTGGGAGGCGTCTTGTTCGGAGTCAAAGCCCTCCAGAAGCGTGCGCGCACCGAAGCCCCCACCGGCACCTCACTGCAACTCGCAGACCGATCCGATTATTGGCAGCCCGGATTGGAAATTTGGCGCGAGAATTATTGGATCGGTGGAGGCACAGCGCATTATGACTTCCTCTACCATCGTCATCGTCCGAGATCCATGCAACGACGCCCAGCACACGCCCACAACGATTACATCGAAGCTCTGGCGGATTACGGTTTGCTGGGCGGAATTCTCATCGCGCTCTTCCTTGCCGTGCTTGGATGTTCTGTGGTTCGCATTTGGAGGTTCGTTAAACGAGGAGGAGATTTGGCCTCGAAACCCAGCAACCGTTCTGCACTCGTGCTTGGATCGGCGTTCGGATTGCTGGCATTGGCTGTCCACTCCGCGTTCGACTTCAACATGCACATTCCTGCCAACGCGTTTCTTGCGACCACTTTAGTGGCCTTGGTCGCGAGCCATCATCGTTACGCGACGGAGTCCTACTGGTTCAAGACTTATTGGTGGAGTCGAATTTTAATCGCCGTCGGCGCCCTCGGTTTGGCGTGGTGGATAGCCGGTTTCGCGCTCAAGCTCCATACGGAGGCCAAACTCCTACTGCTTGCGGATCAATTCGATCCGACTTCCGAGGAACGTAAAAACATCCTACTAACAGCAACCAGTGTGTTTCCGAAGAATTTTGATACACTCTATACCCTTGCTGAGATCGAACGCAAACGCGCCTGGGAAGGCAATGAGGGGTATCAGGATCAAGCTGGAAAGGCGCTTAAAACCTATTGGAAAGTTCAGGCATTGAACCCTTATGTTCCCTATGCCTATCTAGGCGAAGGCTTAACTCTCGGGCGCTTGAATCAACATGGATCCGCCGCCGCCGCTTTCCACCGAGGCTTCAGCCTTGATCCAGAAAGCTATTTTGTTTCTGCACATATGGCTTGGCATTATTTTCAGGCGGGACAATATCAAAAATCCTACAACTGGGGATTACGATCCGTCTCACGACTCAACGAAGGAAATACGTTGGGGTGGGCTTACGTAAAAGCATCAGAAAAACAACTGCGTGCAAAAGGAATCGACGCCGCATCCGCTTCTCAGGTGATCAAATAGACCACCGATTCAAGTGCCGTGGGGAGGGGAAAAATGGTCACCGATTTTTCGAAAATAACCGGTTGACATTCAGCGCCAAAACGTTAGTGTGAGATCACATTCATTAGATCAGAGGGTACTCAGGAGCAATAAACGTATGAAATCATTCAGCAAAGCTTCAAAAATGGCGGCGGTTTTAACCGTCACGCTAGCTTGTTTATCAGTGACTTCCGCACAAGCGGTCGTGAGCAAAGCCACAGTCCGTAGCATCAGCGGATCCGCAACTGTGAGTACCGACAAAGGGGCGACTTGGAAACCTCTGCGTGTAGGGAACTCCCTCACACCCAACTCGATCATCAAGACAGCCGCCGACACCAAGGTGGAGCTGGTGCTGAACCAAAACGGACCTGTGGTGCGCGTCCCTGCAGACACGACAGTGGGCGTCGATAAGCTCGAACCCAAAGTCGCCGCAGCAGGAAATGCTTCCTCCGCCGCAGATGAAGAAGCCACAGAGATCAAGGTAATTGAAATCACCGGCCCAGTCATCAAGCCGGAGACAGCAATCACCGCAACACCTTTTGCATTACCATCGCTCACAGCCTCGCTCGACACTGCTGGGGGCATTTCAGCGATCAACGTAGCAAAGTCAGGTAACAAGCTTTTTACGATCGATGCTGCTGGGAATCGCTTTGATGCCGACGTGACCGTCGAACTAAAAGGCGGAGGCGGGACTGGGGCGCGAGCGTTAGCAAAAGTTGTTAATGGCGAAGTGGTTAGCCTGATAGTGATTGAGCCGGGGACGGGCTACACAACTGCTCCTACGGTGAGCCTAAAAGCGTTGCCACCACT
>Ga0114966_10001401_pt1 | contig 22384 bp, 22 predicted proteins | sample M_130207_XF_Meta_FD_87029 | JGI IMG/M metagenome (GOLD analysis project Ga0114966, IMG submission 87029) | Freshwater microbial communities from Lake Montjoie, Canada to study carbon cycling - M_130207_XF_MetaG | ecosystem: Environmental > Aquatic > Freshwater > Lake | place: Lake Montjoie... | reverse complement strand
GGCCTCCAGCTCAAAGACCTCGGCCGCTACGCCGATGCCGAAAACGCCTTTCGCGAAGCGCTCGCGCAGGAGCCCAACGACGCCTTCGCCCTCCACCAACTCGCCGCCTGCCAGCTCCACCAGCCGCAGCGAAAACGCGAGGCGCTCGCGACCATTGACCGCGCCATCGCCAAGGAGCCCAACGACGCCGACCACCACGTCCTGCGCAGCTACATCCTCTCCGTCCTCGACCGCCCGCGCGACGGTCTCGCCGCCGCGCAGACGGCGCTGAGCCTCGATCCGCACCACGCTGGCGCCTTCACGGCCGAGGCCCAGGCGCATCTGCAAACCGAGCAATGGCCCCGCGCCGAGCAATCCGCCCGGCAGGCCCTCGCGCTCGACGCCGACAACTCCGCCGCCGCCAACCAGCTCGCCCAGGCGCTCCGCCTGCAAAACAAGAATGCCGAGAACGCCGCGCACCTCGCCGGCATGCTCGCCCGCGATCCCGAGGATCCCTTCACCCACGCCAACGCTGGCTGGACCGCCCTCCAGCGCGGCGAGCACCGGGCCGCCGAGACGCACTTCCGCGAAGCCCTCCGCCTCGACCCCGACTTCGAATCCGCCCGCGACGGCCTGCTCAACAGCTTCCGCGCCCGCTCGCCGATCTACCGTAACTATCTGCGCTACTGCTTTTTCATGCAGCGCCTCAGCTCCGGCGCGCGCTGGGCGGTCATCATTGGCCTTTATTTCGGCGTCAAACTCGCGGGTCAAATTCCCGGCGGCGACGCCCTCGTCGCGCTCTACATGCTTTTCGTCCTCTGGGTCTGGGTCGCCAAACCCGTCGGCAATTTCTTTCTGCTCTTCGACTCCTTCGCCCGCTATGCGCTCCGCCCGCGGGAGAAACTGGAAGCCGCCGCGGTCGGCGGCTCGCTCGGTCCCGGCCTCGCGCTCCTCATCGCCAGCTTCGCCTTCGGCTGGCCCGCGGTGGTCACCCTCGGCATCGGCCTGATCGCCGCCTCCTTTCCACTCTCGATGACCTTTACCAATGGCTCCCGGCCCGGCACCTGGCTCTTCGGCACCGTCGCCGCGGTCACCCTGCTCGGCGCGGCGCTCACCGCCCTCGCGCATTTGGTGCCGCTCATCGACCAGGGCACCGCCCGGCAGATTTTCACCGTCGGCGCCATCGGCTGCCTGGCCGCCACCTGGCTCGGCAATGTCCCCGCACTCCGCCGGCCCGCGGAGTGACCGTCACCCCGCCTTCGCGTAGCACTGGCTGTTCTCGTCGAGGTCTTTCACGACCGTGCAGAGATAGACCGGCTCCGGGTGAAAATCGCGGTACTTGGTGATCTCGGACTTGTTCAAAACCTTGAAGCCGTAACGCTCGAACATCTTCGCCCCGCGCCGATCCTCGAAGACCACCATCTGGCCGTAGACGCGCTTTTCGCCGCAGGCGTGGAGGTAGCGCAGATACGAATCCACCAGCGCCCGCGAGGTCGCCACCTGGCGCGCATCGGCGAGCAGATTGATGTGAAAATGCGCGGTCCGCCGGGGAGCCGCCGGCACCTCCCGCCACGCCGTGCGAAAGATCCACTGGACGAATTTTTTCGACGCCGCCGAGTAGCGCGGGTAGCGGAAAATGCCGCGCAGAAAGAGGCTGATGTTTTGGTAAAACGCGTAGCACTGCTGGCGCAGCGGAAAGCGCGAACCCATGAGGTAGCCGCGGATTTCGCCATTCACCAGCAGCACCAAGGAGCTCTCCGCCTCCCAGTCCGTGTAGTAGGCCGTGAGGTAATCCGCGAACAGCTCGCGATCCTCAAACACCGGGTCGATCGGGTTGCCCAAAAAACCCGTCGCGCAGCACAGCTCCCGCACCCGCGCGCGGTCGGTAGGCTGGTAGGCGCGAATCTCGAAAAGCCGGGTGGATTCCATGTCGGCAGAACATGCACAGACTCGGCGAGCACGGTCAAACTCCGCGGCACCACTCCCGCTCCCGTCGCAAAATTTCCCCGCCCTGGCCGGGCTCGCTTCTCCGGGACATCGGCCCGAAGCTGTCCGCCTTCCACCATGCTTCCGTTCCCGCGCGCCCTCCTCCTCCTCACGGCCCTCGCCCTCACCGGTTGCGCAGTCCTGGAAAGGCGGGCACCCGACTCGCGCCGGTCCATTTCCCAAATGGAGCGCATCACGCTCGGCGGGGTGCCTCAGGCGATTCACATCCGCGGCGACGATCGCTTCCGCAATCCCGTGCTGCTGTTTGTCCACGGCGGGCCCGGCGTCCCGGAGATGCCCGTGGCGCATCACAACGCCGACCTCGAGCGCGACTTTACCGTCGTCCAGTGGGACCAGCGCGGCGCGGGCCGGTCCCGGCGTGGCCCGACGCCCGACCTGACGGCGGAGCAAATCACGTGCGACACCTTGGAATTGAGCCGCGCATTGCAGCGCCGTTTTGGCGGGCGCAAAATCTACCTCGCCGGTTTCTCCTGGGGCTCACTCGTGGCCGCGCGCGCGGTGCAGCGCGAACCCCAGCTCTACGCCGCCTTTGTCGGGATCAGCCAGTTCGTGAACATCCCCGAGGCGGAAAGCACTTTGTACCGCGAGGCGCTCCGCGCCGCACGCCGGTCGCACGCGCCGCTGGCCCTCCGGGAATTGACCCAGGCCGGACCGCCACCGTGGAAGGGCGCGGGCGAGGAAACCGTCAAGCGGTGGTCCCGGAAACTCTTCCCCGGTCCGCCGAATAAAGTGACCCCGCCTCGGTTCGCCCTCCTCGCCCTGACCTCCCCCACCTACTCGCTCGGCGACATGCTGCGCCTGCCCGCCGATGCCGAGCACTCCTACCAACGCCTCGAAAAAGACATCTACGCCGCAGATCTCTTCCGCGAAATTCCGCGCCTCGAGGTGCCGTCCTGGTTCCTCATGGGCCGCAACGACACCCTCATCAGTTCCACCGTGCTCGCGCGCTATTTCCGCACCCTGCGGGCCCCCCGCGGGAAGCATCTCGTGTGGTTCGAAAAGTCCGACCACGTCCCGCACCTCGAAGAACCCGAAAAATATCGCGCCGTGATGCGCACCGTCCGCGCCGCCACTTTTCCCCAGCCGCCCGCGGCGGGCCGGTGACGCCGCCGGCTTTCCCTTTCATCCCGCGCGACTTTCCGCTAAAGCAACCGGCATCTCATGGCGGCTCCGTTTATTCCCCATCTCCTCGCCGCCAGCGGCGCCGAAAGCCTGATCTTCGCGTTCGAGCAATCCACGCTGCCGGGCCGACTCGTCCTGCTCTCGCTGTTTATTGCTTCGATCTTCAGTTGGACGGTGATGATCACGAAGTTCCGCATCATCCGCCGGGCGCAGGCGCGGCGCGACCAATTCCTCTCGCTCTTCCGCACGGCCCGTCAGCCGCTGCGCATTTACACCGACCAGATCCGCTTCGATGGCGCGCCGCTTTTCGCCGTCTATAAAGCGGGCTGCCAGGAGCTGACCTTTCAGCTTCTCGGCTCGGCGGAGGTGGATGAAACGTTTCGCGACCGCCTCGACAGCGCGCCGCGCATTTCGCCCGCGCAGATGCGCGTGGTCATCAGCGCGATGGAGCGTGCGGTGGGCGAGGCGGCGCTGAAGCTGGAGTCGCAAATGATCGTGCTCGCCACGGCGGTCAGCGGCGCGCCCTTCCTCGGGCTGCTCGGCACGGTCTGGGGCGTGATGGAAACTTTCAGCGACGTGGCCAAGGCCGGCTCGGCGAATCTCGCCGCGATGGCCCCCGGCGTGAGCGCCGCGCTGATCACCACGGTCACCGGACTGCTCGTCGCGATTCCCGCCATGTTTGGCTACAACTACCTCGTCACCACGCTGCGCGGGATCATCGTCGGGCTGGACAACTTCGGCGCGGAACTCGGCTCCGAGTTTGAGCACAAATACGTGGACCACGGCACGCGGGAACAGAATTGGAAATGACGAATCCCGAATGAGAAATGACGAATGAATAACGAAACCCAAATGATCCGCCAGAGCGCGCCCGCCGCGTTCGTTATTCGTCATTCGTCATTCGGGATTTGAGAAATGCGCCGCTTTTCCGACCGCCAAAGCCTGCACTCGCTCAACGAGCTGAACGTCACTCCGATGCTCGATCTCGCGTTCGTGCTGCTCATCATTTTCATGATCACCACGCCGCTCATGGAAAACAGCGTGGACCTGCAAGTGCCGACGAGTTCCGCCGCGAAGAACGCCGTCGATCCGCAGATGGTGCAAACCATCACGATCAACAACGCGGCGGAGATCGCCCTCAACGGCCAGTCGCTCGCCCTCGCGGAACTCGCCAGCCAGCTCGTCGCGCTGCGGGAAGAGAAGCCCGACGCCGCCGTGGTCATCCGGTCGGATCGCGATCTCCCCGTGCAAAAGCTCATTGATGTGATGGACGCCGTGAAGGACGCGAAGATCACCAAGATCGGCGTGGTCACCAACCCGCCAACGCCGTGAGCCCGGCGCCAGCCTGAACCGCCCGATGGCCGAGCAATCCACGTTTCGACGCAACCTCGTGGTCGTCGCCGTGCTGCACGCTGGCTTCGTCGGCGTGGTTTTCCTCTTCAGCCAGTGCCAGGAAAAAAAGCCGGCCGAGCAGATCACTTGGATGGATGGCGCGGTCGGCGGAGGCGCAGCCGGAGCCGCGGGAGCAACTCCCGAGACCCCACCGGAAGCAGCGACACCCGAGGTCCCGCCGACCCGTGAGCCGGAGCCGGAACCAGTCGAACCGCCGACACCCGAGCCGGAGAAAATGGCCTTGGTTCCACCGCCCCCCGTCGAGCCACCGCCGCCGAGCGAGATCGTCGCGCCCGCCGCCACGCCCCAGCCGATACCGATCACCCCAAAACCCGTCACGCCGAAGCCTCCGGTCACCCCCAAGCCCACGCCACCAAAGGCCACGCCACCAAAGGTCACCCCGAAAGCCACGCCGAAAGCGACGGTGACGCCCAAACCGAAGACCACGCCGAAAGCAACCGCCACGCCGAAAACCAAAGACGGGGCTGCAAAAAAGACCGATGGCAAGCCGGACGCGAAACCAACGGACGGCGAGGCCGCGGCGAAAACGGGAGCGGGGAAGACCGCCGGCGCAGCCACCGCCGCAGCGGGCAAGGCCGGAGCTGGCAAACCTGGCGGCAGCGGCTCCGGCGAAGGCCACGGTCAAGGCCCGGGCAAAGGCGGAGGCGGCAACGGCAAGTCGGATTTCGGCTGGTACAACTCCATGCTCGGTGATGTCTTCAAGAACCGCTGGTCCCAGCCCACTTCCGTCGTCCGCAGCGGCACGGATTTCATCACCACCCTGAAAATCCGCATCGCCAAGGACGGCACCATTAGGCACCGCGAAATCGTCAACTCGTCGGGTAATCCCGTGATGGACGAATCCGTCCTCGCCGCCGCGGCGAAAGTCGCCGGCGTGGACCCGCTCCCCGCCGGAATCGCCAGCGGCGATTTCTACGAGATCACGATCAATTTCAAACTCGATCAGGGCAACTGAGCCGTGGTGCAGGCTTTCCCCCGCCCAGCTAGCCCACGAACCACGTCACCGCCCCAGCCGTCGGGCGCACCCGCCCGGCGGGATGCGCGCTCCCGCCCGCGACGATCTCGTCCACGAGCGGGTGCTTTCCCGCGCCGGTGACGAGAAACGCCACGTGCCGCGCCGCGTTGAGCAGCGGGAAAGTCATCGTGATACGCTGCGGCGGCGGCTTCGGGCCGATCGTCGGGAGGACGTTGCGCGCCGTTTCCTCGAGCGCCGGCGAGCCGGGAAAAAGCGACGCCGTGTGGCCATCCTCGCCGAGACCGAGCAGCACGAGATCGTGGACGTAGCGCGGCTCGCCGAGGCGGTTGGCAAAAGCGGCGAGCTGATCCTCGTACTCGCGCGCCGCATCGGCGGGCGCGATCTCCCCGCGGATGCGGAAAACATTCCCCGCCGGGATGTCCACCGCAGCGAGCAGCGATTCTTTCGCCATGCGGAAATTGCTGTCCGCGTGCTCCGGCGGCACGCAGCGTTCGTCGCCAAAGGTGATCTGCACACGATTCCACGGCAGGTCCGCGCCGAGCGCGAAGAGCTGCGCATGGACGATCCGCGGCGTATTTCCCCCGCTCAGCGCGAGGCGAAAAAGGCCGCGCGCGGCGATGGCGGCGCGGGCGTGATCGAGGATGAAGCGCGCGGCTTCGGCAGCGAAGTCGGCGGGGCGGAGGATGACCGGGTTCACATCAGTTTGCATGGCAGGGAAAATTGCAGGCAGCCCGCGCCGGCGCGGAAAAAGCCGAGGTCGATGAGCGTGAGCGACGCCTTCCGCACGTGCAGCGAGGTCGCCGTGGCCAGCCCGAGCAGATGCGCCGCAAGCTGGCTGAAATCGGGCTCGTGGCCCACCAGCATCACGCTGCCGTGGCTGCGATAAGCGCGCAGCTCCTCCAGCGCCGCCTCCGGGTGCATCCCGCACGCCAGCCACGGCACCACGAGCCACTCCGCGCGCATCTTTTCCGCCACGATCACTGCCGTCTCGTGGGCCCGCCGCACCGGGCTGGTCAGCACGACCGACAGGTGCATCTCGTGCGCTTCGCAAAACCGCCCCACCTGCTCCGCCTGCGACCGCCCTTTTTCCGAAAGCGCCCGCGCATCATCCGTCGCCGCCTCGGTGTCGGCGTTCGCGTGGCGGAGGAGGTAGAGAAGCATGGGCGGAAAGTAAGAAGTAGGATTTAGGATTTAGGAAGTGGGGAAGCCTCGCCCGGCACTTCCTAAATCCTACTTCCTACTTCCTAAATTGAGTTACATCACCATCCCGCCATCCACCGTGAGCACCTGGCCGGTGATGTATTTCGCTTCCGCGCTCGCGAGGAACGCCACAGCCGCCGCGATGTCCTCCGGCTCGCCGAATTTCCCGAGCGGGATCTGTTTCACCACGCCCGTTTTCAACTCCTCGGGCAGCCCGCTCGTCATGTCCGTGGCGATGAACCCCGGCGCGACCGCGTTGCACGTGATGCCGCGGCTCGCCAGTTCCCGCGCGATCACTTTCGTCAGCCCGATCAACCCCGCCTTGCTCGCCGCGTAATTCGCCTGCCCGGCATTGCCCATCAGCCCGGCCACGCTGGCGATGTTCACGATCCGCCCGCTGCGCTGCTTGAGCATCGGGCGCTCGACCGCCTGGATGAAATTGAACGCGCCCTTCAGATTCGTATCCAGCACCACGTCCCAATCCTCCTCGCTCATCCGCATGGAAAGCCCGTCGCGCGTCAGCCCGGCGTTGTTCACGAGGATGTCCACGCGTGAAAAATCCGCGAGCACCTGCTCGGCCAGCGCCTTTACGGCCTTGGTATCCGCCACGTCCACGGCATACGCCTTGGCCAGCCCCATGTGCGTGGCATTGATCTCCTCCGCGGTGCGCGCCGCGTTGTGCTCCGTGCGGCTGACCACCGCCACCCGCGCGCCCTCATTGGCCAGCCGCAAAGCGATGGCATGGCCGATCCCGCGGCCGGCTCCGGTGACGATGGCGACTTGATTGGCGAAACGCATGGTGGGCTGTGGTTGGGGTGGTGGTGAGAGTTTGGAAAACGCGAGCGGTGGCTATAAATCGGCGCCTCTCCGCTGTCCAGAGCCGATGCCCCGCCAGCGGGAGAACGAGGAGGACGACAGGGAGCGGCACACTCCTGGGTGCCGGACTCCGCCCGCGCGCAGCGCCACTTTCTCCCAGCGCACGCCATGAGTGCGCCTGCGGCGGAGGAGATCGGCGGCCCCCTGGAGTGAGCCGCTCCCTGCGCGGCCTACACCGCCAGTTTGGTCCAGGCGGCGTTCTTTTTCGAGGAGGCGACGACGGCCTCGATGAAGGCCATGCCGCGGATGCCATCGGTGATTTTCGGGTAGTCGTTCTCGATGGCGGTCGGCTTCCGCTTTTCCTGCCGGGCGCGGATCGTGGCCGCGAAGTTTTTGTAAACGTTGGCGAAGGCTTCGAGGTAACCCTCGGGGTGCGCGGGCGGGGTGCGCCCGGCGGCGAGCGCGGCGGGGCTGAGGTAGCCGTTGGCGGTGCGATAGACCTGCATGGGCTGGTCGGGCCATTTCAGGACGAGGGTGTTGGGCTCGCGCTGGTGCCATTCGAGGCCGCCCTTTTCGCCATAGACGCGGATGTTGAGGTTGTTCTCCTCGCCGACGGAAATCTGGCTGGCGTGGAGCACGCCTTTCGCGCCGCCTTTGAAGCGCAGGAGCACGTTGCCGTCGTCGTCGAGCTTGCGGCCTTTGACGAAGGCGGTGAGGTCGGCGGCGAGTTCCTTGATCTCGAGGCCGGTGATGTATTCGGCGAGGTTTTCCGCGTGCGTGCCGATGTCGCCGATGCAGCCGGCGGCGCCGCTGCGCTTCGGGTCGGTGCGCCAGGCGGCCTGTTTCTGACCGCTGGCTTCGAGCCGGGTGGCGAGCCAGCCCTGGGGATATTCGACGACGACCTTGCGGATCTTTCCGAACCGGCCGCTGGCCACGAGGTGCCGCGCTTCTTTGACCAGCGGGTAGCCGGTGTAGTTGTGCGTGAGGCCGTAGAGCAGCCCGCTCTTTTTCACGATGGCGGCGAGGGCCTTGGCTTCCGCGAGGTTGAAAGTGGCGGGCTTGTCCGAGAGGACGTGAAAGCCGTTTTCGAGGGCCATTTTCGCCGGGGGAAAGTGCATGTGATTCGGCGTGACGATGGAGATGAAGTCCATGCGCTCGGAGGCCGGGCGGGCTTTCTCGGCCGCGATCATTTCCTGGAAAGTGCCGTAGCAGCGGTCAGCGGGGAGGAAGAAATCCGCGCCAGACTCGCGGGAGCGCTGCGGGTCGGAACTAAAAGCGCCGCAAACGAGTTCGATCTGGCCGTCGATGGCGGCGGCGATGCGGTGAACGGCTCCGATGAAAGCGCCGCGTCCGCCGCCGACCATGCCCATGCGAATTTTTCTGCTCATAAAGATGAAGGGTGAGGGTGAGGTGTGGAGTTGAAGGGTGGGCGGGCGTTTTAGGACGCCGCCGCACGGGAAGGCGAGCGGATATTTTTCCGCCTTTTTCCCGGTTGACACACTTCCGCCACCCCGCTGTCATGCCCGCTCTTCAACCCCGGACACCCGTCCTGCTTCCGACCCCGAACAACAAAACCAAACCAACAACCAACAAAATAATGTCAGCAAAAACAGAAGGTATCGCACCCAACGCCAGCCGGCTCCTCTGGGCCGGATTCATGGCCATCCTCGCCGCCGGCGTCGGCTTCGCCATCCGTGGCGGCATTTTCGACAACTGGGCCAAGGAGTTCGGCTTCACCGGCGCGCAGCTCGGCGCGATCGGCGGCGCGGGCTTCAGCGGCTTCTGCTTCGGCATCATCATCGGCGGCGTAATCGTGGATAAGATCGGCTACGGCAAACTGGTCGCGGTGGCGCTCCTCTGCCACGTCATCTCAGCGTTCGTGACCTTTGCTGCCAGCACGCCGGAGAACGCCTACGGCTTCCTCTTCTGGGGCATGTTCATTTTCGCGTTTGCCAACGGCACCCTTGAAGCCGTCGCCAATCCGCTCGTGGCCACGCTTTACCCGAAGAGCCGGACCCACTACCTGAACATCCTCCACGCGAGCTGGCCGGCGGGCATGATCCTCGGCGTCGTTGCCGGCTGGTTGCTGGACGACAAAATGCAGCTCAACTGGAAGCTCCAACTCGCCCTCTATCTCATCCCGACGGTGCTCTATGGCATCATGTTCATGGGTCAGAAGTTTCCAAAATCCGAGGCTGCGGAGAAGGGTGCAACCTTCTCGGAGATGTTCAAAGCCGTCGGGTTGCTCGGCGCGGCGGTCGCCTGCTTCCTTCTGTCGAAGTTCTTCGCCGACATCTTCAAAGGCACCGGCCATGGCGAAATGATCGGCAACATCATCGGCGGGGTTCTGCTCCTCGGCGTTGGCTTTATCACCTCCTTCTCGATCGGCTCGGTTCTTCTCTTCGTGCTGTTCATCACCCACGCCCTAGTTGGCGCGGTTGAACTCGGCACCGACGGCTGGATTCAAAACATCACCGGCAACCTGTTCACCTCCGAGCAGGGGAAGGTGCTCTTCCTCTGGACCTCAGCGATCATGTTTGGCCTGCGCTTCTGCGCGCACTTTATCGAGAAGACCCTCAAGCTTTCGCCCATTGGACTGCTATTTGTGTGCGCGGTGCTGGGTTGGGTCGGCCTGAACCTCGCGAGCGGGATGCAAACGTTCTCGATGGCCCTCGTCGCCTTGGGCATTTATGCGGTCGGCAAGACGTTCTTCTGGCCCACGATGCTCGCCGTGGTGGGCGACCGCTTCCCGCAGACGGGCGCAGTCGCGATGTCGATCATGGGCGGCATCGGCATGCTTTCCGCCGGACTGATCGGTGGACCCGGACTTGGCTACTGCAAGGACCGCTTCGCGGGCGAAGCCCTCAAGACTCAAGACGCAGCCCTCTTTGAAGAATACAAAGCGGCCGCACCTTCAAAGTTCCTGAACATTGAAAGCACTACCGCCCTCGGATTGGACGGCAAAAAACTGGCTGCCGCCAAAGAGGCCAAAGAAAAGACCGCGCAACAGCAAACGGTAGTCACGGCCGATCAGACCGGAGATCGGAACACCCTCAAGGCTGACGCTTACATCCCAGCCGCAATGGCGGTGATCTACCTGCTGATGTTCCTCTATTTCAAGACCATCGGCGGCTACAAGCCAGTGCATATCGCCGAGGACTTTACCGGCGGCACGAGCGGTCCGATGCAGGCATAAAACCCGGCACAGCCGAAAAACCTCACGAGGGACAGGGTTCACGCCCTGTCCCTCTTTTTTTGGCCAAGGGGCCAATCGCGCGGTTGGGGATGCGAGAACCGGAGCCACCGTCCGCGCGGTTTCCCGCACACTCAACCGCGTCCGCCCACCAACGAAAAAACCCGGCGTCCGCGCGGGGCGGAGCCGGGTTTTGGGAAAGGGGTGGTGACTGGTTAAGCGAGCTTGCCCAGTGCCTTATTCAGCGTGCTCTTGTGGCGGTTGGCGGAGTTGCGATGGACGCGCCCGGTTTTCACCGCTTTGTCGATCGAGGAAATGAGCTGCGCGGCGGCGGCGGTCGCCTTGACCTTGTCGGTGCCTTTGAGCACTTCGCGCACAGTCTTGAGCTGGTTTTTCACCCCGGTGAGGGCGCGGCGGTTGATGAGGGAGCGGCGGGTCGTTTGACGGGCGCGTTTGGCTGCGGATTTGGTGTTGGCCATGGGTCGATATTTTGGAAAAGGGTGGCCAGACTAGCGACGCGGCCTCCCCTGTCAAGCGCCGCCTTGCGCCGCAGCGCAAAGGAGCGCGCCGAGCCGGGTGAGACCGTGCTGGAGTTCGTCGGCGCTGGCTTTCGCGCAGTTCAGGCGCAGGCAGGTGCGGGCCGGCGGCTGGGTGAAAAAGACCGCGCCGCTGGCGAAGACGATGCTCTCCCGGCGGGCGGCCTCGCGCACGGCGGCGAGATCGGCGGGCTGCGGCAGTTCCACCCAGAGCATGTAGCCGCCGCGCGGCGGGTTCACGCGGGTGCCGGCGGGGAAGCTGCGGGCGATGATCTCCAGCCCGAGCGTGCGCCGCTGGAGATTCCGCGCGCGGAGACGAGCGAGATGCGGATCGAGCGCGCCGGTTTCCAGAAACTCTCGCAGCGCGACCTCGGTGGGAACGGCGCTGTGCAGATCCTGCTGGCACTTGCGCGCCGCGTAGTCCTCGTGCAGCGAGCCGGGCACGCAGAAACCCGCGCGCAGGCCGGGTGAGATGGTTTTCGAAAAGCTCGTGACGTAGCTCACCGTCGAGCCGTCGTCCCACGCGAGCATGCTGCGCGGCGCGCCGCCGTCCACGAGTTCGCCGTAGATGTCGTCCTCGATGAGCCGCACGCCGTGGGTGCGGCAGATCTCCACGAGGCGTTCGCGGCGGCTCTCGGGGAGCGTCGCGCCGGAGGGGTTGGAAAGCGCCGCGCACACGATGAGGCAGCGCGGTTTCCAGCGCGCGAGCAGCGGCTCGACCTCCGCCGGATCGAGGCCGTCGCCGTCGCCCACCGGCAGCGGCAGCACGCGTGCGCCCGCGGTGCTGAGCAGCTCCAGCAGCCCGTAATACGCGGGCGCTTCCACGGCCACGATGTCGCCCGGCTGCACCAGCAACGAGAGCAGAAGCTGCAGTCCCTGGGTGCAGCCGGTGACGGTCACGAGCTGCGCGCCGCGGACCTCGGCCCCGCGGGTCTTCAGCCGCGCGGCGAGGAGTTCGCGCAGGCGGCGGTCGCCCTCGGGGTGATGGTAGGCAAACATCCCCGCGCCCTCGCGCTCGAAGCCCCGCGCAAACGCCGCGCGCAGTTCGTCGGCGGGCAGGGCATCGAGGCCCGGCACCCCGGCGGCGAGGTTGATCAGCCCCGGCTCATCCGCCTGCCGCATGAAATCGACGAGCCGCCCGGTCGCGCGGAAAGTCTGCGGCTCGCCCGTCACGACAGCCGCACGAGGTCGCGCAGGAATTGCAGCCAGATGAAAAACATCCCGCGCCAGGAGTAGCGCACGTCGCCCGCGGCGTCCTGCTTGAGGATGCCGCTGGCGATGTTGTGGGTGATCTGGGCGCGGAGGTCCTTCTGGATGTCGAGCTGGATGGCGTCGGGATCGAGGTCCGCGAGGTCAGCCACGGCCACGCGGTTCATGTGCAGAAAGTGGCGGTGACTTTCATACATCTCGAAAAAAGTCACCTCGCCCCGCAGGCGGTTCACGCGCCACTGCGGCACGAGCTTCAGGCTGTAGCTGAAGGGGTAGTTCCACGTCGTCCAGATCGTGCCGTCCTGCGCCCGGGAGGAGATGCTGAGGTAGTAAAAGGCGGCGTTGTGCTGGTCGATCAGGCAGATCGCGGCCTGGGAGCGCTCTGCGCCCTTGTAAAAAAGGCGGAAGAACTGCGCGTAGTTTTTCCAATCCCAACCCACGTCATCCACGTGCTCGAAGCCCTCGCCCTCGACCTCCTCCGTGATCTCCCCCAGCGCGGGGAAGGCGTCGGCCTGCGGCGGCGATTTGTGGCGGAGATTTTTCTCCAGCGGGAGGGTGAGTTTGCGGACCCGCGTGAGGATTTCCAGCCAGGGCAGGAGCAGCCAGCTCGACGCGCAAAACACGCCCGCCTCCCAAGAGCCGCTGAAGAGCCAGCCAATCAAAAACGAGGTCACCAACACCCCGAGCGCGCCGACTTTCCGCAGTGCCGGATGCGCCATCGTCCGCAGGCCCATGCTCAGCGCGATGGTCCCGAGGACGATCAAAATCTGGGAGCCGAGGCTCCATCTCGCCAGGTCGAGATCCACGGCGGCGACGAGGGCGAGGGGCGCGGCGGTCACGGGGCGATGCTGTTCTCCGCGAGGAAGCCTGCCAACTCCTCCGGCCCGAAATCCGCGAGGAGCGCGCCGCTGCCGGTGACGAGAGTGGGCGTGAGCGACTGGCCGGAAAGGCGGATCATTTCGTCGTAATCGGCGCGGCTTTTCTCCACGTCGATCAGCTCATAGCGAAAACTGTGCGCGTCCAGCCACTGCTGCGCGCGGACACACCAAGGGCACCAGATTTTGACGTAAAGCTTCAGGGACATGCGGCGCGCAGACTAGCGGGCCGCACCGGGGGCGTCAAATGACGGGGGCGAGCTAGAGCGACCCCGGCGTGGCCGTGCCGAGGGAGATCGCCGCGGTCTGGCGGCCCACGGCTTTGGCGAGATGCGCATCGAGATGCTGCGCGGTGCTGGCGGCGGCGCGGCCCAGCGCGGTGTAGCGCCCGAGTTCGGCGGTGAGCTGGCGCAGGATGGTGAGCGCTTCGGCGCGCTGGGTATCAGCGAGGGCCTGGATCGCGGAGAGGCGCAGGATCGAGCTGGTGCGGACTTCGCGCGCCCACTTGGGCAGCATGTCGAGCGCGATGTCCGGGTAGTAGCGGGCGATGCCGTAAAGCGCGTAGTGCCGGGTGGCAGGGTCGCCGGTGGCGAGTTCGTTTTTCCAATACTCCCAGTCAGTCTCGGCGGTGAGGCCGTAGTAGCGCATGGCCACCGGGCGCGCGCGGGGATCGATCATGGCCTCGATCTTGAGCTGCGGGTCGATGCTCATCGCGACCTCGGCGTCCGTGCGCCCGGTCTCGCGCAGGGCGAGCAGCGCGGCGACGACCTCGGCGGTCTCGGCGCGAAAAGCGGTGGTGTCAAAACGGCTGCGCAATTGGCCACCGCCGGAGCTGAACTTCGCGACGGCACTGAGCGGCAAATTCTCGGTGACGGCGAGGACGGCGGTCTGGATCGCGCCGGGCGTGAATTCGGGATGATCCTGGATGTAGCCCAGCAGCGGGTCGAGCTGCGGGGCGGGGTTCAGGGTGATGCGGTAGGCGGACTCGGCGATCTTGTTGCTGGAGCGGAGCGCGGCCGTTTGGAGGGAGAGTTCGCCCGTTGTCCCCGGAGCCAGCGCGAGCAGGCCGGGGCGCACCACGATCACGGAGTTGCGTTCATTGAGGAGAATCTGGCCCGCCGTCACGCGCACGTGGCGGATGGTTGCGCCGGGGTTGGAGACGCGCGCGCGGGCGGTCTCGCGACCGTTGCCGCTGATCTCCGCCTTCAGCACGCCCTGCCGCAAACCGTCCGCCAAATCCAAGGTCGGAGGCGCGAGTGCGGCCACGGGGGTACCCGTTTCGTGACTGGCCGTGGAGGCGGCGACCGCGAGGGCGACCAGCGCGGCCTCTTTCAGCGAGGGCGAAGGCAGGGACAGCCGGGCCTTTCCCGAGAAAAGGCAAAATCCACCGACCGCGACCGCCGGCAGAAGAAGCGCACAGAGAATTTTCGTCTTCATAACCCTCTGGAGAAAGCACTCCGCTTGCCAGTGCGGGAAATTAGTTGTCCCTGCCCGACCGCCCGGACAGCCTCGCATCCCATGCAGGGCTACTCCGACTTCATCGACCGCATTTTTCTCCACGAAGGCCTGCTCGAAAAGCTGACTCCCGCCGAGCCGCTGAGCTGCGACCTGCTCATCCGCGTCCGCGAGGCGGACGACGCGGTGCTGAGCGGTGGTCGGGCTGTCGGCCAGCCGGAAAACTGCGCGCTCGTCCGCGGCGGCCTGCTCTACGCGATCGACGCGATCGACGAGGCCCACACGTTTTTTCAGGACACCCCCGGCGACCTCGGCGCCTACTGGCACGGTATGATGCACCGGCGGGAGGGCGATTTTGAAAACGCCCGCTACTGGTTTCGCCGGACGGGCGCGCTGCCGTGCTTTCCGGCGCTGCACCGGGCGGCGGGCGAGTTTTCCGCCGACATGGCGCGGCAGCCGGGTTGGGATCCCTATCTCCTGACCGGCGAATGTGAGCGGGCGCGTTTCGGCGCGGAGGAAACGGCGACCGCCCTCGCGCGACTCCAGCGCGCGGAGTTTGCGGGCGTCTTCGACTACACCTGGCGGCAGAGCGGGTAGCGCGCATCCTTCACGCTTCAAAGTCAACGTCAGCCGCTTGCGCCGGGGAATCCCTTCATTTCATTGTCCCAATCCGCCGCCGCTGCGCGGTTGAGCCGTCGAAGCCCGGCTTCAATCCACCTCAAAACCCAAACCAAATACCGTAATGAAACTGACCCGCATCCTCACCATCACTGCCGCCCTCCTCGCCCTCGCGCTCCCAGCCTCCACCTTTGCCGCGAAGGCCAAAGGCGAAGGCAAAGCTGGCAAGGGCGACCCCGCCAAGAAGGCCATGAACCAGGCCAAGGCTGGCGCGCTGAAACTCTATGACAAGGACAGCAGCGGCGCGATCAATGGCGACGAAATCGCCGTGGTGCGCGCGGCTTTCGCGGCCGACAAGACCGGCCTGCTCAAGCCGCTCGACGTGAACGCCGACGCCACGCTCGACGACAACGAAATCGCCGCGATCCAGAAGGGCAAAGGCAAGGGCAAGGGCAAGGGCAAGAAGGGCGAGGGCAAAGGAAAGAAAGGCGAAGGCAAGAAGGGCAAGAAGAAGAACGATCCCGCCCCCGCGCCCGCCCCTGCGCCGGCCACCCCGCCAGCCGCATAGACCACGGCTCACCTCTCTCCCGCGCGCCGCGCATCGCTCCGCGGTGCGCGGCGTTGCTTTCTCCACCGCATGACCAACGACACCGACCCGCCGCCCGACCGCGCCAGCCAGTTGATGCGCCTGATCACGGAGCATCAGCGGCGGATTTTCGGCTACATCTACACCCTCGTGCCGGACCGGCACGACGCGCAGGACATCCTCCAGGAAACCAGCGTGGTCATCTGCGAGAAGTTCGACCAGTTCCGACCCGGCACGGACTTCGCCGCGTGGGCCTGCCAGATCGCGTATTGGGAGGTGCGGCGGGCGCGGCAAAAATTCGCGCGCTCCAAGGTCATCTTTAATCAGGAGGTCGTGGATGCCATCGCCGAAACCGCGGCGGAGCTGCTCCCGGAGATGGGCGCGCGGCACGAGGCGCTGGCGAAGTGCCTGCAAAAACTCCACCCGCGCGACCGCGAACTCCTGCTCACCCGCTACGAGCCGGGCAGCGGCGTGGAGGAGGCGGCGCAGCGCTCGGGTCGCTCCCTCGTCGCCGCCTACAAGGCGCTCGCGCGGCTGCGCAAACTCCTGCTCGATTGCGTGACCAATCAACTCTCGCTGGAGGGCGCGACATGAGCCTGCCCGACCACGAACTGCTCGAACTCAACGCGCTCTGCAACGCGCTCGCCGACGGCGCGATCACCGCGACCGAGCGCGCGCGGCTGGAGAAAATGCTCGCCGCCTCGGACGACGCGCGCCGTTTCTACGTCCGCGCGATGGCTCTCTCGGCGAGCCTTTTCGACTACGCCGGCGAGATGCAGGCCGACGCCCCGGACCTGCCCGCGCGGCGCATCGGGCGCGTGCCGGCGTGGGCGTGGACGGCAGGCTCGCTCGCGGCGGCGGCGTGCGTGGCGCTGGCTTTCTGGCTCGGCGGTGTGGAGAAAAGGGACGCCGCCAGCGCGGTCGCGCGCGCGGAGCAGGAGGGCAGCGATGACTCCGTGGCGCGGCTCTCCGGCGCGCGCGAGTGCCGCTGGTCGGGCGCGGCCTTGCAGCCCGGCGCGGAGCTGCAACCTGGCCAGCGGATCGAACTGCAAAGCGGATTCGCGGAGATCACCTTCGACTCCGGCGCGCAGGTCACGCTCGAAGGTCCGGCCTCGCTCGAACTCGGTTCCGCCTGGGACGCCGTGCTGCATCGCGGCACGCTCAAGGCCAGCGTGCCGCCGGAGGCGATCGGCTTTCGCATTTCCAACCCGAGCGTCGAGGTCGTGGACCTCGGCACCGAGTTCAGCATGGTCGCCGACGCGAGCGGCGCGACGGAGGTCTTTGTGCTCAAAGGCGCCGTCGAAGCCCACGCGCGCGATGCCGCCGGCAATCATCTCGGCTCCGTGGTGCTGGCCGAAAAACAGGCGCGCCGTTTCACCGTGGCCGGCGGCTCCGACGTGCCGGATCGCGATGCCAAGCTCGCCAAACTCAACCGCAAATTCGCGCTCGACCGCTACACGCGCCCGGCGAATTTCGTGCATTGGTCCTTCGACGAGGAAGCCGGCCCGGCCCTCGCGCAGACCACCGGCCCGGCGGATGCCGATTTCTCCGCGCAGCTCGAACCCGCGGGCGAGGCGCGCTCCGCCGGCACGCGCACCGCCGGGCGCTGGCAGCGCGCGCTGCTGCTCGACGGCCGCACCTTTGCCCGGGCGCCCTTCCCCGGCATCGGCAAACGCAGCGCCCGCACCGTGGCATTTTGGATCAACGTGCCCGCCGATGCCCCGCTGCCCGACGCCGGCGCGATGTTCGCGTGGTCCGGCGCGCAGGGACGCGCCACCGAGATCGGCTGGAATCGCCACCCGCTCGACGGCGCGCTCGGCACGCTGCGGACTGCGGCTGGACGCAATGCACTCGTCGGTAGCACGCCGCTCCGCGATGGCCGCTGGCACCACGTGGCGGTGGTGTTTTCGCCAAAAACGAAGGCCGACGGCCCGGTGAAAATCCGGCAGTATGTGGATGGTCGCCTCGACGGCCTGTCCGCGCGCCGCAACGGGAAGCGCGGCCGCGGCGCACCCGCCGCCAAGGAACCCGCCAGCGCACCGCAGGACGTGCTCTGGATCGGCCGCAATCTCGCCGGCCACGAAACCGCCGCGCATTGCCGCGGCGCGCTCGATGAACTCTTCATCGCCGACCGCGCCCTCACCCCGCCGGAAATCCGCCACCTCATGACGCAAAACCGCCCCCTCGCCCCGGAGACGCTCGCGGCGGAGTAGGCCGGGGCGGAGCGTTCTACAGCTCAAAAAACGACGACAGTTTTTTCAAAAAACCGGCGGTGTATTCCTTCTGCTTCGTGCTGATGTGCTCCTGCCCGGCGGTCGAGGCGAGGATGCCCTCGGTTTCCATCCGGCGCTGCGCGAGGAGTTCGCCGAGTCTCTGCACCAGCGCTTCGTTGTGCTGCAAAAATTCCGCGATCACCGGCTTCGCGATCTCCCACATTTCACAATCCGTCCGCGCCACCACCGTGGCGCTGCGCGGCTCGCCGGTGAGCAGCGACATCTCCCCGCAGTAATCGCCGTCGCGCAAGGTCGCCACGCGCGTGCTTTGACCGCTCGCGTCGATGAGCACATCCGCCTCGCCTTGGAGCAGGATGAACATCGAGTCGCCCGCCGCGCCTTGCTGGATGACTTTCTCGCCGCGCCCGAAGCGGAGCAGGCGCGCGGCGGCGAGGAGCTCGTCCACCTGCGCGTCGTCGAGAAGCTGGAGAAACGGCTGCCGCCGCACCGTCTGCCGGGCCGCAGCGAGCGCATCCGAGCGACCGGGCTTTTTCCGGTCGATCTGGAGCGTGCGGATCGGAAAAGGGATGGTCAGCCCGTGACGCTGCGCGGCATACCAGACGTTGGTGCGGATGCCATCGACGATGTCATTGAAGCGCGACTCATCATCGAGCCAGAACTTGATCTCATAGATCACCGCGGAGTCGCCGAAGTCCTTTAAATAAACCTTGGGCAGCGGAGCCGCGAGCACGCCATCCACGGCGGCGGCCGCGCGGCCGACGATGTCCTTCACCAAGTTGGGCGGAGTGCCATATTCGAAACCGACGCTGAGCCGGATGGCATGCTGCCGCGTCGGGTAGGTGAGATTGGTGATGGTCGCGCCGACGATCGTTTTGTTCGGGATATCGAGGTAGATGTGGTCGTTCGTGCGCAGGCGGGTGGAGCGCCAGTTGACCTCGATGACCTCGGCGTGCTGGCCCTCCACCTTCAGCCAGTCGCCCGGCTTGAAAGGCTTGCCGATCTCCAACGCGATGCCGGCGATGATGTTGCCGAGCAAGTCCTGCATCGCGAAGCCGACGATGCCGACGACCACGGTCGATCCGAAAACCACGCCCTCGATGCTGTGCCCGTAAACCCCGCCGATGATGATGAAAATGGCGCTGATGATGACGATCAGCGCGGAGATCTGGCTGAGAAATTTCGGGGCTTTTTCCTTTTGGTGCCGCTCGTACCACAGCTCCCAGTAGTAGCGCTTCACCAGCGCCAGGATGAAAACTGTGCCGAGCAGCACATTGGCCGCACGGGCGAGGCGCATCACGGATTCGCGATTAGGAAAGTCGGTGCCGAGAATCTCCAGCGGAAGCCAGAGCGCGAAGACGATGCAGAAAAGGTGGTAGAGCAGTCCGAGCTGGACGCCGGCGTGGCGCTTCAGCCAGCGCCCGAGCGCGATGGTGCCGACGTAGAGCACCGGGACGGCGATCACTTCGGCAATCAGGGCACGGAAGTCGGTCAGGGCGGCGAGCATGGGCGCGCAGTTTAGGGAGGCGCGGGACGGAGCGGCAATGGCAAAGCCCGACGGCACACGACCGCACGAGCGGCTCTCCCAAGCCCGTCATCCTGAGCGGCGTTCCCGGGGGCGGAGGCGAGGGGAGGGGAAATGACGAATGACGAATTCCCCGAAGCGCGTCGTCCACTTCGTCATTCGCCCGCCCGCCCGCCGCCTCCGCCCCCGCTGGGAGTTAGAGGTCCTTCGACTGCGCTACGCTCCGCTCAGGATGACGGGCTTTTGGGCTCGCGCTGCCTCACGAGGGGGCCTTCGACAAAAATATGCCGCGCGCGGCGGCGGGCGTGGAGGCCGCCGGGGAGGTTGACCTTTGCGCGGCGGCCGGTGAGCAAGCCGCGCACGCTTTCCACCTCGTCGAAGCCCACACCGTTGACGCCCCGCGCTCGCAGCCAGGCGTGGATGACCCGGCGTTGCAGCGCGACGGCTAGGCCGAGCAACGCGGCGGTGTGCAGGCGCTCGGGCAGATCGCGCAGCGCGGGCTGGCTGGCGAGGAAGTCGTCCTCGTCGCGCAGGATTTCCGCTGCGCGCCAGACGGAGCGGCGGATCTCGCGCCCAAACGCCTGCTCAATCGCGGGGATGATTTCGTGGCGCAGACGGTTGCGCGTGTGGCGCGGGTCGGCGTTCGAGGCGTCTTCGCGAAAGGCGAGCTGGTGTTGGGAAATGTGGGCGTCGATTTCCTCGCGCCACATCCCGAGCAGCGGGCGGGCGATTTGCAAAGTCACGCCGCCGACGGTGCGCTCGGTCAGCGCCCGCATCCCCGCGAGTCCGGCGGCGGCGGAGCCGCGGAAGAGATTGAAGAGCAGCGTCTCCACCTGGTCGTCTGCGTGATGCGCGAGAAAAAGCCGCGGGCATTTCTCCGCCCGCGCCACCCGCGCGAAGAACGCGTAACGCGCCTCGCGAGCCGCGGTTTCGAGCGACTGCCGTTTCCGTTTCGCGCGCGCGGCCACGTTTTCCCGCGCGCTGACCGCCTTGAGCCCAAGTTGTTTCGCGAGCTGCGCCACGAACCGCGCATCCTCCGCGCTCTCCGCCCGCAGCGCGTGATCGAGATGGCAGACGACCAGTTTTCCGCATCCCGCGCCGAGCAGCAGATGCAGCAGCGCCACGGAATCGCGCCCGCCAGAGACGCCGATCAGGCAGCGCGCATCCGGCGGAAAGACGCAGTCCATTTCACCCGATCCGATCCGCGCCGAAGCGGTCGTGCAGAATCGGCGGCAGGAGCACCGTGCCGTCGGCCTGCTGGTAGGTTTCGAGCAGGGCGACGAAGAGCCTCGGCAGCGCTGTGCCGGAGCCGTTGATGGTGTGGCAGAAATGGTTTTTGCCGTCCTCCGCCTTGTAACGCAGCGCCATGCGGCGGGCCTGGAAGTCGCCGAAATTCGAGCAGCTCGAAACTTCGAGATAGGCGTTCTGGCCCGGCGCCCAGACTTCGATGTCGTAGGTCTTCGCCGCGCCGAAGCCGAGATCGCCGGTGCAAAGCTCAATCACGCGGTAGTGCAGGCCGAGCAGTTGCAGCACCCGCTCCGCGTCGGCGGTCAGCGCGTCGAGTTCGGCGAAGGCACGCTCCGGCGTGGTGATCTTCACCAGCTCCACTTTGTCGAACTGATGCATGCGGATCAGCCCGCGCGTGCCCAGCCCCGCACTGCCGGCCTCGCGGCGGAAGCACGGCGTGTAGGCGGCGTAGCGGATCGGGAGTTGGTCGGGGCGGAGGATTTCGTCGGCGTGCAGATTCGTCACCGGCACCTCGGCGGTCGGCGTGAGGTAAAGTTCGTCGTCCGCGCAGCGGTAAAGCTGGTCCGCAAATTTCGGGAGTTGCGACGTGCCGACCAGCGCCTCCGGCCGGACCACAAACGGCGTGCTGACCTCCGTGTAGCCGTGCTCGCGCGTGTGCAGATCGAGCAGGAAATTCAGCAGCGTCCGCTCCAGCCGCGCGCCCGCGCCGGTGAAGACCGCAAAGGCGCTGCCGCTGATTTTTGCCGCGCGCTCGAAGTCCAGCAGCCCGAGCTTTTCTCCCAACTCGATGTGCGACTTCGGCGCGAAAGCGAACGCCGGCTTTGCGCCCCACACGCGCACCTCGGGATTTCCACTCGCGTCCGCACCGATCGGGGCGTCGGCGTGCGGGAGATTCGGCAGGTGGAGCAAAAGGTCGCGCTGCTCCTGCTCGCTGGCCGCCGCCCGCGCGGTGAGCTGCGCGATTTCGTCGCCGATCCCGCGCACCTGCGCCTCGCTCTCTGCCGTGTCCTCGCCGCGCGCCTTTTTCCCACCGATCTCCTTGCTGATCCGCTTCCGGTCGCCCTGCAAATGCTGCAGCCGCGTCTCGGCCGCGCGGCGCTCCGTGTCGATCGCCAGGACGGCGTCGATCTTCGTTTGGGCGTCGCCGCCGCGCGTAACGAGGCGGGCGCGGACGAGATCGGGATTTTCGCGAATAAGGCGGATGTCGAGCATGGGCGGGAGGCTAAGGAGCGGCTTTTTGAAACGCAATGCCCGAGCCGGACGCCGGCGAGGCGGAGATTGCGGGGCGCGGGCGTCTGTGGAAATCTGCGCGCCGCATGCCGGCTCTCACGATCACTTTTCTCGGCACCGGGACTTCGCAAGGAGTGCCGATGATCGGCTGCGACTGCCGGGTTT
>Ga0114966_10001399_pt1 | contig 22389 bp, 20 predicted proteins | sample M_130207_XF_Meta_FD_87029 | JGI IMG/M metagenome (GOLD analysis project Ga0114966, IMG submission 87029) | Freshwater microbial communities from Lake Montjoie, Canada to study carbon cycling - M_130207_XF_MetaG | ecosystem: Environmental > Aquatic > Freshwater > Lake | place: Lake Montjoie... | reverse complement strand
ACGGCACCAGCAACACCGTGGTCCTGTGACACGTGAACCAACACGAGGTCGCCGACCGAATAGAAAGCCCGCTTGTCCGTTATCGCCAGATCACCGGTGTGCAGCATGGGCTCCATCGACTTGCCGTCCACCAGCACGTACGACGCACGCCCGCCGACGGCCGTCGGTGCCAGTAACTGGAACCAGCCGAGCAGCAGCGCGGCCGTCAGGCCGGTGAGGACCCAGGACCGAAGTCCATGAGTGCTCAACCAGTGCCTGACGGCCGCCATCGCTACTCCCGACGTTGTCGCTGCTGCCTAAACCGCCGCAACCGTGATGTCGAGCGCCACACTCGTCAGCGGGGTGCCGACGCCATATGCCGAGTCGAGCGTCACGTCGGTGGTTCCCCCTACCAAAACCGCCGCGGTCACGTCCTTAGTTGTTGCGGTGCCGCCGTTCAACGCGACCGAGAAGACGTACTTGAATCCAGTTGCGGGAGTCGAGCACGTGAGACCCGTGATGTTGACGTCGGTGATCGTCGTGACGGCTCCGTTGTAGGTGTAGGAGATGGCCGGCGTGCCGGTGCAGACCGACGTGCTGACGCTCACCGACGCGTGCGATTCGATGTTGTTTGCGGCGGACGTACCGCCGGTCAGTGTCAGACCGGTCGCCCCGGCTGCCGTGATCGCGAATACCGAACCCGCTGCTGCAATGGCAAGAATTCCTTTACGCATGATGTCCTCCTCGATAGATCTCGGTGTCGTCCAGGGGCTCGGAGATGGCTTCGGGTCCCGCCGTGCTGTGATTCCTTGGAGCTTCTGTGCTCCACAGCTCCACCTTCGTCAGCCCCGCTTGAGGCGCCAAGGGGGTGACCGGCCACGGCCACTGTCACGCCGGCGCACATGGGACCAACGCCGTCCTGGGCACGGACCTGCGCCTCCCACGGCGGGGGACCTTCGGCAGGCCAAGGCCCGACCCGCACCCTCGGAGCCCCCATGCGACATCATTCGCAGTGTGGCCGGCCGACTCCCCTTTGATCCGATCGACGAAGCACGCCGCCAGTGGACGGCGCACGGCTGGGCCGACGCAGCTGAGGGCATGGCGGCGGTCACCTCGATCATGCGGGCCCACCAGATCATGACGGCCAGAATCGATGCTCAGCTGCGCCCACTGGGCCTGACGTTCGCGCGGTACGAGGTACTGATGCTCCTTCAGTTCTCCCGCGAGGGCGCCCTGCCGCTGTCGAAGGTTGGCGGGCGACTGCAGGTTCATCCGACGAGCGTCACGAACAGCGTCGACCGGCTGGAGGCCGATGGCTTGGTGCGACGTCTCCCCCACCCCACCGACCGACGCATCACGCTCGTTGAGATCACCGATGACGGTCGAGCTCGCGCAGATCTCAGCACCGACGCGGTTAATTCGGTCTTCGAGAATCCCGGCCTCGAGCAGGCGAAGATCGCTCGGCTGGTCACTCTGCTTTCCGAACTGCGTCGGGGCGCCGGCGACTTCTAGGCGTGCGTCAGACATTCCACTGGACGTCCAATACTCGGACGTCCTACTATTTAGTCACCCGACTCAACGACCGACCGTGAGGCACCCGATGACCGACTCGCCGCACACCCTCCATGTGCCCGTGAACCAGGTGCGATTCGTTACGGCGGCGAGTCTGTTCGACGGCCACGACGCGGCCATCAACATCATGCGGCGCATCCTGCAGGCGCAGGGGGTGGAGGTGATTCACCTCGGCCACGACCGCAGTGTTGAGGAGGTGGTCACCGCTGCTCTGCAGGAAGACGTGCAGGGAGTCGCGGTGAGCTCGTACCAGGGCGGCCACGTCGAATACTTCAGCTACCTCAAGGAGCGGCTGTCTGCTCGCGGTGCTGGCCATGTGCAGGTGTTCGGCGGTGGTGGCGGCGTCATCGTGCCGGCCGAGATCGAGCTGCTGCGCGAGCGTGGCGTGCGCATCTTCAGCCCGCAGGACGGCCAGCGCCTCGGCCTTGAAGCCATGATCAACGAGCTCGTCAGCGGCTGCGACGTCGACCTCGCCGCCCAACAGTCGACCATCGACGACGTGATGGCGGGCCACGAGCCAGCACTGGCGCGCGCGCTCACGGTGCTCGAGTCTGATCACCCCCACGCCGAGTTGGTCACGGCGGTGCGGGCTGCGGCTGCGCGTCGGGCGGTGCCCGTGCTCGGCGTCACCGGAACGGGCGGCTCGGGCAAGTCGTCGCTCACCGACGAGCTCATCCGGAGGTTTCGGGTCGACCAGGAGGACAAGCTGCGCATCGCAGTGCTCGCGGTCGACCCCACGCGGCGTCGCAGTGGCGGCGCACTCCTGGGCGACCGCATCCGCATGAATGCGCTGGGCCGCGCGGCCGACGGCCCGATCTTCTTCCGGTCGGTGGCCACTCGAGGTGCCGAGCGCGAGATTCCCTCCTACCTCGGCGACATGGTCGACGCCTGTCGCGCGGCCGGGTACGACCTGGTCATCGTGGAAACCCCGGGCATCGGCCAGGGCGACGGCGCCATCGCCGACCTCGTCGACGTGTCGCTCTACGTGATGACGCCGGAGTTCGGCGCGCCCACGCAGCTCGAAAAGATCGAGATGCTCGACTACGCCGACCTGGTGGCCATTAACAAGTTCGAGCGACGCGGTGCCGACGACGCGCGCCGCGACGTGGCTAGACAACTGGTGCGCAACCGGAGTGCCTTTGGGATCCCGTGGGAAGACATGCCTGTCTTCGGAACGAGCGCGGCCCGCTTCAACGACGACGGAGTCACCGCGCTGTATGGCGCTCTCGCCGTACTGCTCAGCGAGAAGGGGCTCGCGCTGAGCGAGGGGGTGCTGCCACGTGTCGACGTGAAGGCCTCAACTCGGCTCGATACCGCGCTTCCGGTGGGCCGGGTGCGCTACCTGGCCGAGATCGCAGAGTCGGTGCGCGGCTACCACGCCGCCACCGAGCGGCAGGCGGCCAGCGCGCGGCTGGCGCAGCACCTGGGCACCGCCCGGGGTGCGCTTGACGAGTCGGGCGACGACGCAGCCGCGGCCGCGATCGACCCGCTGCTCGAGTCGGCGCGGCGAGCCCTCGAGCCCGAGGTCGCGACCGCCCTCGACGAGTGGCCGGCGCGGGCCGAGGCGCTGCGTACCGACACCTTCACGTACGAGGTGCGCGGCCAGCAGGTGCACGTCGACCTGCACCGCACCACGCTGTCGGGCTCGCGCATCGCGCGCGTCGCGGTGCCACGCACCACCGACCACGGCGACCTCGTACGCTTCCTGCGCTCCGAGGGGCTTCCGGGCGAGTTCCCCTACACCGCTGGCGTGTTCCCGTTCAAGCGCGAAGGCGAGGCGCCCGCCCGCATGTTCGCGGGCGAGGGCGACGCGGCTCGCACCAACCGCCGCTTACACCTGCTTGCCGCGGGGCAACCGGCCACCCGGCTCTCCACCGCCTTCGACTCGGTCACCCTCTACGGCCGCGACCCGGCCTCACAGCCCGACGTGTACGGCAAGGTCGGCACATCGGGGGTCAGCATCGCGACCCTCGACGACATGAAGGAGCTCTACGGCGGCTTCGATCTCTGCTCGCCCACCACCTCGGTGTCGATGACCATCAACGGACCCGCGCCCACGCTTCTGGCCATGTACATGAACGCGGCAGCCGACCAGCAGCTCGATGACTTCCGCGCCCGCGAGGGTCGCGAGCCCTCCGATGGCGAGCGCGCCGATATCGCCGCCCGCACCTACTCGTCGGTGCGCGGCACGGTTCAGGCCGACATCCTCAAGGAGGATCAGGGCCAGAACACCTGCATCTTCTCCACCGAGTTTTCACTGCGGGCGATGGCCGACATTCAGCAGTGGTTCATCGACCACGACGTGCGCAACTTCTACTCGGTCTCAATCAGCGGGTACCACATCGCCGAGGCGGGGGCGAACCCCATCAGCCAGGTCGCGTTCACCCTCTCCAACGGCTTCACGTACGTCGAGTCGTATCTTGCGCGCGGTATGAGCGTCGACGACTTCGCGCCGAACCTGTCGTTCTTCTTCTCCAACGGCATGGACGCCGAGTACACCGTGATCGGGCGGGTGGCCCGTCGAATCTGGGCCATCGCCATGCGTGACCGCTACGGAGCCGACGCTCGCTCGCAGAAGCTCAAGTACCACGTGCAAACCTCGGGCCGATCGCTGCACGCCCAGGAGATGGACTTCAACGACATCCGCACCACCCTGCAGGCGCTGTGCGCGCTCTACGACAACGCCAACTCGCTGCACACCAACGCCTACGACGAGGCGGTCACCACGCCCAGCGCGCAGTCGGTGCGCCGCGCCCTCGCCATTCAGATGATCATCGACAAGGAGTGGGGCCTGTCGGCGAACGAGAACCCGCTGCAGGGCTCCTACATCGTCGAAGAGCTCACCGACCTGGTTGAGGAGGCGATCCTCACCGAGTTCGAGCGCATCTCCGACCGCGGCGGTGTGCTCGGGGCGATGGAGACCGGCTACCAGCGCGGCCGCATTCAGGACGAGTCGATGACCTACGAGCACCGCAAGCACGACGGCTCGCTGCCCATCGTGGGCGTCAACACCTTCGTGGCCGAGCGAGATGACAACGCCCCCGAGCAGAGCGTCGTGCTCGCCCGCGGCACCGAGGACGAGAAGCAGTCGCAGCTGCGCCGTCTGGCCGAGTTCCACGAGCGCAACCGCGCCGAATCCCCCGAGGCACTGCGCCGCCTGCGCGAGGCAGCCAGCACCGGGGGCAACGTGTTCGAGGCGCTCATGCTGGCGGTGCGGCACTGCTCGCTCGGGCAGATCAGCGACGCACTCTTCGACGTCGGCGGACAGTACCGCCGCAACGTCTAGCGTCCCCGCTCAGGCTCAGGTCACGCAGGAGCAGTTCGCACGTCGATCGTCTCACCAAGGAGGACTACCTGAATGGGCGGTAATTCAGCATTCGACGTTTACCGGTTGTCCGACGACTACCTCGCCTTGCGCGCGGCGATTGGTGATCTTGCCGACAGGGAAATCGCTCCGCATGCGGCGACGGTCGATGACACTGCGTCGTTCCCACAGCATGCCTACGACGCTCTGCGCGCTGCCGCCTTCCACGCGCCCCACATCCCCGAGCAGTACGGCGGCGAGGGTGCCGATGCGCTGGCCACCTGCATTGTCATCGAGGAGGTCGCCCGGGCCTGCGCCTCGTCATCGTTGATTCCCGCGGTGAACAAGCTGGGCACGATGCCCCTACTGCTGGCCGGGTCTGAGGAACTCCGCCAGCGCTACCTGCCACCGGTTGCCACTGGCCAATCGATGTTCGCGTACGGCCTGTCTGAGCGCGAAGCGGGCTCAGACACCGCGTCAATGAAGTCACGCGCCACACCCACCGCCGACGGATGGATCCTCACCGGGCAGAAGTCGTGGATCAGCAACGCGGGAATCGCCGACTACTACACGGTTCTCGCCGTCACTGACCCTGCCGGTGCCCGGGGTAACAACATCAGCGCCTTCGTTGTCGACAAGACCGACGAGGGGCTCACCTTCGGCACTCCTGAGCGCAAAATGGGGATCAAGGGCTCACCCACCTGCGAGCTGCTATTCGACAACGTCGCGATTCCAGCTGACCGGATCATCGGCGAGCCCGGCCAAGGCCTCAAGATTGCACTGCGCACGCTCGACCACACCCGCATCACCATCGGCGCCCAGGCCGTGGGAATCGCACAAGCGGCCCTCGACCTGTCGATTTCCTACGCGAAGGAACGCTCACAGTTCGGCAAGAGAATCACCGAGTTCCAGGGCATACAGTTCATGCTCGCCGATATGGGCATGCAGCTCGAAGCTGCGCGTCAGATGGTGTACGTCGCCGCCTGCAAGTCTGAGCGCGATGAAGCCGACCTCGCCTACTTCGGCGCAGCGGCGAAGTGCTTCGCCTCAGATGTCGCCATGCGGATTACTACTGATGCGGTGCAGATTCTCGGTGGCAGCGGGTACGTGAAGGACTACGCGGCCGAGCGCTATATGCGCGATGCGAAGATCACCCAGATCTACGAGGGAACTAACCAGATCCAACGCATCGTGATGGCTCGTCACCTGCTTCAGCGCTAGCGGCTGCGGCCGGGTGAACGAGAGCTCGTCCGACTTCGGGACCAATTCCGTTCGTTCGAGGACCTCGGCCTCTCGCGGCCTAGGACCTTCGGCGGTGTGATGGGGATGGTGAAGGAGGAGTGATGCGTACAGAGTTTGATGCCGCCGACGTGGCCCACCTGGTCTCCGTGCTGCGCTCGTCAGACGACCTCGAGGTCGTCAGCGGCGCGCTTCGATCAGGGCCGCTGCGCTTTCTCGAGCCCGAGGAACTGCACGTGCTGTGGTGCGACGGCAACGTGGGCGATGCCGGTGACGAGTTCGACCACGCCGAGCGCAACGCCTACGAGAACTCGACCATCGTGTGCGACGGCCTGCGGGTTTGCGCCCCCATCCTGTTCAACGGCGCGAGCGTCGGGGTGCTCGCGATTCGCACGACGCACAGGCCAGTGTGGACAGCTGAGCGCACCACCATGCTGGAGGCGCTCACAGCCCTCCTCGGAGTGTGGCGCATCGGGTGGCGACGCACGGTTGAGTCCATTGACAACCCCATCGTGCTGAGCCCACGCCAGATGCAGATTCTCACGCTGATCGGGCGGCACACGACCTTTCTCGCCATGGCCCGCCGACTCGGCTGCTCGGAGTCGACCGTCGCCCGGGAGTCCCGTCACCTGATGACGATGCTCGGGGCCCACCATCAAGACGAGCTCATCGCGTCGGCGATCAATCATGGGCTGCTTCCCGAGCGACGTGGGCAAGACCAGCTACGGCAGGTGCCCCCCGACGTGTTCCACGACAGGCGACAGGCCGACCACACACTGAGGAGGATGCCCTGATGGACGCCACCACTTCGAGCGTGCACGTCATTCAGCTCACGCGGTTTCTCACCTCCCTGAGTTTGGCCGCGAGCACGAACGCGGTCGCCAAGGCGGTCGCGACCGTGGCCCTGCGCACTGTGGAGCCCTACGGAGTGATGCTGCATACCACCGACCACACCGGGTCGCTGCTGCTCGCCGGCGAGTATCAACTGCCCACCCGGTCGCTATCCCTCTTCCGCTCCCTTCCGCTCACGCTGCCCAGCGTGATCACCGACGCCTTCAACCACGACACCGCGCTCACCCTGCACATGAACGAAGCAGCCGAGTCATACCTGATCCTCGACCACCCCCTCATCGGGGCGATCACCGATCTCTGGGGCCCCTGGCAGCACACAGCGGTGCCCATCCGCAACCACGACGAGGTCGTGGGGGTGCTGTCGGTCGCTCATCCCGAGTGGGAGTGGAATCCCAACGACTTCCTCGTGCTTGACGCCATCGCGACGACCATCGGCATGTGGCTTGGGGGACTCGAGGATGGCTCCCAGTCGACTCACCACCCACTCGCGGCCGCGCCAAGCCCGCTCACCGCCCAGCAGGTGCACGTGCTGAGCTGCATATCCGAGGGACTCACCAACCCTGCCATCGCCTCGGCCCTCGGCATCTCCCAGTCACTGGTGAAGGTCGAGATCCATCGCACCATGCGGCTGCTCGGCACCTCCACGCGCGAGGCCACAGCGAGACGGGCCTACGACCTAGGCCTCATGTCGCGAGCGGTCGGCCACGAGCCGGTCGCCGCGCACGGCAGTTGAGAACACCTAGAACAGGCCACGCCGCAGCCCAGCGTCGAGGGCGAGCGTCGAGCCGGTGAGCAGGTCGGCCGCCGGATCGAGCAGCCCCACGATGATCGCGGCCACCTCCTCGGCGGTGGGCATGCGACCGAGTGGGGTGTCGGCCATCATCACCTCGCGCATCTGGTCGACCGACACTCCCTCGCCCTCGGCCTTCGATGCGATGAGACGCTCGGTGCGCGGGCTCTCGAAGGGTCCCGGCGCCACGAGGTGCACCGTGGCGCCCCGACGCCCGAGGGGCCCCACCAACTGTCGCACCACGCTCGCCAGCGCCGCGTTCGCAATGCCGGCTAGTGGCGCGTGCTCGGTGGGTTCGCTACCGAGATGCCCGCCCACGGCCACGATGCGCGAGTGGCTAACGATGCGGTCGTCGACAGCCCTCAGCAATCGCAGTAGCCCACCCACCTTGAGGTCGACCGCCACCGCCGGAAGCCCAGGTTCCACCGTCGCCACGCCCGACGAGCCCGGCAGCCCCACGGCATGCACCAGCATCGCCAGCTCGCCGGGGGGCAGGGCCGCCCGCACGACATCGACCACGTCGTCGCGCGCAAGGTCAGCAGCGAGTGACACCGCCTCGCCCACACCCGGCGCCGCACCCGACCGCGACACAGCCAGCACGCTGAGCCCACGGGCCGTCAGCCCGGCAACCAGATGCCGCCCGAGGTGGCCCGAGGCCCCGGTCACTACTGCGATGCGCTGCGCCATGTGGCACAAGGTAGCCCTTCGGCCATCGCGCCCGCGCTGCGCGTGCCATCATCGGCAGGTCACGCCCACAGCCGAGAGGGACAACCGCATGCCGATTCTCACCTACCAACTCGTCGCGGGCCAGCATGCCGACTCCGCCATCGGCGAGCTGTTGCTGCGCTCGGCTCGACTGTTCGCCGAGGTGACCGAGTCACCCGTCGAGCGCATCCGCGTGTTCGCCGACGAGCGGCCAGCCAGTCGCGTGTGTGTGGGCGACGCGCTGGTGAGCGAGTCGGGGGCCACCGCCCCGTTCTTCACGTTCTGGCTGATGGAGGGCCGCCCGGTCGAGCAGCGGCACCGACTGCTCGCGGGCTTCACCGCCCTGCTCGCTGAGACTCTCGGCGTCGACCCCGCGCACGTGCGGGGAGTGGTGCACGTGGCCAACCCGGGTGACTGGGCCATCGCCGGAGTGCCCGCGAGCGTCGTGCGGCAGCGCGAGATTGAGGCCCGCGCGGCCGCGACTTCCGAGAAGTCCTGACATGGCATGGACCGCGCCCGAGGTCGAGCGACCCGAGCCCGTGCCCTTCGGTGACGAGCACGCGGCGCTCACCAGCTGGCTCGATTTCTACCGAGCCACCCTGCTCTGGAAGTGCGGAGGCCTCACGCTCGAGCAATTGCGCCTGCGGCCCATCGCGTCGACCCCGATATCGCTGCTCGGGCTCGTGCGGCACCTCACCGACGTCGAGCGCGCGTGGTACCGCAACCGCATCAGCGGCGAGGACGCGCCCTTCCACTATTGGCTCGCCGACGGTGACACCGACTTCGCGGGCGTCGACGATGCCGACGGCGCCGCCGACTTCGCGCTGTTCGCCGCCGAGTGCGACCACTCGCGCGCCGTGATGGCCACCCGCCCGTTCGATCAGACGCTGACCGTCGCCAACCGCGCCGGAACCATGCTCACGCGTGACGTTCGCTGGGTGATGGTGCACATGGTTGAGGAGTACGCGCGACACCTCGGACATGCCGACCTGATCCGTGAAGAGATCGACGGATCAACGGGCTACTAGGTGGGCTGGGGTCCGTCGAGCGACACGAAGGGCTCAGCAGCCGCCCGGTCGAGAATCTTGGCCACGTAGTCTTCCGTTTCGCGAAAGGGCGGGACGCCCTGGTACTTGCGAACCCGGCTCGGACCCGCATTGTAGGCGGCGAGTGCGAGCGCGACCGGGTTGCCGGGCACTGACTTCACCTCGTCGAAGAGACCGCACATGAAGTCGGCCGCCGACGGAATCGCGTCAGCGGGGTCGAACACGTCGGTGACGCCGTCCTTATTTGCGTCAATTCCGTAGTCCTTCCACGTCTGAGGGATGAACTGGGCGATGCCCTGGGCTCCGGCACCACTCTCGGCCCGCGGATCCCACCCACTCTCGGTGGCGATCTGGGCGGCGAGAATCGAGGTGGGTAGTTGGGGACAGCGCGCGGCCGACGACACGATGAGGGCGCGATACGCCTCGGGCATCGTCTGCTGGGGCCGAACTACCACCCCGCCGCTACGCGACGACAGACCGCCCACGAGCTGGAGCCCGACAACGATCATCAGCACACCCACCACCACGATGATGCCGCCGGCAAGCAGCCACCGTAGGGAACTCTTCACAACCCCATCCTCACACGACGCCACCACGGCACTGATCCCCCGCAACCAGCGCCGCGGGGGATCAGCCTTCGAGCCCCCAGAACTACTGCGAGCCCAACGTCAGGGTCACCTCAACGGGGCTGCCGCCACGCTCAACCCTCAGCTTGACCTGCTCGCCCGGCTGGTTCGAGCGCACCGCCACGATGAGGTCGGTGCTGGAGCCCACCTTCTTGCCGTTGACGCTCACCACGATGTCGCCCGCCTCAAGTCCGGCCGCGGCGCCGGGGCCCCCTGGCGTGACTTCGCTGATCGTCGCCGAACCGGCATTCATATCGAGCTTGACGCCCATGATTGGCGTGGTCGCCTTGCCGGTGCTGATGATCTCGTTGGCAAGCCTGATGGCGGTGTCAATGGGAATCGCGAAACCGAGCCCGATTGAGCCAGCCTGGCCCCCCGACGACGACGGCATAGCCGCGATGGCCGAGTTGATGCCGATCACCTCGGCGGCGGCGTTGACAAGTGGGCCACCCGAGTTGCCCGGGTTGATCGGTGCGTCGGTTTGGATCGCGTTGATGTACGACGTCTCCTCGCCATTACCACCGGCGGTGACGGGCCGGTTGAGAGCGCTAATGATGCCGGCGGTCACCGTGCCCTCGAGTCCGAGGGGCGACCCGATGGCAATCGCGGTGTCACCCACCTGAACGTTGTTCGAGTCGCCGATCTTCACGGCGGGCAGCCCGGTCATGTCGACCTTGATGACCGCGACGTCGTAGGCCGAACTGGCCCCGATGAGCGTGGCTTTGGCGGTGGAGCCATCTTGGAACTGCACTGTGAGGGTGCCCTGGGCACCGGGTGCGGTCACGTGGTTGTTGGTGAGGATGTATCCGTCGGACTTGATGATGAATCCCGTGCCGGTGCCGCCAGTGTTCCCGCTGCTCGCCTCAATCTTGACCACCGAAGGGCTTACTGCGGCGGCGACCGATGCCACCGAGCCATTGGCCGGGCGCGACATCGCGCCGCCCGACGCTCCGCTGGAGGTGGTGATGGTGGTGGACGCCACCGCTGGCAAGTTGCGGTTGGCCACGGAGGTTCCGGCGTAGCCACCCACCCCACCGGCGACCAGCGCCGCCAGTGCAACGCCGGCAACCACCTTTCCACCGGAGCCCCCGCGCTTGGCGGGAGCCGGTGTCGGAATGAGGGGCGGAGGGATGTAGCCGTAGGGACCCGACGTCGGCGGGGCCGCGTCGAGGACGCTGGTACCCATAGCTCCCCACGGCGACACAGGCGGCTGGGCCGGCATCTGCGGCGGGCCGTACGGGAATTGGCTGCTATCCATCACTGTCTCCTCGGTCATCGGTCGAAACATCTTCGTGTCGCCCTTCTGCCCAGTTCACCACGGTCTAACCGTGAGGGCGACCTTCCGAACCGAACGCTGACAATTCTTACGGTGTTCTGATGGTGGCCGGTGACGCGTCAGAGCGCATCAGGTCGAGGGCGTGCCACAGGTCATCACACGTGGCGATGCGGTACTGGCCCGACGACTCGGTGCGCTCACCCAGTGAGCACACCGCGTACGACTCAGCAAACGACTCAGCACCGGACTGCGCATAGTCCATTGCTGATCTCGGCTCCCACGCCGATGCTCCCACCCGCGCCGTGAACCACAGGCGGGCCGAATCGCTCGGGTACATCGCAGCGAGGGCGTGCCCGATCTCGTGGGTCGCCGTATGGGTCTCGGCCCACGGGGTCTCCTTCAGGGTGATGACCCGGCGAGCAGGATCGGTCAGGCCCAGGATGTCAGAACCCTGGGGCGCATCTCCCGCGTCGGCAATGGTCGACGTGCACTCGACGGTCCACCCCGCAGCGATGACCTCAGCGAACCCTTGCTCCTGCCCGATGCCGTCGCAGCCTGAGTGCGAGCGCAGGTCGAGGGCCAGGGCCCCGCCCACGCCGATGAGCACCGCAACGACCACCGCGGCAGCCCAACGACACAGCACCCGTACGCGCCGACGCTTCCAGGCCTCCGGGTCGAGTGGAGCGTCGGATGCCTCAGCGAGCTCACGAGGGATGTCGCTGGCGCGTTCCTCCAACGGGACCCTCTGGCCATCCTGCTCGAGCGACATAACCCATCAACACCCGGCGACGGCAGGCTGTTCCCTTCCTGATTCGTCAGTTCACCAGGTTGCTTGCGCGTGCAGGGGAAGGGCGATGCGCGTGCGCAACCCTCCCAGAGGGCTCGTGTCTAGGCTCAGCGTGCCCCCGTGATGGGCCACCACGGTCGCGATGATCGTCATACCCAGCCCGAAGCCTTCGGTGGACCGGCCGCGTGCGGTCTCATCCCTTCGCGTCGACGACAGCGCCGCCCGACGCCCGGGATCGGGGATACCGGGTCCCGAATCGTCGACGAGCAGGAGGGCCTCTGAGCCTTGGATCGTGAGGGTGGCTTCGATAATTGAACCCAGCGGCGTGTGTCGCTCGAGGTTCTGGCGAATATTGGCCATCATTTGTCGCAACGAATCCTCCTCGCCTTCGATGCTGACCGGCTCGAGGGAGAGGGTGATGAACCGGGTGCCGTCCAGCGCCACGAGGTCGGCGAGTTCCTCGCGAATCAGTTCGTCGAGCCGCACCGACGACACCGTGCTCGTGCGGGTGCCGACGGCGTCGAGTCTGAGCAGTTGGGTCACGAGCCGGTCGAGTCGCTGTGACTCCCTCGACATTCGGCGCAGCACCTCGGGGTCGACCGGCGCGCCCTGACTAGCGCCAACCTCGAGTTGCTGGAGGTACCCGCTAATCACGGTGAGCGGCGTCCGGATCTCATGCGAGGTGTCGGCGATGAAGGCTCGCAGGCTGCCCTCGGACTCCGCCAATCGATCGATCATCGAGTTCAGCGACGCCGCCAGCCGACGCACCTCACTGGCATTGCCATGGGCCGGAACCCGAGCGCTAACGTCACGCGCGGTGATGCCCTCGGCCGACCGAACAATGTCGTCGAGGGGCACGAACATGCGTCGCGCGATGAGCCACGAGGCAGCCAGCAGTACCAGCAGCACCCCCACCAACGCTCCCGTGAGACTCCAGGCGAACTGGTTGAGCGACTGCTGATATCGCTCCAGCGACATGACCGCCACCGCCGCACCGCGACGCGGATCCATGATGCGCACATACACGCGGTAGGGCCCGGGGGCGTCGACGCTGAGGGGGCCTCGCGCGGCTAGCACCAGCTGCGCCGGCGTGAGTCGCGGAAAGGGCTTCGGGTCAGCGCTGGTACCTGCCTGTCGCACCACTGTCACGCTGCCGGTGGCGAGGTCGACGCGTCCGGTAGCCACCTCAACCGACACGTCTGACGGGAGGGGTGGGCCGCCAGGATTGCCCGCACCGATCTTCGCCTCGGCCGCGGCGAGGCGCAACGTGTTGTCAACAGTGGCCAGTAGCTGCCCGGCAATGATCGTGTAGGCGAGCAGCCCAACGACCGACGCGGCGACCATCACTGCAACCGCGGTCGTCAGCATCACCCGCTGCTTGAGGCTCACGCGGCGACTACTGAGGTCCGTGAGCGAGCTGGTAGCCCACGCCGCGCACGGTGCGGATGGTCACGTGGTCGCCGAGCTTCCGCCGAAGGTACGACACGTAGGTGTCGACCAACTTGGTCTCCCCGTCGGCCGGATAGCCCCACACTTCTCGCAGCAGCTGACCGCGGGACAGCACGCGCCCGCTGTTTTCCATCAGGTGCTGCAGGAGTCGGAACTCGGTGGGCGACAGTTCCACCGCACCACCATCGACTGTCACTGCGTGCTGGTCGACGCTGAGGCAGACTCCCCCAACACGCAGCATCTCGAGGGCTTCGGCAGGGGCGGTTCTTCGCAGTACCGCGGCCACCCTCAGCACCACCTCCTCGAGGCGAAACGGCTTGCGCACGAAGTCGTCGGCACCGAGGGTAAAGCCTCGCTTGGTGTCTTCACTCTCCTGTCGCGCCGTCAGAAAGATGACCGGTGTGGAGATTCCTCGCTCGCGGATTCGCTCGAGTACCTCGTATCCGTCGGCACCGGGCATGTTGACGTCGAGCAGGATCAGGTCGACGCTTTCCTCTCGCGCGAGGCGAATCGCCTCGAGTCCATGCCGAGCGCTGAGGGTTTGATGCCCCGCCAGGGCGAGCGCATCGCAGAGCAGCAGGTTGACCGACTCCTCGTCGTCAACCACCAGAATTCTCGCCATGGGCCAGAGCCTTCCTCAAGCGTCGATGTTCGCCCTGCTTGCCTACGCAAGGCTAGTGCGCCCGGGCAAGCAGCCCGGGCGCACTAGCGGCACGTTTTCTCGCTCGATCAGCCAGTCACCGAACCGGTCCACACGAACACGTTCGACTGCAGGTTCGTCAGCGAGGTGTTGCGCTTGATCACGTCGGACAGGTGCGTGCCCCGGATCTGCCCGAGGTCGTTGCCGGCGAAGGATCGCTCGAACCACCCACGGTCGCCGTCGCGCAGTCGCGTGAACTGGTCGGTGAGGATCCGCTGAAACAGCGGCCCCACGCTCGCGCCCGGGGCGTGCATCTCGGCCAGACCGCCCACCCAGAGGTCGATGTTGTCGACCGATCCGTACAGGGTGCGCAACTGCTGCTGCACCGCGACATCGGGGGTGATCTGCCCAAATGTGGTGACCTTCGGCAGCCCGTAGGCGGCACGGGTCGAGTTGTAGTCGGCCAGGCCGTGGTCACGTCCACGCTGAATGTTCAGCGCGGCGAGATCAAAGCCGCCTTGACCAGGGGCCCCGAACAGGAAGTCGCGCACGTCGTCGATCACCTTGAGGTCCACCTCTTGAGAGTTTCCTGACGCAATGGCCTTGAGGAAGGGGTCAATGTCGCCTTCATGGTTGGGGAGGGTGACGTCGAAGACTCCCGCGTTGAAGAACGATTCCATCAGCGAGAGCTCACCTGCCGGCACTGACGTTCCATCGTCGTTGAGTCGCCCGATTTCACTGTCGAGGAGACTGTGCCCGAAGCGATAGGCCGCAGTGGCGAACTCGTTGGTGATCGACGGGTTGAGCCCGCTTCGGTAGCCCGCGTAAGGCACCACGGCCTGCCTACCCAGAAGAGTGGGGAGGAACTCGTTGAACGTGATCGCCTGCAGTTCGGCGATGACCACCCGACGCGCACTCTGGTACAGCATTTCGTCGGTCCAGCGAGGGTTCATCGCCTGGGCAGCGGCCGCGAGACGGTTGTGCTCGCGCATGAAGAGAGTCTGAAGCGCGATCAGGTCAGGGTTCTCGTTGGCCCGGATATCGCCAGCGACGAACAGCGAGGTGTCGGGCAGAAGGTGTGAGTCGTTGGCATTGGCGAGACCAGTTGTGTTGTACGGCAGCATGTCGCCCGCGCTGGTACGAAGCCGTCCTCCGCTGAAGGAGCGAAGGGCGCTGGCGCGTGCCGCGTCTGACCCGTACACCTGTGAGCCGTCGATGAACGCCGTGACCGAGTCGGTCTGTTGGCGTGGGTTGAGCGTTGAAGTGCCGGTGCCCGCCGCAGCGACGCTGCGCGTGAAGCTGATCGTCTTGGTTCCGGTCGAATTGGGGTCGAACGACGGGTCGCCCGTGGGAACGCTGATTGGCAACTTCTCGGTGCCGGTGGTGGTCAGGTTGATGTCATGGTCAAGGAACTGGCCCCACACATAAATGAAGTCTGACATTCCACGGTCGTTAACGATGCTCACCGTCTGCTTGCTCACCGCGTTACTCACCGCGCGCGCGCTCGGGCGTGATGCCCCCGCGGGCGTCGACACGCGGTCACCGTAGGCGGCCCTTGCGCCCCGCAGAAGCGCGATTCCTGCGGCGCCCCACGAGGGGCGGCCAGTGTTATTGCCACTGCCGTCGACCGAGTATCCAGCCGTCGGGGCACCCACCGGAAGTGGGGCAGACACGGCCGATGCGGGGACGCTAGGAATCACCAGTCCCGCGATCACCATCGCTCCGACACCTGCAATCGTTCCGTGACGCATTCTCTGTCCCATGGAAGTCCACTCCCCTACTAGGCGACACCTGCCGCGCTCGTGAGGGCCCGATCGAGCCCCTGCAGAGACTCCACCAGCAGATGGTCAAGGGACGGGGAGACTACGGTGTGAGAACGGTGTGAATCAGTCGTTGCCGTGGGCGTCGCGCTGGGCCAGGAAGTGCTCAACCTGCGCCGCGATGTCGTCGCCCGAGGCGAGATCGGCATCGGTGAAGGGCGTGGCCTCAGGCGCGCGGTTGGCAAGCATGGCGTCGTACTGCACCTCGAGCATGCGCACGGCCTCGAGGTTGTCGTCGCTAGTGCGCACCTGGGCGTCGATCTCGAGATCGGACTTGCGGGCGGCCTCGCGCAACGAGTCGAGCGGAAGGGCGAGCCCGGTCTGCGAGATCACGTTCTCGAGAAGGGCAACCGACGACGCAGGGTGCTCGGCACCCGAGAGGTAGTGCGGCACGTGCGCCACGAAGCCCATCGCCCGGTGGCCCGCAGCGTCGAGCGTGATCTCGAGTAGCCCTGCCATGTGGCCTGGCACCTCGAGGTCGCCCACCCAGGGCGCTCGCCCGGCGAGCAAGGAACTGTCTGCCGAGTGCGCAGTGACGCCGATCGGCCGTGTGTGCGGGGCCGGCCACGGCACTGCGTGCATGCCCACCACCAGCTGCACGTCGAATTCGGTCACGACCTCCTCAACGGCGGCGGCGAAGCGCTGCCAGCCGAAGTCGGGCTCGGGTCCGTGCATGAGCAGAAATGGCTGACCGGTCTGGTCGCGCAGCATCGTGACCGACAGCTCGGGCAGGTCGATTTGGCCGTAGTGGTCAGTCAGGAAGGTCATGCGCGGGCGTCGCGCGCGGTAGTCGTAGAGCGAGTCAATGTCGAAGCTCACCACCAGGTCGCTCTCGAGCGACGACAGCAGGTGGTTCACCACCGTGTTGCCTGCTGCTCCGGCGTCGAGGAATCCGGTGAGGTTGTGAATCATGACCAGACCGTGAGGTACCGAGTCGTCATAGATGTCGTAGAGGTCATCGGGTGACTGCATGGTGCGGTCCTCCCTGTTGAGTCCGTACTCGCGCACATTCGCGGGCACTGATGTCTATCGTGTCATCCCAACGCACGCCACGCACACTTCATTCCGACCGGTAGGGGGGTTACAGCTCCCTACCCGCGACCCAGTCGACGAGCGTGCGGCACGCGAGGTCCGGCTCGTCGTGTAGTAGCCAGTGGGTGGCGTCGTCGAACAGCACGAGGTGCCCCTCGTCGCACAGTGTGAGGCTCTCTTCCGCGAGCGAGCGGCCCAACGCGACGTCATTGACCCCCCAGAGGATCAGGATCGGCTCGTGCACAGTCAGGTCAACGGGGTCGGCGGGACGATTCCGCAGCGCGGCGCGATACCAGTTCAGCATCGCGGTGGGCGCCCCCGGCTGCGACCACGCCCGGTACAGGTCGCCAACGTAGTCGGCGCTGAACGAGCCTGGGTTCGCCGTGCGAGCGAGCGCCGCGGCCAGCCGCTCGCCGGCGCGCCCGACAAACACCCGTTCGGGCAGCCAGGGCACCTGAAACGCGCCGATGTACCAGCTTCGAGCGAGCTGCCTCGGATTGCGCCGCAGCTGTCGAACCAGAACCGACGGGTGCGGCACATTGATCACGGCCACCCGCCCAAGCCGGTCGGGGCGCGTGATTGCCAGCCACCAGGTCACCGCCGCGCCCCAGTCGTGGCCGATCACGTGCGCGCGCTCGTGGCCCATCGCATCGATGAGGCCCACGACGTCGGCCCCCAGCACGTCGAGGGAGTAGGCGTCGACTCCCTCGGGTTTGTCACTGAGGTTGTAGCCACGCTGGTCGGGCGCCACCACGCGGTAGCCCGCAGCTGCGAAGGCCTCAAGGGGCGCGAGCATTCCCTTCCAGAACTCGGGAAATCCATGCAGCAGCACCACGAGTTCGCCGTCGTCAGGTCCGGCGACGGCCACGTGCAGGCGCACTCCGTTCGTCTCGATCCACTCGAACGTGGTGGTCATGGCATCAGGATGGCACTTGACCATGGAAACTGCCCAACAACGCGGACTGGTCTCGAGACGGTCACCGAGCCCGCCCCGACACCGTCGAGACGGTCACCGATTGACCAAAGAAGCCGCAGACGGTCACCGATTGACCAAAGAAGCCAGAGGGGAGGCAAGGATTCCTCGGTCAGGAGATGCGCGCGAGCCGGGAGCGGTTCGCGATCGCGAGCCGGATCTGGCCACTCACCCACTCCGGCTCGTTCACGATTTGAGCCCAGGTGAAGCGCAGCACCAACCAGCCGTCGAGGGCGAGGTCGTTCTGCCGGCGCCGATCGCGGTCGAAGGCCTTGGCCCCTGAGTGCGCCGCACGGCCGTCGACCTCAATGCAAATGCGCAGGTCCGGAAACGCAAAGTCCAGCTCGGCCTTCGGAATTCCACTCGCAGTGCAGACCACGAAGTTGGCAACCCACCCTGTGACGCCAGCTCGGCGCAGCAGGTGCGCCATCCGTCGCTCGCCATCGGAGTGGGTTCCTTCGGCGATTCGGAGAGTGAGTTCGCGAAGTCGCTTCGCACCGATTCGACCGCGGCCCAGTCGAGCTGGGACCGCATCGGCCCACTCCTGGTGAGTAACCCATCGCAGTTGAAGCGCTCGGTCGAGCAGTTCGCCGGCGCGGGCCACGTCAACGGTGATCAACGTGTCGAGGAGCGCGTCGATGGTGGAGGCGAGGCGGAGCCCGTGCTCTGTGGCAACCGATCGCGTGACGTCGTCGCGCAGAATGCGCACGGAAGCGGCGATTCGAGGCTGCCTGTCGGGCGGGCACCAGGCGATGAGCTGTCGATCGGCGAGTTCAGCACCGTGAAGCCGCAGCGCCGTGGGCCCCGTCACGACAGACTGCGCACCGAGACGTGATTGGAGAGCGGCGGCGACAGTGGCGTCGGCGTTACGTGGAATGGCGGGGACGACGAGGCAGCCCAGGAGTAACCGCCATGCTCCCGAGGCCAACTGTCGGCGCTGGGCCTTCATGCTGACGCCGAGGTCGATGGCCTCAGCTCGAGTGACGACACCGTGCTGGTTGCGGGCGAGGCGTTCCACGGCGCGGATCTGGGAGTGCAGGGTGTTCATGCGCTCAGAGTGTCGCAGGTCGAGTGGGTGCTGCAGGAGTCATCCACAGGCCTCGTCTCGCCTCGGGCACCTTTGGTCAATCGGTGACCGTCTGGGGATTCTTTGGTCAATCGGTGACCGGGTGGTCGAGGAGACAACCGAGGTAAAGGCGGGGATGCGGTGGCCGACGTCAAGGGGTGGTGGTGCCGCCACTGAGGGATTCTTTGGTCAATCCGTGACCGTCCGGGGATTCTTTGGTCAATCGGTGACCGGCAGCCGGGGTCAGGGTGTCGCTCAGGGGTGCAGGCGCACACGTGCCGGCACCGTTGGGATAGTCGGTTCGCGCGAAATCCACAGGATTAGGCGCGAAATCCCGTGACACAGGGCCCTGCCTCCGTTACAGTTCTGCCATATTCGTTCGGCTCCGAACGAAAATGCCTAAGGACAATCTGCTCTGGAGGTCGGCACATGGAAAGCACTCAGACAGGCGACGCAAGCACGCGACTCGGTGGGGAGAAGGGGCCGAAGCTCACTCTGGTCGACGCCGTTGCGCAGTCGGTGGGCTTTATGGGGCCGGTCTTCTCCATGGCCTTCCTCGTGCCACTGGTGGTGGGAATCATCAGCGTCACCGGAAACGGCGCCGGCATCGCCGCGCCCCTCTCGGTGCTGATCGCGGCGATCGGCGTTCTGGCGATCGCCTGGATCGTTGCACAGTACGCGAAGAGGATTCATGCCGCCGGCGCTCTGTACGACTACGTCAGTGACGGCTTGGGGTCGAAAATCGGCGGGGCAGCGGGCTTCCTCTACTACGTGGGCTTGCTCTTCCTCGGGGCCGGCATTCTCGTACTGATCGCCGGCACCATCCACGACACGCTCGCAGCTGAGTTTGGCTTCGAGGCGTTGTCCACGCAGGTGTGGGCCATTCTGCTGCTCGCTCTGGTCGTTGCGACGATGTTCTTCGGTGTGGCGTTGTCGACTCGAACCCAACTCGTCCTCGCGCTCTTGGGAATCGCGACCGTTCTTTTGTTCGCGCTGCACGTCATCGTGCAGGTCGGCTCCGATAACAAGGTTGGGGAAGCGTTTAGCCCGTCGTCCGCACCCAATGGGTGGGCTGGCATTGCTTTCGGAATCGTGTACGGCGTGCTGCTGTTCACCGGATTCGAAACGTCGGCGAACCTTGGTGAGGAGACAACGAACCCCAAGCGTGACATTCCCCGTGCAGTGATCTGGTCGGTTGTGATCGTTGGCGTCTTCTACCTCATCGTCACCTACGCCCAGATTGCGGGCTACGGATTCAACCTTGACGCGATTGGCCAAAACGCAGGAGCGCCGCTGTTCGGCCTTGCTGCACCGTCTGATGCTGGTGGCTACGGAGGCGTGCTCATCGGCCGCTGGCTTGAACTCGTGGTGGTGCTCGACATGATCGCCGTGCTTCTCGGCATCTCCGTCGCAGCCTCGCGGGGAATCTTCGCGATGGCTCGCGACCACCGCTTCCCCTCCACCTTCGCCAAGGTTTCTCCGCGAGGGACCCCTTTCAACGCTGGCATCGCCGTTCTGGTCTTCTACATCGTGTTCGCCATCCTGACTTTCACTCAGGAGTCGCTGCTTGAGATTGTCGGGCCCGACGGTGCACCCGCCTTCCCTCACTACTTCTCGATGTTCAGTTGGGCCTCTGCCTTCGGGGGACTGGCCTTGGCGGTCATCTATTTCCTGCTGTGTCTGGGCGCGATCAGGGGCTTGAGGGACGCCAACCCGGCGCTCAAGTGGGTGGCCGTGATTGTGGGACTACTCGTGACCGCCGCGGCGATTTTCGGAGGCGTGTACCAGGTGCAGGCCCCCACGCTGTACTCCGTCTACGCGATCGTGGTTGTCCTCGTGATCGGACTGGTCCTGGCCTTTGTGATTCCGGGGAAGCCCGCTGACCTCACCACTTTCGACGAGCTGAAGTCCTCGGAGCAGGGGCCACAGAAACTGTGACATCACACGACGCAGGCGGATCGGACTCACGTCCGATCCGCCTGCTCATGGTTCTGACTGAAAACGACGCCATCGTCGACTCGCGCGATCTCGGCGGCATGGTGCAGATGGCCGTCGAAGCTGAAGCCGCCGGCATTGGCGACGTGATGCTCAGCGAGCACGTACTGCTTGGCCCTGACTCGGGCGCGGCCGGCGAGATGACCAACCCACGCGACTACGCGGCTCCCGGAAACCAGTCACCTGCAACGGCGTGGCCCAACTCGATTGTGCTGTTGTCGGCGATTGCGCAGGCCACCTCGCGACTGCGTCTGGTCGCCGGCGCGATCATCGCCCCGCTTCGACACCCGCTGCTGCTCGCCAAGGAGTTGGGCACTCTCGACCTGCTGTCGCAGGGCCGCCTCGTGGTGCTGCCCACCGTCAGTTGGTCGCGCGATGAGTATGCGGCGCTGGGCGTTGCGTTCAACGAACGAGGCAAGATCCTCGATGAGCAACTCGAGATACTCGCGAAGTCGTGGGGTCCTTACCCCTTCAGTCACCACGGCACCTACTTCGATTTCGGCGATGTGTGGCTCGAGCCCGGTGCATTCCGACCCACCGGCCCATCGCTGTGGTTTGGCGGGCAGGGAATGAACCCGGCCCAAGTGCGGCGCATGGCTCGCTACGGCAACGGCTTGAATCCCTTCGGGCCTCTCACGAACGACGATCTCGCAGCGCTCGCGGCCGGATTGCGTGAGGTAGGCCGCGACCTGTCGGAAATCGAGATGGTGGGTGGAATCCGCGGAACCTTCCACTCGCATGACGATGTGGCCGACATTGAGGTGGCACTGGCCGATCTGCCGCGACAGTTCGAGCAGGGATTCACCACCATCTGCTTCAAGCCCGCGATGTTTGTGCGCTCAGCCGATGAGGTGGGAGATTTCTGTCGCCACCTGGTGACTCGGGTGAACGAGATTGCTGGCTGACTAGTCGCCGAACGCCAGCATTCCGACGTCGACGACCAGCCCTCCTCCATCGGCCACGATGGTGGCACCCGTGATGAACGACGCATCGGACGACGCAAGGAACGCCACCACACCCGCGATCTCATCGGGCTCGGCGACCCTACGAAGTGGCAGGTAACGAGTGACGATGTTGTACGCACCTTCAAGATCGACACCGTCGCGCTGCATGATCATCTGCATTTCATCGTCGGCCATCGGCGTGCGGATCCAGCCCGGAGCGACAGCGTTGACACGTACTCCGCGTGGGCCGAGTTCCACCGCCTGCACGCGAGTCAGATGCAGCACCGCCGCTTT
>Ga0114966_10001395_pt1 | contig 22443 bp, 21 predicted proteins | sample M_130207_XF_Meta_FD_87029 | JGI IMG/M metagenome (GOLD analysis project Ga0114966, IMG submission 87029) | Freshwater microbial communities from Lake Montjoie, Canada to study carbon cycling - M_130207_XF_MetaG | ecosystem: Environmental > Aquatic > Freshwater > Lake | place: Lake Montjoie... | reverse complement strand
TAAAATAGAAGGAATTGGTCTAATAAGAAATTCATTAGTTTCAGATAAACGGCATAAGATATATGAAAATAGTGATTATAATCGTTTTATATATCGTGGTAAATATTGGATTAACAGACTTCAATTAGATAACCTAGATATAGAAATTGGACAAATTCTAAATAATATTTTATTTAAAGGTAAATCACATTTAAAATTTAGAACAGGAATAACAATTATAACTGATAAATTATTTACTCATTGGGATTATGAATTGCGGACTTTAAAAAATAAAATAAAATATGTTTTCTTGGAGCATTTTAATAATATGAGTGAATTTTATAATGAAGTAAAAGAGGAACAAGAACAAGTAGTTGAAGAAGTATTTGAAATTATTCCAAAAAAAAGGACTAAAATATAGAATTTTTTATAAAAAAATATAGAAAAATAACATTACTTTATATATGACAACAATTGATTATAATGTAGATAATTATACAATTACTGAATTATTAACAATATTAGATTTAGATGATCCTGATTCAGACCAAATAATTGATGCTACTAACAAATATATTCAGCGTTATTCTTCTTCAGGTCAGAATCAACCACAATTAGTAAATTTTTTTCAATCTATTCAAACAAAATTATTACGTTATATGAATCAATTAGAAACATCAGGTATAGACGCAGAATATACTCCAAATACTAAACAAACCGATGAATGGTATAAATACGAGGCTTTACCCCAAGATAATCAGGTTCAAAAAGATAAATTAACAGATCGTTTCCAAAAAATAGATGTATACGATAATCAACATGTTCCAATGAATAGACAACAATTAGGAGTAAATAACACTCTTCCGATAAATGTTGCTCAAGATATTTTGAATCCCAATTTGAAAAATACAACGAGTCGGTTTATAAATATTGATAGTCAATTTCGTCAAGCATCCGGAGGTTCTGAAGCAATATCAACAGATTTTACATTAGATTTATCAGATCCTTTAACTGATGTATTAAATTTAACATTATATTCTATACAAATTCCTTATACTTGGTACACAATTGATTATATTTATGGTAATACATGTTTTTGGATAACAAATCCTACAGATGATGGTACAAGTACAAACACGTTTAAAATATTTATTGAACCAGGGAATTATTCACCAACCGAATTTTGTGACGCTTTAAATAGTGCGTTTACAAACCCAGATAATTTTTTAAAACCATATTCAGATGTAGATTGGACACAACCTTTTACTTACGTAGGAACAGCCTTACCTTTAGCCCCAGATATAGCTAGATATAATCAGAATAATGGAAAAATAACACTATATTTAGGTGATGATTGGGAAGATCCTTCAAAAAATAAAATAAAAACTTTGACCAAGGGTTTAGATACATTTGATAAGGATTTGTTTGCTTTTTTTACATTTTTTGATTTAACAGGAACAAAAAGTTGTTATGAATCTGGATCTTATCCATGTTCAGCATCAACAGGTCAAGGTCATACATTTAATGGAACATTAGGATGGTTAATGGGATACCGTTTGCCAATAGAACCAGTTTTTACAACAACTATTTTAAATACAACACCAAATTATACATATAATAAAGGTAATAAAGCAACAGCAGTTTTAAATTTATATGGTCCAAAGTATTTTATATTGGTATTAGATGATTATAATCAAAATCATATAAATAATGGTTTAATAACAATAACACAATTATCAAAGACATTGCCGATACCGTCATATTATAATGCTTCTCAGCCATATATATGTAATGCCGACCCGACAAATTTACCAGCTCAATTAGATTTAAATTCATTAGGAAATTTATCAGCGTTAGATTCAGCGGAAGCAATAGCGCTAGGAATAAATAAAGACAATTTATTTAGTAGTTTGAATGATAAAATAGATTTAGCAGGCGCAAAAGTTGAGCAAATATTGCCTTCAGCACCGAGAACATTAACTCAAGCACAAATATATACGGTAAATGAAATAATAAAAAATAGAAATAAAACAATCTCATTTAGATCAAAAGCTCCAACAAATTCAGATACATTTGCTTTAATACCAATAAAATATGGTGGAATGAAAACAGGAGATATTTATGTTGAATTTAGTGGTTCTTTACAGGATAATAAACGTGTTTATTTTGGTCCAGTAGATATAGATCGTTTACGAGTGAAATTATTAGATGACAAAGGAAATGTAGTGGATTTACATGGTGGTGATTGGTCAATGACAATAATATCAGAGAATTTATATCAGTATTAGAGTGGTTGGTTCTTTAAGTACTTTAAGCAATATATTATTTTTAAAATCAACTTAAAGAGTCTTTAAGTTCAAAATTCAATAATATATATTGTTGAACAACTTCGATTCATAAAAGTGATTTGGTTTTTGAAAATGGACATTTTTAAAATGTCCAAAAATGAAAATCCCAAAAAAGTCTTGGAAAAAGGGGTCTAAGTACAGGGTTTCTTACCAAAATGCTCTCATTTTCATTTTTTTTCGTTTTTTTTTGTGATTGTATTTTTTTGCGGAAAATAATTTAGAAAGATATGTTTAGGATATATATGGATACAAAATTAGTGCCAAAAAATGCCACTTTTTTCTATTGTGAATATTGTGACTTTGAATGCTCTAAACAATCAAACTATATTACACATACATTAACATCAAAACACAAAAAAGATACAATATGATACAAAATGAAACAATTTTATCACAAAAAAATGCCGAAAAAAGTTATTATTGTGAATGCGGCAAAAAATTTATGTATCATTCTGGATTATGGAGACACAAAAAAACGTGCCAAGAAACAAATGAAACCAAAAAAAAAATCAACGAAACACACAATTTTGACCCATTTGACGATAAAGATTTAATGAAACAAGTTATTCTACAATTACCTGAACTTGTTAAATCTATTGTTGAAATATCTAAAGATAAGGGTATCAATCAAAATCATAGTCATAATCAAACTCATTCTCATTCTCATAACAAAACATTCAATCTACAATTCTTTCTTAACGAAACTTGTAAAGATGCTATGAATATTAGTGATTTTGTTCAAACAATTAAACCTCAACTTATGGATTTGGAAAATACCGGACGACTCGGTTATGTTGACGGAATTACTAACATTATTCTCAATAATTTAAAAACTTTAAAAATTCATGAAAGACCTTTACATTGCTCAGATCAAAAAAGAGAAGTTATTTACATTAAAGATAATAACACATGGACCAAAGAACATGATGATAAACCAATTTTAACAAAAGCCATTAAAGTTATTGCTAATGAAAATATTAAAAATATTGGCGAATGGCGAAAAGAATATCCTGATTGTACTGACTATGATTCTAAAAAAAATAGTCTTTACTTAAAAATTGTTAGTAATTCTATGTCTGGATCATCCAAAGAAGAATCCGATAAAAATTTAAACAAAATTATAAGCAATATTTCAAAAGAAGTCATTATTGATAAAAATTAATGTTCCTATATAATAATGTATGTTTATGATTTACTTAAATATATAGGGTTATACGCGCCCATTATTTTATTTTTTTTAACATTAATTCTTCTAAGAAATAAAGTTAATTTTTTACAGTTTTTTGTTGCTGGATTCATTTTAAATAACATTTTAAATATTTTATTAAAATTACTTTTTAAACATCCTAGACCTTCTAATGATATTAAAACATTAGAAATTGCTGTTAATAATGGTATACGCATCGGTTTTGATAAATTTGGCATGCCTTCTGGTCATGCTCAAAATTGCGGATTTTGTTTAACTTTTATCTTTTTAACATTACATAACCCATTTTATACATTTTTATATCATTTTATTACCATCGTTTCATTATTTCAACGCTATTTATTTCATAATCATTCTATTTTACAATTATTTATTGGTTTAATAATTGGATCCTTAGTTGGATATTCTACTTACTTTTTAGCTAATAAATTTATTGTTGGAAATATTACATTAAAAAACGACGACGACGCGCCTATATAAAAATAAAATATCATTTTATTATATGACCAATGACATATTATTAACTATTATTTTAGGAGCAGTTGCTGGATTATTTGGAGGAGCACTTGGACAATCTGGTGCTGAAGTTATGCTTCCTGGATTATTAATTTTAGGTATTGTTCCTAATTTTAAAACTGCTGCTGGTACTGTTTTACTTGCTATTGTTCCACCTATATCTATTCTTGCGGTTATTCAATATTATAAACGTGGACAAGTTAAAGTTTTAACATCTGTTTTATTATTTGTTTGTTACTTTTTATTAGCATTTGTAGGAGCATATCTTACTAAATCAGTTTCAAATAGAACTTTAGAATTTATTACTGGGTTTTATTTTTTGATTATCAGTGCCTTCTTCTTTTGGAACTCTTATACTGGCACTTTTGGAGAAACATCTAATGGTAAAAAAAGTGTTACACATGTTAACGCATTTACACCCTTGAGAATTTTATAATTAGATTGTATTTCATTTTTTATTTATATTTACAAAATATGAAATATTTATGCCCTTTATGTGCTATTGATCCAATGTCTCATTCTTTAAATGAAGTTTTTAAGACTCAAAATGTAAACTATTATTATACATGTCCTTCCAAAGCAAAACTCTATTATGATACCAAAAGTATAATCAATCATTATGATGGAGTATTAAGTGAAATACCTCAAAATATCTCATGGATATGGATTTTTGATGGCACAGATTTTAATTTTAAACATATTTTACAAGTTAATGTTGGAATAGAATTAGGCAAATTAATATCATCTAAATTTAGTAATAATTGTAAAAAAATTATTATTATTAATCCAACAATATATATATCCATTATTTATGATTTTATTAAACCATTTTTGAATACAAAAATACAATCTGTAATTGAAATAAATTATAAAATCAAATCTTATCATGAAATTATTTCCTAGTTTATAAACATTTATTAAATTTATAAATTATATATTACAATTAATGGTTTAATAATATTTTTATATTTATATTATAAATGTCAGGGCTACTTTATAGTAATAGTGGGAAACGTTGTGTAGGATGGTCTGATACATTACCGTCTTTAGCACCAACTATTTCATCATTATCATCATATTTGAGTTTATATGGTTATCAATCAATAGTTACAATTTTTGGTACTAATTTTAGAAGTTATTCCATAGTTCGTTTTGGAACATATTCATTATCGGTTTCATTCTTTAATACGAATCAAATTAGTTTTTATGTTCCACAAAATGCTTCTCCTGGAACATATAGTGTTCAAGTTGTAAATGATACTGTAAGTTCTAATTTTGTTTTATTTGATATTTCTAATATTAATGGTCCAACTGGTCCTACTGGTCCTACTGGACCTCCTGGACCCTCTGGAGGTGTTACAGGGGCTACAGGCCCTCCAGGTCCTACTGGTCCTGCCGGAACAAGTAATTGGGTTTATTCTTCTGAATCTTTATCACCAGATTCTAATCTAGGACCAAATACAATTGTTACCGCATATCAATTTACATCTACGTCTGATTATAGGATAAAAGAAAATGTTAAACCTTTAAATTTACAAGATTTTACTATTGATCATCTACAGCCATATTACTTCCAATTCAAAGACAATGGAAAAGAAAGTATTGGATTAATTGCTCATGAATTACAAGAACAAATTCCTTTCTTAGTGGAAGGAAAAAAAGACGGTGAACAAATTCAAAGTGTTAATTATAGTGGTCTAATTGGCATTCTTATTAAAGAAATACAAGAATTAAAAAAACGCGTTCACCAATTAGAAGATCATTAACGGACATATTAACGGACATATTAATGGACATATTAACAGCTATATTAACGGCTATATTAACGGCTATATTAACGGACATATTAACGGACATATTAACGGCTATATTTCCTACCTTTTTTTCTTAGGGTTTTTCTTTTTTTTCTTCCACCTGTCTTTTTATTTGATAATGTTCCAGTTATTACTGGAAATTGACTTGGTATACTATATTTATTATTTATTTTTTTACCTGTATTTAATATTTCTTTACATATATTTTTTTTATCATCTTCAGTTAATGGTGTTATTTTATTTTTTGAAGAATTTGGGGTTTGATACAATGTTTCTCTAAATCCTGTATTTATATTAACTGGCAAACTCATATTATAATACAATATTTATTATATTATAATTTTTTTCATTTTTATAGTTTTACATTTTTATAGTTTTTCATTTTACACGATAATAATTTAACATTTGATATCCATGTAAAAAACTCCATTTTAATGCTTTTCCATCTGAATCTTTTGAACCATCAAATTCCCAAACAAAATCTGAATTTATATATTCTTTCCAAGATAATGGAACCAATCTATGATAACTTAAACCATCGTAAGCCATTTCATTTTTTTCACAAGTTAATGTCGCACAAAAATGTTGCTGTGATATATCTCTTATTGTACAACTATCCAATTCATATTTCGCTCCTTTTATAAAAAAACTTCTCGGTTTGTTAGTAGTTTGACCCGATATACCCGCATTTTTATTTGCTCCATCATATATCTCTAAAATTATTACATGTGGTAAATGCTTCTTTGTTTCTAACTGTTTTAATATCATATCTTTCCATTTTTCATTTGTATTCTTTATAAATAACATCTCTAATGATTTATTATGTAAATAATAAATTAAACTCCAATAATAACGAATTGGATTCCCTGCTTCCGAAACATCCTTTATATACGGCAGCTTCTCTTTATACTCTGATGGAATTGCTTCATATATTTTTCTTATTATTACATTTGTGTCTAATATATAAGCATATTTGCTACCAGTTAAACATGAATCTATCGCATAATTTAATAACGCAAACCCATCTCTTAACTTACTTGGAATTTTGGCACCATCTTTTTGTATACCTTCTATCATTAATTGACGGAAAAAATGGAAAAATTTACGACCTTTATCGCTTATAAATAATGTTACAAACATTGTATTAAACCAACAATTTGATTGACTTTGTATTGGAGGAACTACTTTATCTGGGTTAACATGCTTATTTGCTGCCAAGTTTTTTAACAAATATTTTACTGCTTTTTCATCATAATATGGGACACATGACTTACCATATATTACGCCTGGCAACCCTATTTGTAGAGGTTCTTTTAATTCAAACGCTTTTTCATTATTACAATTATGAACTTTTTCTCTTTCTACCGATTGGAGTGTAACTAATTCATTATTTACTGTTGGTGAATAGGATTTTATACCTTTTTTTTCTAAAGAATTTACTAAATCTATATTCAAATTTATATTATTATTCATTAACTCGTTTATATTTTGACTTAATTCATTTATAAAATAAGGCGTTTTATTTGCCAGTTTTTTAATTTTTTTACTTTTATTATGCTTTTTTTTCATTCTTTGTTTTTTTGTTTTGTTTGGCATTACTTATATTATGATTTTATATATTAAATTTATTTTGTAAATAATTTTTTACGCTTTCTGAAAATAAACGAGTTTTTATATTATTGTAATTTTCCATAAATATTGGAGAATTTATTACGTTTTTAAAAAATAATTCTATTTTCGTTTCTATGTCAACTTTTGTTTTATTATCTAACGTTTGTTCGGTTTGTAAATAATATACGATTGAACCTAGCTTTTGTAACATAGAATGTGTTATTTGTTGCTCTTCTGAATAATATCTTTTTTTTACATTATTTGGTTCATAATATAACGGTTTAAACATTGAATTATAGTAATAATTCATTTTAGGATTATTTTCAAAATATGTTAATGTATCGCCTATTAAATCATTAAACATTGTTTCATAAATTTGTACTTCTGTATCTGATTGTGTAGCAGTAAATGTATATAATTGTATAATTATCGCAAAACTTGTAAATAATACTGTTAATCCTGCTAATAATTGTAAAAACTGTTGATATTTCAAACTTCTATGTAAATCACTATTCCAAACCAGTATACAAATTAATATAGATATAAATAATAAAAAATATACTGAATAATAAATTTCTAACATCTGTTATATATTATTGTTATAAAAATTATAATATATAATTATTTTATATGGGTGGAAGTATTTTACCTGTTACTATACATAATAATAAAATTTATTTTTTATTTGGAAAAGAAAGGGATATTGATGAAAATCCTGGTTGGAGTGATTTCGGTGGAGGCACTGATAAAGGAGAAACTTTGTTTCAAACTGCTATTAGAGAAGGTTCAGAGGAATTGACTGGCTTTTTAGGAAATGATATCAATATAAAACGTTTATTAAATAAATATGGTACTTATAATATTGATTATAAATCGCATGGACATACTACTTATAGATGTCATATATTTCCTATGGAATATGATGATAAATTACCTTTTTATTATAATAATAATCAACAATTTTTACAACAAAAACTGGATCCTAAAATTATTAGAGATACTAAAATATTTGAAAAAACTCAAATCAAATGGTTTTCATTTGATGACATACAAAAACAACATAATGAATTTCGCTCATTTTATCAAAATATTGTTGTAAAAATTATACAGCATAAATCAGGCATTGAATCTTTTGTTAGAAAATCTTTTAATAAACGGAATTATAAAAACACTCGTAAACTTAAAACTCGCAAACTTAAAACTCGCAAACTTAAAACTCGTAAACTTAAAACATAGATCATCAGTTAATTTTATATTTTTATAAAATTAATTTTTTTTTAATCTTTAATTAATCCAGTTATATACTGAAATTTAATTAGCATCGGCTACAAAGCTGCCATTTGAGTCTAGTCCTGCTAAAAACGAATATTTTGTTTCCTTACTTAGAGTCCAAGCATCGGATCTCATATTTTTTGCTATAACTAATAATGCTATATCAGAAAGTGATACACCTGCTTCCACTAAACTTTTTCTTCCATTTTCATTTAATTTAGTTATATCCTTACTTCCATCCATAATTGAAGCAATTAATCCGATCAATAACATATCTTGTTTTGAAGGAGTCCCTAAGAAATCACTTAATTTTATTGCTGAATCTGCTTTAGTTGGATTATCTACATTCGGATCCTTTTTCATTACTTTACTAGCTAACACTGCGCTTGCTAGAACTGAACTAGAAATGGAAGGTATAAGTAAATCTTCGTTATTAGGTGTCGCTGTATCAGTAGCGGCACTTAGGGCTTTATTGTCTAAATTTAAAATATTGGATACATAATTAATGATAGCGTTTTTAACAATTGATCCGTATGTATTTTTGGAAACAACAATTTCTTCAATTGATGAAGCCAATTCATTTGTTAACCATACTTCAATAATAGTCCTAAATGCATTCGTATTAGTTGAGTTATAATTTATATGATATCTTACAAAATTATCAAAATCAATAGTGAACTTTGCTAAGTCTAAAAGTTTATTTGCTTTTATTGAAATATTTTGTTCCTCATTCAAAATATCAATAAAGTTAGCAATAACTTTATTTCTTTTAAGCAACTTTTTATGAGCATCGTTATTTATAGCATATGTAATATAAAATGTACTAGTACCGTTTGGACTATTGGTTGAGTTGCCTAATATTGAATTATTAGTATTGGATGGAGTAATTAAATCACCACCATTTTTACTTAGAGGCATTTCTGGAAGATCATAGACAATAGGTTTTCCAAATGCAGCTATTAAATCCATTATATCATCAGTTGTATTTACAGTAGTGTATTTTAATTCAATCCAAAATCTCAATTTTGTAAAGGTTGTCAAATCTTCTCTTTTATTCAAAATAGCAAAAATTTCTTCTGGGATTCCTACTTTTGACACTGGGGCATTACCACCAATAAAATTTGGGTTATAACTAAAGATTTGTGTTGCTTGTAAAGTATTTACATTAACACCAGAGTTTGTGCCAATCTTAAATAAAAGATCAAAATAAGACTTGTTGCGAGGATCAGCTAATAGTCTAATATTGTAATTTGTAAGAATATAATTAACAACAAGACGCCTGGCATGTTCTTCAGTGTATTCATTTGGACCTGGTAAATTCCAAAAACTACTCACACTTGTAGGAGGAGAAGTAGTAGGTTTTTGTGAAACCGGAGTTGCTGCGAACCAAGTTGAAATAATTTTATAAATATCTTCATATACTCCTCTCGTCTTATTATTTCTTGCGGCAACCAACATAAGTGCTTCAAAAATTAGATCAATACTTACAGTTGGAATAGGAGCACTAGCAAAAGCAGATATTAAAGTATTAAAACTTCCTTCAGCAGCATTGATACCAGTTGTATTACTAGTAGTTGCTGCTGCAGCAGCAGTAACATTAGCTGCGGTACCATTACTAGTAATATAGTTAGCTAATTCCTCAGCTCTGGTAAAGGCGGTGATATTAACAGTGCCAGTTGATGTAGCCTCAACTGCTGCTTTATATACGGTACCATATGACTTATCTTTGGTTGCATCTGCTGTAGTTAAATTATCATTTGTATAATATAAACCTTTTATATCTGCAGAATTAGTTGATTGAAGGTCTGTTTTTATTTCAGAAGAATTACTATCAGCGCCAATTAAAATTTCTGCTAATGCCGAATTGTCTTTTTTAACAATTTTTAACCAACGAACAACTTTGGTAACTTTACCACTATATTGGTATACAGGGGCGGTGATAAAATCAACAGGTCTTGTAACTAGAGGAGAGCTATTAGCATAAGCATAAGAACCATTATTATTTAAAGCACGAATACCCTCAGCTAGTCTTGAGTCAGAATCGGAAGCATCGCCTGTTGCTGTTTTTACAATTCCTGAGCCAGTAGTGAGAGAATTCAACTCAAAAAGTAAATCACCTGAGGGGGTCGCAGTAATTAAACCAACAATATTAAGTACTTTTTGTGCTGTATTAATTGATGATAAATCTGCGGTTCCTGAGGAAGTATCAATTCCAGTAGCTAATAAAACGCCGGCAGCGGCTTTAAATATTCCAAGAGGAATATCGCCTGGTTTCATTAAAGAAGAACCAATATTTTTTTTAACGGCTTTAGCTGCGGTAATATCACTCTTTATAGGATTTGAGGGAGCTGTATAAAATTCGGTAGCATCATAATCGGAGTCACTTGTTAAAACCTCAGTAATATCATATTTACCACCAGTTTTATCGGTAACCTTTATCTTAAATGGTATAATACCAACTGAAAACGCCACTAAAAGCTTATACCAACTTGGCCCAACTCCTGGACTAACTGGTTGAGCTAAATAAGCGGCTATTGTATCATTTGCTACGGAAAGAGTTGTAAATCCAGTGGCACCTAAGGCTGCGGAATCTTTAAAACATTTCTTAGCGACAGCAACGTAATAAGCAAGATTGAACGCATCTCTTGCGGCAGCTTCGTTGTCAGCAGCAACATTAGTAAAAACACCAGCAGTGTCACCCTTTTTATTGTCTCCAGTATTAACGGCTGCTACATCAGCAAATTTTATAGTTTTAGCAATATCTTTGAATCTAGTAAGGTGAACTTCTAGCAAAATATCAATACCAACTAAAGCTAAAAGTGCTTGTGTTTCAGCAAAAGTATTATCTCCTGAATCAGCAAAATCAGAACTAATTAATGTTTTTACTAACATTCTAGCAAAAGCAGGATCGGATGTAAGAACATTGGTTGTTGAACCGGCCATCTTTATATAATCGTTTTAGAAAAAAAAATATTCTAAATTTTTAAAATAATTAACGCAAAAATTAAAGAATATTCATGATATTGTATTCTAAATCTAAATAATTAAACAATTTTTCCATTTTTTCTAAATATACTATCGGAATTTCTTGATTTATATAATCAATAAATTTATATTTTTCAAATTGTTTATTAATATTTAATAATTTATATGCTGATGAATCGTCCGGAATATAATCTAAATCCAATTCATTTTCATTAGATTGATCATCAAGTAATTTTAAAATACATTTTTTAGATCTTATGCTAAACAAAGTGTTAATCATATTATAATTATTATATAATTGATTAGAAACATAAAAATTATTAGAAATGTTTATATTATTATTCAAAAAGTTAGAATTTATAAATGTCAATGTACTAAATAAAATTATAAATTCAGAATTAAATTTTTCCCAAAATGTTTTTGAAAGAATCCTGTTATTATAATCGTTAAAAGTAAAATTATTGGAAATGGATATTAAGTTTACCTTAATATTTTTGTTTTGTATTAAATTAGTGTAATAAATAAATTTTTCAGAATTCTTGACATTATCATTGACTATTAAATATAAATTAGAAATAACTCCTAAATAATTTAAATTATTTAAAATGGATAAATAATTATGAATATAATCATCATTTAAAAAAACCACTACACAATATTTATCATTATTATTTGAAGTATTAAGATTGTAAAAAGAATTAATAATTTGTGATTTCTGAATAAATAATTTATAAAAAGAATTAGATTGTTGAATTTTGCGATAAAGATCTAAATAACTGTAAACTTTATTTTCATTTTCAATATTATAATAAAATGTTGTGTATAAAGGAACTTTAATATCCATAAAAGTAGTTTCATCTTCTATATAATATTCAGTTTCATCGTATTCAACATAAACAGGATTAGAAGATTTTTTCATAATATCAATAAATTTAATAATATTCGTCTTATTTTCAATTTTATCTACAAGATTTACACTTCTTGATAAATTAGGAATAATTTTAGCAATATTATTATCGTTTTCTTCTTTAATTTTTTGTTTTTTAATTGTTCTAGTCTTTTGTATAGTTTTAGTTGTAGAAAAATAGGATTTTTGATTGATTAATAAATTAGGTTTATTGAAGTATTCATTAATAAAATCTTTTATACAAAAATAAAACCGTCTAGATTCTTCATTACAAATATAATTTTCAAAATTTTTTAAATATTCATAATTTTGAATAAATTTAATACCAATTTCAGAATCAGGATAATCTAAATATAAATTATAAATGTCTATTAATTTTATATTAGAGTTAATAAAATCGTAAAAAAATACATTTTCTTTAAATATAACCTCAGGATCAATTAATTCAAAAATATGATAATATTTTTCTGTATTATATTTGAATTCTTTTGAGTCCAAGTCTTCTTTTTTAAGTTTTTGAATACTTTCATGGTAATATTTAAAAACATCTTGAATAGAATCATTATTTTTAATTGTATTAGGGTATAGCTTTTTATATGAATCTAAATATTTAGATGTTAATTCGGAAGGGGTATTGTATTGAATACGATAATATGCTTCGTCTAAAGAATGTTTTTTTCCATTTGTTTTAAAATATTTATATGATTCTATTTCATTTAAATTGAGTTGATATCGTAAATTGTAATTTTCATAATTGAAATCTTGTGGTATTTTTAAAATTGCCCTTACATTTTTATCATGTAAATTAGAATCTAAATTATTACCATCTAAATTATTGGAAGTCAAAATATTATCATCTGAATTATTACCATCTAAATTATTGGAAGTCAAATTATTGGAAGCCAAATTATTGGAAGCCAAATTATTACCATACAAATTAATATCATTCCAATCATTACCATCTAAATTATTGGAAGCTAAATTAGTAATATTTGATTCATTAAAGTTATCTGTATTAATAATTTTGGTATTATGATGTTGATTATCAAAAAAATGATTACCATTTGGTATATTATTTTTATATTTGCGATTAAAAACAGTTTTATTTTTAAGATTATAGTATTCTAAGTCCAATGGATAAGAGTATTGGCCAATATTTTTATAAAATTGATAAGCAGTGTCTTCTTTATAATTAAAATTGTAACGTTGGTTATACACCTGAATATCAAAATCTTCAGGAATATTATATTTGATAGCGTAGTATTTTGAGTCCAAAGGGTAAGATACCTTACCTATATTTTTGAAAAATTGGTAAGCATTGGATTCGTTATAACTAAAATTATAACGTTGATTATAAATAGAAATATCAAAATCTTCAGGGATATTATATTTAAGACGATAATAATACGCATTTAATGGAAAAGATTCTTTATTATAATGGTAGAAATGATATATTTGATTATCATTTTCTTTTTTAGCTTCTGGATAAACAGTTATATATATTTTAGCGTCAAAATCATCGGGAATTTCAAAATGAATTCTAGAATATTTATCATTTAAAGGATATAATTGAGCCCCTTTTGTAACATAAAATTTATACAAATCTTCAAAATTATTAAATTGAAATTTAACGCTACTAAAATTTAAATATTTTTTGTAACTTTCTTCAACAAAATTGTTAGGGATTTTGTAATAAGTTCTCCAATATAAACGATAATTATGTGAATTAACAGTACATTTGTGTTTATAATGTTTATAAGCACTTGAACCGCTATTTATTGATGAGTCTTTAACAATACTAGCATACAATTTCCAATCAAAATTATCTGGTAAATTACTAGAATAGTTTTCAGATTTGGGGTATATAGTAGATGATAAAATACTATTCATTAATACTAAATAAAAATATTTAAATAAAAAAAATTAAACTAATAAGTAAAATAATAATAATTAAAATATTAATATTAAATATTATGATTTACAATTTAATAGAAAATATAGGACTATTTATACGTATATTTTTTCAATATATAAAGTTTAGAATAAACATTATTAATTATAATAAGATGATAAAAAACATATGTAATGATTTGAGTAGAACAAATATATTTTATTTAAAATGTTTTCAATGGGGTATTCAAGATATTTACGATTTAGACGAGGAATTAATGTGTTATTTTAAAAAATTTTATGACAATGTTCCATTTACAGAAAATGATATAGATTATGAACTATTCAATAAAATTTCAAATTATGTAAATGAGGAAAATATAAATTTTTCATTTGATAGTTTAATTCCAATAAAAAGCGGGGTTGTCGCTTTGGTATTTAAAGGTAAATTAAATGACAAACCAGTTGCTATTAAAATATTAAGAAAAAATATTGAATTTAAAATAAAAAATGGAATAGAAAATGTATTAGGATTATTTCGTATTATAAAATTTTTAATATCTTTTTCTCACAAATCAAATATAAATACTATAGAAATAATTCAAAATAATAAAAAGCTATTATTAGAACAATGTGATTTTGAAAATGAAATAAATAATTTACAATTATTTAAAGAACAATTTTCTAATAGTACACATATAATTATTCCGAATGTATATCCAAATTTTACCCATATTTCAAATGAATTAATTATAATGGATTTTTTGGAAGGAGAATTAATGAACAATATTCCGCAAAATGAAATACAATCGTATTTTTCAGTGATTAGATCATTTATTTTTGAATCATTATTAATTAAAGACATTCATCATGCGGATTTACATCCAGGTAATATAATTTTATTACCTGATAATAAGATAGGTATAATAGATTTTGGATTAGTAATTAAAAATTCTAAATTATTTAGCAAATCTATATTTTCTATTCTTTTAGGTTTAAAAAATTCAAACAAAGTTTTGATTATAAATAGTTTACTAAAACTTTTAGTAGACGATATAAAAAATATAAATAATGATATTAAAAATGATATTTATAAGAATTCTGATTTAATTTTTGCTTCATTTGAACATTTTGGGTCAAAAGAAATATTAGAAATAATTAAAATAATAGAGAAATTAGATATAAAAATAAAACCCGAAGGGTGTCAAACCATTTTATCATGTTTATCCGCGTTATCATTAATTGAAAAAATAGCAGAAAAAAAATCACTTAAAGAAATATTTAAGGAATATTTGGAAGGCTCGGATTTATCATTATAAATTATAAAATATTATGTTTAAATTTACAAAATATTTTAGTTATTTTATTATATGAGTGATGATTGGTATATAGTTTGTGATGAGAAAAACTTATTATTGAAAAAAAACGACAATAATGAATATTCTTTATCTTTTGATATAAACGAAAATCCTGTTAATGATGTATCTGTACTAGAATTATTAAATTGTAAACAATTGTTTGAATTATTATATGAATTAAACAAAGATATTATTGAAAGCATTACGGAAGACTCAGAAAATACTATTAACAATGTAAATAACGTGACTATTAAAATTAAAAATTTAAAAAGTGAATTTAAGCAAATTAAAAATGTTAATATTCATTTAAAATTTGTATATAAATTTGATAATGATGAATGTATAATTTCTAGTTTTCCTTTTGATAGCAATTTGGTTTCAACTGAAGATAATTTATATATACCATCTTTTCAAATTAATTTTAAACAAAATCAACCAACTAATGTATTGCTAACATTTAAGCTTGATGAAGTTGTTGATAATGATGTATTTCAGATGTATATTGGATTATATTTTAAGAAATTATTTTATAGATTAAAAATGTATTTTGAATAAAATAAATAATCACAATTTAATTTACTATTTTTTCTATTTTATTTAAAATAGATAAACATATCATATTAAATATATTATCTTTGGAATCTTTATTTGTTAAAATTTCACCGTATGTAAACATATCTTTACTAATTTCACTTTGTAACTTATTATTGATCTTTTTTACTATTTGATTGAATTTATTTTGAATATTATCTTTTGTAACAATGTTTAAATTATTTTCATCATTAATTATCTTATCAATTTTGTTTAAATTTATAACTTTTTTTTTGGGTTTTTCTAATATAACAGAATTTATATTATTTGAATCTTCTGGTATAGCAGAATTTGTATTATTTATATCATCTAATATGAATTTTTTAAAAATATAAGGGTCATTTAATTCAGAATTATTTATAATTCTATTTATTAGCATTTGAATATTATTCATTTGTTCTTGATAATTCATTGGTTCTTGTAATGATTCTTGAGGTAAATCTAGAAGTGGTTCTTGAGATGGTTCTAATAATGGTTCTTGAAGTGGTTCTAATAATAGTTCTTGAAGAGGTTCTTCGTCTTCTAAGGTATCATTCATGTATTTAATTTTTTTCAAATTTATATTATTGTTAATATAAAAATTAATATCATTTTTTATATAATTTTTAATATCATTATTAACATAGTAATTTATATATTTATAATTATTATTTGGAATAATATTGTTGTATAAACTGTTATGTAAAATGATACGATTTTCTAGCTCGTGGTTAGTTATATCTTCAATATTATCTTCGCTTAATTTACTATCAATACTTTTACTTTCAATATTGTTAAAAGATTGATTATTATTTTCATGCGTTAATAATTGATTATGTGTTTTAATTCCATTTTCATTTTTTATTTGTTTTATATGTTGTAAATTTTTTAAGATTGCGACTTTTTTTGCTAAAATATTATTTTTAGAATGATCCTTTTTATGATTTAATACAAACATTATATATTAGTTTACAAATTTTTTATAGAATTTATACAAATTGTATAAAAATATTTAGAAAAAAAAATATTTATATAATTTATAATGGGCAATAGTTCTATGTCTCGTTGCTTTCAAGATGGTCAAGGAGTATCCGCTAATGCTTCCAATAATGATACTTGTAACGCTAATGGTCCGTGTGGGGATCCTGCTACTGCTCCTAATCCTGCAGCTGGTACTCCTGGATCAATTCCTGGTTCTCTACAAAATACTCAAGGATGGAAAATAGGAGATCCAATTTGTCCTGTTGATAGAGTCTCTTATACCAAGAGAGTCGCTGATCGCATTTTATGGGAACTTGATCAAATTGATAAGAAAAATAGTGTTTGGACTAGCGAAGAGAAAAAAAAAGTATCAGCAAGTGTTGCTGGTATTGCTTGTAATTTACATGAAAATTACTGTTTATACGAAAAAGTTTTTGAATATGCTATTGGTAGACCTTTAAGTAGAATTTATAGTGCTAAAGATCCCACCAATAGTTCAGGTGTAGGTTGTGGCGATGATGACCCTGGTCAAAGTTGTTCATAAATTTTCTGAAATTCTTCATCTTCAATTACTACTTCAGGAGGGGTTGGCCATTCCCTATACGCTTTGGCTTTTGATGTTGGCCTTTCCAAATCTAATAAAAATTTTAGAGCTTTAACGCGTCGTTCTAAAGGCTCTTTAACCGTTGATTGAATTTTCCTAGATAATTGTTTCCAGCGCCATTCAAATTGAAGCGCTGCTTGCCAATCTGGAAATCCTTTTATATGTGCGACTCTAATCCATGTTTCGCCTTTTAACACTTTATTACTTGTGGCTATAGCTCCTCCTTTAATTTCTTTATTGTGTTGTCTTAGACGTTTATCTAAGTCAACTGTGGCCCCTACATAGGTACAATTATCTGAAGATAATAATAAATAAACATAAAATGACATATGTTTTTGTATATATAATTTAGCAAATGTTTTAAAGTAGTAAAATTTTATAGTATTATTATATAATGAATAATACTATAAGACTAAATAAATTTAATAAATTTGGTGGGTCTAAAAAAAAGAAAGGGGGTATGCCAGGAAGAGGTAACAGGAAAGTAAAGAATCCAAGGAAAGTAAAGAGTCAAGTAAAAGAAGCATCTACCCAATCCACTCTTCTGAGTGAATTGGGTACAAGAGACATTTCAGATAGAATTAATCTTGATTATCCTGACACAAAATCACCCGTGCCAAGTCCAAGAGTTAATTTATTAAAAGAATCAGACGCATATCGTTCTATTTATGTAATTAATAAAAATTTACCGGAAAATGACCAAAGAAACGAGGTAGAAGCATTGCTATCTTATTCAATTAAATGTCCAAAAAAAGATGGCACTCCAGGAAAGAGATTATTATATTTAGTAAATGCTTGTGAAAATTTATTAAAAGAATTTAATTTAGAAGGAACATTTTATAATGAATTTTTACCAAAAAAAAGTGTTTCACAAAAAGATTTTTTAGATGCTAAGAATACATTATTAAATGTAAAAAATGAAGAAGTAGAGGAAGAAGAAAAAAAATCTGGTAAAGAATCTAGAGGTTGGTGGGTTTCCAATTCAAACAAAAAGATTGCGTTATGTGCCCTGGTTGATTTTATTTTGGACGAAATTTTGCCAAAAAATGTTAAAGATTCACCAACTGAAGCTTCTATTATCGCATCTTTATGGTCTATTATTATGGTAAAAAGTATATCAGATATTTCTCAAATGGGGCAATTACTAAACTATATTAAAGATTCTCCGGTTGAAAAATCATCAGAAAAAACTAAAACCATTTATGATATTATAAATAAAGATATAAAATCTGTTTTTGTTAGTTCAGATAAAATATGTGCTGGAGTTTCTTCAATATTAATTAGGAGTGTGCCTTTTTTATCTCTTACATTATGTACGCGAAAATCATCAGTTGGACATAAAACAACTCAAAATATTTTAGTTTTAAAAGGTGAAATAGCAGCCTTAATGGTTTGTTTACAAATATTTAATACGAAATTTAATTCTAAATTTTATAAATATCTTTTTGGTAGCATTTTTGATGATAAATCGAAAGATAGTTTAGATTTAAAATATATGATGGCAAAATTAGCATATTACAAAAATGAATATGAATCAAAAATACAATTTACCATTGAAGCTGAATTTAATAGATTATTTTTTAAAAAAAGAGAGATAAATAATATAACTATCTATAAGGAGGATGCTTTCAAAAATTTATCCAATTTTATTTATGAAATTTATAAAGTTTTAATTTCAAAAACTCATAGTAAACAAGGTAATAATTTAGATCTATTAAATAAAATATCAAATGAAATTTTTAATCAAAAATATAAACCCTTTATTTGTCAAAAATGGACTTATTATGTTGCCACGGATGTATTTAGATTATTATATCCCCAAAGCCAAAGTAAAACAAATAATAATAATTTTAAAAATAATATATCATTTGGTGAAATTTTGGCAGCTACAATTGATGGAACTTATGGTCATGATTTTGCCGGATTGGATTGTATTCAAAAATTGGGAGAAAAATTTATGAATATTTCGGCCTCTAATTATAGAGGAAATAAAAATGATAAAATGTATAAAGATTTTATTCTGGATTCAGAATCAAAAAAAGATGAAAATGAAGCAATTAAAAAATGTTTAGAACAAAGCAAATGTGTAACTATTGACCAAATTGGAGATAATTTTAAAATAAATTTCAATCCTGATACAAATTATTTGACCGGTGAAATTTCAATTTGTAATCCTCAATATTGGCATTTTTTTGATAGTTTATTTAGTTTAAAACCATTAATTTTAGCAGTTGATTTTACAGCTGGATTACAACCATATTCTACTGTAGCTTCTTCAGAAGTAGTAGTAAAAGAAGAAGCTATAGAATCTGAAGAATTAAAAAATCCTATAAAACCAAATCAATTACAGTATATAGTTTCAGAACAAATTAAAGAAAATGGCACAGGTTTTGAGTTAATAGGGGTTAACGCATTATTTGATGGGGCTGCCTCCTATGGAATTTATCCTAAATATGTTGTAAATGCCGCTGATGGTAAATTTATTCCATATATTAGTGAAACGGTAATTAATTATACGTATACGAATGGAAAATCAAAAAAAAATGAAACTACAAAAATTCAAGTTAAATTTGTAACCACATCACCTCTAACAGCCCTCCAATTAGAAGAAAGATATAAAACATCATTAATTCCTTCTACATTTACTCCTCTAGAAGGTGTTTTAAACGCGTTATTAACCTTTTATAGAAATGATAAACAAAAGTTAAACGAGGTTTTAAATACTCTAGACAATAAAAATAATATTTATAGTGATAAATTTAGTAAATTATGGGCTGAATTATTAAATTTCAAGGTAAAGGTTGAAGAATTTAATAATGATAAAGAATTAAAGGTAAAATTGGATAAAAAAGATTTACAAAATTTTATAAAGGGGTGTAAAGTATATATTACAAATACCTTTACAAAAGAAAAACTTCAAATTCCTTATGGATTAAGAGAAATAAATAAAATTTTAAATAGCTCAGATAATAAAGCAAATGTAGAGTTTTTCAATAATGTTTTTAACAATTGTATAGCATTAATAATAAAAAATTTAGTTGACCTTAATACTACTGTCCAAGATAAACAACATATTTTATCAATGTTCGCAACTGGTATTTCATATGCTAAAAATAATACCCCAAATAAATTACAAATTTTTGGCAAACCAGAAATTGTTAATGAAATTGATGCTATTAATGGAACACCGGTAGAAAAAATAGATAATGTATTAGCATATTTTTTTAATACAAAAATTCCTGATTCCTCTGAAGGCAAAACTTCAAAATCATCTATAGCTGAACCCTTTTTGGAAAAGGGAAAAGGTGAACAATTTCTTTCCCCTGGGGAATTATCTGATTTAGCCAAGGGTAAATCAAATTCCACAGGTTATGGGGGAATTCTTCCGGATAATGTATATAAAAAAGAACCACCAATTAAAGAAAAAATTAATTTTAATGAATCGGAAGAAAAAATTGGAACCCCCTTTCCCCAATCAAATACTCCGAATAGTCCACCACCTAATACAAAATTACCTGTTGACACAACAAGACAAGGACTAGGAAAGACTTTAAATATCGATTCTCAAAGTACTGTTACTTCATCAGGAATGGATATAGAGGGAGGAAAAAAATTAAAAAAAACAAGAAGACAAAGAAGTAAAAAAAATAAACTAACAAAAAGAAAGCATTAAAAAAACGTAAATTAAGTATAATTTAAATATTTGTATAAATTATTATATTATGCAGAATTTTGGAAGAGGTATGTGGAGACGTTTAAATGATTATCAGGCTATTCAAAATATGAATCAAATGAGTTTAAAAAATACTCAAATACAAGAACATTTAGCATATCAAGAGTTTCAAAAAAAAATTAAAAGGCAACAAGAAATAAATGCGTATAGACAGAAAATTTTATTAGAGAAACAATTGGAAAGAAGAGAAGAAGAATTAATACCTCAAGAAATAGAAAGTTTAGGTATAAATTCTTCTCCTAAAAGTAATATTATTTTTGTAGAAAATGATATACATTTAGAACCAGTATTAAATGAAGAACAAGATAAAATAAAAATTATTGATGAAGAAAAAGTATTTAATGAAATAAAAGATGAATCTAAATCTAAATTTGTTCCAAAAAAATTAAAGAAAAAAAATAAAAAAATATTAAATTAATATATAATGTCATATTTAATGAATTTGTGTAGTCCAGCATTTATATATTTCGTTATCGCAATTATTGGTATTATAATGGCAATAAAACGAACTGGTTTCATTTCAGGTTTAGTATCTCTCTTATTTATTATGATTTGGACTTGGTTTTTAAATTATTTATGTAAAAAGGGTTATAAAGGAATTTCATGGTTTCTATTATTTTTGCCATTTCTTTCAGTTTTATTAGTAATATCAATGGGTGTAAAAACTG